>Ga0079306_1000092_pt1 | contig 108037 bp, 93 predicted proteins | sample Methanotroph_Enr_FD_79181 | JGI IMG/M metagenome (GOLD analysis project Ga0079306, IMG submission 79181) | Enriched soil microbial communities from Old Woman Creek wetland in Ohio, USA - Methanotroph_Enrichment_5 | ecosystem: Environmental > Terrestrial > Soil > Wetlands | place: USA: Ohio... | reverse complement strand
TTTTCTTAGTTCTTTTAGAACCACAGTAAAAGCAAATTTTTTATTCATAGCTTTCAAATACACCAAAGCTATGATATTATTACCTTTGAACATCTATTCAGCCTGAATTTTGTCCATTAAGCCGGATTTTATTATTTTGTAACTTTATTTTTTTAAATCTATCCAATGCAGGCAATAATAATTGAAAGTGTTTCTAAGTCGTATGGTAAGGTTAAAGCGCTGAACCATCTTAATTTAACCGTTGAAAAAGGGGAAATTTACGGTTTTATTGGCCCGAATGGAGCCGGTAAATCGACCACCATTCGACTTTTACTCGGATTTTTGCACGCAAATCAAGGCAAAATTTCAGTTCTGGGGTATAATCCGGTCACTCAGGAAACAGAAATTAAAAAACATACCGGATATGTGTCGGCAGAATCTTTTATGTATGCTGACATGAAAGTCAGCGATCTTTTCCGGTTTACCGAATATTATTACAAAATAAAAGCGCAGGAAAAGATAAAGAAGCTTGTTGAAATTCTTGATATCGAATTGAACAAAAGGTTTGAACAGCTTTCATTCGGAAACCGTAAAAAGGTAGCCATTGCCTGCGCCTTGCTCCACTCTCCCGAACTAATCATACTGGATGAGCCTTCCAATGGCCTGGATCCTGTCATTCGTATCAATTTGTATGAACTGCTTAAGGAAGAACAGGCAAAAGGTGCGACTATTTTCTTTTCATCGCATGTGCTGAGTGAGGTTCAAAAATTTTCGACCCGCATCGGCCTGATCAAAGATGGTGTGCTGATTAAGGAAACAAAAGCTACAGACTTTACCAAGGTTGGCTACCGGCAGGTTCGTATTGAAAGCAAAAACCATCCGCCGCAGCGGATTGATTTCAGCAGCATGAACGGCATTGCAGCTCTCGAAACCAAAGGCAACACCACTCAGTTTTTATTTTCCGGCGATCTGAACGAATTAATTCGCCTGCTCGGTAGCATGGAGCTGATATCGCTGGATATTGAGGAGCCTGAACTTGAAAATGTATTTATGCATTATTTTAAATAAGAAAGCGAGGACATTATGTTGTTCAAAAGAGAATTAAAAAGAAATCTTAAATCCTTCCTGATCATAAGCCTTGTTTGCTCTGCGCTTGCGATGTATGTCATAGCTCTGGCGCCATCCTTTGGAGATGACATTCAGAAAATTCTGGACCTTAAGCTGCCACAGGGAATGCAGAAAGCTTTTGGCATGAAAGACCTTGACTATAAAAGCGCCACCGGCTTTTATGCCATCATGTTCTCATACATTTATTTATTCTATGCTATTTATCTTGCCGCTACTTTTGCCAATATCGTTTCAAAGGAGTACAGTGATAAAACGGCAGAATACCTATACTCTCTGCCTGCCAAACGCCTTCATTTTATCCTTGTTAAGCTTTCCGTGGTATTTATGTATGCCATACTCTCGGTTATGTTTATCTTTTTAGTTTCCTGGTTTTCCTTTGGTATTTTTATCAAGAGTTCTTATGACCTGACTCCTTTGGTACTGATGGCTGTTGCCTGGTTGTTGGGCGGGCTTGTTTTTGGGTCTGTTGGTTTTTTAATCTCATCATTTTTTTCCAGAACCCGCATATCATCAGCTGTTTCAGTGGGGTTTGTTCTTTTCATGTATATTTTCCAGGTGGTTATTTCAATAAATGAAAAGATCAACATTTTGAAACATTTTTCTCCTTTCGACTGGTTTAAGGGTTCTGAAATTGCAAACTCAGGAACTATCTCCCTTGCTTATTGCCTTGTTGCCATTGTATTTTCAGCCCTATGTTTTTACGTGGGAATATGGAGGTTCAGAAAAATGGATGTGCTGGTATAGCACGATAAACAGAAATTCCTCTAAAGCCGCATCTAACCCGATATCTCATTTTTTTAATTTTAATAATTTCGATGTGTGTTAAACAATGATCTAATTAATATTTCTATATTTGTAGGTGGAAAAGATGTAACTGTTTTTTAGAAAATAGTGAATGGCAGGTTACAAAAGGATAGCTAGAAATAAGTTCGTTTGCATTATTAAACACCAACTAAAACAATAACAATATGAAAACAGTTACTTTTTTTCTTTGTTTAATTACAATGTCAGTAAAAATATCATTTGCTCAAGTTTTTACTGACATCAATGCTGGAATACCGGGAATTATCAACGGTGCATCCTTAGATTGGGGAGACTATGATAATGATGGAGATGCCGATTTAATTGTTACGGGCCAGTTAGATACAGTTGATTTTCCAAGAATATGCAGAATATACAAAAATGATAGTGGCATTTTTAATAGAGTAGATGTAAATATTAATCCTTATTCATTTTTTTCTTTTGTTAAGTGGATCGATTGGGATTTTGACGGAGATTTGGATATACTACATTCGAGGGCGGATTGGACAGTTTTAATAGAAAACGACAACGGAAGTTTTATTGAACACAACTTAAATATTAACAATTCTGGTTTTATTTGCGTTGGAGATTATGATAATGACGGTGATCAGGATTTTATAAATACAGGTGGCTCCTACACGTATTCTCAAATCTATAGGAATGATTCATGCCTTTTTACTCCAATCGCATCCACGATTTTTCCCTTGAAATTTGGATCTGCGGATTTCGGGGATTATGACAATGACGGCGATAAAGATTTGGTAATATCTGGAGAAACCAATTCTATAGCAGATTATAAATTATTTGTTTACAGGAATGATTCAAATGATATATTTACACCAATAAATATTAGTTTTGACAGCATCAGGGGAAATGTTACCTGGGGTGATTATGATAATGACGGTGACTTAGATATTCTGGTTAGTGGTGTCATTAATTACAATCAGCCGTTTACTGCAATATATGAAAATATTGGAAATGATCAATTCGTCGAAAGTGGTGTAACTTTACCGCAAATCTCTGGCGAATCTTCATTTTTTGACTACGATAAGGATAATGATTTAGATATTTTGGTCGCTGGTAATAAGGGCATTTATCCTAATACTGTGACGGTAATCCGGGTACTGAGGAATGATGGTTCAGGTTCCTTTTTTGAAATAAATCCTCTGATTTATACACAATATGGCGATTTTTCCATAGCGGATTACAATAATGATGGATATCCTGATTTTGCTATATCAGGGCCAAACCAACTAAATGGCACTGATTATTCTACCCGAATTTATCTCAATAATTTCGCTACTTCATATACTGCATCGAGTATACAGGCAGATTTTTCAGTTTATCCAAATCCGACAAGTGACATTATCAATTTTCAAGTTTCACCTCTTTTCGGACAGATTAAAACAGTTTCTATTTATGACTTATTCGGACATCAAATATTAGAAAAGTCAGATAATTTCAATTCAATTAATGTAAAATCTTTGTCAAGTGGAATATATATAATCGTACTAAAAAACTTTGATGAAAAGATGCTAATTCATAAATTAATAAAAGAATAGCGCAAGCTAACTTCGTTTGGTATTCAGCGGCTGGGCGGGACTTCGGACAAATACGTTCTTTTAATAAACTTCGGGACGGTGGGCCCGCCTGACCGAAGTCAGTCTGGCAAGCATCGACGGGTGCGGGTTTAAAACAGTTTAGTGCTTTTATCGTGTGGTCGTGTATGTGCACAGGAAACTGCTTTTAATTCTGCCACCGACTTGCTACACTTGGTAGTTATTGTGCATTATTAAAAAGATAAAGATGAAAATAAATAAACAAATAAAAGGTAGGGCCTTAGGTTTTCTTCTCATATTTTTGACTTTTATATTAATTAATTTGACCTCCTGTGTAGGAACAAAAATGGCAAGTGAGCCATTATATATAAAAAAAACAATTCTTCCAGGAACGACTAAAATTGGGAACAACCTCTTTTATGACAATAATGAAGTGTGTGCTCTTGACTGGTTAGAATATAAGTATTGGACAAAAAGAGTTTTTGGTAATGAATCAGAAGAGTACATTGCGACATTGGCTGATACAACGGTATGGCGTCTTATTGATTATCCTTGTTTATATATTCTCGAGTATATTTATCTTGGACACCCAGCATATCGAAAATATCCAGTAGTTGGAATAACACAAAAACAAGCTGTAAATTACACTAAATGGAGGTCTGATAGGGTATTTGAATACATTTTGTTAAAATACGACAAGATTCAGTGGAACCCTGATCAAAATAAAACTAATTATTTTTCCATTGAAAACTATTTTAATGGAAATTATAATGGTTATGCACCCGATTCTAATTTCAAGTATTATCCGGAATACAGACTGCCAACAACTCAAGAATGGTATAAAGCATTGAATTATGCAGACTCAATTAACCAATTATATACTTCAAAACATAAGTCAAAACATATAAAAGAATGTGAAAACTATTTTTCCGAAATTCATTGTGATATTATTCCTTGCATAAATGATACTACGAAAATTGACCCTACAAGGCCTTTAAATTATGAATGTTTAAAAAATAATTATCCTCAGATATATAATCTAAGAGGTAATGTCAGTGAGTGGACTTCCGAATACGAAACATGTATTGGTGGCGGCTGGCATGACACAAAACAAACCATAATAACTAAGGATACTTTTCTATTAAAATTTTCAAATGCCTGGACTGGATTCAGAAACGTTTGCGAATGGAAAGAATGGAAAAAATAACAACCGTAAATATGCAGTAATACTGCAAACCGAAATGTTCAATCATTTACAATTCTTCTCAATAGCCTGGTAAATAACCTTTTGTATATCGGTACGAATGCCCGAAGTCACGAGTTTGTTGTTGGCTGAATACGGATAGGTGCGGTTTGACAAAAACACATAAACCAGATTATATTCAGGATCCGCCCACACATAAGTTCCTGTAAAGCCTGAATGCCCGAAGCTTTGATCTGAGGCTTCAGCGCAGGTCGGGCCGCCTTGTTTTTTGTCGCGCACCGGTTTGTCAAACCCCAAACCACGACGGTTTTCCTGAAACTGATACGAAGTAAATTTCTGAACCGTTTCAGGCATAAAATAACGATGACCGCCGTATTCGCCCTTGTTTAGCAACATCTGCATAATGATAGCGATATCGTTGGCATTGGAAAAAATACCTGCATGCCCTCCTACGCCATTGAGCATCGCGGCCCCCGGGTCATTGACATCGCCGTGCAATGTCTGCATGCGAAAAGCTGTATCAATCTCCGAAGGTACAATGCGCGACAGATTGAAATAGTTGCGGGGCTGGTAACACATAGTAGCCAGGCCCAGCGGCTCATAAAAATATTTTTTTACGTATTGGTCCAGCGTTTCATTGGTCAGCCGTTCAACAATTATTTTCAGCAGGTAAAAACCCAGATCGCTGTACACATAAGTGTTTTTTGACCTTAATTCCGAATTGATGATGGCCTGAAAGATAGAGTCCTCATAGCTTTTCTGAATATAAATACTGTCTGCGACACGGTAGGGAAATTCTTCGGAATACACTTTATGATAGACATTGGTATCAAGCACGCCATGATGAACAGAATTTTTATAAAAAGGTATCCAGGCTTTTAATCGCGCCTGGTGCGTCATAAGCCGCTTAATTGTTATGCCTGCCTTGTCGGAACCGGCGATGCCGGGAAGGTAATTTTTAAGCGTGGAATCAATATTTATTTTTCCCGACTCATACAACTTCATCACAGAAATGGTTGTTGCAAGAATCTTTGTGAGCGAAGCTACATCATACAAGTCGCTGTTTTTCACAGGTAGCAGGGTGTCGCCCTCTTTCACAGAAAACGGATAGGTATGGTAACCGAATGATTTATTATAGATCACCTTTCCGTCCTTTGCAATCAAAACCTGGCAACCCGGATATATAGTGTCCTGGATTCCTTTCCTGGCAAGCGAATCAACCTTTAGCAGGTCAGTGGAATTAATACCCGCCAACTCTGGTATGGTATATCCCAAACGGAATTTATCTGTTGAATACCCAACATTGGCAGGAAATTGCCATGAAGCCGTAACCGGTAGTTTACCATTTACCGGGATTCCTCCAAAGATTGCTTCAGCAGATGCGAGCTGACTGTATTTATCACCCTGATACGAAACTACTATAGCGCTGATTCCGGAAGTATCCACCAGTTTTGAAAGCGCGTAAGGATTCAGCAGCAAATTAAGTATCACCCGGTGACTATTTTTGTACTCCGCGATAAAATTTAAGATGTCATCCGACAAGCCATAATTATTCGCTGAAGAACTATTGGTCTGGTTAACCGTGATGATCAGAAGGTTGCTTTGTAAAAGTTTTTCTTTTAATCCCGGAACTGAATCTGCTATAAAAATTTTATCAAAACTATAATGTGTCATCGGGGCGTAATTATCCATGACGCCGGCAACACAGTTGTTTGCATCTGCATTAAAAGATATTTCAGCGATTTTCTGATTTTCTAGATTCTTCAGGGGAAGTATCCCGTGCGCATTTTTTATAATAGTGACGGCCTCCTGATGAAGCTTATTATTAAGAATTTCCGATTGTATATTATTGAGGTCTGAATACAGGTGGTTTATGTCGACAGCTTTCTTTTTTGCCAGGCCTGCCTTATACTTATAAATAAGGACTTTTCTGCATTTATCATCGATCAGTTTTTGCGTGATCAATCCGCTGTCGACAGCCGCTTTGATATATTCGATGGCCAGCGGGACATCATCCGACATCAGCAGTACATCATTACCGGCGATCAAAGCTTTCAGTTCTTTTTCCCCAGGTTTCCAATTTTCGCTGGCGCCTTTCATCCCTAAGGCATCGGTGAAGATCAGGCCTTTGAATCCCAGTTGCTTTATCAAAACATCATGGATTACTTTTTCAGATAAGGATGAAGGCAGATTAGTGGTCGTATCAAGTGCAGGAATAAACAGGTGACCTGCCATGACTGTAGGCAATCCATTGCGGATCAGTTTTTTGAACGGGTAGAGATCCACGCTGTCGATATATTCTTTGCTATGGTGAATCGTTGGCAATGTGGTATGCGAATCTTTATCCGTATCACCATGTCCCGGAAAATGCTTGGCCGAAGTCAGTATTCCTTGGTCCTGCATACCTTTCATATAAGCCAGCGCCTTGTCAGCCACGTTTTTTTTATTCTCGCCGAACGAACGGTAGTTGATCACCGGGTTTGCGGGGTTGGAATTGATGTCAACCACGGGTGCGAAATTGATATGTATTCCCAGGCGTTTGCATTGAGCTCCTACTTCTTCGCCCATTTCATGGATAAGGTTATTATCCTGCAGAGCGCCCAGTGTCATTTGTTTTGGAAATGAAACAGCGCTGTCTTTCAATCGCATACCCAGTCCCCACTCTCCGTCGATCGCAATAAGTAATGGCGTCTTTGCAATGGATTGCCAATAGTTGGTGTACCGCGCCTGAGTTAACGGTCCGCCCTGAAAAAAACAAATACCTCCGATGTTATATTTTTTTATCAGCTTGGTGACATTGGAACTATCAGTTAGCGGGACATTTGAGTATGCGGCCACCATGAACAGCTGTCCAATGCGTTCTTCAGGCGTAAGTTTATGAAAAACAGAGTCAACCCATCGGACACCAGCCGGAGAAATTTCCGGATTGTCTTCTGTAGGGTCTACTTTGGCAAAAAGAAAACCGGTGAGAATAATCAAAACAGCAGAAAGAAGTTTCACCTTCAACATGAGCATAGAATATTTGGTAAAATTACCAATTGATACAAGTACTTATAAGCGCGAAATAAAAAATTATTAACTATCAGATGTTATTTTACTTTTTATAAAAAATTTTCATTATTCTCCAGAAATATTTATGCTTTTCAAAGGATGTAAATAAATGAATCGCCTTTTTCCTCTTATCCTAAAGGAAGAATTGATTTTCAGCAATTTACATCCTTTAGGACCGAGGCAAAATAAATTGATGAAAAGCAATTCTTGCAAAAAAAGTAAGGGCTATTTGATTAATACCGTTTGAAATCATTTATAATAGGGCTTTTCATAAATTTATAATTTTTTCTCGGACAACACTGAAAAAATTTTCATTTAGTATAACGGAGTAAAATACATTATAATATTTGCTACAACATTTTATGCTGCAGAAAAAAGAGGCTGTCTTAAAAATTAAAATTGTTAAAATTTACCTTCGTGTTCGCCGCGGCGAATCCTTTGTGTGAACTTTGTGGTCCTTTGTGGTTAAACTACTCAATTTTACCACAAAGTAACTCAAAGCCCGCCTTACGGGACGGACAAAATTTGCACAAAGGCGCACAAAGTGCTTTTAGGACAGCCTTGCTTTTTAAAAAATCAGATACCTTAATATTATCTGGTAATTACAAATCTTCCTTCTGAATATCCTTGTAACGTGGAAATGCGGATGAAATAAACACCTGATAACAAATCGGTAATGTTAATAGCTGTCCGTGTTTCGTTTGTTTGGCCGGAATAAACCAATTGTCCGAAACTGTTAAATATTTCAATCCCGGAGATCGAAACAGCTGAAGAAACATGGATATAATCCGTTGCCGGGTTAGGCCATACCTCAATGGCAGGGCCATCGGAATACCTCTCAATACCCGAAGTATTTATCACTACCACGCTGTCTGCATATTCATCAGTACATGTATTGCCGTATGTTGCAGTTAGTTCAATTACAAAGGTGCCAACTGTGGTATAGGTATGGCTTGGGTTCTGAGCAGTGGAGGTTCCGCCGTCACCAAAATCCCAGGACCATCCTGTCGGGCTGCCGGAACTCACATCTGTGAAATCGCACACGCCGGAATTATTCAAATCAAGTGTATCCGCGGTTTTTGAAAAAGATGCCGTTAAGCCCGAACAATCGATCACCACAATGCTGTCAGTGAATATAGAAGTACAGGTAGTGCCAATAGTTGCTGTCAGCTGAATAATGAAGGTACCGGCTGAAGTATAAGTATGGCTTGGGTTCTGTGATGTTGAAGTTCCTCCGTCACCAAAGTCCCAGGCCCAGCCTGTTGGGCTACCTGAGCTCAAATCTGAAAAAGAACAAAGACCTGAAATATTCAGATCCAGCATACCGGTGCTTTTTGCAAAACTGGCCGCAAATCCGGCGCATGAATCATATTCGAACAGGTTTCCAGTGTATTTCCACATGCCACCTGTGACCGCGTCTGTATTGAAGGCGCCCGCCCATCCATGGCTAATATCTACAAAATCGACCACCAGAAATTGTGTGGTGTCCGAAAGAGGAATTACATTCCAGGTCAGGCCATCATCATTGCTGAATGATGTCCCCTGAAAACTATTGGTATAATCTGCACCTGCTGAAATATAGGTAGAAGTAGTTCCCGGAACATAACAAAAGTCGTTCGCATAAAAATTTCCCGTGGATATAAGTTGAGGCCATGTAGCTCCGCCATCGGTGGTATAAAAGGCAGTATAAGGCGAGACATTAACCTGAACGATCCCGTGGTTGGCATCTTTCATGGATATTTGCATTTGCTGTGTGGTGTTTGCGGTTGCACTGACAGTCCAGTGATGCCCTTTATCGATGGATTTATAGACACGTCCCTTGTTTGTGGTGAACCAAACGATATCTCCGACCACACTATAAAGCCCGGTAGTTCCAAATTCCCCGCTGTTGTTCGGAGGTATGTCTGCCTGAGGTATACGCTCCCAGGTCGTTCCGCCATCAACAGTAATATATATTTCAAAATATCCGCCATTGGGGTCGCCCATGCAAAAACCTTCATTAAGATTCCAGAAATGAACCACATTAGGGAAGCCATTTGGGGCTTCAAAAGTAGCCGTAGTTTGCGCATTCCAGGTAACGCCGCCATCGGTGGTACGGATTATTGTTCCGCCGCCTGCGGCATACCAAACGGGTATCCATGCATTCATGGAATCAACGGCACAGATCATGGATAAGCCGGAACCGGAATAACCGGCAATGGAATGGGCTACCCATGTGGCGCCACCGTTAGTGGTACGGGTAAATTCCTGAATTTGAGGGGCCGAAGTCGAGCTTCCGTCGTAACCTATAGCCCAGACCACATTAGTATCCACAGCACAGATATCTCTTATGCCGCGTGATGCTGTTGGAAAACCACTTGCCTGCATAGTCCATTGTGCTTCTGAAGTCAGATAGAACAAGCAGAGCAATAATGATAATAGTACTTGTTTCTTCATAATATTTTTTTTTGTTTGATCAAAAATAACAATTAATTGTATACAATAAAAATAAAATCCATTTATTAACACGGCACCTCCATATATTTTGGGATGTTAATGTGTAATACAAAACGTTTTGCCCCGCTGGGACAAGATTTCAAAGACGATTTGATTTTTTAAAAATGTTTGGCCTCTCCGAGGCCGCAACATAAATACTGATCAACGATCTGCAGCGGCGGATTGATCTCAGAAGTATTTAGAAAAGATCATAAATCTGCAATCGTTAATCAGTGTTCGATATTAAAGAGAACAAAAGAATTTAAGAACAAGGATTAACGATTTATGATTTAAGAAGATGCGCATTCCCTGATATCACCCAATAAAAAACCCGCCAGAATTACATTCCGGCGGGTTCAAAAAAAAAAAAGAGAATCAAATTTTATTTTTTTTGTCCCTGAAGAGATTCTAAATTAAGGCGTTCCTTTTCCATTAATGCTCTTTGGGCTTCCTGTTCACTTTTATTCTTAACTATGTTTTCTTCAAGTTTCACCTTATCTTCGGCCAGTTTTTCACCATCTTTGATGAGGTTTTCATATTCTTTTTTAGCTTTTTCATAAACCTTCTGCTGTTCATCAATATCTTTTCCAAGTTTGGTTGCTGCAAACTTCGGAGGTAAACTGTTCATGTATGTTTTAGTATTATTGATTATAGAGGCATCCATAGCACTGCTGACAAAATTATCCAACCCATAGCTCACTAAAAAAGTCAGCACCGTCTTATCTTTTTCTTTTTTCTTCTCATCAATTTTTACATAGAAATTGATTTTGTTAGTGGTAATTTGCGGAAAAATCACTTCTTCAAAAACCATAAAACCTTTTTTGTTATCGTACCTTTTAATACCTTTTTCTTTCAGGTCAGCCAATACAGCCTCTTCAACCACATCGGTAGTATATGCAAATTCACCAATAACTGCAGGACGGTCTGCTTTATCAAATTCCGCACTGCCTTCATTTGCCTGGGCGAAGCAATACTGGCCCATTGCAAAAACACTGATTAATAGAATGAATAACTTTTTCATAGGATTTGATTTTAAAATTGTAATAACAAAGATACAATATTTTACAAGAAGATATGATGCTCACTTGAATTTCTTTTCTATTTCCTCGTTGCTTAAAATGAACAGGACTTTTTTTCCGGATGGTGAGGTTTCAGGCATATTACAGGCAAACAACTCCCCTGCCAGCATTTGCATAGCTTCATTCGACAATGACAGTGTTATTTTAGATGCAAGATTTTTAGAAAAAGAACGGATTAGATTGATTCTTTTTTCGTAATGTGCTTCCATCTGGTTCTTTTTGTAACTCTCAAGCAATCGTTCGATCATCTCATTTACATCTTCATTTAAAACATCGGCGGGCAATCCATTAACTACGAATGTATTTTTCCCGAAAGCTTCAATGTCAAAACCAAGCAAACGCATATCTGCCAAAATATCCGAAAGCAATTCAGCATCAGAAGCATTGAGCGAAATTGTCAGCGGGAACAACATCCGCTGGCAGGTAGGACTCTGGCTTTCGGCCGCATACAAAAATTTTTCATACAATATCCGTTCACGGGCATTCACAATATCGATAAACATCAGCCCGGATTTCATTGGGGTTATAATGTATTTTTTTCCGAAACTAAAAAATTGTGCCTGTTCGGGTTCTAATGAAATACCTGTCTGACGTTCATTTTCCGCATCATCGTCCTTACTGGCAGAGATTTCTTTCCCAAACTCATAAAGTGTTTCCCAGTTTTTGAGATTTTTATCTTCAGGTTTATGAAAATTCCCCGGACTGCTGCCACGCTGGTTGCTTTGAAACGGATTGTAATCGGGGTTGATGGTGATCGTAGGTATTTTGATCTCTGCATTTTTATCAAGGCCGCTGAAATCCAATGCTCCGTCCATGTCAAAATCAATACTGGGCGTTATGTTGAATGATCCGAAAGATTTCCGGATACATGCTTTTAAAATACTGTATAATGTCTTTTCATCCTGAAACTTGACTTCCGTCTTTGCAGGATGAATGTTCACATCAATATTTTTCGGGTCGATAGTGAGGTAAATGAAATAAGACGGATAACTCTGATCGGGGATTAGTTCAGCATATGCTTTATCAACCGCATGGTTCAGGTAAGGATGTTTGATAAAACGCTTGTTTACAAAAAAATACTGTTCCCCGCGGGTTTTGCGCGCGAACTCCGGTTTGCCGATAAATCCTTGAATGTCTGCCAGGTTCATATCTTCGCTCAGTGAAATTAACTTTTCACCATAATTTGAGCCGAAAACTGAATTGATACGTTGTCGTAACGGAGATTTCTCCATTCTTGTGACCAGTTTGCCGTTGTTATAAAAAGAGAAACTTATCTCGGGATATACGAGGGCGACCCTGTTTAATTCCTCAATAATATAGCTTGTTTCGGTAGAATCCGCTTTTAGAAAAGACCGGCGTGCAGGTATGTTAAAAAAAAGATTTTTCACCGAAATGGAGGTTCCGTCTGCGGCGCTGCAGGAAGTATGTTCTTTTACTTCCGATCCTTCAATAATAATAAGCGTAGCTATCTCATCGGATTTTTTTTTGGTTTTCATTTCCAGCTGAGATACAGCAGCAATAGAAGCCAGAGCTTCTCCCCTGAACCCGTATGTATGGATTTTAAAAAGATCGCTTGCTTCGGTAATTTTTGATGTTGCATGGCGTTCAAAACACAGCCGGGCATCGGTTTCTGACATACCTTTTCCGTTATCCACTACCTGTATCAACGTTTTGCCTGCATCTTTAATGATGAGCTGGATATCGTCAGCGCCTGCATCAATGGCGTTCTCAAGCAGTTCCTTTACAGCGGAAGCGGGGCGTTGGACCACCTCACCGGCTGCAATTTGGTTTGCAACATTATCAGGAAGTATTTTTATGATGTCGGGCATGAATTAATATAAATGTAATGCAAAGTTACGAAATATTTTTATGGCAAAAACGGCCAGCTTTATCGTCATGACAAACAAATAAATGTTAATAATCTATGGTTACACTTACCTGGCAATCAAACAGGAATTATTTATTTGTCTCATCTAAAACAAGTGGCCCCTTGCCTTTCCATACTTTAATCCATCTTGGAATAGCATCAAAAAGAATGATAAAAACACAAGTAACGATAATGACAGTAAGCAACATGTTAATAATACCTCCTACTCTGGTTGCGGCATTCATGGCCTGAGGCAAATATATATTCATGATATTTTCCCACCCTGCAGTCAGCGTTGTCACTCCAACAAAAACCATTGGGACGATGGTAATCCACGCATATTTTTTCTTTCCGTGGTTGATGATATAGCTGGTACCAACAACAAGTGCAATAGTTGCCAGCAATTGGTTGGCACTTCCGAACATGGGCCAGATGGTGGCAACAGTTCCTGAATAAATGAAATAGGCCCACGCAAAAACTACTAAACCGCTTGCCAGCAGGTTGCCCGGAAGCCAGTTGGTACGGCCAAAAGGCTTATATATCTTTCCCATAGCTTCCTGCATAACAAAGCGTGCGATACGGGTTCCAGCATCAATGGTGGTGAGTATAAACAAGGCTTCGAACATGATGGCAAAATGGTACCAGTAAGACATCAGTTTGTCCATGCCCGGGATGGAAGAAAAAATCTGCGCCATACCCACAGCCAATGACACGGCGCCACCGGTGCGGCCAACAATTTTTTCACCCACTTCACTGGATAGCTGCTGAATGTTCGATTCGGTAAAGCCCATGGCATGAAGCTGAGGTAAAATACTCTGAAGCTTTTCCGGCGAAACATTTATCGTGAAATAATCCAGCGGCAAAAGGCTTGCTGCAGCGACAAGTGCGAGAATGCTTACCAGCCCTTCAATCAGCATGGACCCAACAGCAATGAATTTAATGTCTTTCTCATTCATGATCATTTTGGGTGTCGTTCCCGAACTCACCAACGAGTGAAACCCTGATATGGCGCCACAGGCAATGGTAATAAATAAATATGGAAACAGTGTTCCCGGGATGATTGGGCCACCACCATGGGTAAACGAGGTAAAAGCCGGCATTTGAAGGTTCGGTGCCACCACAATGATTCCGATGGCAAGCGCCGCTACAACAGTAATTTTCATAATAGAACTCAGGTAATCGCGTGGAGCAAGCAGCAGCCACACAGGCAATACAGAAGCCAGAAAGCCATAAATTGCCAGTAAAATAGTCAGCGAATGATGATCGAATGTAAACCATGATGCAATCGGTGAATCGGGAATATAACGTCCGTAAACAACAGCCAGTATTAAGAGTATCACTCCGAAAATAGTTGCTTCAATGGTCTTTCCTTTTCTTATGTTCTTCATCCAGACACCCATTGTCAAAGCAATTGGAATGGTAGCCGCGATGGTAAAAGTACCCCATGAGCTCTCGGACAAGGAATTTACCACAACCAAGCCCAATCCGGCCAACGCCACAATAATAATGATGATCACCGCAACAGAAGTAGTAATACCGCTCAGCTTGCTGATCTCGCAACGGGCAATTTCAGCAATTGATTTGCCATCGTGCCTTATCGAGGCAGTTAACAGCACCAGGTCATGCACTGCTCCTGCCATGACTGCACCAATCAGCATCCACAAAAATCCGGGAAAATAGCCGAACTGGACAGCAAGTACCGGTCCTACCAAAGGGCCTGCACCCGCGATAGCCGCAAAGTGATGCCCGAAAAGTATCCATTTGTTGGTAGGATAATAATTCTGGCCATCGTTCAACCGGTGTGCAGGCGTCACTCTGGCAGGGTTAAGAGTCAAAACTTTTGCACAAATAAAGCTGAAGTAGAAACGGTAAGCAAGTGCGAAAATCACCAGTGCACTTATCACCAAATACATTGCATTCATAGGACGAAGTTATTTTAAAGATTAAAAATATGTAAAAGCGAAATCGTAATCATAAAATTCACGGGCGCAAAATTATCTTAAATAAAATTTGCGAAAACTTTTACGCAACAATTATTTTAAACAGTTCAAGTGCCTGTCATTCAAAATAAAAGCCTGAACACAATAATATCATATAAAGGATTTTTATAAAAAATACTTCTTTTAGCGACAATTCTAAGCATTTAAAAAATGTCACAGAATTTATATAGGCCTAAAGGATAGTCATGATTGGCTGTTATGAAAAAAGGTAAAATCATAATTTGGTGCGCCACTATAAAGTTTATAATATGCAATGTTTTGTGTAAAAATTTTCAAGATTTAGAATTTTACCAACCCTATTAAGGATGGGTGCAGAGCACCGTAATATTTGTAACTCATAAGAATAACCTGAAAATTAAGGTACGGAGTACCGTAATATCAAAAACCAAGTTATGGCCGATACATTCACTCAATTTTATGTGCATCTTGTTTTCACACCAAAAAATAGTGATTTTAATGGAATAAACACATGGTAGCCATAATATTGCGGTGCGTTGCACCTAAGATATTTTCAGAGAGGATTATTTTTACAAATATTGCGGGGCGCTGCCCCTGTTTCATATAATCTCAATTTCGGATATACCTGTATTAATGCAATATTTATATAAACTGGCAGACATGTTGGCAGACTAAAAATTTGTATTTTTAACAGAACATTCAGAATGAATAAAAATCTTTTTAAAGATCAGCGCATCAAAAAATGAAGTTGCCTGAAAAATTTAATCAAAAAAAGTGTCTTTGTAGTTAAAGGGCATTGCAAAATATTTTATTTACTTTTGCCAAAATTCATCAGCCGAATGATTTTTCTATTGTTGATATTGTGTTCATTTTTGGTATTTGCAATCCCGCGCCAGGCAAAGGTTTTTTACAATCTGCTGCTGGTGGCCGGGCTGGCAATTGTCAGCACATGGTTGTCTGTTGATGTATTTTTAAGCGGAAAAACGTATACCGAAATATTGCCTGTTTCTTTCTGGGGCACCAATGTTGAATTGATCATTGATCCTTTATCCGCTTTTTTTATTTGTGTCATTAATTTTACGGTGCTCACAGCCACGGTTTTTGCCATTGAGTACATGAAAATGTACCGTAATAAATCTGCTGTTGAGCTCTCGATACATTATTTTTCTTTTTTTATATTGCACCTTTCAATGATCCTGGTATGCATGGTTCACCATGGGATCGCGTTCCTTGTCGTGTGGGAACTGATGGCTGTTTCGTCGTTCATGCTGGTGATCTTTGACAACGAAAAAGGTAGCGTGCTACGGGCTGGTATCAATTACCTGATCCAGATGCATATTGGCGCCCTGTTTCTGATATCCGCCTTTATTATACTGCATATTAAAACAGGCTCCTACGATTTTGAAGCGCTTCAGCAATATTTTTACCATTACCTGAGTATCCCGATGTTTCTGTTGTTTTTCATCGGTTTCGGTATCAAAGCCGGTTTTATGCCCTTACATACATGGCTGCCTCATGCGCATCCTGCAGCGCCAACGCACGTTTCGGCTGTCATGTCGGGAGTAATGATAAAACTTGGAATCTACGGAATATTAAGGGTGGCCATTTTTTTACAGACGGATATGCTGTGGATCGGCGTCATCGTACTTGTGGTTTCGATCATTTCAGGAATTGGCGGCGTTGCATGGGCCATTGTGCAACACGATATGAAGAAATTACTGGCCTACCACAGCATCGAAAATATCGGGATCATCGGCATGGGCATGGGATTGGGACTTATCGGCATGGGACTCAATAATCCCTTGCTGATGGTTTTGGGTTTTTCCGGATGCCTGCTGCATGTACTGAATCATTCACTTTTCAAGTCGTTACTTTTTTATGGAGCCGGCGCCATATACATGAAAACTCATACAAGGAATATCGAATTTCTTGGCGGGCTGATCAAAAAAATTCCCGTCACTGCCGTATTATTTTTAATTGCATCGCTTGCTATTTGCGGATTGCCACCTTTCAACGGGTTTGTCTCAGAGTTCATTATATATAAAGGTATCCTCGGAGGCCTTGATTCGCCGGCAATCTGGGTAAAAGTGCTCATGTTGCTTGCATTGATCAGCCTGGTCGTTATCGGCGGACTAGCCGTTTTTTGTTTTACCAAAGCTTATGGAGTAGCCTTTTTGGGCACTTCGCGAAAAACAGATATTTCAGCCGTGACGGAAATCAGATGGTACTCAATGATTCCGCTTTTCACCATTGCGGTTGTGATCGTTTTTATCGGACTGTTTCCGCAACTGGTTATCCAGCCAATAAAATTTGTAGTTAGCAACATGTCACTAAATATCAATGGACCTTCGGATGTTTCCTATGCTGCGCCGTTGATTCAGAACATCGGAATTGCCGGAGCCGCGTTCATCGGGCTTGTGTTGCTGATGTGGTTGCTAAAAAAAATTGTCACCCGGAAGAAGCCTGTTGCGATCACAGATACCTGGGGTTGTGCATATAGCGGCAGTATAAAAAAAGGACAATATACGGCTACCTCATATGCGGAAAATTTCACGGACATTGCCCAGCCTTTGTTAAACGTAAAAACATATTACCGTCCCCTGGATAGCGAAGATATCTTCCCGAAACAACACAGTTTTGAAACAGAAAGCGAAGACCTGATGGAGAAAAAAGTTTACAGCAGATCCATCAAATTCCTTAACAGGGCGTTATCGAGGATGGCTGTGATACAAACCGGGAATACCCAGCATTATATATTATATGCTTTCGTGATGATATTGCTGTTGCTTATTTTAACCGTTTTAAACCTGATATAGAAAATGGCAGGATTCATATTGATATTGCTTTGTGCGTTTTTGTTCCCCGGAATTATTGTCCGGACCAAGAGCCTTGCCAGCGGAAGAAAAGGTCCCGGGATTTTGCAACCCATGAAAGATATCATGCGCCTGCTTAAGAAAGGCAGCGTTTACAGCAAAACCAGCAGTATTATTTTTCGCATGGCGCCATTGGTATATGTTGCTTCAATTGTCATGGCAATGCTGTTGCTTCCGTTGGGCGACCGTCCAGGAATCATTTCTTTTGAAGGTGATTTTATTTTCTTTGCTTATGTGCTTACTACCGGGAAATTCTTTATGATTATCGGAGCGCTGGATACCGGAAGCAGTTTCGAGGGAATGGGTGCCAGCCGGGAAGCGTTGTATTCCATGCTGATTGAGCCCGCCTTTTTCGTGTTGATGGCGTCGTTTGCCATGTACACCGGGCATACTTCTTTTTATGATATTTACCAATCACTCTATTTTAATTCGTACCTGACCATATTTACCGGCATACTTGCGGTGTATGTCCTGATACAGATCGCCATGATCGAAAACAGCCGCATGCCTTACGACGACCCGAAGACACACCTCGAACTTACTATGGTACATGAAGTGATGGTGCTTGACAACAGCGGATTCGACCTTGGAATCATTCAATTTGCTTCTGCTTTAAAGTTCACGGTATTCGGAAGTCTTATGGCAAATTTTTTCATTACGCCCGAAATGCCGTTGTATATGGCCATCATTATTTTTGCTTTCACCCAATTGGCTTTTGCTGTTGTTGTTGGGTTGCTCGAATCGTTCAGGGCAAGGCACCGGCTACGTAATAACAACCAGGCAATTTTAACGCTCACCCCTATTTCCATTCTCGTGTTTTTCAGCATTTTATTGATCATCACCAAACAGTTTTAACAATGGCCACCCTGTTAATCATAATATTCATCATCACCCTTTTTTACGCGGCCATCTCAGGAAGAATGTTTGCACTTATCAACCTCCTGATGATACAGGGCTTCTTGCTTTTTGGCGTTGCCCTGATTGAACTCCGCGAAATGAATGTGGTCAACCTGATCGTTATTCTTGTTGAAACTCTTGTATTTAAAGCCTTTTTAGTTCCATATTTCCTTAAAAGGACCATAAGGCAAAACAATATCAAACGCGAAGTAGAACCTTACATTTCAGGTTTTAATTCGCTGATTATAGTATCGGTGCTGATCATCCTGAGTTTCATTCTGACATTCTCGCTTCAGCAGAATTTTCATAAGGTGATCTATTTTACAGTGGCTTTTTCAGCCATACTTACCGGATTGTTCTTAATGGTCAGCCGAAAAAAAATCATCACCCATATCATCGGTTATATCATTCTGGAAAACGGTATCGTGCTTTTGTCCTTTTCTGTAGGAAATGAAATGCCCATGATTGTCAACGCGGGAATCCTTCTTGACATTCTGGTGAGTGTATTGTTGTTCGGGTTTTTCCTGAGCAGGATCAGGTATATCTCAAAAGAATTTGAAATATCCTCCTTAAGTAAACTGAAAGACTGATGATACTGATATATTTCATAACAATCATGGTTATTGCAGCATTGATGATGCTGATCAGGAAAAAGGCTTTTCAGCTTATTGCAATGTCGGCATTTGCGGTCGTTCAGGTATTATTCACCTGCGACATTTATGTCAGGGGTGAAGTATCTTTTACGGACTATTTCAGGGTAGACGCGCTTGGCCTGATCTTTTTGTCGTTGCTGACTATCATTTCTATAACTACCATTATTCAGAGTTTTGTGTATCTGGAAAAGCGCAAAGACACCCTTGCTCACAGAGCGCATTACCTGGCATCAATGATCATTTTTATCGGTAGCATGAGCGGTGTTTTTATGTCGAACCATATCGGCGTGATGTGGATATTTGCCGAAGCCACCACACTTTCTATTGCGTTGCTGATCTATCATGAACGCACTCCGGAAGCTATTGAAGCGACATGGAAATATATTTTTATTTCATCTATAGGGCTGTCGTTTTCATTTATCGGCATTTTACTGCTCGATATTAGTATCAGCGGTTTCCATTCGGCCCTATTCACTTTTTCCGATTTGCAGAATGTATTTATCAGCATACAGAATAAAATGATGCTGCAGCTGGCATTCATACTTATCGTCATCGGGTTCAGTGTGAAGATGGGGATTTTCCCGTTACATACGGTATGTATTGATGCGCATTCGGTAGCGCCGAGCCCAGTCAGTGCTATGGTGTCCACATCCCTTATGAATGTAGGTTTTGTTGCGATATTCCGTTTCTACATCATGTTGTCTCATTCAGCAGTAGCAAGCTGGATGAACCATGTGCTGATGATTATCGGTTTCTTATCCATATTATTTGCCGCTATATACCTGGTGAAAGTTAAAAATTTCAAACGGCTTATAGCCTATTCCAGTATTGAAAACATGGGGTTGGTAGCGCTGGCCATTGCAGCCGGTGGAATCGCGTGGTTTGCAGCCATATTCCATCTGATATTGCACACCTTTGTAAAATCCGGAGTTTTTTATCAGATGGGACAAATCATCCGCTATTATAAAACCAAACAAGTGTACCTGATCGGTGGGTATTTCCGTGTGAATCCCGTCGGCGGCCTTGTGATGATTTTTGCATTTATTATTTTGTCTGGTATCCCTCCTTCCGGTATGTTCTTTACTGAATTCATGATATTTTCTTCCATGTTTTCAGGCGGGTATGCTGCAGTAGCAGTTTTGGTAATGTTGCTGTTATGTTTTATTATTTATACCCTGGGAAAATATTTTTTCAAAACGCTGTTCGGCAAGGTTGAGAATGAAGCAACAACACAAGGGGAAAAGATCAGCAAATGGGAAAGTGTTCCTCAGCTGGTAATGCTTATACTGACCTTAGGCATCAGTATTTATCCGCCGCCTTTTCTGCTTGATCTTGTAAGACAGGCTGTCGAAACCCTGCCAAAATAAAATGATTTAGAAATATTGATATAAAAAATGGCTTTTCAAGTAGTAAAAAACAATTCGACCATTCCTCTTCAGCAGATTCCAGTGCTGGAGTACGATGTTTTTTTTCAGGAAGTATTGAACTTACTAAAAAACAAGAACTGCCATTGCGTGAACTATTATGCTGTGCCCACTGCCGAAGGGTTGAAGTTTATTTGCTGCATTGCTGATGACAATGAAAATAAAATCCATGTAACATCATTTATCAAAAACGGCGACGAAGCCATCACCTTGAATTCACTTACTGCCCACCATAAAGCTATGCATATTTATGAGCGTGAGATCCATGAACAATATGGGGTTGCGTTTTACGGACATCCCTGGCTCAAACCGGTACGTTTTCCTTTCGATAAAAAAGATAATACGCTGAATATCCCGGATTATCCGTTTTATGGAATCAAGAGCCATGAATTGCATGAGGTGGGGGTAGGCCCTATCCATGCAGGCATTATCGAGCCCGGACACTTTCGTTTTATCTGCAACGGCGAAAAAGTGCTGCACCTGGAGATTCATCTGGGTTTCCAACATCGTGGCCTGGAAGAGCTTATGCTACAGGATAAAACCATCCTTCAGCGAACCATACTTGCGGAAAGTATTGCCGGCGATACGGTTGTCGGGCATAACAGCGCTTTTTGTAATGCGATGGAAGCGTTGGGAGGTATTGAGGTTTTGCCAAATATCCATATTTCACGCACCATTGCTTCCGAACTTGAACGCATCGCCATGCATACGGCGGATCTTTCTGCTTTGTGCACCGATGTGGCCTTTCAACTTGGAAGTGCCGTTTTGCAAGGGTTGCGGACTATAATTATCAATACTTTTTTGATCTGGTGCGGAAACCGATTTGCCCGGAAGTTGATCCGTTGCGGTTCTGAACCCTACCCTTTGAACGCTGAACTTATTGCCAAAATAAAGCAAAACCTTGACCTGTTTGAAAAACGATATTTGGAAGTAGTGGATAAAACCATGGATATGCCAAGCGTCCTGGCACGTTTTGACAGGACTGGCATTGTTACCCATGAGCAAAGCCGGATGATTGGAGCTGTCGGTATGGCTGCCCGTACCACAGGGATTATCAGGGATATCAGGCAATCACATCCCTACGCGTCTTATGCTGAAATCATGCATGAGCCCGTAATTTTAGAAACCGGAGATGTAAAGGCAAGGGCAAAACTCAGAGACCTGGAAGTACGCCAGTCTTTAAAGTATATCAGGGAATTGCTGGAAAAATATGATCTTGGAACAACGTCAAAACTTCAACCTGATTCGATAAAACTAAAACCAGAAACGTTTGCCATTGCACTTACGGAAGGTTGGCGCGGAGAAATTTGCCATTGTGCCATTACCACGAAAGACGGCGCGCTGGCGCATTACAAAATCAAAGACCCCTCGCTGAATAACTGGATGGCCCTGGCATTGGCAGTACGCGACAATGATATCTCTGATTTTCCGGTTTGTAACAAGAGTTTTAATCTGTCGTACTGTGGATACGACCTGTAAACGTAAGAACCATGATACGGACTATTAAAATATTAAAACATCAGGGCAAACAGTTCATTCCGGATTTGCAAAAGGTAAAACTTACCGAACTGCATACAGGAAAACCTGTAATAGCAGAGGCTTCGTGTAAAACCGGCTGCGGCACCTGCATGGAAATATGCCCGACGGGTGCAATTTCAGTCTTGCCATTGACTATTGATATGGGAAGTTGCGTGTTTTGCCGGGAATGTATCGCCTGTCCCGAAAATATTATAAGTTTCAGCAGCGAATACAAGATCGCATCCAACGATCCTGAAATGCTAAAAGTAAATTCCGGCACCACAGCCATTAATTTTGACCCTGAAATTATCCGCAAAGAAATACACCAGATTTTTGGAGGCACATTAAAGCTAAGATTGGTTTCCGATGGAAGCTGCAACGGCTGTGAACTTGAACTTAATGCTACTGATAATGTTAACTTCGACATGAGCCGCTACGGGATAGAGTTTGTAGCCTCGCCGCGCCATGCCGATGGCGTAGTGGTTACAGGAGCCCTGGTGGAAAATAGTTTACAAGCACTTGAACTGACTTACGAGGCTATTCCGGCGCCAAAAATTTTAATTGCCGTCGGCGCCTGTGCTGTCAATGGTGGAATATTTAAAGAGAGCAATGCCTTGAACCGAAGTTTTTTCGATAAACACAAACCCGACCTATACATTCCCGGATGCCCGCCTCATCCCCTTACCATTATTGATGGTATTTTAAAACTGACAGGCAGGCTATAACAATTTGCTATTTTTCTAAACTTTTCATTGCTGTTTTTATATTCTTAGGAACACGTATAAAAATGCTATACACCTATGTATCAATTATTAAGACTATAAATTAAAAAAAAATAGGAAACCCTCTAAAAATTTCATATATTTGTTAATACGATATTAATTAAAATCTAAAAACATGAAAAAACTTGTCGCAGAATTTATCGGGACCTTATGGCTGGTTCTTGGTGGATGCGGAAGTGCTGTTTTAGCAGCCGCCTATCCTGAACTGGGAATCGGATTTGTCGGTGTAGCCATTGCTTTCGGTCTGACCGTACTAACCATGGTTTATGCAATCGGGCATATTTCAGGTTGCCATCTTAACCCGGCAGTTTCCATTGGACTTTGGATGGCGGGCCGTTTCGACAAAAAAGATTTACTGCCATACATTGCGGCTCAGATGTTGGGTGGCATTGCCGGCGCAGCAATATTATACTTTATTGCCAGCGGTAAACCGGGATTTGAAATCGGAGGTTTTGCTGCCAATGGCTACGGGGCGCATTCACCCGGCGGTTACGACACACTTTCAGCATTGCTCATTGAAATAGCCATGACGTTTATGTTTTTGATCATCATCCTGGGAGCCACACATCCTAAAGCGCCTAAAGGATTTGCAGGCATTGCAATCGGCCTGGGATTAACCTTAATTCACCTGATCAGTATCCCTGTTACCAACACATCGGTAAACCCTGCACGTAGCACCAGCCAGGCAATATTTGTGGCCATATTTGACAGTAATTGGGCACTTGGGCAGTTATGGCTGTTCTGGCTTGCTCCTATTGTCGGAGCTATGCTTGCCGGAATTGTATATAAAATGTTAGCGCCAGAAAAAGAATAATAATTCACATTTTTCATCCTTAGAATAATGACCAACTCAAATTAATTTTGGGATGGTCATTATTTTTGTGCTAATTTTGCAAAAAATAAGTTATAAAATGAATATTTCTGTACAAAAAATTAAAGAACTTTCCGAAAAGTATCAGGATTATACCGCAAATAACCTTTCAGCGCTGATACAGGCCAAATCGCTCAGCGGACAAGAAAAACAGGTTGCCGAAGAACTCAAAAAACAAATGACAGAAGCAGGTTTTGATGAAGTTATTATTGATGGCCTGGGTAATGTCATCGGGCGGATCGGAAACGGAAAAAAGATCCTTGCCATTGACGGCCATATCGACACCGTTGATCTTGGCAATATGGCTAACTGGTCGTTCGATCCTTTAAGCGGCCTTGTCAAAGACGGGTTTGTCCATGGGCGCGGTACTGTTGACCAGAAAGGCGGGCCCGCTGCTTTTGTTACGGCAGGAAGGATTTTAAAAGAACTTGGATTTGATAATGATGCAACCATCTACTTTGTTGGCAGCGTCATGGAAGAAGATTGCGACGGGCTTTGCTGGAAATACATCATCGAAGAAGACAAGATCGTGCCTCATACCGTAATAAGCACCGAACCTACAAACCTGAAGATATACAGAGGGCATCGCGGACGCATGGAAATTGAAATAACCTTTAAAGGTATTTCTTCTCACGGCTCTGCACCCGAACGCGGAAAAAATGCAATTTACATGGCATCAAAAGTGTGCCTGGAAATTGAAAAGCTGAACGAACGGCTTGCCTATGATGAATTTTTAGGTAAGGGCTCTGTGGCATTATCCGAATTTGTTTCGGGAAGCCCTTCACTCTGTGCTGTCGCCGATTACGCAAAGATACACCTTGACCGCCGTTTAACATGGGGTGAAACCAAGGAATCGGCGATGCAGGAAATACAGAAAATTATTAACGGAACCGATGCCGTTGCCGAGATACTTTATTACGACGGCAAGGCTTATACAGGTTTAAATTACGGCATGGAAAAGTATTACCCGACATGGAAAATCGAAGAAAGCCACAGTGCAGTCCAGACTGGGTTAAACGCATACAATCAGCTTTATGATAAGCAAGTCGAAATTGACAAATGGACTTTTTCTACCAATGGTGTAACCATCAACGGGATGTATAAAATTCCGGTCATCGGTTTTGGCCCCGGCAACGAAGTGCTGGCTCATGCGCCGAATGAAAAAGTTGCTGTCAGCGACCTGGTAACTGCTTCTGCCTTTTATGCCGCCTATGCATTGTTATTTTAAAACATTACAACTATGGAAAAAATACAGGAATTAATTAATGAAATAAAAAAATACGAATCATCTTTGTACGGCAAAGATTTTTTACTCACCTGGGATAAAACCTCCGAGGAACTTAGAGTTGTGTTGCTTGTTGCTGAAGTGTTAAAAGCCATGCGTGATAAAAATATTTCACCGCGGGTTTTTGATTCAGGCCTCGCCATTTCAAATTTCCGCGACAACTCGACCCGTACACGATTTTCTTTTGCATCAGCCTGCAACATGCTCGGAATGGGAGTTCAGGACCTGGACGAAACAAAATCACAGATTGCCCATGGCGAAACGGTAAGAGAAACGGCAAACATGATCTCTTTCTTGTCTGACGTCATCGGCATACGGGATGATATGTTTCTCGGTAAAGGGCATACCTATATGCTTGAAGTTGCCAAAGCCCTTGACGACGGCTTTAAGAAAAAGGTGCTTCCCTGCCGCCCTGCCATCGTCAACCTGCAATGCGATATTGATCATCCGACACAATCCATGGCGGATCTGCTTCATCTAAAAAAACATTTCGGTTCTCTTGAAAACCTCAGAGGAAAAAAAATTGCCATGACTTGGGCTTATTCTCCCAGCTACGGAAAACCATTGTCTGTCCCGCAAGGCATCATCGGGCTGATGACCAGGATGGGCATGCATGTAGAGCTGGCACATCCGGAAGGTTACGATCTTATTCCCGAAGTAATGGATATTGCTTTTAAAAATGCACTTGAAAGCGGCGGCAGTTTTAAGGTAGTGAAAAATATGAATACGGCTTTTAAAAATGCCGATATTGTGTACCCAAAAAGCTGGGCGCCCTATTCAGTAATGGAAAAACGAACAAAACTGCTGCTGGGAGGCGATTCAGAAGGATTAAAAACCCTGGAAAAACAATGCCTTGCCAACAATGCCAAACACAAAGACTGGGAATGCAATAAGGAGAACATGAAACTCACAAAAGATGGCAAAGCGTTGTACATGCATTGTCTTCCTGCAGATATTTCAGGAGTTTCCTGTGCCGAAGGCGAAGTTGAAAAAAGTGTATTTGAAAAGTACCGTATCCAGACATACATTGAAGCCGGATATAAGCCCTACATCATATCTTCAATGATACTTACCAGCCTTTTTAAGAATATTCCACAAACGCTGGAGGGTATTGTTAGTAAAAGTAGCGAAAGAAAAATGGGATAATATCTTTCATCTAATTAAAGTAATAATCCTGTTTTCCTGGTTCTTTTTCCGTGATAGTTTTAATCACTACGCTATTTATTACCTAATTACCTGATTTCGAGTTAAGAATATTCGGATATTACTACGTTAGGAGTTTAGTATCAATAGAAAAGAAATACAAAAGACAAGCATTCTCCTTTAGGAGATTGACGTTTTATTAATGTAAATGTCCTACGGAAAAAATAGTTCTCATCTCTATTTTTTCTATTGATATTAATTGCCTACGGCAAATAATAACAGATTAATAATTAACATTTTGCCTAAAAACTAATGATTGATTTATCCCGAACTCGTATTATTAGTTAAATAAAAGTTAAAATTTTATTCTTAAATTTATTAAATAATATCTTTGTTACAATGTTTTATCATTGTTTCTACAAATTAAAAATTATTAACTAAATTAAAAATCTATGAAAAAATTACTTTTACTTTTTGCTTTTCAGTTACTATGCGTTTATGGCTTTTCACAATCTGTTGTGCATTGTAACGAAGGATTTAGCACTACACCTCCTACCGGATGGACAATTGATGCGTATGCTTCCAACTGGAGTTCTTCAAGTTCGGCAAATGCAGCAGGAACTGCACCTGAAGGCCATTTTTACTGGAGTCCTGAAATTAACGGAACCACACGTCTTATCTCTCCCTATTATGACCTGACCGGTGTGACACATCTTATGATAACTTTCAAGCACGCCTTAAGCCATTATTCCGGAGCTTATACGATTGGTGTAGCAACACGTACCGGTACAGGAACATGGAACACGGTATGGAGTATGGTTAACCCCACGGCAAGTTTTTACGGAGCCAGTGTTGGTGCAGATATTACAAACGCTGATCTGGGAAGTTCTCAGTTCCAGTTTTGTTTCTTTTTCTCCGGCGCTTCTTATAATCTTAATGACTGGTGGATTGACGATGCCATATTGTATGAACCATGCGCCGTTGATGCAAAAATGACAAGCAACAATGTTGAAATTTATATTCCTTCTGGAAATACCAATATAGTTGGGACTATAAAAAATTTCGGCTATACCCCTATCACCGGTTTGACCGTAAATTATAAGATCGGGAGTGCCGGAACCCCACAATCGACAGTACTTACAGGATTGAACATAGCTCCTGGTGCTAATTACAATTTCTCCTGTACACAGCCTTGGGCGGCCACTCCGGGAACTTATGATGTTATCACCTGGATTTCCGATGTCAATACAGCCGGCATTGATTGTAACCAGGTCAACGACACCGTGCACAAGTCAATCGGCGTAGCCACTCAGACCACCACACGCAAACCTGTTTTCGAAGAATTCACTAGTTCTACTTGTGCTCCTTGTGCCAGTTTTAACTCAAGCACATTTAATCCTTTTATTACCGCAAACGGATCACAGTTTTCACTTATAAAATACCAGATGAACTGGCCCGGAGATGGTGACCCTTATTACACAGCAGAAGGCGGAGTACGCAGGGGTTATTATGGTGTTAGTGGAGTTCCCGATTTGTATGTTGACGGAAGATCTTCAGGATCAACAGCAACAACGATGTTAAATGAACTGAATGCTGATAAAGCCAAAGCCACATTCTTTATAATAAGCGGGCTTACTCCAAGTGTTGGTGGAAATTCAGTTTCAATCCCGTTGACAATCACTCCTTATGTTACCGGCGCCTTTAAATTACATGTGGTAGTTGTTGAAAAGACAACAACCGGTAATGTTGGTACCAACGGAGAAACTTCATGGAAAAGTGTAATGATGGATATGGTCACTACAGGTGCCGGAGAGACAATCAATTTTACCGCCGGTACTGATTATACGCATACCTACACAGCTGATATGAGCAGCACCTTTGTCGAAGAAATGTCAGACCTGCATGTGGTAGTAATGGTTCAGGAATATTCAACAAAAGAGATTTATCAGTCTGCCGAGAGCGATATTGCTGCCGGAATTGCTGACGCCTATGAAAGCAATGTTTCAATTTACCCGAATCCGGCCACCGATAATATTACAATCACAAATGCCGCAAACTCAGACATTACACTTTACGACATATATGGAAAGCTTGTTTTGAGTGTTAATAACATTGATAATGATTACCTGCTCAATGTTTCAGAACTCTCTAAAGGCACTTATATTATGAAAATCATCAATGGCGATAATGTCACCAGCAAAAAAATAGCTGTTATTAAATAATTTTATTTTTCTTACAAAATACAAAAACCTGTAGTATTTTTACTACAGGTTTTTTTTTAAAATCGATGTAATACCTATTTTCAAAAATTATTAACTAAATTAAATTCTATGAAAAAAGCAAGTTTACTTTTTGTAATGCTGATGGTGGTTTTCATGAGCGTAAAAGCACAATTCAGCGAAAATTTCGATGCAGTTGCACAATACTCTATGCCGGCAGGCTGGACAGTGTTCAACGTTGATGCATTAACACCAAATACTGCTGTGAGCTGGGTTACAAATGCCTGGTTATGCAACACATATGGAAATCTTCCAACCTCAGCAGCATGGTCCACCTCGTGGTACACCCCCGCCGGCACATCAAACGACTGGATGTTTACACCGGCTATTGTTGTTCCAACTGCTACCACGCCTGTATTGAAATATACTGTTTTGGCTCAGGATCCGTCCTATCCCGACGGATATGAAGTCAGAATTATGACAGCTGCCCCTACAACAGGTAATATTACAACATCTACCGTACTTTATACAACTACTGGTGCTGAAACCACACCTACCGTGAAAATTATTGACCTGACAACTTATGCCGGCCAGACAGTTTATATTGGGTGGCGTAATACTGCAAACGATAAGTTTATGCTTGGTGTGGACGATGTGGAAGTAAAATCATTACCTAATGATGATGCCGCAATCTCATCTATCAATACTCCCACTGTTGCTATGGCCGGAAATATAAATATTACAGGCACTGTCAAGAATGAAGGTTTCAACGCCATCGCATCTTTTAGTGTTTCTTATACTATTGACGGTGGTGCAGCTTCCGCAGCATATAATGTAACAGGGCAGAATATTACTGCCGGAGGATCTTATAATTTCACACACAACGTTCCTGCCACACTTGCCGCCGGAACCCATACCATTGAAGTTACCATTTCAAATGTAAATGGAACTACCGATCCTAATCTGGCTAATAATGTGTTATCAAAAAATATCGGTATTGCCACTCAAACCACCGTTCGCAGGCCTGCTTTTGAAGAATTTACCAGTTCAACCTGTTCTCCTTGTGCAAGCTTTAATTCAGGAACATTTACACCATTTATTACCACTTACGGTACCCAGTTTACCTATGTTAAATATCAGATGAACTGGCCAGACCCCGGCGACCCATATTACACAGCCGAAGGTGGTATCCGGAGAGAATATTATGATGTTTCTGCTGTTCCCGACCTTTATGTTGACGGAAGAACTTCAGGCATGACTTCCACAACGATGTTGAGCGAATTAAACGCAGATATTGCAAAAGCCACTTTCTTCGTTATCAACCCGCTCAATGCTTCGTATATAGGAACTAGCGTTACTGTTCCTGTTTCGATCACTCCTTATGTTTCCGGTTCATTCAAATTACATGCGATAGTTGCCGAAAAAACTACCACAGGTAATGTTGGAAACAACGGAGAAACCTCATGGAAACATGTAATGATGAAGATGCTTACCGGTGGAGACGGACTGGATGTTGATTTTACTTCCGGAACTGAATACACAAATTCCTTTACCTATGATATGAGCACCACCAATGTTGAAGAAATGTCGGACCTTATGGTTGTTGTTTTGATCCAGGAAGAAAGCTCCAAAGAGATCTTCCAGGCTGCAGAAGGCGATGTTATCTTTGCAAGCATTGATGAAAACTTTGGCGAAAACATTTCGGTTTATCCGAACCCTGCCAGTGAAATTATTACCATAAACAATGCCCTGAATTCAGACATCATGCTTTATGATATTTTTGGCAAACTGGTTATGAGTGATAACAACATTAATAATAATTACCAGCTAAATGTCTCTGAATTAGCCAAAGGTACTTATATCATGAAAATTATCAACGGTGACAACATCAGCACCAGAAAAATCACAGTCCTAAAATAATTCGATTTTTTTATCCATATTACAAAACCTCGTAGTAACTTTACTGCGAGGTTTTATTTTTGAGTTATGAAAAAATTAGGATTCATTTTTTTCTTACTGATTTTTGTACATACAGTCTCATTTTCTCAAAAAAATGATTCGGTTGTTTTACATAATATTTTTACGGAAGCACTCACCAATTATACCGCTTACGATAACCTCAGGTACCTGTGCAAAAATATTGGCGGAAGGATCGGTGGGTCGCCTCAGTCGCTCAAAGCAGCCGACTGGACCAAAAAAGTGCTGGCCGAAAATGGTGCAGATACGGTTTATATTCTCGAACATATGGTCAGGAACTGGAAACGGGGCGGTCAGGAAACTGGGAAAGTTACAAAATCCGTTTCAGGAAAATACAACCTGGCTGTTTGTGCTCTTGGTGGCGCTATCGGAACCGGCGCAAAAGGAATTAAATCCCAGGTCGTGGAAGTTAAAAATTTTGATGAACTCAAAAAACTGGGCAAGGACAAAATCAGCGGAAAGATAGTATTTTTCAACCGTGCCGCTGATCCGTCAACCTACTCGACTTTTCCGGCATACGGAGGTGCGGCAAACCAAAGGTTTATCGGCGCTTCCATGGCGGCAAGTTACGGCGCTATAGCTTCTGTAAGCAGATCGCTTACCCTTGCCGATCATGATTTCCCACATACCGGGATCATGCATTACATAGATAGTATTAATAAGATTCCTGCTTTTGCCATAAGTACCAAAAGCGCAGATGTGCTCAGCAAGTTATTAAAAGAAGACCCTTCACTGGAAGTTTACCTTAAATCAACGTGTACTGAAAAAGAAGATACGGCTTCCTACAGTGTTATCGGGGAAATAAAAGGCACAGAATTCCCGGAAGAGATTATCGTGGTGGGCGCTCATATTGATGCCTGGGATAACGGCGAAGGCGCCCATGATGACGGCGCCGGCATGGTACAGGCCATGGAAGTGATGAGAATTTTCAAAACACTGAATATAAAACTCCGTCACACCTTGCGCATTGTTGAATTTATGGATGAAGAAATGGCTCAGCGGGGAGCAGAAAAATATGCTGAAACTGTTAAAAACAAAGGCGAGAAGCACATCGCTGCCATCGAAAGTGACTGTGGCGGATTCACCCCACAGGGATTTTGTTACGATGCAGGACCCAATGTTACCGAAAAACTGGAACAATGGAAGCCGATGTTGCTTGATTATGGTTTGTGGTTATATCTGAAAGGCCATTCTGCAGTTGATATCAGCTTTCTTGAAGGCCAGGATATTCCGTTGTTCGGACTTATGACTGATTCGCAGCGGTATTTTGATTATCAGCATGCCGCTACGGATGTTTTTGAGGCGGTGAATAAAAGGGAACTGCAGCTTGGAGCGGCTTCTATGGCTGCATTGGTTTATTTAATTGACAAATACGGTTTATAATAAAGATATGATAAAAAAAATATTACTGATTATTCTGAGTGTACTCCTGGGCCTGGTCTTTATTTTTTCAGGACTTACCAAACTCTATCCAATTGAGTTATTTGAACTAACATTTATTGATCTGGGGGTTGCCAACTGGCAAACAGCTCCCTTTATCTCGCGTCTGTTCATCGGAATGGAGTTTTTCCTGGGGATCATGCTCGTTTTTAATATCAGGCTCCGGAAATTCACACTTAAAGCTACTATTGCCTTATTGGCAGTCTTCACCATTTATCTTTTTATTCAGATGCTGGTTGAAGGTAACAAAGGCAACTGCAAATGTTTCGGCAATTATCTGGTGATGACGCCGCTCGAATCTATAATTAAAAACCTGGTTATGCTCGCTGTTGCAGGATTTCTTTATTTTATGCGCCACGATATAACATACCGTTTCCAAAAATTGCTGATCATTCTGGGGATAATCGCCTCACTCAGCCTGCCTTTCATTTTAAATCCTCCCGATTTTATTGCCACATACCGGTTTCAGAAAGAAACCACCGGTTATAAACTGGATATGGATACGCTTTATACCAGTACCGACATTGTGCCACCAAAAGTTGACCTGCGAAAAGGCAAGCATATCATCGCCTTTATGAGCCTCACCTGCAAACATTGCAGGGTTGCCGCTTATAAAATGCATATCATGAACAAAGAAAATCCTGATATTCCTTTTTACTTTATTTTAAACGGGAAAGAGGAAAATCTGAAACCATTTTTTGATGATACAAAAACGAGTAATATGCCTTACATGATTTTACTCGGAGATCGTTTTGTCGCACTCGGCGGATACAGCATGCCTACAATTATGTTTGTAAATAACTCAGTTGTTGAAGAAAAAGCAAATTTTATCACACTGAACTACGACATGGTTATGAAGTGGCTGAAAAAATAGAACCCTTAAAGCATATAGGTTTATAATTTACTTACAAATGTTCAAAAGTTTTTTGATTCAAATATAACTATTTTTAAAATTTGATTATTTTTGGTTCACCTTAAAATTTATTGTTTAATTTAAAATACAACACTATGAAAAAAACAGCTATGATTATTATTGGTTTATTTATGATTACCCTTGCCTTCTCATCATGTAAAAAGGACTGGACCTGTAAATGTGACAGTGTTAATTATACTATTGAAAATGCAACTAAACCAGATGCCAAAGCTGCCTGCGAAATTTATGTTCAAGGTACCGTTGTCTGTGAGCTAATTTAAGAAATAAGCTTAATGAGAAAAAGCATTCATTTTTTTGAGTGCTTTTTTTATGTTTCAAAATCACTCAATCCAATACGGCCGGATAATTCAAAGGATTATTTTATTTTTTGAAACGGATTTAAAATAAAATTGTATTTTTGTAAAAAAACTTTAAAAAAAAATTATATGAAAAGAATCGTTTTATTATTTGTTGCTGTTACAGCTATAGCTTTCTTATCAACATCATGTGTTAAAACATGGATTTGCCAGTGTACATCTGCCACAACTCCTTCGGCAAATTACAACTACAGCTATGAAATGACAAGCAAAGCCACTGCTAAGGCTGATTGCGAAAATCAACAATTTACCGGAAGAACACAATATTCGCCTGATTATACTTGTGAACTGCAGTAAATCCGCGGTATTTTTTTATTTGTACAGGCAGCGGTAAGCAGTATCGCTGCCCGTTTTCATTTTGAACTTTACATCCTTCGGGACGATAAAAGTTTCAAATTCATTATACGTTTTCCAGTGAGTTTCACCAGGTAAAAGAACATCCATTTTACCCGAAACTACTGTCATATGTTCTACTGTTGAAGTTCCGAATTCGTATTCGCCGGCGGCTAATACGCCGATAGTGGCTTTACCTGAAGTAGTTTCAAAACCTAAGGAGGTTACTTTTCCATCAAAATATTCATTGACTTTAAACATAGTTTACAATTTTGATGTAAAAATAATAAAATTTTCAGGACCTGCTTTTTAAAGTAAATAATACCAAATTGAAATATCAAATAGTCCAATAGGACGTATTGATATTTCTTATTTGGTTATGCCGATGGTTAAAATAAATAGTACAGACTAGTGAAGCGATGGATGTACTTTATTATTTTTCCAATCGGTATAAAAGATGGTCGAGCATTAACTGTATTTCTTCCGGCTGAATGCCATGTTTAAGAAGATGAACTTCGTCGTCCCTGAATCCTTTATAAAAACTATCAAAATCATTATCAGGCTGCGTAATGCTTTTGTAGTATAAATCTGCCGCTGCCATGCGGTTTCCGGCTACCCATTTTACATGGCCGAAATTCATATAATCATACTTATTTGCCATTTCATTATCCATGAGTTTGACAAAATACTCTTCGGCTTTATTAAATTCACCCGTAACAAATAGACACCAGGCGATAGGCCTGTAAATGCCTTTATTTTCATGGTAACTGAATTCAATTTTATAATAATTATGCAGCGCTTTTCCGTATTCTTTTAGGTTCAGATAGCAGTTGGCAATATTAAACACGGTATTCATATTTTCCGGTTCCTGCCGTTCAATTTCGAGGTAATACTCCAGCGATTTTTTATAATCATTCGTACGGCTGTAACACAAGGCAATCTTTTTTAACAGCCAGGTATTCGACGAATCGAAAAGTTCTGCTTTCAGGTAATACTGAAGCGCATTTGTATAATCTCCCAGGCGCTGGTAACAATAACCTGCCTTCTGCAAAATGTCCATGCCGGGTTTTTCCTGTTTCAGGATGTTTAAAAAAACATCCAGCGCCTCTGCATAGTGATCCGTGACAAAATAATAATCTGCGATCATCTTTTTGAATTTGCTGTCACGGAATATGGAATTGATAAAGCCTTTATTATGGAAATCAAGCTTCAGTTCAAATAAATCATCAAAATCATTTTTGGTGGGGTGCAGTTTAAAAAAGCGGTACAGATCCTGAATATATTGAGTATAAACCGTATTATTCTTTATCGCGGTATTTAAAATTTCATCTTCATCAGCAAGTTCTTTCATACTTTCCAGTTCTGAATTAAAAAGATTCATCAACATTGATTTCTGCTGTTGCGGCATCATTTTAAGGTTCATCACAAAAGAATATTTGTCGGAATTGCACATATAGGCAGAGCTTTCCAGCAAACTCACAAATCCTTTCGAAGCTTCAGGGTCTTCCTCCTTCATAATATTTTGCACCTCGGAATTTTCTTTATAGAACGGAACAAACCAGTTCGAAAGACTGTGGAAAAAATCAAAATGCTTTAACATTGAAAACGTACTCATAAAAACATCGTTGCCTTCGAGCTGCATCTTCGACAGTTCTTCAATTTTATCGAAAAGCTCCGGTGAATCTTCAAGTATCGATTGCCAGTCGGGATTTTTGTCGGCAGCCGGATCATCCGATAAAATGTTTTTCAGATCAAGTTTGTCTTCAAGCCGGGGAGTCAGTTTCTGAATACCGGGAATGATCTCGTTTTTCATCTTTTCAGTGATTCTTTCGGTGTCCTTAGCTTTGATAAGTTGTTTTATAACAAACAACACTTCCGCTTCCGAAATCTCGCTCTCAGCGTATATTTTGTTGATTCTGTTGTTCAGCGCTTTGTAAAATAAAATCCGGTCGTCAAAAATGTAAAAACATAGAAGTATTCCTACCAGCGCCCGTTGTTTGATCTCATGCTTGCCGCTGTGGTATAATTCAAATAACAGCTCCATTTTTGAAGTATCAAAAAACCGTATCATGCTTAGTGTAATTGAAGTTACCACAAGGCAGATGTCGTACCATTTGAAATATTCAGAACCAAAAATGTTTCTGATAAAAAGCATGTCGGAATCGCTGAGTTTATCGGAATACAAAATAAAATCGAACATATCATTACGAAATGTCTGATGTTTTGTCTCGACTTCTTCGTTGTCGAAGGTAATGTTGCTCTCACCCAGCAGGTCCGAAATTTTCGTGTTATAATGCTGGCTGTCGATGGTTTCATTCAGCTTTGCCTGGATAAGGCTTAATTTGTTGTAAGAATTCCTTTTGTTTTGCAATAACATCAAATTGTTTTGCTCCAGATAATGCTCTTTGATTTTATCCGTCAGTTCAATTATAGAAATTATTAAAGAGCTTAATACCTGTGACCGTTGTGGATCGTTTACCCCCTTTACAGTATATGACAATAAGTTCTGGTAATTGCTGCTTATGTTTTCATATTCTGCCTGAAATTCCTCAATTTTCAGATCCTTTAACATCGTTCCGATGCCGTCCAGTGCGTCAAAGAGCCTTGAAGCTGTAGCGTTGTCACATATTTTCTTATGTATTTTTATTATTTCCCTGGTTGTCATAAACTAAATTATATAGCCCGTATTACAAAAATTATGCATCAGCCATTCTGCTGCTATATTGTCAGTATAAGGCATAATAAAGTTAATAATAATACCCCCGGAATCAAAATAATGTTGAAAACTTCAGTAAATTATTTCAATTAATTGACTTTTTATGCGATATTTGTGAATAGAATGTACTTAACTAAAGATTTATAAAAATGAAAAGAATCAGCTTTATATTAATTTTAGTTATCATCATAAGCCTCATAGCAGGTTCCTGCGAAAAAATGGTTTCCGAACCCAATATGCCTTCAACATACGACGGCAGGCCGGTTGATGATCAGGGAACCCTTTATGTTTCAAACAGAAATATTATTCTAAGGGCTTGGGACAATGGCAATACTGATGGAGATAATATCACGCTGGTTGTAAATGACGTAGTCGTACTTTCTGATTATACTTTGGACGGGCTTGCTAATAAAAAGGAACTGGATGTAAAACTGGATAATAGCGGGTACAATTACATTTTATTATTCGTTAATAATGAGGGAGCCGAGTTATCTTGCACTGCCGCTCTTACCATTGATGACGGCACCGGTGAACAGGACCTGGTACTGTCCTCCGACCTGACTTATAGCGGAGCAATGAGTATATACGTACAATAAAATTAAAAAAAACAGAGATATCTTCCCTGTCTTTTTATGTCAGCAGATCAAAAATTTAGAATTCAATTATTAATCCCAGCGTCGGTAATATAGAACCACTCGGGTTGTCAATGTATTTAGCCTGATACCTGGAAGGGTCCAGCGGATCAATAAGCGGGTTACCATTCTCGTCTCTGATAATATCAATGATAGGCGCCTGATCACTTTTAAAGTTATAAATATTCTGAATATCAACATAGAGATTCAGCGTAAGAAATTTCCAGAAGAATTTTTTATCTACCCTGATATCAAGACTGTGAAATGGCTTTGTTCTTAACGTATTAAGCAGGTTATAATCCGGTATTCCCTGATAGCGGACATTCCAGTTTGCAATAGTGCGTGTTGCCTCAAAATCAAATGGAGTATAGGGCGAACCATAGGAAAACCGCCATTTAAGTCCGACATCCCAATAATGCTTAAAACTTTTTCCTAAGGTGATATTGAAAATATGTTTATTGTCCCATGAAGAAGAAACATACTTATTGTTTTTATCCATGAATTCGCTCCTGACATAAGTATAGGTTACGATTCCATAAAAGCCCTTATATAATTTCTGCTGTGCCATTACTTCAATACCCATACTGCGGCCTTTTGAAGTGGAAACGACCTCGTCATTGCCGATAATACCAAAGTCTCCGCCAAGGTTGGCAAGCGAAATGGAATCACGCACAATAAACGGATATTTATTATAAATTTTATAGAACCCTTCCACATTTAGTTTCAGGTTAAACTTAGTCAGGTATTCCAAACCGGCGACAAAGTGATAGACACTGATATAAGAGATATTGTTTTTTTTATTCACCATCTCATTATTCCGGTCCCGGTATCCCAGAACGGTATAGGGCGGCAACTGATAATAAAGCCCGGCATTCGTAACCAGTGATAAAGCCTCGGTAAGATGAACAGTAAAGGAAACTCTCGGAGAAAGCTGCTGCAGCGGATTTAACATTGAATGATCGTAATTGTTGCCATCCATTCTCAACCCTACAGACAATCCGAACCTGTCTTTAAATAATAAAAAACTTGCCTGGCCAAACACACCATATTTCCACAGATCAAACTGCGAACTGAAATCTATGGTATCAACCCCAAAAGGAGTGGCAATTTTATTGAACGTTGAGTTATTATAGTTGTCGTACTCAATGTTGATACCGTAATTGAGCTTAATTGCCTTGGTTAACCGTGTTGTATGTTCTACCCTGAATTTATTTTCAATTTCCTGCGATCTATAATCCTGTATAAGATTTTCAGGCGCTTTAATATTGTCCTGATACTTGTAGGACCTGTTATTGAGAAAATTGCGACTTAAAACAGTAGTAAGATAACTTTCTTTAAAATAATGAACATATTTGGCGCCCAGCATATAGTTCCATTGTGAACTCACAGGCAAATACCGCAAAAGATATTTCTGCTGATCCGTCCCGGTTTCCTGAAGTTTAGTGTTCAGTTTAAAATTATCAATAGCTCCTAATCCCAATACCGTTAATTCATTTTTATTATCGGGTTTCCATTTATATTTAAACTGAAAATCATTATAAGTCGGTAAAAAAGGCAGCTTAAGCAAACCAAAAAGCAATTTAAGGTATGATTGCCTTGCCGACACAATAAATGTCGAATTTTTATGCAACGGGCCTTCAAGTGACAAGCCAATGTCACTGGCGCCAATAGTGAATTTGCCTCCAACTTTATCATTACGACCTTCCTTTAGATTAAACTCCATGATTGAGCTCAGCACGTTGCCACGATTAGCTGGAAAAGCGCTCGAATAAAATTCAACTTCCCGGACAAAATCAATATTTATCATTCCTGCCGGCCCTCCCGAAGATCCCTGCGTTGCAAAATGATTGATGTTGGGCACTTCAATACCATCAATATAAAATCTGTTTTCGTTGGGCGCCCCGCCCCGGATGATAATATCATTGCGATAAGCAACTGTGGCAGCCACACCCGGGAATGATTGTATCACTTTTGAAATATCGCGGTTACCGCCCGGATAACGTGAAAGTTCATTAGCGCTGATGGTTCGCATGGATATCGGACTCTCTTCTTTCTTTACATATGGTGAGGCCTTTACCTCAACACCTGGAAGATTTTCAACGGTCTGCTCCATGATGATATCAACAATGGTAGGTTTCAGTGAATTTACTTCAATTTCATACACTGTTTTAATTTTGTAGCCTATAAAAGTCGCCACCAATGTGTATATGCCCGGCTGTAGTTTTTTGATTTCGTAATTTCCGTTAATATCGGAAGAAGCACCTAATGTTGTACCCTGAATAATCAGATTGACAAAAGGCAGCGGTTCATTATTCACAGCATCAAATACACGGCCCTTGATGCCTCCCTTCTGAGCAGATAAAACCCCGGATACTAACAATAATAAACAAAGGAGTACTATTTTCGTTTTCATGATTTTATTTTTAATATTCAGGTACAAATATACTACATTTTTTATCACTATTTACAATAATTCTAAATAAGTATTCAACTTGTTTTAAACATTTTTGTCGAATCGGGAAAATTTCCGTAAGTTTGTATTATCAATTATAAGCATCATGACAATACTATCAGTTTTATTGGGGATCATCGGCGGCCAGGAAATAATCATCATTGCTATTATTATTTTACTGTTGTTCGGTGGTAAAAAAATCCCGGAACTTATGCGGGGTTTAGGCAAAGGTGTCGGAGAGTTTAAAAAAGGCAAAAGTGAGATTCTGGATGATTTTGACGAAGTCAGAGGAAAAACAGACCCATCAAAACCTGGAAATTATTCAGAACCTAAATAAACCTGACATTGATGTTTAAGTTCCTTCTGGGCAAGCTGGCCGAAAAAAAGGAAGATGCCTCTTTCTGGGAACATGCAGAAGTCCTTCGTAAATTCTTAATAAGATCTATCATTGCTGTTATTGGTTTATCAATAGCAGCTTTCTTTTTTAAAGACTATATTTTTAATACCATTATTCTTAGTCCGAAGGACCAGGATTTTGTCACATACCGGCTTTTATGCAAACTGGGTACACTGGTAAATTTAGATTCTTTATGCATCGGAGGTTTTGATTTCAAACTCATCAACCTCACACTGGCCGGACAATTACGCTGGCATATCATTATTTCATTAATAGCAGGATTCATAGTGGCATTTCCATATATTCTCTGGTCACTATGGCGGTTCGTCCGCCCTGCCCTGTCTGCCCGGGAAATTAAAAGCGCAAGGATTACTGCTTTTTATATTTTTTTACTGTTTTTTATCGGATTGTTTTTCGGGTATTTTATCATTTTGCCGTTAAGTGTTTATTTCCTGGCAACTTATGAACTGAGCCCGCTGATAACGAATCAGATCACCATCAGCTCATACATTTCAACCGTAAATGTGATACCCTTGTCAACGGCAATAATTTTTGAATTGCCCGCCATGGTTTACTTTCTTGCTAAAATCGGAATTATCACCGCGGCTTTTCTGCGGAAATACCGGAAACACTCCTTTGTGGTAATATTGATCATTGCAGCCATCATCACGCCGTCAACCGATGCATTTACCCTGGCGCTGGTAGCATTGCCGCTTTACCTGCTTTATGAAATAAGCATTTTAATTGCAGCCCGTGTTGAAAAGAATAATCCGGAATAACTTTTTGTAATCCGCCGCGGCGGATACACCTCAAAGTAAAGATCATAATAAAGTTCTGTATATATTGATATGCTCGTTATCCGAAATGTTTGATTTTATTTCACGAATTATTAGAGATTCCTCACCTTCCTACCTTCACTTCCGTTGCGGCAGGCAGGCCTGCCTTCGTGACCTGTCGGGCAGACAGTCAGGGTTGGGAATGTGTACACACAATAAAAACATATAATGACAAAAATCCAGGTCACATTGAGCCGACACGATGATAATCGGGGCGTGTCGAAATGGGGCCTGTTAGTTAAAAAATATTATCAAATATTATTTCGGTCGACTTCCCTGCCTGACTGCGCCATGCAGGCAGGGACTCGTTGTTCTTTTAGATTTTATAAAAATAAAATTTTATCTGGAACAACGGCTCTGTCTGACCGAAATGACAGTCTTACAAATAATTAACAAAACTTGTCATTGGTAATTGAGTGAAACGAAATGAGGAATCTCTATGTTTTCAATTGTTTCAATGGGTTGAATCCGCCACGGTGGATAACAATTTTTTATCCTTCTCCTTACTTTTACGCATTACATAATCACTGGCTTTTATTCCGGGCGCTTTGTATTTCCGCCAGTAGCGGGTCAAAGAAGTGTATTCAAACAGCAGGCTGAATATCCTGAATTTTAAAAGGAAAAACACTGCGGCATAAAGTGCGATAATAACGAGCATTCTTACGCCCCATTTGAGCACCCATTCGGTAATTTCATATAAGCCGGCAGGCAGGCCTCCGAAAAATCTGAATATCCAGATATACAACGGCAGCGCCAACACTGTAATAAGCGCCATCACCAGCATCAGATGCGAAACCTGTATGGCTTTTTCGGGGCAGAGGTTGATGCACCGCATGCAACTTTCGCAATGCAAGGTCCAGTATGGTTTTTTACCGTACATCCGTATAGCGTTTGCCGGACATTTTTCATAGCAGATACCGCAGGCATTACATTTATCGGTGGCAATAAACATTTTTGCCAGGAAGAACCTGCCGAATATTTGGTAAACAAATGTGATCGGGATCAACGCGATATCGAGGGGCAACGTTACAAATACCTGGTAATGAAAAAAACGTTCACCGTTCGTTACCCGGTCCGAAAAGCGTTTAACAATGCCTTCGCAGCGCTTAAACATCGAATCGATGACTTTCTTTTTGTAGCCGGGATGCAACGAAATCCAATTCGAAGGAAGGTCGATGGGTAACATTCCGATGACCCGGTAACCTTTCAGCAATAAAATTAAAAAAGGCACCCACATGGCCACGCCGCTGAGACCGGGCAAAAACAGCTTGCTTAACTTAGAACCGGCGCGGGTACTGCTCAGGAAGACATCCGTATTTTTTACCCGGGGAAACCTCCAGAAAAATTTCAGAATCAGCCAGGGCGCCCCGAAACCGTGTGTTGGATAACAAAAACCTATTAATGTCTTTGGTTTTATTTCACTTTTTTCAATGGTTTTTTGTCTGTCCACCGGAAACAACTCAACACTGATATTTTTTTCAACCGCTTTTTCCGCCATCCACCGGCATGCGGTCAAAGCATTACCGGTACCGCTCAGGTAATAAATGTTAAAGTTGGTGTAAGGCGTATCCATCAAGAGTTGAAAATTATTTCGGCAGGCGTCCAAAAAATTTCATGATGGTGCGGTGGAATTTATGAACACTGGCCACCGGTTCAGAAAACATCATGATGCATTTGCCGTGGATCAGGGTTACATTGTTATTCCGGGCAAATTCCAGTACATCATTGGTGTGGGAACCTTGCTGCACCCATATATTTTTTATGCCTTTATCAGTGCATTGTTTAATCGCTTCCAGTGTCTTTGGTTTTTGTGTCAGCAGCACGGCCGCTTTCACGTCCTGTGGCAAGGAAGCAATATCCCTGTATGATTTCGCTCCGTCGAGATCGTCGGTATGATCATTTACCGGCAATACGCTGAAGCCTTTGCTTTTCAGTTCGTCATATACGGTGCGGCCAAACTTCTTTTTGTTTCTCGAAACGCCAACAATGGCTATTGGGCTTTGTTTTAAGAAATCTTCTATTTGTGCTTTTGTGATCATTGTTGTTTTTTTTTATAAAGCAAAGTTATATTTTTTTGTTAAAAATCATGGCTAAAAAAACGTTTAAATAATTCCGCGATAATTGTTACTTTTGCACCAGATTGGCTCCGTAGTTCAATTGGATAGAATAGCAGATTCCGGTTCTGTCGGTTGGGGGTTCGAGTCCCCCCGGGGTCACAAAATTAGAATATTAACGCCTGTAAATAAATCATTTGCAGGCGTTTTTTTCTTTTGAAAAAAAATCCCTAAGTTTTGCTGCTGTGTTGGTTTCGACATAAAAGAAAATTGATATTTACATCACTTTAGAGGCAAGCTCATTTCCGGGTTTGAAGTTTATCACTTTACATCAGCACACACTTAAATACAAAAAAATACTATTTTTGCATGATAATAGAGTTTTTGTACAACATAATAATAGAAAAATCGTACAACATGATAGTAGAGATATTGTACAACACAATAATAGAGTTATTCAACAAGCAGAAATAAAATATACGAATAGAAGAAAGGACGAAAAAAATGGCAACACCAAGTGAGAAAGTTGCGAATTCGCTTAGGGAACTAAAAAAGTTACAGGACCGCGGCATCGTCGCTATCAATACTTCTATGCTAAGCCGGGTTCACAGAGAGCGCCTGCAACAAAACAACTTTTTGAAGGAGGTGATCAAAGGATGGTATTTATCAATACCTGCTGATGAAGTACAAGGGGACAGTACATCATGGTACACTTCTTACTGGCCATTTTGTGCCCAATATTTAAAAGACCGTTACAGGGATATGTATTGCATTTCTGCGGAACAGTCCTTACAAATACATTCAGGCAACTGGAGTGTCCCTCAGCAACTGTTCATAAAATCCATACATGGGCCAAACGGGAACACACCGCTACCACATAACACATCACTATTTACAATGAAATCACCATTACCTAATGCTGCTGAGATCATAGAAATTGAAGGGATTCGCATGCTGACACTTGCATCATCACTCATCCACAGCTCGCCCGGAATGTTTAACAGAAACCCGACAGATGCAAGGACAGCCCTGACCATGATCAGAGATTCTTCTGATATATTGGGATTGCTGCTTGACGGAGGACACAGCACAAAAGCCGGAAGACTTGCAGGAGCTTTCCGGAATAACGGACAGGAAAAGATTGCTGACGATATATTAAAGACCATGCAAAAAGCTGGTTATGACATCAGAGAAAATGATCCATTTGAAAATCCTTCCACCATTATATTAGACACCAGGGCGGTTTCACCATACGTGAACAGGATAAAACTAATGTGGAATCAAATGAGAGAGGTTGTCATTGAACATTTCCCAAAAGCTCCCGGACTGCCGAAAAATCAAAAAAAATATTTGAAGGTTATCGAAGAAATTTATATTACGGATGCCTACCACTCCTTATCAATCGAAAAATACAGGGTTTCCCCTGAGCTAATTGAAAGAGTGCGCAGCGGAGAATGGGACATCGAAAAAAACTCAGAAGATAAAAAACAAAAGGATGCCATGGCCGCAAGAGGATACTGGCAAGCGACACAACAGGTTATTGAAAGCATAAAAAAAATTCTGAATAAAGAAAACCCGGGCAAAGTAGCCGAAGATGATCATAGAGACTGGTACAGGGAATTATTTGCGCCCAGCGTTGCATCGAATATTTTAAAGCCATCCGATCTGGCCGGTTACAGGACCAGTCAGGTTTACATTGGGCAGTCAAGACATGTGCCTCTGAATATAAGCGCTGTAAGGGATACCATGCCGGTTCTCTTTGAATTACTCAGAAACGAACCTGATGCCGGAGTCAGAGCCGTACTGGGGCATTTTATATTTGTGTATATACATCCATACATGGACGGAAATGGCCGTATGGCGCGTTTTCTGATGAATATTTTGCTTGCATCGGGTGGATACCCATGGACAGTGATACCGGTTGAAGAACGAAAAATGTATATGGATGCACTTGAAAAAGCCAGTGTAGATCAGGACATAAAAGCATTCGCGAGTTATATCGTATACCTCGTTAACGAAGGCTTAAAGGGCACCCCGGTTGCTTCTATAAAGAAATAACAGGAATATAAAAATTTAGATCTTATTTGTAAAAATATTTAATAATATTTTTCCTATCATTCCCTTGTTTCAGGGTATCACATACTCATAATTATAACGGTCAAGCAGCTTGAGAATGGATATCGGATCATCGGTCTGAATAATATCAACTTTAGCAGCAAGTGCGCTTTTGTTTTGTGCATAATTATTGGGCGACCAAACCATAACATACAAGCCTTTTTCATGAGCACGGTCTGTACTCACAAACATCTTGTCGACCGACGTTGAAATGCCGAAAAAGCTGTTGTCGGCAGCAACATTTATTGAATTTTCATCCAGATAACTGAACAAGAATAATTTGTTGCTCAATCCGAGTGTCTGGGCTTTTTTCAACAACACTTCCGAACCTTCCAGGAAAATGTTATCACTCATATTGTATTTTTCGCATAAGCGTTTTATTGCTCTCAGGTATTGAGCCTGATAAAGTTCCTGATCCTCTGTTTCTGTGTCGACCTTTGAACCATCAAACGAGAAATAAAGATTCCCCAGGTTCGGCAATTTTTTAAATACAGAGTCGACAGCGTTAATGTATACCCCCGATTGTATTGCATTGTATTCGCATTGCTGTATTTCTGACCAGTTTGATTCATAAACCCTTCCGGTGCATGTTGTCCTGGAATCGAGCAATGAATTATGATATAGCACCAAAACCGTATCCCTGGTCATCTGAATATCAACTTCACAACCATCCGCACCTATTGCTATTGCAGGGGAAATTGCCTGCAACGTGTTGTCGGGAGCCCGATACATTTCGCCCATACCACGATGGCCGAGAATCATGACTTTGGTCCCAAAATAAGTGTCGTCCGTATATTCATCTTTTTTCTGGCAGGCTGCATAAAGCAGCAGTAATAATATCGCCAGAACCCAAATCCGTTTATTGAAAAATTTAAAACGCATAGCCCAAATTTAAATTTGACACCCACCAGAAATTATTTTTTTTATCGGCCCACTGTGCATTTACGGGCTTTATTGACGGCACATATGTTTGTGAAGACAGTTCAAATATTTTTGCAAGTAAAGATGTTTTGACCTCTGCAAAAAAATGCGAACCGAAATAATATTTTCCTCCCAGACTCAACCCTGCTCCCATTCTCACCTGATGCTTCATGCCTGATGAAGATTCGCCCGTTTGCGAATTGTATGTTTCGAGGTTCTTCCTGTAATAATTGAAATCAACAATTGCCCCTGCATACATTCCCTGATTGAGCTTTACTTTGGATCGCCAGAAGTAATAAATATAGCCGGGCATGAAGTGAAAACCACGGATCTTTATTCGTTGGTCCTCCGAATAAAGCCCTGTCCCCTGATTAAAAAAATTGTAATACTTTGTAAACGTGTAATCATCGTACAGGCCCATATCCCAGTATAATGAAACAAATGAGCGTTTGGTAACATTCATTTCAAAATCAATCCCGGCCCTGATCTGTTTGCGGTAATCGAAAAAATCAAAATATAATGGAACCAGATCGAGTTTAAAAGCATAGTTGTTCATCACTGTATCTTTGCCCTGCGCTTTTGACTCACCGCAGAAATTCATGAGTAAAAGCATGACTGTTATAAATGCAAACAAAATCTTGTTCATCTTCATTCTTTCAGCTATTTATCAATTTCTTCATGTGATATTTTGTTGCTTCTTTTTTAGTTTTTGTTTTCCTTTACGCAAACAGCCCCGCCATATACCTATCATCCAACTCAAACATTGGCTTTAACGAGTGCTAGTGGAAGCCAATCCCCTACCAGCATAGTACTCAACATAGAAGCCAGACAGGCCATAAAACCTTCCTGAGCGGCAAGGATGTTACAACAACAAATCAATTGTTTATTATTTTACTTTCTAATAACAAACTTGAAAGAAACTTTCTGCTCATTTGCAGGATTCACAATAATCCCAAAATATAATCCATTAGCGTTGCCTTCCAGTTGAATTTTTTGCAATTTATTGGTAACTGTTTCTTCCTGAATAAGGCTTCCGGAAGAATTATAAATGATTAATTTCAACCTTGTCTCTGTCAAACTGCTCATATCAATATACAGATTGTCGGAAGCTGGATTTGGATAAACACTGATACTATTAGCCTTGCCTTCATTTGAAAAGTCTTCGGGAATACTTACATAAATTGGATTGACGATAATAGTTGAGGTTGTATTAGTTACAATAGCCGGATTAAAATCAAAATATATATAGGCGGTATTAGTGAGCGCATTACCTAAGGCAACGCTTTTTCTGCATTTTATACCAAATTTCACAAAGCCATGACTGTTCAGTTCGTCTATTGATGAAGGTGGCAAAAAGATATCCTGAAAATAAAAGTCGACCACATTATCTTGCAATAAAGACCATGTTAGTGGGTGGCTTGACGAAATAAACCGAAATGTTGAAATATCAAAATAAGAACATAAAGTATCAATTATATGAATGAAATCAGCCTGAAAATTTCCTGTATTTTGGAAACGGATGGTGTAAATTATTTCTTCGCCGTTTTGTAGCTGCTGAGGTGTTACAAATTCCCCTTGCTGGCATTGTTTGTCATTAGGGTCATAAGATCCAACAATCACATCATTTAGTGTTCCGTAATTATTTGCCGGAATAGTATCATGAATTACCGGAGAAATCATTGCAGTGCATTTTACTGAATCATTCAACAAGGAAAAAACATCCGTTTCAACAATAATGCTGATGTTTCGATATTCAAGGAATGCTATGGAATCAATATTCCATGTATACAAATTCCCCGAAATTGAAATTGGGGTAGGATCGGCAGATATAAACGATAGATTACTGTCAATTTCTATTTGGACCTGCGCAGGTTGTTTTACCGAGCCATTATTTTTTGCATTGATAATCAATTGTGTTTGAAAACCCGGCCGGAAAACGCTTACGTTTGAAATATCCACTGAAAGATCACGAATTCCAGGGGTCATATAAACACCGAAATCCTTGTTAACCGCAGCGCCATCAGTTAAATAGTAGGGAGGGTTAATAACGGCGAAAACATGAGGTTTAACAGGGCTCAAAGTGTCTCCTGCCATATCTGTGATAAAGGAATAAAAACCATTTGTATCGCTACTTACAGCCCAGGATGATGGGCTTGTGTGAATAATGATATTGGGAATAACAACTTCCGTGGACTCTTTGATACCATTATTATTAACATCATTGTATACGATTCCGCTTATGGATTCAAAAGTTCCCGCCCTGCGCCATACGCTGCTTAAAAACGAACCGGAAAAAAGGCCGCCATTCAGATTAACTATACCTCCTTTAGGAAAAAACGGTGAACCTCCTGCCTGTATAGGCTGCCAGTTCTCACCCTGATCAGTACTTAACCAGGTTCCGTCCACCATATTGTTACAAAACCATGTCCCATTTATTGAAACAATGGAGCTTGGCAGATAGCTAAGGCCATTAGCTGCCGGGGTGATCCAGGTCGTTCCGTGATCATATGAATATTGAAAGCCAGCCCCGCACACAATTAAGGCACTGTCCACCTGGAATAATCCGTTATTGTTAAATGCGCCTGACGACCAGAAACATGTTGAATACTGCCAGCTTTGAGCTACAGTATCTAATCGGAAAACAAACCCGTCATTGGTAATACAAAATATATCATGCTCAAAAGATTTGAGCTTACCGGAAACATCGGAATTAGAATAACAAGGATTTGTGGGAACAACGGGAAGGCCGGGCAAACTGTTCCAACTATGACCAAGATTGTCACTGTAAAACATTGCCAAACCGGAAAAGTATAATTTATTATTATTAAATTCTATAGAATTTACAGAGAAATCCCCATTTAATTCTCCCGGAATATTAATAGTATCCCAGGTGATCCCGTTATCATACGATTTTCCAATATGATATCCTGCAATGGAGAAAATAGTATCTCCTTTAAAAGTCATTGCATAAAGTGGGCTGTCGGGTATCGAAATATTTTGCCATGACAGTCCTGCATCTGTGCTTCTAAATAATGAATTTTCAGTAGACGCAAATAGCACGTTATTGTTAGATGCCAGATTTTCTATGTTTTGTGCAGCTATTCCATTGTTTGCTGGAACTATCACATCCGGGCCGGAAACATAACGAATAATGCCACCTTCCCCGATACCAATTTTATCACCATTTTGGAATGTGATTACTTCTGAATAAAAAGGATATCCGGGGCCAGCATATATGATCCAGGTTAAACCATCATCATCACTTATTAATGTCTGGTAATCTGAGGCACTAATGAAAATTTTTCCGTCACTACTTCTAATATCACCGAAATATTGATTTGGCAGGCCCGTATAAACTGTATCCCAGGAGGAACCAAGATTTGACGACCTCACTATGTAATATTGATTTGGGGAAGTTGCTGTATCATAAACGCCTAAAATAAGGAGATTGTCCTCCACATAAAAGCTTGAGACCGCTGCCGGAAAATTTATTGCCTGCCAGGATACTGCTGCATCTGTAGATATAAAATTTTGAATTTCCATGTTACCTGAGTAATTGGCAGCCTGAAGTAAAAATGTATGCCCGTCTGAATATATTTGGTTGACATGATCTCCGAAAGGAGGCGTGAAAACACTCCAGCTAAGGCCAAAATCATATGAAATATTGTAGTAATCAGTCCGTGCAATACAGGTCGATTTTGATCTAAATATTTTGCCCATTGGACTTGTAGATATATTTTCGATCAGAGATGGCGATGACCACGTGGTTCCACCATTAATACTGGAAATTGTATTGGTGTTAACATCATACCCCATCCCATTAAACACAAATTCTGAATAACAAATAATAGTAGAATCATTTGATGTACTGATGTCAGTGCCTACTCCGTATCCATCAATTAATCCTGACTTATTCCATGTCAAACCTTCATCCGTAGAAATATATATGCCACCCGGGCATGCAGCCCAAATTTGATTACCAACATATTCTATGCTATATACAGGGCCGCCACCGGGGCCGGAAAGTTTTGCCCACTGAGCAAAAACCGGTACGTTAAACATCATTCCCAGTAAAAAAATTAATAAAAATTTTAAGTTTTTCATGGTTTTAGATTTTGGTTATTTCAATATTTGGTTAGCAATTAATTGTATCAGGATTTAAATTAATATTGTGCCTGTGTCTTTTCAATCAAATATTATTTATTTCACAATTACACCTCTGTCATATCAATTTTTTTAGAATTGATTCATAAAAATACAATATTTTGTAATCGCAAAATAAAAAAACATATTTTTTATTTATAAACATAACATACCTTGAGCGGTTACATGAATATTGAACGGTTATAAAGTATTGGCAGCCCTAAACTCTCTTTGAATCTAAAATGCATGATGAATATTTGTCAACATTTTTTTGAATGCTTCCCGGTTAGTAATTGAAAAGGATAATCAGAAATTTATTTCAAAGGGTTTGTCCTGGAATTGAGGTTGAAATTTGATTGCAAGATTATACTTTATTCTTCTTTTTCTTCTTTCCTTCTGCAAATATCCCCGCCGTATACTTATCTTCCAGCTCAAATAAAAACTCCATCATTTGGTTTCGCAGATGAAGGCCCTCCAGCGGTAACAGAAACCTATTTTCCAGCATGACTTTCAGATTTTTTGAACGACTGAAACATCAGCCGGGCATAAGATTCGTATTCGGTAAGCTGTTCAGGGTTGATATGAAATGATTTAACTCCTGACAATGTATAATTTTTCTGAGGAGTGATCTCATATTTTAGCTTCAGCCGTTTGTAATGCATACATTGAATTTTTTCGGGCGATACCACAACAAACCAGGCATTTTTATAAGGATAGCTTTCGTATTTTTCGTCAAACTTAAAGCAACCGTCTGCACGAAATTTTACTTCAAGGTAAAACAAATCACCATTTTTTCCACTCTGAACCACAAAATCCGGCATAAACCTTAAATCAGTGCTTGTTTTATTGTTGTTGTATTTTAATTTTTGGCTCAGCATAGGGTGCTGCCGCTCCAATCCGAAGCTAAATACATTGTACCCGTTTTGCTGAAACAAATCCTGTATCAGTTGCTCCGCCATTTTGCCTTTGAGCGTATTGAGGTTGAAATTTGATTTCATGATTATTCTTTTATATCATTGTTTGCCATCCACAATTTTGATTTCGTCATGGTTAGCCCGTATAACTCATAAACCACCCAGAAGTGGTAAATTATAAAGCATAAAAATATAAATTATTTAGAAGTGAAGTAAAAAAGGAAGGAGATTTTATTAAAGTATAATTTAATACTGAAGATTGGCAGGTACCTATCCCCTTTTCAGAAAATGCTAAATCCAAAAAAGAACCTGGTAAAATCCAATTCCGCCAACTATAGTTTAGCCAACTATAAATTGGCTGCTACCTCCCAAACCTATAACCAATACCCGATTCCGTGTTAAGCAATTTGGGGGTGGAAGGATCGTCTTCGACCTTTTTTCGCAATTGCGCCATGAATACGCGCAGGTATTGGGTTTGTTCTATGTAGCCCATCCCCCACACTTCTTTCAAAATAAACTGGTGAGTCAATACGCGCCCTTCATTTTTTGCCAGTAGCGCTAAAAGTGAAAATTCGGTGGACGTGAGTTTTATGATCTGGTTGTTTTTGCGGACGATATGGTTTGCCAGATCAATATTTAAATTTCCAAATTCAAGGATGGGAATGTCTGTATTACTTTCGCTCTGCCTGATAGCCACCCGGATGCGCGCCATCAGCTCGCCTGAATGAAACGGTTTGGTGAGGTAATCATTGGCCCCGTTGTCAAGGGCTTTTACAATATCATCTTCCGAATTGCGGACCGAAAGGATAATAATGGGTTTCTGGTACCATTCGCGCAGTTTTTTCAGAATTTCAAAGCCGTCATAATCGGGCAAACCCAGATCAAGAATGATCAAACTCGGATGCCCGGTGGCTGCCATGGTCAGCCCTTCTTTTCCTGTTGATGCCTCAGAAATTTTATATCCGCTGGCCGAAAGTGTTATTTCGAGCAGGCTGCGTATCTGAACCTCGTCATCGATGATGAGTATGTTAACTTCGTTTGCCATTTATTCTCCGGGTTTATTAAATTGGTTCATGTCAGAAATTTTGACAGGGATTCTTATTGTAAATATTGCGCCGCCGTTTTGCCTGTTTTCGGCAATAACAGTTCCTTTGTGCGCTTCCACAAAACCTTTAACGATGGATAAGCCCAATCCTGTGCCGCCTGCTTTAGCGTCTTTTCCGCGATAAAATTTATTAAAAACGGATGACAAATCAGATTCAGGAAACCCTTTTCCCCTGTCCATCACCTGAATGGTAAGCAGGCTGTTGTCGTAAAAGAATTTAATCCGGATATTGCTGTTTACCGGCGCATTTTGTGTAGCATTCAGCACCAGATTGTGTAACACCTGCTCCATAAGGCCAAAATCAATATAAACCAAGGGCATATCAGCCGGAATGACGATACCCACTTTAAATCGTTGTAATTCCTGGGCGAGGGCCTCAGTGACTTCATTTGCCAGGTCATGTACATCGCACCAATCCATACGCGGCGTTATCTGGCCCGTTTCGAGGCGCGACATGTTCAGCAGGTTCTCAATAAGACGGTTGAGCCTTACCGAGGCGGTACTAATTTCTGAATACAGCTTCATTTTCGTTTCCTGAGGATATTCCTGAGATAAAAGCGTATCAGACGCACCCATGATCGTGGTCACGGGAATACGCAGCTCATGCGAAATGGAATTGAAAAGGGTTTTATAAAGTTTATCCGATTCGTTCAAAATATAAGCTTTACCGGCAGTGTTACGCAAAAATTCACGTTCAAATTTCCCAGAAATCTGAGCAATAAATGCTTCCCAGAATTGTTCTTCACCTTGTGTAAACAACCGTGGATGTTTAACGGCGATAACTCCCATATTGTCCACATTTCCGGTTAACGGATAAAAAGTATAATCCGTAGATGGCAGCGTATCTGTATGTTTTCCGGCTTTTGACGAATGTTTATAAACCCAGGCTGCAATGCTTAACTCGTTTTCCGAAAGTATTAATGGTGTAACATTCTGCACACTGTCATTAAGCTGGTTGAGGTCATTTTTAAGTATTATGGCGCAATCTAAATTGAAATATTTCTGAATATACTTCACTGCAATTTTTGTTACTTCATCAATACCTGATTTCATTGCCAGCTCTTTTGTCAGCTGGTAAAGCGCTTCTGTCCGTTCTTCACGTATACGGATCTTTTTTTCCTGGCCGCGAACCCGGGAAGTTAAAATACCATTAATCAGGGCAATGATGAAAAACATGAAAAGCATGAGCATATCTTCGGGTCTTTCGATATGCATGGTATAATACGGTGGTATAAAATAATAATCCCAAATAAATGCGCTCATTGTCGCAGCCAGTAAAATAGGGCCTGTACCATAAAAAAGGGCAAGAATAGAAACCAAAAACAAAAAAACAAAAGAAACAACCTGATAACCAATAAAACTCTTAAAGATGAAACAGATAAAAGTTGTTAAAAAGACCAATATCAGAGTTGTTGCATATTGACGAATATTGGAAGTAAATAAAGGGATAGAGGCTTTTTTTCTGAAATGGTCCTTTGCCTGGTCGTCCGAACCAAGAATATAAACATCAATGTTTCCGCTATACCTGATAAGCCTGTTTACAAAGTTGCCCAGCCTGAACATTGATATGAGGTTACGTACACGGGGTTTGCCGACTATGATATGTGTCACATTTTCTTTCTGGGCAAAATCAACGATCGCTTTTACAATATCGTAATTGGTGATGATCCGGAATTTAATACCCAGTTGTTTCGTCAGTTTGATATTTTTATCAAGTTGCTCCTGCTCTTTAACAGAAAGTTTGCGCAATGTTTCTACATAAACAGCCTGGATGGTTGACCCCATGGAATAGGAAAGGTTTTTAGCCCAGCGTAAAAGTTTCGTTGAGTGTTGATGGTAATCAATGGCCACCAGAAAATGTAAGCCTGATTTCCACGGGCCGCGAATGCGCTTATACTGCATGTAGTCGTGGAGTTGCTTATCAACCCTGTCGGCAACAATGCGTAATGCCATTTCGCGCAATGCCGTGATATTTCCTTTACGGAAGAAGTGTTCAATGGCTTCTTTTGATCTTTCGTAGGCGTATACTTTTCCTTCGGAAAGCCGTTGAAGCAATTCTTCAGGAGTGATATCGATGAGTTCAACTTCGTCGGCATTTTCAAAAACTTCATCGGGAACTGTTTCCCTGACCATGATACCGGTGATCTGAGCCACGGTTTCCGAACGGCTTTCGAGGTGCTGGACGTTTAGCGTGGTGTAAACATTGATACCGTTTTCAAGAATTTCCTGGACATCGTGGTAACGTTTTGTATGACGGCTTCCGGGAGCATTGGTATGCGCCAGTTCATCAACCATAACAACCTGTGGTTTCCGGGCTATGATGGCATCCAGATCCATTTCATAAACCGTGGTGGATTTGTATTCGTATGTTTTACGCGGGATCTGTTCAAAACTTTTGGCTAATTCTTCCGTCTCAATACGGTCGTGCGTTTCAACATAGCCTGCGATAATATCCAGGCCTTTTAATTTTTCAGCACGGGCAACTTCAAGCATCGTGTAGGTTTTTCCAACGCCCGCGCACATACCGAAAAATATTTTCAGTTTTCCACGTTTACTTTTTTCTTCTTCGCTGGTTAAAGAAGCTAAAAGTTCATCAGGATTTGGGCGGTCGTCTTGAAAGTCCATTATTACTGCTTATTTTCTAATTTGGAAATTAACTCAGAAACTTGTTCTTCGGTAGTTTTCATGCTTATCAAAATTCTTTTCAATTCTTGAATGTCATAAATATTAATATCCTCATCCAAATCACTTTGCAAAGAAAAAGCTTTTTTCTGATTTTTATCTTCTAGTTTCTCAGCCATTTCATTAAAAATCAGTGAAATTTCGTAAATCTCATCTTTGCCATTGAAAAATAACCGTTGGCTGTAGTTGCCCGGGCCCAATTCTTTTATCCCATTGTATAACTGATAAAATCGTTCATTGAAATAAGAAGAAAAGGAAAATGAAAATCCGTAAGCAATCAAAAAACAGAAAGTTCCGATAATTGACATATAAATGGAAGCATTTTTTGCCGAGACTTTAGCGTCATCGGTTTTTTCAACAATAGCTTTTTCGTTTATCTGAGATAAATGCATCAACTGGCGATAAAGATTTCCAGAAATATTTTGAAAATAAAGAACCTTTGCTAAAGATGGCGGCGATTTTACATATTTTACGATAGAATCCCGGTACTCATTAAACCCAACTTTTATATTATTTGTTAGATTGCTTTCACCAACCTCTGTTATATTATTTTGCTGAAGATTAAATGATGCGGCAAATTGCTTTAACCCTTTGTTAATAATTATTGTATCGGGATTTTTGTTTGTTAAATAGCTATTTACGATTTCCTTATTTATTACTGTCAACTCTTCTGCCATATCCCTGACATAAACGACAGAATAATGGTTTTCTTTAAGAATTGCATGTGTTTTCTGTGATAGTCTGTTAACAAAATAACAGGATAAGATTGATAAAAACAAAATAATAATCAGAAAAAGTATTATACCCAAGGTAAATCTGGTACTGCGGATTGATTTTTTCATGGCATTTCAATTTTATTTGTTTGTAATAGGCTGGTCGATATTATCAAGTTTGAGATTTAAAGCTAAAACGTTAATTCGTTCTTCTCCCAGAAATAAAAACTGTTGAGCTTCTGTTAGTTCATTGATACTTTTTATCAGCGACTGCTTTTGATTATCGTTAAAATTTCGGGCTTTAGAAATTCTCTCAACCTGTAAAAAAGCTGCTTCAGATGAAATGTGCGGATCGAGCCCGCTTGCGGAAGCAAAAAGCATCTCCGAAGGGACGGCTGTCAGGCTATCCAGATTATTAAGAGAAATAAAATGCTTTTTACGTTCTGCAACCACATCCTTCAATTTTTTGTTTGTCGTACCATAATTTGAACCTCCTGACAACAAAGAATTGTATGAATTTGAGGATGGACGTGAAGAAAAATACACCATACTGTCGAATTGCTGCCCGATCAGTGCACTTCCAATAACTTTGTTGTCTTTTATAATTAGACTGCCGTTTGCTTTTGAAGGAAATAAAACTTCTGCAATACCGGTAACAAAAAGCGGATAAATTATCCCGGTCAGCAGGGTGAAAAACAAAAATATTTTGAGCGAAATTACTATTGGTTTCATTGTGAGATTTTTTTTGTCTGGTTATAATAATTCAGCATGTTTTCAATAAAACTTATTAACTGGTCCAGTTCCATAATTTTACCTGAAGACATCAGGATGAGGTCTTTGTTTAACCCAACATCATATTTTTGCAACCTGGCCAGTTCATTATTTTTACGCGCCAAAAGGTTTTCTTTTAAGTTAAGGATCAGGTTTTCCATAATAGCTGCCTTATAAATTAATAATCAAATCAATAAGTTTAATCCCGATAAAAGGAGCAATAATACCGCCTAATCCAAAGATCAGCAGGTTGCGGGCCAATGCAATATTTGAAGAAACCGGTTTGTAGCGGACTCCTTTTAGCGCCAACGGAACTAACAGAATGATAATAATCGCATTGAATATTACGGCGCTCAGGATCGCACTTTGCGGAGACCCGAGGTTCATAATATTCAGGGCTGAAAGCGGGCCTGTGCCATTTGAGCCGGAATAAAGTGATATGGCTATCGCGGGTATTATGGCAAAGTATTTTGCCACATCGTTTGCGATGCTGAACGTGGTGAGCGACCCTCGCGTCATGAGCAGTTGTTTCCCGACTTCCACCACTTCAATCAATTTGGTAGGGTTACTGTCAAGATCAACCATGTTGCCTGCTTCGCGTGCAGCCTGTGTTCCCGAGTTCATCGCAATGCCTATATCCGCCTGTGCAAGGGCGGGAGCATCGTTGGTGCCATCGCCGATCATTCCAACCAAATGGCCATTAGCCTGCTCTTCGCGGATACGGCGCAATTTATCTTCGGGCTTTGCTTCCGCCATAAAATCGTCCACACCGGCTTCAGCGGCAATAGCTGCAGCAGTAAGTGCATTGTCACCGGTGATCATGACGGTTTTAATACCCATTTTTCGAAGTTCGGCAAACCGTTGTTTAATACCGCCTTTTACAACATCCTTGAGATGGATCACTCCCAGGACTTTGTTATTTTCGGCCACCACCAAAGGTGTGGCACCCTGGCTTGCCAACCCGGAAACAACTTTCTGAATATGATCCGGAAAAAAGCCATTGTTGTTGTGTATAAAATTACGGATCGATTCGGAAGAACCTTTACGAATCTGATGTAAAAGGCCATCACTGGTTTTTATATCCACACCGCTCATACTCGATTGTGCAGTAAACGGGATAAATGTTGCATTGAGCTGCTGAACATCACGGGCACGGATATTAAATTTTTCTTTGGCAAGCACCACGATGGACCGGCCTTCGGGCGTTTCGTCGGATAAGGAGGAAAGTTGCGCGGCATCGGCTAATTCTTCAACCGTTATGCCTTCGGCAGGGATAAAGTCCGTTGCCATGCGGTTTCCAAGCGTGATAGTGCCGGTTTTGTCTAGTAAAAGCACATCGACATCTCCTGCAGCCTCTATGGCACGGCCACTGGTGGCAATCACGTTATGCTGCAGCAGCCTGTTCATGCCGCTGATCCCAATGGCGCTCAGCAAACCACCTATGGTGGTAGGAATCAGGCAAACCAATAACGCAATTAATACTGGAATCGATAAATTGCCGGACATAGGTAAGCCGGAGGCTAAAAGTGCATAGCCGAAAAATGCCGGTAGTGTGGACACGGCCAGTAAAAAAATAACCGACAAGCCTGAAAGAAGTATGAAAAGCGCTATTTCGTTGGGCGTTTTCTTACGTTTTGCTCCTTCTACCAAAGCAATCATACGGTCGATAAAGGTATAACCATGCTCGGTGGTAATCCTGATTAAAATCCGGTCGCTGATAACCCTTGTTCCTCCTGTAACCGCCGAACGATCGCCACCGCATTCGCGGATCACCGGAGCCGATTCGCCTGTGATTGCTGATTCATCAACACTGGCAATGCCCTCAATCACATCACCGTCAGAAGGAATGATATCACCGGTTTCACAAATAACGATGTCCCCTTTTTTAAGCTCGGTTGCCAACACAGAAACTTCATGTTTCCCCGATAATTTACGGGCTTTTGTCTGAGTACGGTTTTTACGCAAACTATCTGCCTGTGCCTTACCCCTGCCTTCGGCAATGGCTTCGGAAAAATTTGCGAACAACACGGTAACCCAAAGCCAGATACATATCTGAAGGTTGAAGGATGAAAAACTGCCCAGAAAAATATCCGAAAACACAACAAGTGTTGTAAGAACCGAGCCAATCGCCACAATAAAAATAACAGGGTTCTTTATCACCACAGCAGGGTTTAATTTTTTAACGCTGTCTTTTGTCGCCTGCAGCAGAATTTTTCTATTGAAAAGACTGGTTTTTTGTTTTGTGCTCATTTTGTATAAGAATTAAAACGTCATACCATTATTCATTAACAAATGTTCTATCACAGGACCAAGCGATAAGGCCGGAAAAAATGTCAATCCACCGACAATAATAATTACGGCAATCAGCAAGAAAATAAACAGCAAATTATCCGTATGAAATGTGCCTGCTGACGGCGGCGTGATTTTTTTCTTCGCCAGATTACCTGCTATTGCCAATACAGGAATGATCACTCCAAAACGGCCTATCAGCATTCCAAAGGCAAGCGTCAAATTGTAAAACAACGTGTTGGCATTGAGCCCTGCAAAGGCGCTTCCGTTATTCCCGGCAGCAGAACTATAGGCATAAAGAATCTCGGAAAAGCCATGCGGGCCGGCATTAGTAAGGCCTGTTAACCCGCCTGAAAACACAGAAGCCCATGCCGTAAAAATAAGTATCACAAAACCCGGCGCAAGAACTGCTATCATTGACATCTGCACCTCAAACGATTCGATTTTTTTACCAAGATATTCAGGACTGCGCCCAACCATAAGCCCGGCAATAAAAACTGTGAGAATAATAAATATGACCATCCCATACAAACCTGCCCCAACTCCACCGAAAATGACTTCACCCAGCATGATATTCAGCATGGCAACCATTCCGGTTAAGGGAGACAGGCTGTCGTGCATGGCATTGACAGAACCGCTTGATACGGCCGTTGTTGTAGTCGACCACAGAACACTGTTGGTAATTCCAAACCGGGTTTCTTTTCCTTCCATCAAAGGTAAATGCCCCAAGATGGGATTGGCTGAATATTCTGCATACAAGGAAATGCTTAACCCGGCCAGCAGTAGAATAAACATAGCTGAAAAAATCGCCCAGCCTTGCCGGGAAGAACCTACCATTTTACCATAAGAAAAAGTTAAAGATGCAGGGATAAGTAGTATTGCCAGCAATTCAAGAAAATTACTGAAAGGTGTTGGATTCTCGAATGGATGGGCGCTATTGGCATTGAAAAAACCGCCGCCGTTTGACCCTAATTGTTTTATGGCAATCTGTGAGGCTGCCGGTCCCATCGGGATCACCTGATGAGCACCTTCTAACGTCTGAACATTCTCATATGATTTAAAATTCTGTACAACGCCCTGCCCTGCTAATAAAATTGCCAGAAAAATTGAAAGCGGCAAAAGCACATATAGTACAGAACGTGTCAGGTCTGACCAAAAATTACCGATCTTGTCGGTAGCCTTCCGAGAAATTCCACGTGTAAGAGCCAGCAGAACGGCTATTCCGGTGGCAGCGCTCACAAAGTTCTGGACCGTAAGCCCAATCATTTGTATAAAATAGCTAAGTGTTGTTTCCCCTGCGTAACCCTGCCAGTTGGTATTGGTCATAAAACTTACCGATGTGTTGAATGCCGAATGCCATGATACATTTGAAAGATGTGCCGGATTCAACGGCAAATACGATTGAAAAAGCTGAATCAGAAAAACAAAAACAAATCCGGTCAGGTTAAACATCAGCAAATTAAATGTGTATGTCTTCCAGTTTGTTTCTTCATCCGGGCCTGAACGGATAAATCGATATACCAGCTTTTCCAGCCAGCCAAACACAGGCAGCATGATATGTTTTTTCCCTGTAAATACCTTGTACATATAATTGCCCAATACCGGTGTAAGCCCAATTACAATGGCGAAAAATAAAATTACCTGAATTATATCCAGCGTTGTCATGTTTTAGAATTTATCAGGGTTAATTAATGTGTATAAAAGATACACGAGAATAAACAGTGCAATTATAGCTCCGGCAATATATCCCAGAGAAAGATCCGTTGCCTGTGGTTGAGAAACTGCCAAAAAAAATATTGTATTCATATTGTTCTTTTTGCAATACAAAATTACAATGGAACTTATAAGGATTTTATCAGGATTATCAGGCTTGATATAAAGATTTTATTAATGGTAATGGTATAAAAAAACATATTTCTCAGCTAAAGAATCTGAGTATTATTGCATGATAAGTTGCAATTTTCAGCAGAAAGCAATTGGAAACAGAAGCTAAAAGGAGTTTTCTGATCGTTTCAGTTCGAATTTCGGGCTTTTCACACCCGAGAGGGATACTTTTTCTACGACTACATTACTGGTATCCAGCCCGTACGCGCGGACATCGGAAATGCCCATCCTTTTCAGATATGTATAAACATCCATAATAAACTGTTCGAAAGGAGGAAAATCAAAATCATAGTTCTGAATACGGTCGATACTGACAAAACAAAAATCGCCCAGCACATGATGTTTTTGCAATGAAGGATACTTCGACACCATGTCGATCTCATTATTTCGTATCAACTCATCAATGACTTGCTTAAAAAACAGGTTTATCCTGGGTTGTACACGAAATCCAAGATTAAAATCAACCCTGATCAAAGTATCGGGAATAACGGTGGTTATTTTAAATTCCTTGGTATTCGGATCATCAGATGTCCTGATGTGAATAAGCCAATACATATCAGCCCTTTTAGGTTGCTTGTTGATGATAGAATGTATGACTTTTGTTTCAACTTCGCCAATGTGAGTGGACCTTGTAAAATATACAAGATTTGTAGCATATTTTGAAATAGTAACATCTTTTTTTAGGTTCTGCAAAATCTCAATGTAGGGTGCAATGCGCGTAAACGCAACAAAACGGTTTTTAATGGCCCTGCCTTTTTGCCACACATACATGATGCTGAATAATAAACCACTCAGTAAAATCGTAAACCATCCGCCCTCCATGAATTTGTGAAGGTTGGCTACAAGGAAACTACCTTCAATAAGGAGAAATATCATCATAAACAACAGTACCAGGGAAATATTATATTTTTCGATTTTATAGAGATAATAGGACAAAAGCAATGTTGTCATGAGCATGGTAATGGTGATAGATAAGCCGTAAGCCGCGGTCATGTTGGCAGATTCTTTAAAAAACAACACCACGAACAGGCAGGCAAAACATAACGCCCAGTTTACGGAACTGAGGTACATCTGTCCTTTAATATTTGTGGGATAACTAATTTTCAGGCGCGGCCATAAATCAAGCGACATAGCCACTGAAATTAATGTAAAAGATCCGCTTATCAGCGCCTGGCTGGCTATAATAGCGGCGAGTGTAGCAATTATTATGGACGGGATAAGAAACCAACCCGGCATCATCGCAAAAAATGGATTTGGATGGGTGCTTAATTTATCGATGTGAAGCATCAACCATGCGCCCTGCCCAAGATAATTCAATATGAGCATGCTTTTTACATATACCCAGCTTATCCTGATATTCTTTTTTCCGCAATGGCCCAAATCCGAATACAAAGCTTCTGCGCCTGTTGTAGCAAGGAAAACAGCGCCCAATAAAATAAAACCACCCGGATTTGCTGTCAGGAATTTGTACGCGTAATACGGATTGAACGCTTTAAAAACCATAGGAACCTGAACGATATACATCACACCTGATATTCCCAGTATGGCGAACCACACGAACATGATCGGTCCGAAAGAATTGCCAATGACCTTCGTTCCGAATTTTTGTATGCTGAAAAGGAACAAGATTATTAGTAAAGCAATCGGGACCACGGGTATGGTACTGTTAAGCAGCAATAAACCTTCTGTAGCGGAAACGATCGTAATGGAAGGAGTGATAACACCATCTGCGAGTACTGTTGCTCCTCCAATGATGGCAATAATATATATCCAGGGCGCATTCTTTTTGACAAGGGCAAATAGTGAAAAAATGCCTCCTTCGCCTTTATTGTCAGCCCTGAGCGCAAAGATCACATATTTTACGGAAGTTAGTAGCGTTAGTGTCCATATAACACATGAAAGCGCACCCAGAATAAAATCCACATCAATGTTGCGTGCATTTCCGGTTATGGCGCTCATCACATACAAAGGTGAAGTCCCGATATCACCATAGACAATGCCGAGCGTCATAATGATACTGAAAAAAGAAGTTTTTGCTGTAGTTGACTGTTCGTCCTTCATTAGTTCGTATTATTTCATTTACCTCTTATAATCCCACACATATTGCAGAATTTTCACTTTCGGATACCCAATTTGAGTGTTAGGAAACTTCACTATTTTCTTACCATACGATTTTCAATGTCCGGGGCGGTAAATTGCCCATTAAATTGAAGCATTTATGCCAGCTTAATCTAACGGGCAAAAGTATGGCGGAACTTATAAGGATTTTATAAGGATTACCTGATCTGGTATAAAGATTTTATTAAGAAGGATGCATAAAAACCTGAATTTGAAGCTGCTTAAACTTAAATTTCTCCAATGCTCCGCCTGGCCTTTAAGAATAAATCAGATAATCCCTGTATAAACAAGAATGTTGTTCCTGTTCTTTTAGAAAAGTTGCATAAGGTTTTTAACACACAGTATTGACCTGTATGTTTAATTGCCGGAGAATGGTATTAAGCCACAAAATGCGCTTCCGACGTTATAGCTACCTTTAATGCTTTTGAAATAATACAATTGGCTTCCGCTTCCTTTGTTATGGCACTAAATTCTTCGGCGTTGATACCCGGCACAGATCCTGTAATTGACAGGTTGATTCCAATAATATCCGTACCCTCCAAAGTCACGGTTGCCTGAGTTTCTAATGATGCAGGGTTTAGCCCCTTTTGGGTTAACAATGAGGCCACCCACATGGTGAAACAGCCCGCATGCGCGGCACCCAAAAGTTCTTCAGGATTGGTTCCTTTGACGCCTTCTTCAAAACGGGTTTTAAAACTGTAATTCGTTTCGTTTAATATTCCGCTTTGGGTAGTTAGTGTTCCTTTTCCTTCTTTGAGGGTTCCCTGCCAATGTGCTGTTGCTGTTCGTTTCATCGGTTATTTTTTTAAATTATTTTTATATGTCCGCATCAAAAGTACCAATTTTTTTATTAATTTTAGTAATCAAATATTATTTTACTTAAATTTGCATAATTTTAGACTATTAAGTCTGATATTATCTTCACAAATTCATTGAATCCACTTCTAACATGAAAAATATATTGTTCATCCTGGCTATCACTGTTGCTATGTCAGCAGTTTTTTTGGCATGCGAGAAAAAGACCATCAATCCGGGCTCTTACGACACGCCTTATGATCCTAACGCACTGGCTGATTCCGTAAGGTTCAGCACGAACATAATCCCGATTTTCGAATCAAGATGCCTGGGTTGCCACGACGCAGGATTATCGCAACCTATCCTTGCAACAGGCGTTGCTTATGCAAACCTAACCACCAATCCCGGACAATATATCAATTTGACAGCCCCGGCATCCAGTATTCTGTATACAACCATGATCAATACCGCTAGTCCGCACGGAAACGGCCCGTATGCGGATGAAGGCGCAAAGGTTTTGATTTGGATACAACAAGGTGCGAAAAATAATTAGTATACAATAAAACCATCGATCTCTATGAAAAAAAATCACTTGCACCTATTTTATAGACTAACAGTAAGCCTCCTGGTTTCTTTTACCTCATTTTCAATTTTTGCCCAAAATAACGACAGCATTGTTTCAGAACAGGCTGAGCAAATTGATACTGTTGCCTTTCAGATCGCCGAAGGAAAGAAACCCGTGAAAGACGATTGGTATAGCACTATGCTGGTCGATATGCCCACCAGCTATCTTCCGTCAAAAGGCAGCTTTGAAATTTATATTCAACATCGTTTTTCTAATCTTGATGACGGGATACATGATCTTTTCGGGATCTACGGAGCGTCCAACATCCGCCTTGCGGTGACATACTCCATCCTCGATCGGCTGCTTATAGGTTTTGGCACAGAGAAAGACCATAAATACCAGGAACTTTTTGTAAAAGCAAAACTGCTCGAACAGACTCGTAACGGCAAGATACCTTTATCGCTGACCTTTTACGGAAATACGGTGTTAAGCGCCCGAAGCAAGAGTTATTGGGGTGAAGGATACAAATTTATCGATAAACTGTCGTACCATGCTCAACTAATCGCTGCACGAAAGTTCCATGATATTTTCTCATTACAGGTAGGCGTTAGTTACAGTCATCTGAATAAAACAGAAAGTGTTAAACAGCTTGATACCATTATCAACCAGCCCGATTCTGCAAATTCACTGATTAGAACATCCTACCATGGGGTAACACAGAATGACATTATCGGTATTTCTGCTGCTGCGCGTATAAAATTTTACCGGAACATGTCGGTTATTATTGAATACGATCAGGGATTTTTCCTTAAAAAAGCCAACGCTCTTGAGTTAAAACCGAAGCCCAATTTGGCGCTTGGCCTGGAAATCGGAACTGCTTCACATGCCTTTCAGGTATTTGCCTCATCCTATCGCGCATTGGTTCCGCAACACAATTTCGCATACAACCAGTTTGACTTCACCAAACTGAAAGGGCTGATGATAGGATTTAATATTATTGTCCGCCTGAATTAATTCTGAAACACCCGTTTTGTGAACAAAAAAAGAAAAAAACAGCTGAGAGATAATTTTGGGGCAATTATCTTAATGCTGGTGCTCACAGGGGTAATTATTTTTTATTCATACAATCATTCAGCAACAAAAAACCACACACAATTTCCGGCAAGAGCATATACTTCCAAAACGGATAATGAACGGTGCCTGAAATGCCATTCCCATAGCGCTTGTGAGTTGCCCGATCCAAAGGATTCCTCTAAAACGGTTACACATTATATGGCCGTTAATTCCATGATCGACACTATACTGTTTTACAGTTCAAACCATTGGAATTTTAAATGTACGGATTGCCATTCCGATGAGTACCTTAAGCAACCCCACGACCCTGCCCTGAAATCGGCTCCGATGAGCACCTGTCTCGATTGCCATGGCGGCGACGACACTTATGCCAAATATCATTTTGAAGATATTGATTCAGAATTTCATAACAGCGCTCATTTCAAAGCAGACAGTGTGAATTTCACTTGCTGGAACTGCCACAATGCCCATTACGACAAGCTCAGCATGAGGGACACTTTGCAGCAGCCGCATCAGATGATTAGTTACGATAACAATAGTTGCCTGAAATGCCACGGCAAAGAACCAACATATCAGGGAAATTATTTATCCGACAGTATTAAAACGGATATGATAGCCCTGCATCAATGGCTGCCAGAAACAGAAAAACACCTGAGTAATTTGCGATGTATTGATTGTCATACCGCAGCGAATGACAGCCTTTTGGTCCCTCACCAAATCTTAGAAAAATCAATGGCAGTAAAAGACTGCAAAGCCTGCCATACTGAAAACTCGTTACTGCTTAAAACACTTTACAAGAACAGGCCTGCTTCCGGAATGAAAAAAGTGCGGTTCCTGAAAACAGTTCCTGTTGATGGACTGGTGGTACCACAGGCAAAAAAGCATCCTGTGCTGAACATTATTTTAATATCGCTCTCGGTGCTGTTACTGTTAATCGTTCTTTATACCGTTTTCCGTTATCTTATTCCTTATATCGAAAAAAAACATGATGTCCCTAAATAAATTTAATACGAATTATTATTTTTTTGTATTTTTACACACTATTTGGTTATTATGTATTTGAATATTTAATTAAGATCGTTTATGAAAATAAAATTTTTAGTATTAAACCTTGTTACCCTGGCTGTCGCTGTGATCATCATGTCGGCCAATCTGCAACAAAAACCATGGGTTATTCCTGCAAAATACAAAACATTGAAAAACCCTGTTAAAGGCAGTTCGGCAAGCACCAGCGCCGGTAAACTTGTTTATGACAAATATTGCAAGTCTTGTCATGGCAATGCCGGAAAAGGCGACGGGGTGAAAGCAAAAACATTGAAACAACCATTAACTGATCTTTCAACAGCTAAGGCGCAAACTGTAACTGATGGAGAGATTTATTATAAAGCTATTATCGGAAGAGATGAAGCTCCAAACTTCGAAAAGAAAATACCAGACGAAACAGACCGATGGAATCTTGTTAATTTTGTTCGTTCCTTAAAAAAATAAACACGCCAATGAAAACAAAAAAAATTCTTTTTGCATTAACTCTTCTTTTTTGCACTACAACACCCGGAGTTATCAAAGCACAGACCCCGGGAATATTAACCTTTTCGGTTACAACCACATGTCCCAGCGGGCAATTTAACCCAAGGCATCTTGTTGCTATCTGGATACAAAGCAGCAGCGTATCAGGATCCTCAGGCTCTTTTATAAAAACAAAAATAAGGTATGGGTCAAACTATCTTTCATTCCTGAATGCCTGGTATTCTGCTTCCACACAGAATATTGTAGATGCAACCTCCGGTGCAACAAGGAATATTGCTTCTGAAACATTGACATTTACATGGAATGCTACAAATACAAGCGGTTCGGTTGTTGCCGACGGCATCTATTACATCTGGATGCAGATGACGGCTGCAAATTCAAACGGTGCAACAGCATATGTTTCATTCACCAAAGGGCCAAGCCCGGAAACAAGCACCCCTGCCACCACCGGAAATTATAGTAATATGAATATAAGCTGGGTGCCACAATTTGATGGTGTCAACGAAAACAGTGGTACCAAACAAAACATTACCATCTCCCCCAACCCGGTTACAAGCCTGAGTCGCATTCAGTATTCACTTGACGAATTATCAGATGTTACAATTTCGCTGCATGATATTTCAGGGAAACTCGTAAGCATGATCGTGGATGGAAACCAGGATGCAGGTTCGTATTCTTTGCCGCTGGCCGGGGTTTCAGAATTAAAACCGGGCATTTATTTTATAAAGATCTTTACAGGAAAAGCTCAGAATACGGTCAGAATTTTTATTCCATAAAATTGAGAAATTTCCGGATATTTAATGCCTGTTGGAAACAACAGGCATTTTTTTTTCGAAACAAATAACTTTTAAGTTATTTTTGTCATAAATATATCGTTTATGAAAACTGTCAAATTATTATTAGCACTATTCATTACAATTTTAGTTTTCGAAAAACCAGCTAATGCGCAAGTTGCCCAGGGCGATACCATTGCCTTCTGGTCACCAACTTATGTTGACTGGCCACCGTTGCAAGGTACTCCGCAAGATACTATTTGGGCCACCTGTGATGAGGTTGGTGAACACTGCTATATATTTAGACAGCTTGGGTTGCCTATCATTATGCAGCCCCAGATTGATACACTGACGCATAGGTTCGACAAGCATTTTGTTCCGGAGTTAACTTCCGTTTACGGGCCTATGCCTGATGCGCTCGATAATGACTCACACACTTTTATCTTAATCTATGATGAACCAAACTGGTGCGGATACTGGGATCCCGCACAGCAAATGACCGAAAGTATGGTATTTGCAACCTGGGGCAGCCATAGCTCAGAACATGAAATCATTTACGTGGCTTCAAATTGTTTAAACACAGCACCTGATATTGTTGCTCATGAATTCGGGCATATGCTGCATTGGGAACAAGACCATTCACCTGAGCCGGTTTCCAATCCTGTCAAATACTGGGAGGAAGCCTGGATAGATGAAGGCTTTTCAACTTTTGCAGCTATATACCTTACAGAAAATATTTACACCACGGGTGTCCCTGAAGGCCAGGCATTTTTTTATTCGACACCTGATATTCCGCTGATTTATTTCTCCAACTATAATCAGGTGAAGCTATGGACCTTATACATGTACGAGCATTACGGCTGGAATTATATTTCGTCACTGATCAGCAACCAGCTGAACGGTATCGCGGGAATGGACAGCACATTAAGACAAATAAATGCACCGGTAACATTCAATGAAGCTTTTGTAGACTTCTCTGTTGCCAACTATCTTGATGATCCAGCGTTTGAAGGTGGTAAGTACGGATATTCACATTATACGTTCAACCAGTGTGATACCACAAACCATATTTCGTACCCGACAGGAATCATCAACGAAACCATTAACCCTTACGGGACCGATTACATTTGTTTCTCAAGCGGTGCGCCAAACCCCACGCAAATAACCTTTTCAGGTGACTCAACCTCGAAGTTCAGCCTCGCCGTCATAAAAATGAGTACTCCTTCAAACATTGTATCCAGTGTTGAGTATATCTTACCCGATGCTAACAGTCATGCAGTAATAAATGCAGACAGCCTGGGGATACTTTACAACAAGCTCATTCTTGTTGTCTGCAATATCGACTCTGCGATACATGAGGGTGAAACAGCCCCCTATTCATACTTTACCACTGCCATTACAGGAATTGACGAAAATAATTCTTCATCGGAGATAAACATTTATCCAAATCCTGTAAAAGACGCCCTGACTATAAGTTTCAGTTCACCGGAGAAAGGCGTTGTGGAAATTTTTGACATGCAGGGAAAAGTAGTTTATCAGGCTTCTGTTAATAAGAAACTAAGCACCATTGATGTAAGTACATTACAAAAAGGTGTTTATACGTTGAAAGTCACCACCAGCAAAGGTAATTTCAGCAAAAAGTTTACTAAGGAATAACTGATATTTTATTTTTCGGGAAATGAAACTATTCAAAAGTTCAGCATTAGTATTTGCATTAGTGCTTACATTGATCGTCGCATCCTGCAGCCAGAAAAATAACCAGCTGACTGTAAAAGATGTAAAACAGATAGAAAAATACCTGGATACCAAAGTAATGGATCCTGCCTATGATGGCGTGGTATTGAGCGCTCATAAGGTTCTTTTGAAAAAAGATAACACGCTTTATATTTGGGCTTATATGCAGGAATATTATAAAAGAGACGGTAAAACTATGCTTGGCAGCGGATGGTCGGTACCGTTAATTTTAACTATCGAGCCAGGCGCTTTTGGAATAGTTGTAAAAAGTCACAAATACCCAAGTGATGGAGAGCTTTATTCAAAAGAAGTAAAGGAATTATTTCCCCGTGAGATCCAGCAACAGATCTTCGATTTTCCCGCATCACAGGATTTACTGAAGCTGCAAGAGATATCATTAAAGAGAAGTAAAAATTTATAATCGACTTTACGTTTATCGGTTTCTTTACAAATATTACTTTTTTACTGGAAATAAACCTTAATAATAAACAATACGGCAACCGTGGTGTTTTTCTAAAGAAGTTTTTGCCTGCACTATTGCAGCGATATTTGACAAGCATCAATTTCTAATGAAATTATTTCCCACTATCTGCTTTTGATAAAATACAGGTACTTTTTCTTTGTCCTTCAGCTATTTTTTATGTAACTTTAACCTCATAAGAATCATAAACTAGTTCCATGGACCTTGATAAATTACTGGCCGATGTTTGTTCGATAGCACGGACAGCCGGCTCATTTCTGAAATCCGAGATACATAACATTTCCGGAAAAAACATTGAAACAAAATCCGAACATGATTTTGTCACCTATGTCGACAAAGCATCAGAGAAATTTCTTATCGAAGAATTATCCTCCATCTTTCCCGAAGCCGGCATCATTGCTGAAGAAAGCCACAAAGAAAAAAGCAACAAACAATTTAACTGGATCATTGACCCGCTCGATGGCACTACCAATTACATACATGGCATGGCCCCTTACGCTGTTAGTATTGCCCTGACGGATCACGGCAAAGAAATACTTGGTGTGGTTTACGAAGTCAACCTGGATGAATGTTTCAGCGCTCACATAAACGGAAAAGCCTTTCTTAATAAAGAAATTATCAAGGCGTCAGAAACAAGTGCACTGAGCAGGTCGTTTGTGGCTTCGGGTTTCCCGAGTAAAGATTATTCAAAACTCACGGAATATATCGAACTCCTGAAAGCCATCATGTTTGATTCGCATGGCGTGCGCCGCCTTGGCTCTGCGGCAACAGATATCGCCTATGTTGCCTGCGGGCGTTTCGACCTGTTTTATGAATACAACCTGAACAGCTGGGATGTGGCGGCCGGTTCCATAATCGTGCAACAGGCTGGTGGCAAGGTCACGGATTTTAATGGAAAAAATAATTACCTGTTCGGAAAAGAGATCATTACTTCAAACAGCTTCGTACATCAGGAGTTCATTAATTTATTACAAAAATATTTCAATGTTGCAAAACCGGATTGAGTTACTTAAAGCCGACATCACCACACTTGACGTGGATGCTATTGTCAATGCAGCAAACAGCAGCCTGCTTGGCGGAGGCGGCGTGGACGGAGCCATTCACGCGGCTTCCGGGCCAGCATTGCTGGAAGAATGCAGGGCTTTGAACGGATGTAAAACTGGACAGGCTAAAATAACAAAAGGGTACGATCTTCCATCGCGGTATGTTATTCATACGGTTGGGCCGGTATGGCACGGCGGGAGCCATAATGAAGAAGGAATGCTCGCATCATGCTACAGAAACTCCCTCCAACTGGCTGTGACCCATCATATCAAAACAATAGCGTTTCCAAATATCAGCACCGGGGTTTATGGCTTTCCCAAGCCACTGGCAGCAAAGATTGCAGTGAACGAAGCCCGCCAATTTCTGGTTACAAATACCACAATTAATAAAGTAATTTTTGTTTGCTTTGACGACGAAAATTTCGAATTATACTCGAAATTGCTGAATCAGAAATATTAGTAACAACCCGAGTTCGGGATAAATCAAAAATTGCTATTAACCTGAGTTCGGGAAAAATTTATAATTGCTTGTGAACAAAATGCTAATCATTTATCTGTAATATTTGCCGTAGGATATTAATTCTCAAATAAAATTTTCAGGGCTAAAGCCTGTCTGCATAGCCAGGCAGGCCCTTTATTACCAATGGTTTTATTAGAGGCTGTCTCAAAAGTCCTTTGCGCTCCTTAGTGCAACCCTTTGAGCTTCTTTGTGGTAAATATAAGTAATTGAACCACAAAGGATCACCAAGTACACACTAAGGTTCACTAAGTCTAACTATACACAAATTACAACTTTTGAGACAGCCTCTAATAAAACAAACTAATAATTTGGACTTTAGTCCAATTTATGAATTAATCATCTTAAACTCATGATCCAATATTAGCAGAATAATCTTAACCCAAACTCATGTTATCAGGTGCCGAATTCTAATATTCGGTTTTATTTCCGTTCATACTCCACTTTTCGAAAGGCTGGTTAAAACCTTCGTGTTTAACCTGCACAAATGGAATGGAGCGCTTTTCAGGAGTCAGCGGTATCTGTTCATAAATAAACGAGTCGTCAAAACCTGCGGCTGATGCCTCATGCTTGGAAGCGGCATAATAAACTTTTGCCGGGCGTGCCCAGTAAATGGCTCCAAGACACATGGGGCAAGGCTCACAACTGCAATACAGGTCGCAATCAGAGAGCTGGAACGAACCAAGGTTCTTACAGGCATCGCGTATAGCAACAACTTCAGCATGCGCAGTAGGATCGTTGGTGGAAGTAACATTGTTGGTTCCTTTGCCGATGATCTCCCCGTTGCGGACAACCAAAGCTGCAAAAGGGCCGCCATTCAATGACAACGCATTTTTACCAGCCATTTCTATGACCAGGTCAATAAATTTTTTATTGGTTTCGGATGCTCCGTTCATGCTATTTTAAGTGGATTTTTTACTTTTTGATGTGATAATGCAAGATCAATGATCTCGATCATTTCAGAAACATAATGAAACTTCAGCCCGTCGATATAAGTTTTGTTTATTTCTTCGATATCTTTTTTATTTTCAACTGAAATAATGATATCTGTGATGTTCGCCCTTTTGGCAGCAAGAATCTTTTCTTTTATTCCACCCACCGGCAATACTTTTCCGCGAAGTGTGATCTCACCGGTCATGGCAATATTTTTATTGGGTTTACGCTGCGTAAATGCCGATGTCAGCGCGGTGAACATGGTCACGCCTGCCGAAGGCCCGTCTTTAGGAGTGGCCCCTTCAGGAACATGGATATGTACGTTCCAGTTTTCAAAAACCTCACCGTCAATACCAAGAAGGTGTGCATGCGCTTTAAGGTATTCGTAGGCAATTGTTGCCGATTCTTTCATAACATCACCAAGATTACCTGTAAGTGTAAGGGCACCCTTTCCTTTGCTCAGGCTTACTTCAATAAACAGTATCTCGCCGCCAACGGAGGTCCATGCCAGGCCTGTAATTACACCGGCGATATCATGCGGGATATCCTTATCTTTCTGGTAAATTGGGTTGCCAAGGATCTTCGCCAATTCGAGCTGCTGAATATTCTTGTTATATTTTTCGTCCATAGCGATGTTCTTCACCCGGTTGCGGATGATCTTAGCGACGGTACGCTCAAGCATTCGAACGCCTGATTCACGTGTATAATCATCAATGATCTTTTCAAGAACCTTATTGCTAAAAACGATCTGTTTTCCCTGCAACCCATGTTCGTTAAGCTGCTTTGGGATAAGATGCCGCTGTGCAATTTCTATTTTCTCTTCAAGCAGGTAGCCGCTCAGGTCGATGATTTCCATGCGGTCGCGCAAGGCAGGATAAATCGTTGAAAGATTGTTTGCCGTAGCAATAAACATCACCCTTGAAAGATCGAAATCCACTTCAAGAAAATTATCATAGAAGTTTGTGTTCTGCTCAGGGTCAAGGATCTCGAGCAATGCTGCCTGCGGGTCACCGCTTACATTGTTTCCACTTACCTTGTCAATTTCATCAAGTACAAAAACAGGGTTGGCTGATTTGACTTTTTTAAGATTCTGGATAATACGCCCGGGCATAGCGCCGATGTATGTTTTGCGGTGTCCGCGCAATTCAGATTCATCACGTAAGCCACCAAGCGACATCCTTACATATTTACGTTCGAGGGCCCTGGCAATAGATTTTCCAAGCGATGTTTTTCCGACCCCCGGAGGGCCTATCAGGCATAAAATAGGAGATTTCATATCTCCTTTCACCTTAAGCACTGCAAGGTATTCAATGATGCGCTCTTTTACTTTTTCCAGGCCGTAATGGTCTTCATCAAGAATGCGCTGGGCATTTTTTAAATTAAAATTGTCCTGTGTGTATTCATTCCAGGGTAATTCTACAATGGTTTCAAGATAATTGGTCTGAACCGAATATTCCGCTGCATGAGGGTTCATACGCTGAAACTTGGAGAGCTCGCGTGCAAATAACTGTGCAATTTCTTCCGGCCATTTTTTTTGAGCGGCCTGTTCTTTCAGGTCGCTGATCAACTGTTCCTGTGGGTTATCGCCCAGCTCCTGCTGAATTTGCTTGATCTGCTGTTGCAATAAAAAATCACGTTGCTGCTTATCAAGGTCTGTTTTGACTTTGTTCTGAATCTGGTTTTTCAGCTCAATCATCTGAAGCTCTTTCACCATATAATTCAGAACCTGGTTTGCCCGGTCAGTCAGGTCGGGGGTTTCAAGCAGATGCTGCTTCTCGGAAAGTTCAATATTCAGATTGGATGAGATAAAATTAACAAGAAATGAAGGGCTTTCGATATTTTTTATAGCAAAAGCCGCATCAGAGGGTATGTTTGGAGACTGCTTCGCGATCTGAATCGAAAAATCTTTCAGTGAAGAAATAAGTGCCTGAAACTTTCGGTCCTTCTTTACCGCCTCATTGGTGACAAATGCTCCGATATGAGCCGTGAAGTATGGTTCGGTAGAAACAATGTCGAGAAGCGTAAAACGTTTTTTGCCCTGTATGATCACGGTCGTACTGCCGTCAGGCATGTGAAGCGTTTTTAAAATGATTGCCACCGTGCCCACTTTATAAAGGTCATCAAAAGAAGGGTCTTCGATGTTTGAATCTATTTGTGAAACAACTCCGATATTTTGTTTAGCCTTATATGCTTCTTTGATCAGGCGTATTGACTTATCGCGCCCTACTGTAATGGGAATTACAACACCGGGAAATAAGACCGTGTTTCTTAAAGGCAATATAGGCAAAGTCTCGGGCAACGTCTCTGAATTCATTTGTTCTTCTTCTTCGGAAGTAAACAAAGGGATAAACTCTGTTTCGCTATCTACAAGGCTTATTAATTTCAATTTTTTTTCTAATTCTGCAGAAAATTCCATACAAACCAATTATGACAATGTGTCAGTTAAATTAATATTTCATGTGATTAATTAATCCAAAAACCAGGAATAACAGGGCAAATCACATATTATCACGGTAGCTGGTCAATTTAAATGCCAAGCTTCATGTAAACGGTTTTCCGGAAAAAAAGTTACCTAATAAATTTTACTTTTTTGCGGTATGCAAAAGTCAGGTTAAAAACGTTTTTTAAAATGTCTTCATCGATTTTTGAAAATTCCAGTCCACGGCGCTCGTAAACGCTTTTTGCAACTTCAATTGCTTTGGCAAGATCGTACGTGGTATATCCCGAGACGGAACTTCCCCAACTGAAAGATGGGATAAAATTACGCTGGAAGCCATGGCCGAATATGCTGGTATTCACTCCTATCACAGTGCCGGTATTGAACATGGTGTTTATTCCGCATTTGGAATGATCGCCCATGATAAGCCCGCAAAATATCAATCCTGATGGTATGAAACGTTCCTGAGTGTAGTTCCACATTTTTACTTCATCATAGGTATTTTTCAGGTTGGAATTATTAGAATCAGCACCAAGGTTGCACCATTCGCCAATTACAGAATTACCGATAAATCCGTCGTGTGCTTTGTTAGAGTATCCGAATATAACAGTATTGTTAAGTTCGCCGCCTACTTTAGAGCCTGGGCCTATGGTGGTGGCGCCATATATTTTTGCACCCATTTTCAGGGTAGCTTGTTCGCATAAAGCGAAGGGTCCGCGAATCAGCACACCTTCCATGACTTCTGCATCTTTTCCGATATATACCGGGCCTTCAGAAGCGTTAATAATTGCATTTTCAACCTTCGCTCCTGCTTCAATGAAAATATTTTTTTCGTCGATCAGGCGGTTTGACTTGCTTATTTCCTTAGACTTCCGTCCCTTTGTAATCAATTTAAAATCTTCCTTTATTGCTTGCTCATTTAAACTAAAAATGTCCCACGGATAATTGATTTTTAGATGTGGAATATCGCAAACAATTTCGTTCAGTCCTTCGAGTTCATGAATGTCGCTGTCATCACTTATTGCAGAATCAATATTTTCGCTGGCTTCAAGATCTTTTTCATCAATATTATAGGCAATAATATAATCTTCATGTACCAGCGCCTGGTCGGGTTTTAACTCATTTATTTTTTTTACAAGTTCGGGGTTAGGACATACGGTGCCGTTGATCAGAATATTATTCTTTCCTTTTATAATAGGATATTTAACGCTAAGATGCCTTTCTGTCAGCGTAGATGTCTCAGCTTTTAAATATTTCTCCCATTTCTGACGAATAGTAAGTATTCCTATCCGTATTTCTGCAGTAGGCCTTGTTAAAGTTAAAGGAAATAAATCCATCCGTGATGAATCATCAAAAAGTATATAATTCATGGTCAATAGGGTTTAGTATAGCACAATATTAAGAATAAATCATGATATTTTTTCAAAAAACAAAAAAAGTTTTTATTGAAATACTAACAGCAAAGAGTTTAAAATGTTGTGTCACCTGATAAAAAAAAACCCGGAAAAAATTCCGGGGTTTTCGAAGAAATTATTCTTCAGTTTTTTGTGGTTCTTCCTGCTGAGGTTCTTCCTGTTGAGGCTCAGCCTTTTTGCTAATATGCTTTTTGTAACGCGTGTTAAATTTATCAACACGGCCAGCGGTATCAACAAATTTCATCTTACCGGTATAGAACGGATGAGATGTGTGAGAGATTTCAAGTTTTACCAGAGGATATTCCTTGCCATCTTCCCAAACAACACTTTCTTTGGTTTGAGCTGTTGAACGGGTAATAAATGAATACTCGTTTGACATATCTTTGAAAACCACTAAACGATACTCTTTCGGGTGAATGCCTTTTTTCATGACTTAATTTTTATAAATGAGACTGCAAAATTACACTACTTTTAGTTATAAACAAGACTTTCATGACATTTTTTTATAAATTCTAATAAAATTTATATTTAATTTTATAATTTATTATCTGTATTACAAAGTTTTATCGTATTTTATAATTTAAGTAAAAAGTTCATTGTGTCAATATTATCAGCATAACTCCATAATTCAGGATGTTGAGCATTTCCGAAAAGAACAGCATCAGGATCAACTGAAGGATCGCCTACAATACATTGAATTGAATCTTTATCTTCCTTTAAATAGGATTGCACCGATTTAATATCGGAATACCGCTCAAAATTTATTACGGAAACAGGAGAATATATGGACTGTTCTTCTACTAAAAGAAAAAATCCACCATCAATTATAATACGCTTATCCATTATAAAAATGGTCTTGTAATAATCATAATTGTTCTTATATTTATTATGGTTCACGATGAAGGAAAATGACTCCATGGCGTTGATGAACCGCTGAAGATCGAAGGATTCAGGAATATATATTTTTGAAACATTGCGGCAGCCAAGGCCAAAATAACTGAAAATATCGACAGCCAGAAGGTTCAGATGTGCATCCGTTTCATCACCGGTTAAAACGGCAATACTATTTCGGTTCTTACGGATAATGTGCGGATATTTTCCGAAGTAATACTCAAAATACCTTGAGGTATTATTGCTTCCGGTTGCTATCACGGCATCAAAACCTTGCAATCTTTCCCCCGTAAAATGGATCAGGCCTTGATAGCGTGAGTCAATCACCGTTAAAACTTCAGCGATGGCAGGCAATAAAAACCGGTCGTTTTGTGATAGCTTTCCAATAAAAATATTACCGCTGGCCAATACACATAAAAAATCATGAAAACCAACGATGGGAATATTTCCTGCGAGCACCACTCCTACTTTGCAGGTACCTGATTTTGATTTAAAGAGCGGTTCGTAATCGTGTATCCATTTTTTGATTTTTTCTTTTTCAAGCATTATTGCAACCGAATTTAATGCAAGAAAAATATTCTGTTCAGTAAAATAACCGTTATGGATCATGCTTTTTTCAATTGCATCCGCCAAACACTTATGTGAAAAATCTTCCGGATTTGTTTTTCCATTTACAAAGCCTGATAAGAAATCTGAAAGCTTTACGAAGTTATCAATATGGTCTTCTAATTTTATCATAATCGGTTTTTCCGGCATTTTTATATATTTTTGTCAAAAGTAAACGATTTTGATCAAGCAAAATAAAGGCTGCTAAATTTTCGTTTATCAAAAGGTTTATTGAAAAACATATGTCGCAACGTTTTATCGGAATTGTATTAATAATTTTTCTTCTGCCTTTCAACCTGAAATCGCAGAAACCAGAACCCCGTTTGGATTCCCTTAAAGCATACACAAACACGATTGCAAGCGAAACTGCCGACTTCAATAAATATGCGGCCAACGAAAAACTTCAAAGCCTGCTTGAGAAAATTTTCATGTCTGAAAATTCATTTGAATTTCCGTTTGATTCCGTTAAAAAATATTCTGCCCTCACTTCCCCCGACAAAAAATTTAAAATTTTCACCTGGGGCGTTGCCAAAGAAAATGGCACCTTCGAGTTTTTTGGTTATATTTTTTTTCCGGAAAATACAACATCTAAAAAAAGATATTTTAAGCTGACCGACAATACCGATAAAATAATTTATCCTGAAAATGAAGTGACGGACTTTAATAAATGGTATGGCGCCATCTATTACAAGATTATTCCAACCGTTTACCAGGGTAAAAGAAATTATACATTATTGGGATGGAAAGGCAACAATCAAATGACGTCAAAAAAAGTCATTGAAATTCTTTCTTTCCGCACGATCGGCACGCCCGTTTTTGGAAAACAAATGTTTAGGAAATACAAAGAAAAAATCACGCGTGTTATTTTTGAATATTCCTCGCGCGCAAGCATGCTTATGCGTTTCGACGAACAGATGGTACATACGGTAACCCGGCCTGCAAAAACAATAAAAACGAAATACAATTCAAAAGACAAAAAAAGCAACAAAGCAATGAAGTCTGATAAGAAGGTCTCGGCAAAAATAAAAACCCTGAAAGCCGATATGATTGTTTTTGACCGCCTCTCACCGATCGATACACGCACATCAAAATATGCGGCCAATCTGGAAGGCCAGTATCAATTCTATGTCCCTGAATCAAATGTTTTTGACGGTTTTATTTTTGATAATGGGAAATGGCAATTTGTAAAAGATATTGATGCCCGCAACCCCAAACCAAAAAACAAGAAAAAAACAGCCCCACCCCAGTTGTAAAATCCTGAATTACATTACGTTATTTTTTATTGATTTACATTTTTTTTATTGCATTAAAATTGTTTACTTTGCAAACAAAAAAGAAAAATAACGTTTAAAACCCATATTTAACATGAAAAAAGTACATAATTTTAATGCTGGCCCTTCTATTCTGCCACGAATAGCAATTGAAAACACTGCAAAAGCAGTATTAGAACTCAACGGAATCGGAATGTCTATTCTTGAAATTTCCCATAGAAGCAAGGATTTTCAAGCAATCCTTGACGAAGCTGTAGCACTTTTCAAGGAACAACTTGGAATTCCTGAAGGTTATCATGTCCTGTTCCTGGGAGGCGGCGCCAGCATGCAATTCTGCATGGTGCCATTCAACCTTCTGGAAAAGAAAGCAGCATACCTCGAAACAGGCGTATGGGCAAAAAAAGCCATCAAAGAAGCAAAACTTTTTGGAGAAGTACAGATCGTAGCTTCTTCCGCAGATAAAAATTTCAATTACATTCCTAAAGGCTGGGAAATACCAAAAGACGTGGATTACATGCACATCACCACCAACAACACCATTTACGGTTCTGAGATCAGATATGATATGGACAGCCCTGTTCCTCTGATTGCGGATATGTCATCAGACATTTTCAGCCGCCCGGTTGATGTTTCAAAATATGCGATGATTTATGGCGGCGCCCAGAAAAACCTCGGACCAGCAGGCGCTACTTTCGTTATTGTCCGCGAAGATATTTTCGGAAAAGTCACCCGCGCCATTCCTTCCATGCTCGACTACAGAACTCATATTAAAGAAGGTTCTATGTACAATACGCCTCCCTGTTTGCCAATATACACCATCATGGAAACATTGAGATGGATAAAATCGCTGGGGGGTGTGAAAGAAATTGAAAAGATGAACATCGCCAAAGCAAAATTGCTTTATGATGCCATTGACGAAAGCAAAATATTTGTCGGAACCGTGGAAAAAGATTCACGTTCACTGATGAATATCTGCTTCGTTATGAAAGAAGCTTATCAGAACCTCGAAGAAGAATTCATGAACTTTGCAAAATCAAAAGGAATGATCGGAATTAAAGGCCATCGTTCTGTTGGTGGATTCAGGGCTTCAACCTACAATGCTATGCCGATCGAAAGTGTACAGGCATTGGTTGATTGTATGAAAGAATTTGAAGCTTCCAAAATATAGTTCATCTTAATTTAAGAGGATAAAGTAGTTTTGTAAAAAAACTATTTTATCCTTTTTTTTTTATTTATTAGAAATAATAATTATTTTCGTTGTTAAATATTTACTAATTAAATTTAATCACAAAACCACTTTAAAACTATTTGTTATGGCAAAAGTACTGATAGCTACCGAAAAACCCTTTGCAGCTGTTGCTGTTAACGGAATAAAAAAGATCTTTGACGAAGCCGGTTTCGAGACCGTGATGCTTGAAAAATATACCGACAATGCAGAACTTATCAAAGCCGTTGCTGACGTGGATGCCATGATCATCAGGAGCGACAAAGCCACGGCGGAAGTGATCAACGCTGCAAAAAACCTCAAAATTATCGTCCGCGCAGGTGCAGGTTACGACAACATAGATCTGGCTGCTGCCAACGAACATAAAATTGTTGCCATGAATACTCCCGGGCAAAATTCAAATGCTGTTGCCGAATTGGCGCTTGGCATGATGGTTTTTATTTCAAGAGCCTGTTTTCAAGGCGGCCCCGGATCAGAACTTAAAGGAAAAAAATTAGGCATCCATGCTTATGGTTACGTAGGAAAATATGTTGCCCAAATAGCAAAAGGCTTCGGAATGGAACTCTATGCATTCGATCCTTTTATTGAAAAATCCATCATCGAACAAGACGGTGTAAAAGCAGTTGACAGTGTTGAAGAATTATACAGCACATGCCAGTATATTTCACTGCATATACCTGCCAATGAAAAAACAAAAAAATCCATTGATTTTAACCTGATGTCCAAAATGCCAAAAGGAGCTACCGTCGTGAATACCGCACGCAAGGAAGTCATCAACGAAGATGATTTAAAACGGATGCTTGACGAACGTCCTGATTTTAAATACATTTCCGATATTGCTCCGGACTGTCATGCAGACATTAACGGTAAATATGAAAAACGTTATTATGCCACACCAAAAAAACAAGGCGCTGAAACATCTGAAGCTAACATTAACGCCGGGCTGGCCGCTGCAAACCAGATTGTCGGTTTCCTCAAAAATGGGATAACCAAATTTCAAGTGAACAAATTTTAAGGCTTTTTTCAACAAGTTTTCACAATAAAAATTTAAACGAATGGAAAACGACAAAAACATGTTCTTCTTCAGGTTCGAAGACCTAAGGATTTATAACAAAGCGCTTGATTATGTTAGCTGGGTGTATAATAACACACAGCTTTTTCCTGAAACAAACAGACTAAGCCTGACCAATAAATTCATCTGTGCCGCGCAATGCATTGCCATCAATATTTCTGAAGGCTCCAGCAGAAACAAAACCCAGTTTATTTATTATCTAAAAATGGCCAAAAGCTCCATCAGGGAATGTATCGTTTATACTACCATTGCTGAAAAACTAGGATTTTTCGGTGAAAGTAATGTTGAAGATTCAAGGAACGTGCTGATAGAAATGACAAAAATGATAGGCGCCCTCATCGCATCGCTGCAAAGAAGCGAAAGACAAGGCGAAAAACCAGAAGATGAATTTGATGAAACCCCGAATCCCAACCTGCATTCAGAAATTAATTAAGCTCACCATTCGTAATGATATTTTTAGGTAGAATTTTACCTGTATTTATAATTGTTTAACTATATAAAACTAATAACATGGCTATTTTAAAAGCTTTTAAGGGCCTGCGCCCACCCAAAAACATTGCACAACTTGTTGCATCAAGGCCTTATGACGTTCTCAATTCAAAAGAGGCTCGAATCGAAGCTGATGGAAACGAATATTCCTTGCTTCACATCATCAAACCAGAAATTGACCTTGCAGTAGATATTGATGAACACGATGAATCGGTTTATAATAAAGCAAAAGAAAATTTCGGAAAATTCCGTGAAAAAAAGTGGCTGGTTCCCGATGAAAAAGACTGCCTTTATATTTATGCCCAGACCATGATTGGCAAAACACAATATGGCATCGTGGGTTGCGCCGGCGTGGAAGATTACCTGAACGGCATCATCAAAAAGCATGAACTTACCAGAAAAGACAAAGAAGAAGACCGGATGAAACATGTCCGTATCACCAATGCAAATATGGAACCTGTGTTTTTCACCTATCCGGCTGTAAAAGAAATTGATGAAATCGTCGCGAATATTGTGGAAAACCATACTCCGGAATATAATTTTACTTCAAACGACGGTTTTGGCCATCATTTCTGGGTTATCAAAGATGAGCACACCATAAGTAAATTGATCGGATTGTTCAAAAACATCCCTTCCACCTACGTTGCCGACGGCCACCACCGTACCGCCGCTGCTGCTCTTGTAGGTAATGAAAAAAGAAAGAATAACCCGAACCACACCGGCAATGAAGAATACAATTTTTTCCTTGCTGTCCATTTTCCGGCCGATCAGCTTACGATCATTGATTACAACCGCGTGGTGAAAGACCTGAACAACCTCAGCCCTGATGAATTTTTGAAAAAACTTGAAAACGTTTTTACAGTTGAGTTGAAAGGAACTGAAATTTATAAACCACACTTACTTCACAACTTCGGTTTGTATCTGGAAGCCCGCCAGGATGACCCTGTCGGACAGGGCAAATGGTATTCACTTACCGCAAAACCCGGAACATTCAACGATGACGATCCTATCGGTGTCCTTGATGTAACCATACTTTCAAAACTTGTCCTTGACGAAATTCTTGGCATTAAAGACCTGAGAACCGACAAGCGCATTGATTTTGTAGGCGGCATCCGTGGACTGGGTGAATTAAAAAAACGTGTGGATTCAGGAGAAATGAAAGCAGCTTTTGCGCTATTCCCTGTATCCATGAATCAACTGATCACCATTGCCGATACCGGCAATATAATGCCTCCAAAAACCACATGGTTTGAGCCTAAATTAAGAAGCGGGCTTGTCGTTCATTCTTTAGAATAAAATAAGAAAACGCCATCTTAAAGATGGCGTTTTCTTTTATTTAAAAGAGCGTTTCACCTGATGCGAAACGCTCACTTTTTTTATAGTTTTATTTTTTGTTTTTAAAAACAAGCTGGTCAAGGCTATATTTTCCGGCGCCAGAAATAATTACAGAAATAAACACAATCCCCAATTCCATGGCATGTGATGCACCTTTAAACCCATCACCATTGGAGAAATGCATCATTGCCGCAATAAACATGGTGAATAGCATTAAAATGGCGGCAGGTCGTGTAAAAAGTCCAATTATCAGCAACAACCCACCAAGCGATTCCGAAATTGCAGCCATAAAGCCCCAAAATGTTAATCCAAACCCGATTCCGAGAACACTCATTTGTGAACCTAAAAATTCCCAGGTAGAAACGCCGCCGGTTAATTTTGGTATTCCGTGGATCATGAACATTAATCCTATACCGATTCTTAATATTAGCAATGCTACATTTGGCGCTGATGAGGTTAAGATGTTTTTTTTCATAATGTTTTTTTTTGAACTAGTCCGGAAATTAATTAAGCCATTATCAAGATTGTAAAATTGACCGCTGTTCGTAATTTGCAACTACGAAGGCAGCTCGAACTAAACACATTCCAGAACCAACCGACCCATTTTAATATTTCTCAGCAGGCATCTGACGGTGCTTCCGGGCTCAGTATGCAGATCAGAAAAATAATCGCAGGTCACAAAAAAATCTTTTTCGGAACCATCACTGACCATGATCTTTTTTATTTCTTCACCCGACTCATTGATGTATGATTCTGTTCCCGAATAAAGAAAATCATATACCTCGCCAATTTTGTAATGAGGATGAACAGGCTCCAGATAATGCCTGAACAAGGCTGGCTGGGCCGTTACACGGCACTTTATCACAGAGCCGATACTGAAATTATAATCCTTAAAATATTTTTTTCGCAGATAATGTACGTTGCCCGGCGCATCTTTCAAAACAAAATACTCTTCGTCTTCGGCAAGCGTAACCATGCTGTCAACTGTGAATTCATATTCTCTGCCGATATCATAGCTGGAAGAAAACTGTTTTTTAGTCACCGGATGCAGGTACAGCTTTCCTTTTTTGATCCGGTCCACCTGGCATTTGATGGATTTTAGTTCACCGGATCCAACCGTTGAAGCATTCATAAAAATATCATTGTGCCAGCAATCTTCTACCAGAATCATTAGTTCTTGCTTCCCTTCGGAGTTAATTATGGGTTCAGTCCCTTTTACAGGAAATTCATAGATTTCTTTTTCTTTGTACACAGGATGTTCAGGCTCAAGAAATATTTTACCCGAGCAGTTGATTTTATCGATGCGGCACTTAAGCCGCTGCCCCGGCAAGATATTGTATTTTAAATAATTTTTTTCTGGGAGCAGGTGCTTTGTGTTGAACGCACTTATCAGTATGAAATAATTTTCATCGTCCGGAGGAAGCTGTATCCGGTTACTAACCATAAATACATACTCCTGCCCTTCTTCAAAAAAATATGGCTTGGCAGGTACCATGAAAAGCTCCGAACTTATTTAATAAGTTTTTTGATGCGTGCCTGGAGAATTTTCTGCGCTTTCGAAATATCAGCAGTTGTGTAAGGGATATCCTCAGCAAGCAGCTGATTGTATTCTTTCAGTTGTAATTTCCCCAGGTGAGTGATGATGGTTTTTTTCACTTTTTTATCTACATCCGCCAAAGCAAAATATACCGTTTTCAAATCAATATCCTTCAGCAGTTTCTGCAGTCCAGTTTTATTGATCTTTGAAACATCTTTCATTGAACCTTTTCCAGCCTTGGCCGGCTTTGCCGCTTCAGCTTTTACAGATTTGGCTTTTTTAACCGGAGCTTTCACCGCAGCTTTTGCCTTCACTGTTTTTTTCAAAACCGGCTTCTCTGTATTTTCAGTCTGCTCAATTTTTTCAACATGGTTTACAGGATGCATGTCATCAATCCTGATGATAAAGTCGCTCAGGATATTCATATAGTTGATGTATGCTTCGTAGGGCGTGTTGTACGGATTGAAGTATTTGTGAACATCACCGTCGGAGAACCATTTGGTGCACATATAATAAAAATGGTCGCTGGTCTGCAGGTATTTCCAATCGAGCTGAATCTGTGCATCTGATGTATTTTTCACTTTTTCTTCAAGCTCATAGAGTTTTTTAAAGGCGTCATCCTGAAGGTCGTTGCCCAGCCATGCGGTAAGGTCGCGTTCTTCATCGGCCCATGAAATAGGATATGGAACGTGGACTTCAGCTACCGGCTGCAGTTTTTCAGAAAGTTCGGAAGGTGTATAAAAGCCAAAATTGGATTTTGAAAACACCTGGCCCGGCAAGGCTTTCATGAATTCAAAAATGCCGGTTTCGGGCCACTGATGTTCGCCAAACGTTTCATAATCCATAAAAAGATTCACGGTTTCCTGGGCTGGGTCCACTTCGTTGAGCCACCCGACAAATTTTTCTGAAGTCAGCGGCCAGCTATCCCAGCTTTGCTGTGAAAACCTGAAAGCGATATCATCGCTCAGGCGGAAATTTTTCAGCAGGATTTTTAATTTGGGGTTGATGGAATTGCAATACATAAAATTCGGGCTTTTCCAGCCAAGAATATGTTTGGCACCTTCGGTAAGCATGGTTTTGTAACCCATTTTTGCGACCATTTCACCAATCTGGTCCGAATAGATCAACTCAGTGTTGCGAAATGTTGTCGGTTCTTGTTTGAAATACCGCTTCACCTTTTCTGCCTGTGCAGTTACCTGGCGGTTGAATTCATCTTCGCTCTTAAGTGAGGACAGGGAATGCGAATATGTTTCAGCGAGGAACTCAACGCAACCGGTTTCTGCAAGCCGGATATAACTTTCAAGCACATCGGGTGCATAACGCTCAAACTGATCGATAGCCGTACCTGACAATGAAAAACTGACTTTAAAAGCCGGATTAAATTCTTTGATCAGCTCAAGCAAAAGGTTGTTCATAGGCAAATAGCATTTTTCAGCTATTCTTCTTAAAATATAACGGTTGCGGTAATCATCAAAATAAAAATGATTGGACCCGATATCGAAAAAACGATATGTTTTCAGCCGGAACGGCTGGTGAACCTGAAAATAAAAGCAAATAGATCTCATTACCGATTATTTTTTAAAAACAACATTATTATAAACATCACTGACTTTGCCTGCAGCATTATCCCATTTAAGGTTTTCAACTTCTTCTTTTCCGAACTTGCGGAACATCACAGAAAGCGCTTCATAGTGAAGCAAGCCATAAATAGCATCTGCCATGGCATCTATATCCCAGAAATCAATTTTAAGTGCGTACTTTAATACTTCAGCTACACCGGATTGCTTAGAAATGACCACGGGCACATTGGAGCGCATAGCTTCAAGCGGTGAGATACCAAAGGGTTCGGACACTGAAGGCATCACATACACATCGCTCAGTAAAAACATTTTATCCACTTCTTCACCCTGCAAAAAACCGGTGAAGTGAAAACTTGTTGAAATTCCCAGTTGGGCGACACGCAAAATCATCCTGTTGAGCATATCTCCCGAGCCGGCCATTACAAAACGTACATTTTTATCTTTTTCAAGGACCTTGTTGGCCGCTTCCACGAAATAATCGGGCCCTTTCTGAAAGGTTACCCGTCCAAGGAACGTAACAACTTTATCTTTGATATTTTTTTCTACAAGCAAATCCGGGCAATCATTATTGTGTTCAACGGCATTATGCACTGTAAAAACTTTTCCAGGATCTATTCCGTATCTGTTGATCACAATGTCGCGTGTATAATTGCTCACCGTAATAACAGCATCGGCGGCTTCCATACCTTTGCGTTCGATATCATAAACATTCTGATTGATATTCTCACCGGACCGATCAAACTCGGTAGCATGCATGTGCACGACCAAAGGTTTTCCGCTGATCTTCTTTGCTGCAATGCCTGCAGGGTATGTGAGCCAGTCGTGAGCATGAATAACATCAAATTGATTCGACCCTGCAATAGACGAAGCCACCAGCGCATAACGGGTAACTTCCTCCATAAGGTTTTTGCCGTATTTTCCGGAAAAAGCATATTGCTTTGAAAACACCCCCGATTCAACTTCTGTTTTATCTGTTTTCGTTTGTTTAGTCATCCGGGCAAACTCTTCTTCACCCACATAAGGGATAATATTTGAACCAATTTCAATATAGGTCAGCTGATTCCAGTATTCCTGATAGACTTTTTTTCTGAAATCTATCGACACGTCACTGGCATTTATAAGGCGGACTGCCTGCTGGTTTTCATCACCGTATGCTTTTGGAACAACAAAAAGAACTTCCACTCCGTGTTTCAATAATCCATTGGTAAGCCCGAAACACGCTGTGCCAAGCCCTCCGGTTATATGAGGCGGAAACTCCCATCCAAACATCAATACTTTCATTTATTCTTTATTTTATATTCTTTATTTTTCTTATTTATCAGCCACGAACCATAAGCCGCATTCATTATAATTGGCTCTGGTTATCTGTTGATTTCATTATTCATTATAATATTTTTCAATCAGATACCCAATCCTTAAAAGTTCAGCTACACTCCATGCCTGAGAAGGAGCGCCACCCGGAAAATACGGGGGATTGCCGTCATATAATTCAGAAATAGAGCCTATGCCATGTTCCATCATCACGGGTTCAAAACTTTCATATAATTGTTTTATATGAGCCAATCCGCTTTTCCCCTGAATTTTCAAATAGGCTTCGGCATAATGCCCGAGCAGCCATGGCCACACAACACCCTGGTGATAGGCGGAATCGCGTTCAGTAACTCCACCTTTGTACACACCAATATAATCGGGTGATTGGGGCGACAAAGTACGCAAACCCCGCCGTGTCAATAGCTCCCGTTCCGTAGTGTCAACTATCAGTTTTCTTATCTGTTCGCTGAGAGGGCTGTATGGCAGCGAGGCAGCAAAAATCTGGTTGGGCCTTACCGACCAGTCTTTATAGTCACCATCAACATAATCGCACAGGTATCCTTTGTCTTTATTCCAGAAAGTCGATTTAAAAGCAGCCGGGATCTTATCTGCTATTTCTTTCCATTTGTTAACAAAAACTTCGTCACCAGCTAAACCGGCAACTTCAATAGCAAACATCACAGCATTATACCAGAGAGCATTGATCTCAACATCCAGCCCGGAGCGCGGTGTGACTGGAACTCCATTCACAACTGCATCCATCCAGGTCAGCGCCTTACCGGCTTCACCGGCATAAATCAAACCATCATCCTGCATTTTTATATTGAACTCGCAGCCCTGACGGTAACCATCCAGAATCTGCGTCATCTTACCACCGTATTCTATCCAGATCATACGCTGGCTTTTGGTATAAATCGCGTATTGCTGCAATGCCCAGAAGAACCATAAAGGCGCATCCACGGAATTGTAAGCTATGTCGGTACCACAGCCCATGTTCGGGCAAAGCGGTCCTTTAAGTTCTGAAATAATACTATCAATAACTGCTTTGCAGCTTTGCGGGTCATTCATAGCAAGTGTAAGGCCGGGCAAGGAAATAAAAGTATCACGCCCCCAGCGGCCGAACCACGGAAAACCTGCAATTATCTCAACTTTATTTTTTTTATGCACAAAAAACTGCAAGCCCGAATTTATCAGGCAATTTTTAAAACTGTCGCGCGGAATTCTTTTGCCGATTTCTGAAGTGTAGGCCTTCATTAATGTGGATGTATCCGCTTCATCAAGCCCGGCAGAAAAGATGACACTCTCACCTTTCTTTAAAGAAACCTCAAAAAAGCCCGGAACAAAAAGATCTTCCTGATAATCGAAGCCACGTTCCATTTCTTCGGTATACTCAATATTATAATACCATGTTGGAGCATGCGTATAAACCACCTTTTTTGAAAACTGCAAGAATAAGGATGAATAACGGGGATACATTTTCATGCTTATCCCGTTATCGGCATTTACAAAATGTGTATCGGCGCTGATATTAGCTTTTGTCAATTGGTGAATATTACGAAACGCCAAAAAAGGCCTGAATTTTAACATGGTTGGTGAATGGGCATCCTCAAGCGTATATTTTATCAGAAGCCGGTCGGTTTCCAGACAAAATAATAACTCTTTTGTAAGAACAACGCCCCCGACACGATAGGTTAACCTCGGCATGGGTTCCATTTCAAGCCTAGTAATATACTTATGCCCTTTCGGGTTGTATACACCCTGCGGATAGCGATGAATGCCCAGGTTGAATTCTTCATTCTGCTGAACAATGGTTTCGTCTAATGTGGAAAGTAATACGTGGTTGCCACCGTCTATATCCGGTTGGGGTGTAATAAACAAACCATGATATTTACGTGTATTGCAGCCAATAATGGTTGAGGTGGCAAAAGAGCCGGCTCTGTTGCTTCGTATAAATTCTCTTTTTAAAGCAAAACCGAGGTTTACCAGCTGTTCTTTATCAAATTGTATGTAACTCATTGCAATATTAAAAAATAATCAGTACTGAAATTAATAATTTTTTTGCAAAGATAAGGTATTTATTTATAACTTATTACAAGCCAAATGTTAAGATTTCATTATTTATCATTTCATTTATTTGCTTAATTATCAATATCTTATCAAAATTTATCTTCAAATTTTTCAATAAAATCAAAAAATCAGTCCCCTGCGGCGGATCAAAATTTAATTCAACAATCAATTTATGTTCAAAAAAAATTTCAATTATGTCTAAAGAATACATATTGTTCATTTTTTATATCAATTACAAAAAAGCAATATGAAATGGATAAATCATAATATGTTTCGATCAGATATTTTTCCTTTGGCAGCTTTTTATCATGTATTACCTTTGAAATTATTTGTAGCCTGATGAAAAAAATCGAATATTCAATTATTGCTGCATTATCAGGCAATAATATTTTACATTTGCAAAACAATATCATCAATAAGACGTTTGTAAGAAAAAACTGATGAAAAAATTCTTTTTATTAGGTTCGGTTGCAGTATTTATTACGTTTATCTCGCTTTTCAACTCATGTAAAAAAGATGCTCAGATAAACAGTGATCCGTCTGTAAAACTCATACTTTCGACAGAATCAATTTTATTCGACACCGTTTTTTCAACGGTGGGTTCTACTACAAAAATGTTTTATATTAAAAATCCAACCAGCGACAATCTGATTATTTCTTCGATACATCTTGCCAACGGGACTGCTTCGCAATACACCATGAATGTTGACGGAGTTCCTACACATAGTATTCAGGATGTTGAACTACCGCCGAATGACAGTATTTTTATTTTCGTCAAAGTAACGGTTGACCCGCAAAACAACAACTCCCCTATGGTTGTAAGAGACTCCATTATTTTCGAGCTTAACGGCAATGTTCAGGATGTTGACCTGACTGCCTGGGGACAGGATGCTCATTATATTGTTGCCGACAAAACACTTGGCAATTACCTTCATTACAAGATTGTATCCGGTGAACACGAAAATATCACCTGGGTAAACGACAAGCCCTATTTGATTTATGGATATGCGGTAATCGATTCCACCGGGAACCTGAATATTGAACAGGGCTGCAGGCTGCATTTTTACAACAATTCAGGCATGTGGGTTTACAAAGGCGGTTCGTTAAAAGTGAATGGCACCATCGATGAACCCGTAACCTTCCAGGGCAGCAGGCTTGAGGCCGAATACAAGGACCTGCCCGGACAATGGGACCGGATTTGGATCAACGAAGGCACCGAAGATAATGTGATCAATTATGCCATCATCAAAAACGGGTTTATCGGTATACAGGCTGAAACCATGAGCGCTTCGATGGGCAACCGATTATTATTGAAAAATACGATTATAAAAAACATGACGGGTATCGGTTTGCTGACACGTTTTTACAAAGTCATCAGCGGTAACAGTGTCTTTGCAAACTGCGGCGGATATTCAGTATGCCTTACCACGGGCGGCTCCTATGATTTCAGGCATTGCACCCTTGGAAATTATTATTCTTATGCATCACGGCAAACCCCGTCGTTGCTGGTAACCAATTATTATGAAGATCTTGCAAACGGTGTTATTTATACCGGAGACCTGGACTCTGCCTATTTCGGCAACTGCATTGTTTATGGAAGTAACGGGGAAGAATTGATCCTTGATAGTGTTACGGATGCCTCCTTTGATTATAAATTTGAAAACTGTTTATTAAAAACCACCAATTATTCGGCAAGCAGTTCTGTTGTAAATTGTGTTTTCAATCAGGATCCGCTGTTTACCAATTATTCCAACAATGATTACACGTTAATGCCGGGTTCCGGAGCCATTGACGCGGGGAACATCAACCTGATTTATTCGGCTATCCTTGATCTGACGCTGGATTTAAAAGGGAATAACCGTACCCTGAACCCGCCACCCGATTTGGGAGCGTATGATTACATGCCCTGATATGAAGCTGTTAATCATCCCCCAATAAAATAATAACAATTCTTAATACAAAATGATTATTAATAAGAACAAGATTAGTATCTCTATACAGGTTTTGGTTTTACTGATCCTGATATATCTTGTTGTATTTGTAAAGCTGGGTGCTTTTCACATGCGTTTGTGGGACGAATCGATGTTTGCTGTTAACACCTATGAAATGATTCATAACGGCAATTATTTCGCAAACTATTTCGACGGGCACCCCGATATCTGCAATACAAAACCGGTTTTGACACTCTGGGCGCAAGCCTTATGCGTTAAATTGTTTGGTTATAATGAGCTGTCACTGCGTTTGCCTTCGGCTATAGCCTCATCCCTGGTGATTTTACTCGTTTTTATTTTTCTGTATAAGAATTACAGCACCTATTGGGCATGGGCAAGTGCATTGATATTGCTCACCTCTGCGGGCTTTATTGGATTCCATACTGCCAGGACCGCAGAAGCGGACTCACTGCTGACACTATTCCTGTTGCTTTCAAACATGGCCTTCCTGATGTTCATTATTAGCCAGAAGAAGAAATACATTTTATTCTTCTTTTTAGCTCTTACGCTAGCTTTTGCTACAAAGATGGTGGCAGCTTTATTATTTCTTCCTTCAATATTAATCATTTTGATAGTTTACAAGCAATTTAAAAGTTTTGTACTGAACCTATACTTTTTAGCAGGCACCCTGCTCTTTCTGTTGATCAATATTGGCCTTATGATCCTTCGCCTTAATGAAAACCCTGAGTACCTGCATGATTTTTTTAACAGGGATGCCGGCCGGATGCTGCAGGTAACGGATGGGTTTAAAGGGTCTTTCACATTTTATTTGGACAACCTGTTGACCCTGCACTTCGCCACTTGGTTTACCATGCTAATACTCGGACTTATATTGCTATTTATTAAAAAGAACTTGAAAGAACGAAAATTCATGGCAATGGTATCAATTCTGGCTTCAGGGTATTTTCTGCTCATTTCTGCCTCTGCCACCAAGGTGGGATGGTATGATATGCCGTTATTCCCATATTTGGCCATAATCGCCGCTTATCCGGTTTTTTTGCTAATACACTGGTTTTTGAGCAATCAGGCTACCCATAAGTATTTAAAAGCAACAATGATTATTTTGGCCATTTTTTCTTTTCCTTACTACATCATGTTCCGTAATTCGCAGGCCAATTCATTAAGTGGTTTCGAGAAAATGAATGAAGCCTCAGAACGATTTATATTCAAAAAAAATGTTGAACATGCAAATTTGGACGGGACAAAGGCTTTTTACACCGGATACCATGGTTCCTTACTTTTCTACAAATACAAATTGCATGAAATCAATCAAAATATTGAATTGGTAACTTCTGCAGATTTTGCTGTTAATGATAAAGTGCTGGTCTCAAACGACAGTTTGAAGAGCATCCTAAAAAAGAAATATACCTTTCAGGTTCTCGATGCTTATGACAATGCTGAACTTGTCAGGATTGAATCTGAAATAAATTCGTTGCCCGGGCAATAACAATTTATTTTAGTACTTCCAGCATCTTCGCCCCGATATCTGCCGGAGAATCCACCACATAAACCCCTGCGTCTCTCAAAACAGCTTTTTTAGCTTCAGCGGTATCTTCTTTACCACCGATGATAGCGCCGGCATGTCCCATGGTTCTTCCTTTGGGAGCAGTAGCGCCGGCAATAAAACCTACCACAGGTTTGGTACCGTGTTCTTTAATCCACGCAGCAGCCTCAGCTTCCATGCTGCCGCCTATCTCGCCTATCATTACAATTCCTTTAGTGCCTTCGTCTTCCATAAAAAGCTTAATGGCATCCAGTGTTGTTGTTCCGATAATTGGATCTCCACCAATCCCGATACCCGTTGACTGGCCAAGGCCACATTTTGTTATCTGGTCAACAGCTTCGTAGGTTAAGGTTCCTGAACGGGAAACGATTCCAATGGCGCCCGGTTGGTGAATAAAAGCAGGCATTATGCCGATTTTAGCTTCACCCGGAGTAATAATCCCCGGACAGTTGGGACCGATCAAACGGCAATCTTTTCCGGTCAGATAGTGCTTCACTTTTACCATATCCTGAACGGGTATGCCTTCTGTAATGCAGACTATAACCTTGATCCCTGCATCGGCTGCCTCCATAATTGCATCGGCTGCAAAAGCCGGTGGCACAAAAATAATAGAAACATTGGCACCCGCTTTTTCAACAGCTTCGGATACAGTATTAAAAACAGGAAGCCCCAGATGCAGCTGCCCGCCTTTGCCCGGTGTAACACCGCCAATGACATTTGTTCCATACTCTATCATTTGTGTTGCATGAAAGGTTCCTTCGCTGCCGGTAAATCCCTGAACAACGACTTTCGAAAATTTATTTACTAAAATGCTCATAAGATTTCATCGTTAAGTTTTCAAAAATAAATATTATTTATTAATAAATAAAGTAAAATTTTGGTTTTGATTTGGAAAGAGATGTTTCATTTTCGTATCTTTAACCCTTCAACAAAATTTAAAACTACCCTCTATGAAAAAATCAATCCTTGCTTTGATGTTAGTAATTTGCCTGTCTGCTTTACATGCTTTCAGCCAGAAGGAAAGTACAGAATTCACGCTTTCGCTCAGAGACGGAAGCATTGTTACTGGTACAGCCTCTATCGTTAATGTTAATCTTGTCACTTTGTGGGGAAAACTCGACATTCCTGTGAAAAATATCAGCCAGATATTTTTTGGTATTTTGCCTGATAATACGCAGAAGGAAAAAATAAAAGCCCTGGTTACCGACCTGAACAACTCCACCGAAGACATACGGAAAAAAGCCTATGAATCACTGATAGCGCTGAGTATCAATTGCGTTCCTGTTCTGGAAGACGTGATAAACTCTGAAAGTTATATTCCACCCACCAGCGAGGATTATACGGCCGAAATGGCTCTTGGCGAACTGAAAGCTATTTATAATTACGACGAAGCGTCGGTGGGTGATGATATTATTGTAACCGACAACTCCTACCGCATTGGAGGAGCCTATAATGTAAAAACCATTGCCCTGAAAACCGCTTACGGCAACCTCGAAATTCCACGTGATAAAATCAAAAGCATTGATGTATTCTATAAAGGCGGTGATGCCACGGAATCATCATTCACCTTGTTCGCCAACAAGCACATCAGCGGGAACACCAATGGCGGATGGCTTAAAACCAGTATTTATATAAAAAGCGGCCAAAAAATCAGCATAACTTCAAGCGGAGAAGTAACATTGGCAAGCTTGTCGGGTTATAAGTATAAACCGGACGGAAAAAATTCAGGTTCTACCAGCTCAGAATACGATTATGAAAGCGATTACACTTCCACCACAGCAACCACCTATCCTACTTACGGCAATGTAGTTTATAAAATCGGGGAAAACGGAACCATGATGAAAGCAGGAGCATCATTCAAAGGAATAGTCACCGGATCCGGCTACCTGTATTTGTCCATTTATGAAACCGTTTATAATGCTTCAAACACGGGTTCATACCAGGTAAGGGTGAAGCTGAATTAAGCAGGAAAATATCTTCATTTTAAATTAGGATTTCGTGCAACATTAAAATATTGAATATCGATTAACGGATGATAAAATAAACATACGTTGATCGGATCAGGTATTCAAAATAAAACAACTATTCACGCTGTTGAAATAACTGAAAACAAAGAGATTCCTCATTTCGCTTTGCTGCTTTCCTCCTCCTATACCCACCAAAATTGAAATGTCATTCCGAACCTGCCTGCCGCAACGGCAGTGTAGGAAGGAAGGTGAGGAATCTCCTTTTCTTCGTGCAACAAAATAAAGCATTCTGAATTACATGCATATCGCGCAGTATATAACTTTATTATGATATTTATTATGGGGCGAATCCGCTGCGGCGGATTACAAATAAAAAAGTTGAGAATCTATTTTTTACCACCCAAAATACATCCGCACCTGCTCAACAAAATAAACGGCAATTCTGGGTTTGATCGCGATGGTGAAAAGAATTCCGAAAACCGCGCCCCAGAAATGAGCATCGTGCCCGATGTTGTCTTTACCCCTTTTTCCCATATAGGCTGAATAAACCAGATACAGTATTCCGAATATAAAAGCCGGCACCCCGAACGGGATCGGGAAAATACTGATTTTTCCTGTCGGCATGAACAGTATGCTCGCAAAAACCACAGCAGATACAGCGCCCGACGCTCCTACTGCATTGTATAAAGGATCGTTTTTATGCTTTCCAAAGGATGGCAATACCGAAATCATGACAGCACCAATATACAACAAAGCAAAATAATAGTATCCTTTCACACCAAAAAGCATTGTATAGGCCTGTATTACGACATCGCCGAATGAATAAAGTACGAACATGTTGATGAACAAATGAAGCCATCCCGCATGCACCAAGGCATACGTAAAAAAACGATACCACTGTTTGGAATGCAGCGCCAGATAAGGATTGAATTTAAGGCGGTAGAAAGTATCGGAATTGGTCAGGGCAATTATTGAAATGACCGCTGTTATTGCAATTATAACAAGTATCATGGTTTTGAATTTTTAAACACAAACTTCACGGTACCGCCTTTACCGAAAAAACTTTCAAAAAGGCTCAAAAAAACAAAAAAAGGCAATGTCAGTACAAGTATGAATTTTTGAAACAAAATATTCAGTTTACCATATTCTGGTGCATAAACTTTATTTCCCTTCAGTCGTTCAAAAAGCACTTCTCTTTTCTGAGTAAAAACATTCATAAGGCTTTGAAACCAACCGTAAGGGTTTTGCTCTAAGGAATAATAGTTCACTTTTTCAATACTGAAATTAAGTTTTTTCATGACTTCAAAAAAGTCACGAGGTTCGAAAAACAACAAGTGACGTGGCGGGTCAAGGTGCAGCCATTTACCTTTGAACCATCTGGCCTGCCAGCTTCCTATGTTTGGGATTGAAATTACCAAATGTCCTCCCGGTTTCAAAATACTACTTATTATCTCAAGCGTTTTTTTTGGTTCGGTAAGATGTTCAAACACATGAAACATCGTAACTACATCAAAAAAATCATCCGGAAAATCCGTTTCGCTCAATGCCCTCGACAGGATATGTATATTATTGTTTTCCCCCGATTTCACCAGGGCGGTTTCGCTTCGTTCAATGCCGTATAAATTAAAATTCCCGTATGAGGACAGGTGGCGTAAAAAATCGCCTCTGCCACAACCGATATCAAGCGCGCACTGATTTTCTTTTAACAGACGTGCAATCCCGGCAGCTCTTTTTCCCCTGAAATTATCAATAAACTTTGCTACAGGCTTCACTCCAAACTTATGTTGTTCTGCGCCGTAATAGGAAGTATCATATGCTTTGCTGAGGATTTCATCGGTCGGCATCGGAAATAAAAACCAGCACCCGCATTCAAGGCATTGCCTTAATTCATAGTCGTTCTCCAGCATATCATGGGTTGGATATTTAAAGCTGTTGCGGGTATTTCCGCAAAAGATACAAACTGCATCAGGGTTTTCAGGATGCGGCATCAGAATGATTTTCAAAAATTTTAAACTTGCCTAAATGCATTTTCTGCAGGCGGTATTTTATAGACGTGTGTATCACTCCTATTCCGTATTTTGTGCTTCTCCGGAAATTTATGGATGAAGCATCGGTAAAATATTTTGTAGGGCAGGTCACTTCTGCTATTTCGAAGCCTGCAAAAAATATTTGCGCAAGCATCTGGTTGTCAAAAACAAAGTCGTCGGAATTGGCATGAAAATTAATTTGTTCCAGCACTTTTTTTGAGAAAGCCCGGTATCCGGTATGATATTCCGATAATTTCTGCCGCATCAGCACATTCTGAAATAAGGATAAAAATCGGTTGAAAACATACTTGTAATAAGGCATGCCACCGCGCAAGGCACCTCTTCCCAGAATCCTTGATCCAAGCACCACCGGAAACAAATCATTGGCAATAATAGAAACCATAGCAGGGATAAGTTTCGGAGTATATTGATAATCCGGATGAAGCATTACAACAATATCGGCTCCGAGCCTGAGCGCATAATCATAACAGCTTTTCTGGTTTCCGCCGTAGCCTTTGTTTTCCTCATGTTTCACAACATGTTTTATTCCGAGTTCGTGGGCTTTCTCCACCGTACGGTCCTTGCTGGCGTCATCCACCACGATGACATCATCCACAATGTCGAATGGGATCTCACGGTATGTGATTTCCAAAGTCTTTTCGGCATTATAGGCCGGCATTACCACTATGACTTTTTTTCCCTGAATCATACGGGCAAAAATAAAATAATACACGGACATTTCAGATATGAAAATGATTTATTTTGAAAAAACGTAAAAAAAATATTAAATTTGTATATAGTAAAAAATTCGGTGACATGAGTTCAAAGCATACATTCAACCATAACGATACCATTTGTGCCATATCAACTCCCACGGGTGTCGGAGCCATTGCGCTGATCCGCATGAGTGGTAAAAAAGCCATAGACATATTAGGAAAAATATTTGTCCCGGCGAAAAAGTTATCTTTGAAAAAAGCTCCCGCTTACCAGCTTCATTTCGGCAAGATCGTTTACAACAATGAAACTGTCGACGAGGTGCTGGTGAGTATTTTCCGTTCGCCCCATTCATACTCCGGCGAAGATATGGCAGAAATCAACTGTCATGGTTCGTTTTATATTCAGAAAAAAATGATGGAGGTGGTTTTGGCTTCAGGGGCGCGGCTCGCTCAACCAGGTGAATTTACCCTCAGGGCTTTTATGAACAACAAACTCGACCTGACGCAGGCTGAGGCTATTGCAGATCTGATTGCGTCCACATCAAAAAACGCACACGATCTTGCGTTAAACCAGATGCGGGGCGGTTTTTCCGATAAAATAAAAGAGCTCCGCGAGAAGCTGATCGGGTTCGCCTCACTGATTGAGCTTGAACTCGACTTCAGCGAAGAAGAGGTGGAGTTTGCCAACCGTGATGAATTTCTTCGTTTGGTGCAGGATATTAAACATGAAGTGAAAACACTTGTCGAATCTTTTTCACAAGGTAATGTGCTGAAAAACGGCATCCCGGTTGCCATCATCGGCAAACCCAATGTAGGAAAATCCACCTTGCTCAATGCATTGCTAAACGAAGAACGAGCCATAGTGTCCGAAATTCCAGGCACAACCCGCGACACCATCGAAGATACCATTACATTTCAGGGAGTGACTTTCAGGTTTATTGATACTGCAGGACTGAGGACATCAGCCAGTGAAATTGAACAACTTGGCATCGAGCGGACCTATCAGAAAATTGAGCAGGCACAAATCATCTTGTATGTGATTGACATCTCACAGACCACGGTGGACGATATCAAGCGCGACCTGGCCGATTTCAGCGAGCACATCCACAACGAAGGCAAAAAGTTTATTATAGTTGCCAACAAGATAGACCAGCTAATTAAAACTCCGGTAAAATTCAGCGAACTGGTTGAACTTGAAACTATTTTTGTTTCGGCTAAACGCAAAGAAAATATAAACCTGATCACAGAATCCTTATTACGGTCTGTTGACATTTCCGCCACTGCCGACCAGGCAATCGTATCCAACATCCGTCATTTCGAAGCACTGACAAAAACGCTGTCGGCAATTGATAATATTGAAACAGGGTTGAATGAACAACTCCCCACTGACCTGTTAACCACCGATATCCGTTCTGCACTGCATTTTCTTGGCGAGATTACGGGAGAGATAACCACCGAGGATTTGCTTGGGGCTATATTTAGTAGGTTCTGCATCGGCAAGTAATTATTTTTCTCTTATTCGTCAAACACTTGTCATTGTTAATAAGTTTATAATTTATTTTCTTTTTTTTGTTGCCCATTTTCTTTTTTTTAGTTATATTTGTTGCCATATTGTTGCCCAATTATATTTTTATCGTTGCCGGGCAACAAATTGGCGAGATGATGTCGCATTAAGACACATTAAGTCACTTGTAGGCTTTAAATGACATAAAAGGACACATATGAGCAGCAACCTAATTTTTAAGAAAAATTGCGAGTTTTGTGGAGTGGAATTTGATTCCAAAACGCTCTACACCCGATACTGTTCGCACACATGCAACAGCAGACATTATAAGCAATTGAAACGGGAAGAAAAAATCCAATCCGTTCTGCAGGTACAAAACAAACCGGAACGGGAACAACAAACATTTAATACCAACCTTCAGCACAAAGAATTTCTCAGCGTTGATGAAGCAGCGACCCTCTTGGGTGCAAGCCGGAGAACTATTCATAGAATGATTTCAAAAGGTGCTTTGAAGGTTGGTAAACTTGGTCGTAGAACCATTGTAAAACGAAATGAAATCGATAAACTCTTTATATAATAAGGTATGAATGTTATACTCCGCCAACGTCAAAAAAACAATAAGGTTAGTTTATACCTTGACTACTACCATCAGGGTAAACGAAAATATGAATATCTTCAACTTTACCTTATCCCGGAACCTAAAAAAGGAAAGCTTACCAAGGAGCAAAAAGATAGTAACAAAAAAACACTTGCTTTGGCAGAATCGATCCGTTCAAAAAGACATTTAGAAATTCAAAACGGCATTTACGGTTTTCAGGATCAAGGTAAAATGAAAGGTAGTTTTATCCGGTATGTTGAATACCTTGCTTTAAAACGCAAAGATAGTATTGGTAATTATGGAAATTGGGATAGCGCATTAAAACACCTTCGCACCTTTGTAAAGTTTGATATAACCTTTGCCCAAATTGATAAACGGTGGCTTGATGATTTTAAAGAATACTTACAAAAAGAAGCTCTTACACCTGCCAAACAGTCCCTTTCTCAAAATTCAGCATCATCTTATTATAATAAAATCCGTGCTGCTTTGAGACAAGCATACAAAGAAGGTATCATTCAGCGAAACCCCACCGATGAAACCGAAGGCATTAAACCGGGTGAACCTGAACGGGAATTTCTGACATTAGAAGAATTACAGGCCCTCGTTAAAGTAGAATGCGAAATCCCTATTCTCAAACGTGCTTTTATTTTTAGTGCCTTAACCGGCTTGCGTTGGTCTGATGTGCAAAAAATGGTATGGTCAGAGGTGCAATACTCAAATGAGATTGGGCATTATATACGATTCATACAAAAGAAAACCAAGGGTACCGAAACCTTGCCTATTTCTGAACAAGCATTTGAATTACTTGGTGAACGCACCTCTGCAAATGAGCGAGTATTTGTCGGATTAAAATACAGTGCTTGGCATAATCTAAGGTTGCAACAATGGGTAATGAAAGCAGGTATTACTAAAAGCATAACTTTTCACTGTGCTCGTCATACATATGCAACTTTACAATTAACTTTGGGCACTGATATATATACCGTTTCAAAATTGTTGGGACACAAAGACCTAAAAACAACCCAAATTTATGCTAAGATCATTGATGAACGTAAGAAAGAGGCAGCAAATAGAATAAAATTAGACTTATGAAAGAACCTTTATCAATATACAATAGCATTCTTTTTCTGAACCTCAAGCCCTGGCTTGCAGCAAACAATTCAGAAAAAAAATTTGACGAACTTCTTAATGATAAGATAAGAGCAGCGAAGAACAGCCCACAGCAATTCTTTATATCATTGGCCGCAGTTATCAAAAAACACGGATTCACTTTTGATATTCCTGCATATACAATCCCTGTCAAATCCGATCCATTGACTGATTATACCAATGAGTTAAAGCAATTCGATGTGCTTACTCAAAAAGAGTACTACAATAAAATCACTGAATTTTACCTATATCTAATTATAAACGAAAGGCTTAGAATTTTACATGAATTAATGCTTAATGTGAAATCAAGCAAAAACTCTACAAATGCCAATTATAAGGTAAAAGTCGTTTTAAAAGAACTTGTTCAGATGATAAAAGATACAGCCAGTATCAATAAATCTGACAAGCAATCTGTATATGTCCTGAACACTTTGAAGCTTTCTTTAGTCCGATTGAATGAAGAAATTCGCTTTATTTATCCGGCTGTATCTGACAAAATGCCATTCACAATTTTCGAGGCGCTTGAATATATTGCCCCTGATTACGAGGCTGAAAAATCCAATTCTGCAAAAATTGCCCATACAATATATAATTATCTTGCAATAAAAGATAAAACAACTGCAAATGTGCAAACCTTGCAAACTATGCAGTCTAGTCAAGAATCAACCAAATCAGACAAGCCTGCTTTCATTCCGAAACAACTAGATTTCCGCACAGGTTACAAAGGCAAATTATCTTATGAAGATATTGTAAATATTGCTCTTTTTACAAAAGTTGAAGAAAACTTGTATTACAACAATTTCATTGATCTGGATTACAAATTCACTAACAAGCACAATAAGAAAAAAGAACTTGCAGCCATCTTCAAAATACTCATTCAAAAAAGATATTTCAAGGAGAGTAACTACAAACATGGAGGCAAATTCAAAAATTCCGATTATCGCCAATATCTCGATCACCGTTACAATGTAGATACGTCGCAGCAGTTCAGAAAAAACACATCTGAGTATATTCAAACAGTATCGGACCAGAATTACTGGCTCGATCATTTGCAGTCCTGCTAATAATATAGTATTTTACTTTGATATTACCTATTGAAAATACCACCTTACTTTCACAAGTAACTGTATTTTAGCTTAATATATTATATCTCAAAATACCGTTTTTTCCCTCTGTTTTCCTTTCTTCCGAACTTTGTCGTATCATCGACAATCGGTGATGACTTGTGCGCATAAGTCCATTTTTTTAATTCTAAAAATTAAGTCAAATGGACGAAATTTTAAAACAGCTTAATGAGTTGAAAGCACTCATTACAGAGCAGAATTTGCTCAAAAAGGATGTACTGAATTTTTCTGAGGCTTGTCAGTACCTCGACATTAGCGAAAGCCACTTGTACAAACTTACCAGTCGTAAGCAGGTTCCACATTTCTGCCCGCAAGGTAAAAAACTGTACTTCAATCGTCAGGAGTTAGACAACTGGTTGCAACAGAACCGCCAGAATACTATTGATGAGATTGAAAAGGAAGCCACTGATTATGTACTTAAAAACAGGAGGGCTTAATCATGGAAGAATGTAAAAGATGCCGTGAACCCCTCGAAAACATTCAGGAACGGCTCAATAGGATTTTGCTGATGCTTGAAACAAAGCAACGCACTAAGCCCGAACAGGTATTTTTCGACAACCAGGAGTTCATCCAGGTAATGAACATCAGCAAACGCACGGCTCAGGCTTGGCGAGATACCGGAATGATTGCCTTTTCACAGATTGGCAGCAAGATATATTACCGCTTATCAGATATTCTTCAAATGCTTGAAAAATATCACAAACCCTCAAAATCTTGATTTATGGGAAATACTACAATTTTCTCAGGGTTTAATCAACCGGTAGAAAACAAGTCTTTGTTGTTAATCATCAAAGACATTAAGGATGGCAAATACAGGACGGAGATTGAACATCTCCGCTCCTTCATTGCCTCTGGCGACACCCTTAAAGCCGAGCAGGTCAAAAAACAGCTTCCGGCATTCACTCCTTCGGCAACCTTCAAAGGTGGCCGTAAAATTGACTTTATCGACCAATACAGCGGCTTTGTTCATTTGGATTTCGATAAACTCACACCTGAACAACTTAACAGTGCTTTTCAGGCAATAACTCAGATCCCCTTTTCCTTTGCCTGTTTCCGCAGCCCAAGCGGAAACGGCATTAAAGTATTTATTCAGGTAACGACAGGTTCAGAGCACCATTCCGCTATTTACAAACAAGCACAAGAGTATTATGAAAAAGCACTTGGCATCACATCAGATTCCAAATGCAAAGACATAACACGGCTTTGCTTTGTTTCCTTCGACCCCAGTACATTTATTAATCCCTCTTATCAGGTTTTTTCCTTTAAAAAAACCGTACCGGATTATACCGAAAAAGCCGAACTCTCCGTAACCAAAGACTATAAGACCATCTTTAATGATTGTATCCGTTTTACAGAACAAAAAGAGCAGTATATTGATGGTAATCGTAATAATTTTGTTTATTTATTAGCCTCAAACTGCAACCGCAAAGGCATCCCTGAAAGCATTACACTTGATTTTATTTCTGCTAATTATGATTTATCTGAAATTGAATTAAATAAATCTGTAAATAGTGCTTATAAAAACCATTCTTCTGAGTTTGCAAACTTTGCAAAGTCTGCAGAGGTGCAAACTACAGTTAACAATAAATCTCCAATACCAGAAACTATTGAAGAAGATTATTTAAAAAATACACCAATAATTCCTGATGAAATATACAACCAGTTGCCTGAACTATTAAAATCTGGTGCTTTAGTATTTTCTGACCATCGGGAACGTGATGTATTCCTGACAGGTGCTTTGTCTATTCTTAGCGGTTGCTTGCCCAATGTAAAAGGCATTTATGCGCAGCAAATTGTTTACCCCAACCTTTTTTCATTTGTCATTGCCCCTGCTGCCAGCGGAAAAGGCGCTTTAAAATTCGCAAAAGCCCTTGCCGATAAACACCACGAAGAACTTTTAAAATCAAGCAAAGAGGAACAAGATAGGCATGAAATTGATATGAATGAATACAAAGCACGGCAACGAATAAAGAAAAAAAATGAACCTGATGAAATACCTCCAGTACAACCACCATTCAGGGTAGTTTTTATTCCGGCAAATTCCAGTTATGCAAAAATCCTTACGCACCTCGAACAAAACCAGGGTGAAGGTATTATTTGCGAAACCGAAGCCGACACAATGGGTAATGTGTTAAAACAGGAATGGGGTGGCTATTCCGACATGCTCCGTAAGGCTTTTCATCATGAACGCATTTCCAGTTCAAAGAAAACCAACAATGAATATATCGAAGTGAATGAACCTCGGTTATCGGTTGCATTGTCTGGTACACCTAATCAAGTAACAGGATTGATTGCATCTGCAGAGGATGGCTTATTTAGCCGCTTCATGTTCTATGCTTTCAAGGCGGAGCAAAAGTGGCGCAGTGTTTCCCCTTATACAAATAATATTAACCTTACAGAACATTTCAAAAGCTTATCCGAAAATGTTTATGATTTGGTATTGTTTCTGAGCCAATCTCCAACTTTCGTTGATCTTTCTCAAAAACAATGGGAAAACTTGGATGCCAATTGCGATCTTTGGCTTAATGATGTTAAAACATTTGTTGGTGAAGATGCTGGCAGTATTGTTAAACGCCTTGGTCTGATGCTATATCGTATGGCAATTATTTTTACTGTGCTCCGTAAATTTCAAAATCGTGATTACTCAGAAAGAATTGTTTGTACAATTGACGATTACGATACAGCATTGAACTTGGCTGCGCTTTATTTACAGCATAGTCTGCTTATGTTTAATAATTTGCCAAAGCAAAACACCAATACTGTTTTTCGTTCTGGCGATAACAAACTCCAGTTCTATAATGCACTTCCATCTGAATTTAAGAGAGCCGAAGCAATCGAATTGGGCAAAAATCACAACCTTTCACCCCGTTCCGTTGACAAACTCTTAAAAAATTTGCTTGGCCAATATCTTTCTCAGACAGCTTATGGAATATATTCCAAAGTATAATATATTTTCGATATTGTATCCATTTTTACTTTTTCATAATTGCAAACTTTGTATGGTTTGCAATTATGTTTTTTTTCTACTTGCTTTTCTTTTATTATTTATATATTTGTTTTTCATTAACAAGTCAATAAAAAATAGCATATACCATTTTGGTGAACATATACTTCAGCATAGAGTACAAAGGAAATTACTACAACGATAGCTTGCAGCACTTCTTGAAACCGATACAGCCTTTATTAATAAACTCGAGAAAGGTAATAAAAAAGGTTCTTGTGACTAGGTTATAAAATTAGCTAACATCTTCAATTTGTCTAAAGATGCCCTACTAACTCTTTGGCTCGGTAAAAAAACATATAATGTTCCTAAAGATAAAAAAAAATAAAAAAATGCTTTCAAAGTTGCTGAAAGAAAACTAGTTTACAATAAAAAATAATTAATCAATCATGGATATACTTAATAAAATAATCCCAAATGCAGAGATTGAGTTAACTCTCTCAAGCTCATACATTAATAAACTTGACATTTTCGAGGTGGAAAAGGGTAAATGGTATTTGAATTATTCTGATGCAAACAGTACCAAAAAACTTGTACTTAACTTAAACAATAACAAGAAATTTCCAGAAGCAGTCGTTCAACAGCTTTTCTTGATAGAATTAATTGAGAAATATGGTTATCCTCAAAACCGGATTAAAACAGAAATACAAGTAAATTTTGGGCGTGAAAAGAAAAGAGCTGATGTTGTTGTTTATCAAAATGACAATATTACCCCTTTTATCCTTGCTGAAATAAAAGCTCCGCATGAGAAGAATAGCCCTCAACAATTAAAAGGTTACTTAAATGCAGAAGGTTCTCCTATTGGTGTTGGTTTCAATGGTAAAAATATTTCTCGATATATACGTCCCTACCCTAAAGAATTTGATACTATAAGTGATTTACCTTATGAACATGAATATCAAGCTGCAAAAGACGATGCTAACCTTATTGGTAAAATAAAGGAACTTATTGCTAATCGAAAATGGACACTTTTTGAACTTAATGAACTCAATAAAGAAAAACATTTTGACCTAAAAGCTATTATTGAAGAATTAGAGGAATTGGTGCTTGCCAATTCCGGTGTTGATAGCTTTGATGAGATTTTTAAATTAATCTATGCAAAACTTTATGACGAGTTCGAAGCAGAAAGGCGACCCAAACAATCACTTTTTTTTCGAGATTATTCAAGTGCTAAAATTACATATGAACAAATTTCAAAATTATTTGAAGAAGCAAAAAATGAATGGTCAGATGTTTTTGAATTGTCCGATAAAATCAAATTAACCCCTGAACATCTTGAAATTGTTATTGGCAAATTAACGGAAGTTAAATTATATGGTGCTAATCTGCGTATTATTGATGAAGCTTTTGAATATCTTGTACCAGCAGTCGCCAAGGGTAGCAAGGGGCAATATTTTACTCCTCGTGTTGTCATTGATAATTGTGTTAAAATGATGAATCCTGGAAGAAAAGAACATATACTTGACCCAGCTTGTGGTAGTGCAGGATTCTTGCTTCATGCAATGGAATATGTTTGGGATAAAAATAACCTTTCTACCTATAAACAAAAATCTGATTATGCAAGTAAATATTTATGGGGTATTGATTTTGAAGAACGGACAACAAAGATAAGTCGTGCTACGATGCTTATTGCAGGTGATGGTAAAACTCATATTTATAAAGAAAATTCTTTGGAATATTCAAAATGGAATGAATCCTTTAAAAGTGAGCTAAAGAAAGAAAGGCTGATTTCCGGCGATTCTTCTAAGGAATTAAAATTTGATATTATTATGAGTAATCCTCCATTTGCTGGTGAAATAAAAGAAAAGGCAATTATAAATCAGTACTCTGATTTGCTGGGGCTTCGTTATTCTTTCAAGATGGAAACAGTTAATATTAAATCCATAATTACAAGTTTAGCTGAAGAATTTGATGTTACTTTCTCAGATGATGCCGTAGAAGAAATAAAAGAAAAAATTAAGGAAATTAATAAGGACGAAGATATCGACCTGGAAAACGAAGATGACATAAATAGTGCTATTTCTGAACTTACTGCAATTATTCTTTCGCAAATTTCGGATGGTGCTATTCAAGATCATATTCTTGAAAGCAGATTGCGTGAACTAATCAGATACAAGAAAAATAATAGCAACTGGGAAAAAGTGGAACGTCATATTCTTTTTATTGAAAGAATTATTGAGATTCTCAAAGAAGGAGGTAGGGCTGTAATTGTATTACCTCAAGGTATTTTTAATAATGCAAATGAGAAATATGTCCGACGTTTTATTACCGAGAGAGCAAGGATTTTAGGTGTTGTTGGTTTACATGGCAACAGCTTTAAACCTCATACTGGTACAAAAACAAGTTTATTATTTATTCGTAAATACGCCGCGGAAGAAATTAAAAAAGGTGTCAATAAAAAAAATTACCCAATATTTTTTGCTACATCTAAAATATCTTTTAAAGATAATTCCGGAAATTATATTTATGCTCAGGATGAAAACGGCAATACAATTTTTGATAATAAAGGAAATCAGGTTTATTTAACCGATTTATATATGATTGCCGATGCCTTCATAGAGTGGGGATTAAAACAATTGAAAAAAGGTGATACAACATATGAATTTTTAAACAGTTAGAATATGCCAAGTTCCAATAGTAAAGAATGGTTTGAAAAAGCTGAAATTGATTATTTCGCAGCTTTTGTAAAATTATGGTTATCTTTTAATGCTTTGTATAAACGGCTTTATCAAAACTCTCAGAATTTAAGAAGTGACCGTGATTATATTGAGGAATTAAAAAATAATAACAATGTTATTATGAGGCGGTTTATTCAAATGTTTTCTACTACGAACACCTCTACTGAAGCACAAGAATTTAAGTTTTATTTACAAGAGCTTTTTAAAGCCTACGGCGGTAACATTATAAACAGCAAATCAATTTTTCGTGATGATGAAAAAGGTGTTAAACCCCAAATGAATCGCACCAATTTGCAGGAGTTAAATTTTTCGGCATTTATTCATCCTAATAATAATCGCTTAAAAGCAAAATCAGTTAACGGATACATTAAAATTGAACGCCTCTTCATACAAGATAATGGTTATGATTTATGGCCCTACTTGCTGGAAATTATTTATATGGTTCGGTGTATGCTTGTTCATGGAGTTATGGACCCAACAGCAGAAAACCATAAATTAATTCAAAGCACATTTATTGTTTTGAGGCATTTGATAAAAGAGGAGGTTTAAAAT
>Ga0079306_1000091_pt1 | contig 108761 bp, 101 predicted proteins | sample Methanotroph_Enr_FD_79181 | JGI IMG/M metagenome (GOLD analysis project Ga0079306, IMG submission 79181) | Enriched soil microbial communities from Old Woman Creek wetland in Ohio, USA - Methanotroph_Enrichment_5 | ecosystem: Environmental > Terrestrial > Soil > Wetlands | place: USA: Ohio... | reverse complement strand
TATTACTACAATAACGTTCGCCCAGCATATGCGTTAGGATACAAAACCCCCGTCCAGTTTAAGTCTGAACGGGGGTTCTAGAGTTTTTTATTTGAACTGTCTACTTATCGTTGACAAGTTCAATAACGTCGCCAAGCGCGACGTTTTTCGTTTGTCTATGGAAAGATAAAACATGAAACCTTCGATGGGGCATGAGATATGACCTATTACTAAAAATCGACTAGGTCATTGTCTATATTTTTTCTTTGAAAAACGGCCTCCAAAGCCGTATGATAGGAATAGCGAGAAAGTCAGGTCATATTCATGAGCGAAAGAAAAAATCTGAGCCGTGTCGTCGTCAAAAATAACCGCGACATGTTTAGTGAGCGTGAACTTGAGCAGATCGAGAGCCTACGCGCTGTTGAGGATGCCAACCGTAAAGTCGCTAACATCGATGAGATGCTGGCCGCTGAAGATTTATAAAATAATGGACTGAAAGACACGGAAACACCTCCGTGTTTTTTTGTTACGTTTTTTCAAAGCGTTTTTACACATGGCTCGATATGTATAAATTCAACTAGTAAATAATGCATTATTTAAACTTTTGCCATAAAACAGGTGTGAAAGCACTCTCATCGGCTATATTTTTACACTTTCGAAAGAATGTCTTGGCCTTATTTTTTCATAAGTGGTATGATATCCTCTTGCGTGTGAAAAAGCATCGCAAGAATTTGCTATGAACAAAGCATTGATGGAACGTTCCATAGGAAAGGAAAAAAGAATTATGACTATTGCCTTCAAACCATTCTTTATCTTTACCTGCACCGGCCTCTTGGCGGGGATGCTTTTAGTTTCCAATTTAAACACCAAACCAGCCGATAAAGTCGTTGCTGTTAATCAAACTACTTCTTCGGAAACGGTTACTTCTTCCCAGACGACGGCCTATCCGGTACTTTCCGGTATCACCCTTGAGACCTCTGCCGCCGTTGTATCTTTTGCTCAAGGCACCAAGACCGTATATTCCAGTAGCGGTCTTGTCATTAAAGCTCATTACGAAAGTGGCGAAACCGTCACTTCCACCAATCCGACGACCTTAGCGAACGCCGTTGTCTCCTATGACAGTTCCGCTTTCCGCGGTAACCTCGTCGGCAACTATCCGATTACCGTCAAGGTGACCTCTTCCTTCACCGGAAACATTGCGAAGTCCGCGACTTATTACGTCACCGTGAAAACATCGAAGAATGATCCTTCGTACCGTATCGATACATCGCTTGTCCGTCTTGTCTTCCAAAAGAATTCCGCTTTCTCGTATTCGGGTTTAGTGGTGGAGCATATGGCCTCCGACGGCACCTATTCGCCGATCACCAACTTTACGGTGAATGCCAGCGTCACTGGTTCAACCGGAACTAAAGATGCCTCCGTGGTCATCAACAAAGTCACCGTCCAGAGTTACAGTATCTCGGTTGTCCCGACGACGACTCCCATTTACACAAGTTTTACGGTTACCTTGAGTTCCACAACCATTCCTTTTGGTTCATCGCTCAGTTATACCGTGGTCGGCACCAAGACCAACGGAACGAAGATCGATGTCACGAGTTTAGTGGCGGCGGTCGGCTTCAACAATAAAAATCTTGGGTCCAGCACCGTGGAGTTAAAAGCTAAAACCTCATCCCACATCGATGGCGTGCCTTTCGACGTCAAGAAAACGGTAAAAGTCACGAACGTCGGTGCCAATACCGCTAACTTCACCCCTCTTGAACAAGCGGCGGCCTTTGAAGCCTATGTCATGAAATATACGCCATGCGAATGCCCGGAAAATGATCCGGTTTACAAACACGCCGATGCCGTGATGGCCAGCGAAATCAAAACCGAACATAACGCGATGAATAGCGCCTCCCGCGCCCTAGTCGGTTATGACGCCAGTGCCCGTTATGAATTCATTCTCCGTGTCTATAATTTGTCCGGAACCACCCTCCCGACCGAAAACCCAAGTAACGTCTTGAGCAATGACGCCAACACGTCTTCCGTCGCGATTATTTCCGTCATCGGCATCATCGCGATGGCGGCTTACCTCTATTTCAATAAAAAGCACAGCCAGTCTGACGAAAAGTAAAGTTACAAGCAAATGCTCCTCTTACATAAATGGCGCCTCCTAGACATTAGGAAGCGCCTTTTTTCATACAAAAGAAAAATCCCCACGGTGAGGTGGGGATTCGTTTCGTTTTGGGCTCGCTTAGTTATTGACGATATAGAGGACGACGGAGACGTTCTTCGCTAGGGCGATCGAACTGACTTCGCTGCCGACGATATCGCTGCTATCAGTCTTGTAACCGACGCGGTAGGAACTACCAAGGTTGATGGTCACGCCGGCGTTATTGCCGTTATGGATGACGATCATCTCAGTCGCGCTATCGAAGATGCTGGCGTCTTTGGTGACGCGGTAGGCAATCATCGGGGCGGTGGAGACGATTGTGTAATCGCCGACGGTGGTCAGTAACGTGAAGTTGGCGGTGACGAGCGCGGCGGTGGAATAACGGAGCATCGGGTGTTCTTTACGGAATGCGATCATTTCGATGTACTTATCGGTATATTCCTTATAAGTAATCTTACGTTCCCATTTGAGTGAGTTCACTTCGTCGCTGGCGTTATAGGAGTTGCTGTTGCGGCTGCCATCCGGATTGAGCTTTTCTCTCATCAGTTCTTCGCCCGCTTGCATAAACGGCGTGCCTTGTGAGAAGAAAGCCATGGACTGCGCCTGTACGTCGATGAGCGGGATGTTGCTCGTGGCGGCCGGCAGGTTATTGGTCAGTTCGTCAAATAACGTGTTGTTATCGTGACAGCTGACATATTCTAAGCTGTGCTTCGGATCGACGACGGCGGCATTCAGTTTACCGGCGGCGCCATTGGTGACCTTAGTGGTCGTGCTGCTGCTGGAAGTGGTTGGTTTGACCCAGGCTTTGATGCCATTACGGATATTGTCGTTGAAGGCACCGATGCCGGGCATCAAGTTGAGGTTGGTTTGCGTTCCTAACTTGACGGTACGGGTGGTGGTGGTCGTCATCGTCCACGGTTCGCCATAGAGGACGGCATCCGGGTCGATGGTTTGGATTTTAGCAAAGATGTTATTCATCGTCACGGTATCATGAAGACCCATCAGGTCATAACGGAAACCGCCGATCTTGTATTCGGAAACCCACCAGGCGGCGGATTCGACCATGAATTTAGAGAACATCGGACGTTCGCTGGCGGTGTCGTTACCGCAGCCGGAACCCGAACTTGGGGTACCATCGGCTTTATAACGGAAATAGTACCCAGGAACAATCTTCTGGAAGTTGCTGCCTGAGAGACCGGCGACGTGGTTATAGACGACGTCCATGATCACGCGGATGTCCGCGGCGGCATAGTCTCTAATCATCGCTTTGGCTTCACGGATACGGACTGCGCCATCGTAGGGGTTGCTGCTGAAGCTCCCGTCGACGACGTTGTAGTTGAGTGGGTTATAGCCCCAGTTGAAACTGGTTTCGACTTCGTTATTGTCGCTATCGAACATCGGGAGGATTTGGACGGCATTGACGCCCATTTCCTTGATGTGGTCAAAACCGGTAGTAACGGTGGTTTCGCCCGCAGTATAAGTCGTTCCGGACTCATGCATGCCGGCGAATTTGCCGCGGTTGGCTTCCGTGCCATTCCAGGAATCATCCATGGTCAGGTCGCGGATGTGGAGTTCATAAATCGAGAGGTCAGTCGGGCTTGAGATGGTTGAGGTCGTCACGCTATCCCAGCCTTCCGGGTTGGTGGTGGAGAAATCAAGGATTTCGCCGCGGAGACCATTGACGCCGGCGGCTTTGGCATACGGGTCAACGACTTCGCTGGTGCCCGAAGAGTTGGTGACGATGTAGGTGAAGTATTTGCCGTTGAGGTCACCGGTGACGGTGGCTTCCCAAACGCCATAACTTCCTTTGGTCATCGTATAGTTCGTAAAGACGTCGCTACCTAAAACAAGGGAAACGGATTCCGGCGTGCCGTTATCAAAGATATGAAGCAGGACGCTAGTGCTGGTCGGGGCCCATAACTTGAAGGTGGAACTGGCGGGAGTATAGGTAACGCCTAGGTCTTCACCGGTGTAGTTGTACTGCGTGGTGAAGGAGGAGAGTTCATAGAGTTTGTTAATCGAGACGGTGGCGTTACGGACATCGGCGGGATCGGCCGAGAAATAAACTTTCACGGTGTAGACGCTGCTGAAATCCATATCCGCGTCGAGGGTGACCGTGGCGGTCGCCGTGGTGAAGGAACTGCCGGCTTTGACAAGACTGCCGTCGGCATATACTTCAATCGAATACGGGATGTTGGTCGCGGCCACGGAAACGATGCGCATGCTGGTGAACATAGCGCTATTGATGTTATTGAAAATAGAGCCTGCGCCATCGACATAAATGGTCGCTTGCGCGCTCTCTAAATAGACGTGTATTTCGTCAAATTCATTGACGGGCCAGTCCGCTAAACGGATGGAACGGTCGCCGTCTGGGTCTTTGGCGGCCCAAGCGCGGCCGAGCGTAACGATGAAGCCAAGGTCTTTAAGATCTTCGCCCCATGTCGAAATAGCGTATTGGCCATAAGCGCCGTAACTGTCGACGCCGTTAAAGTCATAGTTGTTACCGACGCCGCCATCCATGTTCCATAGGTACATGTTCCAATCCGTATAGTTGGTATCGGAACGGTGGTAGTGGAAAACGATCGACGGTTCAGCGAGCGGAGTATAGCTGGTCGGTATGCTACTGGATTCACTGCTCGATTCGCTACTGGAAGCACTCGAAGACGAGCTGCTTACTTCGCTACTGGCTTCGCTTGAAGCCTCAGAAGAAACGGATGCGCTGGAACTTGTTTCGCCGCAACTGACGAGCGAGATTGCGGTGACCAGCGTGGTGAGCATGAAAAGTTTTTTTAGTAATGATGGCATAAATGCGCCCCCTTGCTTTTTTATCTTATCACAATCAGTACTGATTGTAACCCCTTCCAGAATATCACGGGCAAAAGAAAACCCGGAGCAAGGTACGCCCGGGTTAGCCGTTTGGGTTAAGCGTTACGTTTGACGACCAGAACGGAGTAGGCGGATAAGGTGACGTAGTCAGTGATTGCGGATCCAACTGTCCGTGTGCCGGTGCTGTCATAGATGACGTTGACGGTACCGCCGAAGGTGATGAGGGAACGTAAGGTTCCGGTGGTCACGACATTACGTGCATTGGCGAAGACATAGATGGTTTCGCCGCCTCCGGTATACCAGGCCGCGATGGTGGAGTAGGCGAGGTCGCCGTCCCAGAATCCCATCGATTTCCCGGTGGCGTTTTCTTTCGTGGCGATCATGGTTTGGGAGGACAGACGGAAACCCGCATGAGCCTTCCGTAAAGCGATGGCTTCTTTGTACTTATCAAACACAGCTTTATAAGTGATTTTATTGCCCCATTTATAGCTGTTGGTGGCATCACCGGATTTATAGGAGTTATGGCTGATATGCTGTGTCCCAATCGTGTAATAGGTATCGGAAGTATCTTCCTCGGCCGCGACTTTGCTACGGAGTATTTCTTCGCCGCCGTTAATGAAGGGAATACCTTCAGAGAGCAGAACCAGGGAGTTGATAGCGACACTGGCTTTGGCGATGTCTGCGGCATCGACGGTCCCGGAGAGTTGATCGTACAGCGTTAAGTTATCATGACAGCTGGCGTAATTCACCGTCTTGGACGGGTTCCAGTTCGCGTAGTTATAGTACTCGCCGTTCATACCGGCCATCATGCCTTTGACGCGGTTAATAAAGGAAACGTTTGATGCATTATCGGCTTCGCCTTTTTGCATCCAACCCCATTGGTTGCCCGACCAGGAGTTTTCGCCGCGGATGCCGTTACGTCCGGCATCGTTAAATCCGCCGACGCCAACAAGGGTGCTATAGACTTGCCCGGTGGTAGACATTTGTCCGCCGGGTAAAGTGGTTCCGGCAGCGGCCCATGGTTCGCCATAGACGACGATATCCGGATCGATGGCAGCCAGTGCCGTTTTCACGGCGTTCATCGTGGTGGTATCGATTAAGCCCATCAAGTCAAAACGATAGCCTTTGATGTTGTATTCGCTGGCCCACCAGACGACAGAATCGACGATGAATTTACGGGCCATCGCGCGTTCGGAGGCGACTTCGTTACCGCAGCCGGAACCATTCGAATAGGAACCGTCGGCGTTATAACGGAAGTAGTAGCCGGGAACGATCATCGAGAAGTTGCTGGAAGTGGCGGCGGAGACATGGTTATAGACAACGTCCATGATGATCCGGATGTCGCTAGAAGCATAGTCTTTAACGACTTGTTTAAATTCTTTGACACGGACATCGCCTTTACGGGGATTACTGGAATAACTGCCGTCGAGGACGTTGTAGTTGAGTGGGTTATACCCCCAGTTGTAGCTTGGGTTGAGTTCGTTATTGGCGCTATCAAAGAAGGGGAGAATCTGTACTGCATTCACGCCCAATTCTTTGAGGTGGTCAAACCCAGTGCTGACCGTCGTTTCGCCTTCCGTATAGGTGGTGCCGGTTTCCGAGAGACCGAGGTATTTTCCGCGGTTCGCTTCCGTGCCCGTCCAAGAGACGTCACTGGTTAAATCACGGACATGCATTTCATAGACAGTGAGGTCGGTGGGAGAGGCAATGTCGCTATAGGAAACGGTGTCCCAACCTTCGGGATTGGTTAAGTCAAAATCAAGCACCTGGCCGCGTAATCCGTTGACGCCGGCGGCTTTGGCATACGGATCAACCACTTCGTTGGTGCCCAGCGCATTGGTCACCATGTAGGTGTAATATTTCATGTTTAGATCGCCGAGGATGGTGGTGGACCAAACGCCTTGGTCGCCATGGGCCATCAGGTGGGCGGTGAAAGCGTCGTTAAGCGTATTGCCGCTGACGCTGGAAGGAGTGCCGATCGTATAGAGACGGAGGGTGACGGCGCTACAGGTCGGTGCCCATAATTTAAAGGTCGTGCTCTCGCTCGTATAGGTGGCGCCTAAATCTGTGCCATTATAAACATAGTTATTAGTGAACTCGGTGGTGTCATAAAGGTTGTTGCTGGTGACCGCACGGAGTTTCCACTTCGTGTCGGTTTCCAGAAACTTAACCCGAACAGAATAGAGCTTTGATAAATCGGCTGGGCTATCTAAGGTAATCGTCTGCGGGGAACTGCCGCCGACACCGGTTTTGGTGGTGACGCCATCGACAGTTAATTCATAGGTGGCAAAGGCGGCGGTGGTCTCCACTTTAATCGTGGTCCACGTGGTGAAAGAAGCACTGGTGACGCGGTTGCCTAAAGCGTCTTGCGAGGTCGTGAAGAGTTCGCTTTCGCCTTCAAGAATATAAATATGGATTTCGCCATTTTCGGTTAGAGGATAATCGGAATAATTAAAGGAGCGGTCTGAGGTTTGTCCGTCCCAGGTAATTTTCTTACGGATGATAAAACTGAGTTTGGTCCGTGTCGTCCAGGTGTCGGCGGGGTAACTGCCATAGGCCCCGTATTCATCCGTGCCAGTGAACTGAAAGATAGCGCCATCGCCGCTTTCTTCCCAAATCCAGAAGCACCATTCGGTATAGTTGAGACTCTCGCCATGGTAATGCATGACGACGGTTTGGACATCGACAGCCACTTCGCTGGTAGAGCCTTCGCTACTCGAAGAACTCTCGCTGCTGCTACTGGTGATTTCGCTACTTGAACTCGATAGAGAAGTTGAGGGTTCGGTACTCGACGTATCCGAGGCAGAACTGCTCGATGAAGGTTCACACGCCGCGAGCGTGAGCGCCGAAGCGCAGGTCACGGCGAGAAGGAGTTGTTTAATTATTTTTGTTAAGGGCATTTTTTTGGTCTCCTAGCCATCATTATACATGAATGTATTTATCATTTTTAACCCCTTTGTTGGTTTTTGTTTTCTTTTGAACTTCAGAAGTGACTTCTTTAGTGACTTCAAATGCAGTCTTTTTCATGAGATAATAATCTTCGTTATCATCTAAAAGACTCATCACGGGCCCATCATTATTTGCCCGTAGAAATCCATCCCGAGGTAAGCAAGAATGGAAAAAATCATCCAGATCGACAATCTCAAAAAGCATTTTGGGAAAATCAAAGCGGTCGACGATATTTCTTTTTATGTCGAAAAAGGCAAACTCTTTGCCTTCTTAGGGCCTAACGGCGCCGGTAAATCAACGACGATCGATATGATTTGCACGCTCTTAAAACCTGACGGCGGAACCGTGGTTATCAATGGCAATAAACTAGGCCAGGATGACGATAAGATCCGTTCCAGTATCGGCGTCGTTTTCCAAGATGGATTATTGGACCCGTTACTGACCGTCGCTGAAAACATCAAAATCAGAGGTCGTTTTTATGGTCTCAGCAACCAACAGCTGGAAGTGAACTTTCAGAAAGTCGTGGCGACCACCGATATCGAAGAATTCATGAAACGTCCCTATGGCAAACTGTCCGGTGGCCAACGCCGCCGTTCCGATATTGCCAGAGCTTTAATCAATACCCCGGAAATCCTGTTCCTCGATGAACCGACGACCGGCTTAGACCCGCAGACACGTAAAAAAGTGTGGGACACTATTAAAAAGACCCAAAGCGAAACCGGCATGACCGTCTTCCTCACCACGCATTATATGGAAGAAGCTGCCGATGCGGATTACGTCATCGTTATCGATAACGGCAAGATTGCCGCGAAGGGAACGCCCCATGAACTCCGAACCAAATACGCCAGCGACTCCGTTCGCTTTGCCTATTCTGATTTTGAAGGCATCAAAAGAGTTTTAGAGGCCACTCGGATTGAATATGCGGTGGTCGGTCACGAAGTTGTCGTGCGCGTCCCGACGACGATGGATTCACTGCCCATCATCGAGCAGTGCCGGCCCTTTATTAACGGCTTTGAAGTCCTCGCCGGTTCGATGGATGATGCCTTCATCGGCATTACCGGGAAGGAGATCCGCGAATGATTAATTTTGCGATTCGAAACATCAAAATCTACTTCCGCGATAAGAGCGCCGTGTTCTTCTCGTTACTGTCTGTCTTTATCATCGTCGGTTTGTATGCTTTATTTCTGGGAGACGTCATGAATGCCGGACTCGGATCGTTACCTAATCCGCAGATGCTGACCGATACCTGGATTATGGCGGGTTTATTATCCGTCACTTCCTTTACCACGACGATGGGTGCTTTTGGGACGATGGTCGAAGACCGCGTCAAAAAGGTCTTTAAGGATTTTGCCGCTTCGCCGATGAAACGTTCTTCAATGGTGGGTGGTTATATCCTCAGTTCCTTTGTCATCGGTATCATCATGTGTTTGGTTGCATTCGTGTTACTTGATTTATATCTTTTAATCAATGATGGAGTAATCCTCAGTTTGATGGTCACGTTAAAAGTCTTTGGGCTGATTATCATCACGACACTCGCTAATACATCCCTTATCTTCTTTATTACTTCTTTATTCCATAGCCAGAATGCCTTTACGACAGCGAGCATCATTATCGGCACGCTCATTGGTTTCATCACCGGTATTTATCTCCCGATCGGAAACTTCCCGGAAGGGGTCCAGATGATTATCAAATTATTCCCGATTTCCTATTCGGCATCGCTATTCCGTCAGGTCATCATGGCAGCGCCGCTCGCTGAAGCTTTCGCTGGCGCGCCTCCCGCATATTTAGCGGGTTTCAATCATGATATGGGCGTGACATTTACTTTTGGAAGTTATACCGTAACGCCTTTAGTCAGTATCATTATTCTCGTAGCGACATCCATTGTCTTTTATGGCTTATCGCTGTTTACGATTTCGCGGAAGCAAAAATAACTGAGTAAAAACCGCAAAAACTTGGTTTGACACTGATGGTTTACACGCGTTAATATAAACTGATTAAACCAAGATGAATTCGATTTATACCAATAACCATATTTATTGGGGGAAAAACCAAGATGACAACTTTAATCAAAAAACTATCGATGCTTACTTTGGGGTTAGCAATGACGACAGGAATCTGCTTTTCAGTCAGTGCCAAAACCTCGAAAACTGAAACGACTGTTAATGCCGCAACAGTCGAAACTTCTCGTATTTGGATGGTGAATAGTATCACAGCTTCTTGGGATGCTGACGGCGCAAAAACATATATCCACTATTGGGGTGGCGCAAGTTCTACAACTTGGCCAGGCGTTGCCACGATATGGGACTCAAGCAATGGCAAAAGCTATTATGATGTTCCTTCAGGCACAACCGGTTTCGTTTTTGCTCGTTGCAGTCCTGCTGGCGAGTACTGGGGTGCCAAAACTGTTGATCTTGTCGCTACTGGTCACTTTAATGCTTATTATTTTGATATGAACACTTTTGGTTGGGATCCTGTGCTATGTAATGGTACTTGGAACTCTTTTTCACCAGTCGTTACCACAGTTGTCAGTTCGTTCGCTGATACCCTCGATACATTCGCTGAAGCCTGTTCGATAGAGGCGGCGCAGACCGCTGTTGATTCCTATAACGCTTTATCCACATTTGAACAAGATCAATTCGATGCCTTGTTTGTCAGTGAAGGTGTAACCGGAATCCAACGTCTGAATTATCTGAAAACATTTTGGAACATTTCTACGACACTTAATGTTTCTAATGTTGATTCAGTACTTGATGATAAGTCCGTGATTGGAATTGTGATGGTAGCAGTCATTGGCATTACGGCTGTTGGTTGCTTCTATTTCTTAACACGTAAAAAAGTTCAAGCTTAATTCATAAGTCGTTATCTATTCGAAAGGGACATGCGGGGCCGCATATCCCTTTTTTAGTCCAACAATTGATTCGTATATTTTTCCTTGCGAACGAAGTTACTAAAATCCTTCGAATCACAGAAAATCATCTTAATGTAACAATAAAAAAGGACATCCACTTTTATGAATGTCCGTAAGTCATTACTGTATTTGAATAAAATTAACTGGCTTGATCAACAGTGTAGCGGTTTTGGAGATAGGCGCATTTAGCCGAAATCGTGGTGCTATCGCCATAATTGTCGGTGACAACCGTAGAACCATCCAATGTGCTTGGTAGGATGAATAAATCGTTGAGTTGTGGCCAGGCATTGTAACCTTCAGCATAACTCGAATCGCAAGAGTTGATGTTATTCAAGACTGCGGCGCATTGAAGACTGCTCATAGGAAGCGTATCCGAGAAGGAGACAGCTCTGGCGATGCCGTCATCAACCCAAGCGGCGACTGCAGCAACGTAATAGTTTGAGCCAACAAATAATGATGTAACAGAGATGTTTTGAGATTGGTTCGAGGTTTTTGAAACATTTCCTGTCGCACTTTTAACAAGGAAAGTCGTGGTATCCATCGAAATGTCATAGTAGAAAAGCCCTTGATAGTAATCGCTTACGACTTTTGTCATTGCCGGGCAAGCATTCCAGTCCGTTCCGGATACGCCACCCCAATAGTGAATGTACATGTCACTGCCATCCCAAGCGCCAGCTAAATAGACATAAACTCTGCGTTCGGTTTGGGCCGTTGAAGCGTTAGCGTCAATTTGAGTTTGGTCGGTTTTGGCGCCAACCGCAAAAATAACTCCGGCGGCACAGGCAAGCCCAAGGGTGAGAAGCGACATTTTTTTGAAGACAGTGGTGGTCATGAATACCATAGTGTTACCTCCTTGAAGGATTATCAATTACGAAGAATTAAATTATAAAAATACATATGAGGACTAAAATAACTTACCGCTATAATAACCTTTTCGATTTTTGGAGTCAATAATAGTTAAGATAATAATAAGCAAATTATTATAAAGAGGCGGTTGGTATCGAAATGTTCGACTTCCAAAAACGAAACCAAAAAGACACTTAGCATCAATTTAAAAAACGTGAACGAAAAAAACACTAAATATAGATAAGCGTCTATTGAATTAAAAAAGAGGCACTACTTTCCGCACAACTAAAATAAAACAACGATAAAATATGATTTATTTGCTATATGTTCTTTTCTATTTAAACAGAAAACGATATTCAAAAAAGCCCTTTTAAAAAAGTATACAAAAACGTGCTTTTTATATATAGAAACCGAAATTAAAAATAAAATTTACCACCATGAAAAAACATTAATTCATTAGACACACGTAAAAATCCTATACACTGACTAATTATTTGCTGACAGATCCCATGAAAGTCGTCTCCTTAAAAAGTATATTAATCAACGCACTTTTAAATAATAATCTTGTTTTTTCCTACATGCGCGCATCTATTTATGATGCTTTGGCTATTTGTAAATGAAAAATCTCGTTGCTAACATGTAGGCAAGAACAACAACAAATTCTTTTTCCACTTCAACCCATTTTTGCGTTCAATAAACTTTGTGACATTTTTCCTATCTACTCGTTATGTACTTCAATCTATCGTGATTCTTTTCTAAAAAGCCTATAGGAGGACACATCATGAACATGAACACAGTCGTCAACAAGATTTCGATCCTCGCTGTTTCGTTTGCAACGGCGGTGGCGCTGGGGCTCGCATTGACCACAAAAGTAAATACACCCGCTCAAGCAGCGGCCCCTGTCACGACCATTTATAGTTACAACTCGTCAACGAACTCTGGCCTAACCGCCAACGTGGCCGAATCACTTAACTATGTATTGAATGACTCTCGTGACACAAAGACATATACCCTTAACGTCTTTACGAACACTTATAGTGCCGGCGTTAATACCACATGGCTAGGTTCAACGACTGGCGGTAACGATGTATTGAGCGGAACGTCCGCCGGGCAATTCTCTTATGGTTCGCCGACGTTAACCTCGCTAGCGACCGCAACGAATACCGTCACGGGTGTAAACTACTTATACGGCATTCGGCTTAATTTTGATTTTAATTTTGCCAACTATAAAACGATTACGGTCACATTTGGCTGGGCAGCTGGAGCCACCGGAACATTTGGTGGTTTCATCGCGAAGTCTTTGACTGGTGCCTCAAGCGAATCCTGGAGCTTATTGACCGCCGGCGCACAGTCAGTAAACTGCGCCGCCGCCTCGACGTTATCATTCACGGATACTGGCGACACTGTGCTCATGGGACAGTCGACCGCTCGTTTTGCGCTTATCTTTGGTAGCAAATTAACCAAAGCGCAAGCCATGAAAAATTTCACTTTCCAAGTGGATGCGGCTTTGCGCACAACCCTAAATTCCATTGACACGCCAAGTTTCAGCAAGACCTATACGCAATACGCGACCATCAACTGGTCAGAATTCTCTTTCACGGCGCACTATACATATCCGACTTCCGCTCCGACTGTCGCTGGCAACGCGAGTGGCGTGACGCTTTATTCCGATAGCGGATATACAACGCCATTTGCCAACCCATTCTCTTTTGACACCATCGGTGATAAAACCATCTATTACAAGTATGTGGATCCTAATAGCTTCGGAACAGCTCAAAACTCGTATGTCCTGAGCATCAGCAACCGCGTTCTTACCGGATTGGAAGTCATTGATAGCACGCCAACCCAATATAAATATGCTTTATATGCACCATCACTGATTGTATATCCTCTTTATGATAGTGCATCTACTCACAATCCTGTGGATCCGGCAATGACTGGCTACACGATGAGCCTCGCCGCCAATACGATGCTGACAACGGTGGGAGACCAAACTAACACAATTTCTTACTCAACCGTCTCAAAAGATATTACAGTCACGGTTGTCACTCGTACCGCTTCTAGCGTTTCAGCGTCTGGCGGGACGACCTCATTCTACCGTGGCTCGGCATTCGCGCTGGGAAGCCTTGTCGTCACTGGCCATTGGAGCGCCGGCAGTAATACGACGCCAGCCTATGCCTCTAGTCAGACCGATGGCCAATACACCGTCAGCCCTGCCGTTGGGACAACATTAGACACGACCGGAACGTTTACGGTCACTATCAGTTACTATGTAAACTCCGCTAACGTCACGACAACCTATGATATTACCGTTTCGCTTGAACTGGCTACCTTCTACACCCATACTTTCTCAGGTGCCCGCGGTGCTTGGGGCGTGACATCGACTCCGGCCTATGGAAACCTTAATGTTTCTGATTCGCTGGAAAATGATGTGGATGCCGGAGACCCAATTGATTGGACTTTAAAAACAACCTCTGACAATCCGACCAGTGAAGAAGGTATCTTCGTTATTGGCGATGCTGATGTCCGACTTGGGGATGAGACAAGCAATAAAGGCCCACGCACGATATCGTTCGAAACGGATTACGTCGTCAGTAACTCATCCAACGCTAAAACCTATAATGGCTTATACAAAATCGGCATTCGCTGTGAAACCGGAACCATTGGCGCAATCACCGTTAAAGTCGCTGGAATCTCGGCCAGCCGATATGACGTTGACAGTGGTACTCCCGTCGATGGAAGCACAGCGGCAACGACTTCCGATGGCACATATCATACCTATGGATTCTTCATGCCATACACGGTCATTGGAAAAGTGACGATTTCCTATAGCAATGTCCAAACACAACCCGGATATTTTGACTTCATTGCCTTCTTAATGGCAGGTTACGAACTCCCAGTGAGCAACCAGACAACAGTCTTTGGCAACATGCTTAATAGCTCGGACTCCTGTCTTGAATCCACTTACACTGAATTCTTGCCAACCTATAACTACTTAAATGGCAATGGAGCAACAGCGGGGCTATCAAGCATTACTATGACCAACCATGGATCAATCTCGGCTTCGACGCTTTGGGGAATACTTGTAACCCGTTATTCTCCGCCTGGAGTTGTCGATGTGGTCACAGATTATTTAGAAAATCAATCGCCGATCCCAATCATAATCATCAGTATTCTTGGTCTATCGGCACTTGGTGGTTATTTCTACTTCAACAAGAGAAAATCTAAATCCGAATAATGCGCTTGTTAAAAAGAACCACGTAACGTGAAGTTAAGAGTTTAATCTACGAAAACGGTTTCCATTGGGGAGACCGTTTTTTCTTTTTCAAAATAATAAAGAAACAATGGATAATCCTCGAATGAGATAATTCATGAGTGTGACTGGCAAAGAGGTCCAACGGATAATCATGTGCGGATAAAAAAATATAGATTTAGCCATAACAAACATAGATTTAACTATATTTCAGATGTTTTTCAGTATGAAGATCGTGACGTGACAAAGCAGATGAATACGTGTGGAAAATTTAAAAAAAGTATATAGTGTCAAAAAAATTATCGAGAAAAACGTTACTTTAGTCAATTTAAAATTATATCGATGATTATTAGTGATATTCATATTTTGTGTCATAAAAATACTCTCGCATTTGTCATTTTTTAAGATACGTTGGAATAAAGATGTTGATTCCCGATTTTTGTTTTGATATAATCATGTAAGTCAAAGCATGTTGCATTACGTAAACTATTAAAAAACGTAAGATTTTACCTAGAAGCCACTACAAACTACTTAAACAAATAGATCCAATTGATTCCCAATAACGAAAGGAGGCCGCCCCATGTTACTATCACACTTATACAAAAACACAGCGTTGTTTGCCGTCGCGGCCTTTATTATTATGGGCGTCGGTTTATCCTCTAATCAAAATGCCAATGTTCCGGCAGAAGCCTCGGCCGCCGCAGATACCATCACGATAAATTATAACTCGGCCGTTTTCCCAGGTAACGGAACGGCGACTCCTTTTAAAGTCGCTCCTTCAGGTTCATCTATTTTATATGGCTTTTCATCTTTATATATTGGCGAATCGGGCACCTCAATGACGATGCTCTCCAACAATAATTCGGCAAAACAAGGAAAGCTCTTTAATACGACCAGTCTGGATAAAAACTATGCAAAACTTCTGACGATTACAGTAGTGCAAACCGGAACCGCTCGCTCTTTGACTGGTTGTTTTGGCACTACAGTTGAGCCTACAGGAAACACCAGCGCAAAAACAGCCGCGTCAACCATTACTTGGGACGTTTCGGCAAGTTCGTACACCTATTTTAAGATTTATAATCCGAATACGACGCTTACCAAAATTGCAAATGTTACTAGTATCACGATCACTTTCTATCCGATTCTTTCTTCAATCGCCGTGACCACGAGCCCGACTAAGACCATTTTTGATATTGGTGAGACCTACGCGAATACAGGAATGGTCGTTACTGCGACTTATGAAGATACTAAAACAGCTGCCGCTACCGGTTATACGACTGATTATGATTCACATACATTTACCTCATCGGATCTCGGAACGCAAACCGTCACCATTAGTTATACTGAGCTTGGAGTTACTAAAACAACGACCTATTCCATCACGGTCCGTTACCCGGCGCTTCAAAGCATCCGAACTTCTTATACCAGCGCTGTCGGCGTCGATCAGTTTGCGATCAACGACGAATTTGAGAGCGTTCCGGTGTATGCCACATGGTCTTCAGGCAGCGATTCCCTGGTGACCAGTTCTACCACGTTTACCATCGGAGGGACAACCTATACTCCAGGCGTTACCGCCTTGTCTACGGCCGGTGCTTTCACTGTGACTGCTTCGTATACCGATACTAATAACAGCATTACTAAGACAACCACTTACACAATTTACGTGTTTGCTTTATCTTCAATCGCTATCACGGCTTATCCGGCCAAGAGCGTGATTGGTGGCACCGACTTTGGTTTAAATGAAACCTTTAGTTCCTCTGGCCTTACTATTACCGAAACCTTCTCCTATAGCGGTAAAACCGATATTACTCAAATTAAAACCAACGGTTTTTCGCTCAGCAGCCCGAATATGCTGACGCTCGGCGAACAAACAGTGACCGTTACTTTCTCCGCAGGTGGTGTTACCAAGACTGCCACTTACCTGATTAAGGTTTCCAATGCGACCGTGTATTCAGTGACCGACCAACAGCAATCCGACAGTTTTGCCGCTTATGTGTTAGCCATCAATACATGCGGAGCGACGAATGCCGATGTCTTAGAAATGGTCAATGAGTATGGGTATATGACGATTGGGGCGAAAGAAATATTCAATACGCTGACCAATCGGATTGGCAATGACTGGTCCACCGGAACAGGCGCCAAAGATCGTTATGACTATCTCCTTTATTTGCATCCGAATTATTTCCAAGGAGCCGCCAATGATGGCAGCGCTGAAGCTTTAATTGAAAATAGCATTCTGCCGGCTGTGCTCATTCTCTCGGCCATCGCCATGATGGCCATGAGCGTCAAGTTCATCTATTCCCGCAAACGGAAAGAAAACTAACATTCACCAAAAAAAGAAAACGGGTTCCCGCTAGGAATCCGTTTTTATATTTAGGGTTTGAACATGATTGGGAGCTTGTAGACCTTAATGGCGTTTCTCCCCATCAGTTTTTCGTATTTAGCTTTACCTACCAATTTTTTGAATGATTGACTTCGGTAACTTTGATAAAAAGGATGGTTTAGCGTCTCATAACCATCCACGGGATTATCCGTTCCGAAGAGAAGTTTTTTGGAACCGCAGACACGGATGGTCTGACGGGCGATCTTCGTTGGCACCCAGGCTGTATCTCCATAGACATTGGGGTTATCATGAACGACACGGATGGCTTCTTGGTTATCGCTGATGAGTTCCATATGAGCGGCAATGAAAGTCAATTCGAGGTGGCTTCTAGCGGCCTTTTCAAAGAGGAGGATGCTGGAGCAACGGTCTGTCGCGGTATGAATAAGAACCGGCAACTGATATTTAAGGGCAAGCTTATAATAGGGTTCCATTCTCGGGTCATCGGCGGATACTTTGCTGCCAAAGGGATGAAACTTTAAACCATAGATGTAGGAACGGTTTTCTCTAATGAAATCATCGAGGGCTTGATCTGCAGTCTCGAAATAGGGTTTGCACCAAAGCAGCGCGCCTAATTTATCGGGATTGGCTTTCACGAAGTCGAGCGTTTCCTGAGAGGCTTGTATCTGGCTTTTCTGGTTCCGGATTTTATACCCTTTTGATGAAAATTCATTTGCGTCGCCGTTACTGATAAGCGAAAAAGAGACATGATATTTGGCCATCGACTTAAGAATCATGTCTTTGCTTTTTTCATAGGTGACTTTATTGATTTTGCCGATATGGGCATGGGCATCAATGATCATGGATGTTTCCTTTATGCGTTTACTTTATTGTTGTTCTTGGCGATTAAGTCAATCAGATCGTTGCGGGAAATCAGCGTGACAATGGTTCCCTGCGCTAAGTCACGGGCGGCTTTCGTGAATTCGCCGTTGGTGATAATCAAACCCTTGTCAGCATCATGGAGGAAACAGGCCTTTTGGACCTCTTCGATGTTGATGGCGCCGATGGGGCGTTCCTGCCTGAAGACAAGGACGACGGTCTTGGGAACGCGCGCATTGCCTTCTAGCATGAAGTCGACGTTCTTATCATGCAGAAATCTGATTGTTTTGACGTCGTAGATGGCTTCTAGGGCATCTTGGCACCAATCTTGGAATTGTGGCCCGCTCATCGTATCTATTTCCGTCAGCGTGATTTCATTGAGGTTTTGGATCTTGGCCATTTTCAGCATGGCTTCATGGATGGAGGCGCATTCTTCATAGACCGAGCGGTTCTCGACGATGTAATTGATGTTTTCAAGCATGCGGACATCTTCAAGCCTGCGACTGAGAAAACGTTTATAAAATAAGACAAGCCGGTCGTGGTTAACGATAAAACGGTACTGCCACCAACCGACGCGGTGTCCCTCATAGTTACTCTTTCCAATACGCTTCATGACGTACTCGAGTTCAGGATATTCGACAATTTGGGCTTCCGGCAAGCCTTTTTTTATTTTGACCGTCACAAAGAAACTGCTGTAGGCACGGTAGAGTTTATGACCACGTTTTTCATACTCTTTGGTCCCAAAAATTCGAATTAATAATCGATCATTGACGAAGTGGCGGCGGTTGACGAAATAACGCATGATATCCCCGGCAACATGCCATCCGCTTTCATCGACGAAATGAAAGGCGTCATAAAAAGGCGCTAGGTCAGGCAAAGCGCTAATGGATTGGATAAAGGCTTTATGGTCTTTATTATGACGGCCGCGGTAAACCGCATGAAAAGCGGAGATGGAGTTATTCACTAACGCAAGATTGCCGATGTTCCGGTGGATATGAGATAGGGGCAGGGGGGTTACATGTTTGAAACGGACTTTTTTGAGCGAAAGATTGATATCGTATTTTGTTTCCAGACGCCCCAGACGACGGTTATATCGTCGGTAAATCGTGAGGTTTTTGGTTGCTGTCACCCACCAAATGAAAAGTCCTGCAGCAAGTATGACTGCAGAAGCAATAATGATCCATTGGTTAAGGTCACTCGGCATGTCATTACCACGCTTGGCAATAGAGGCCAAACCGATCCTTCTCTTTTTATTTTAATCTTCATACGCCTAAAAGAAAAGGTAAGCGGTATTATTCCATTTTTTTCCTTCGCGAGGACGCATATAATAACCTGTATGTTATAATTACATAGATTTGCAAGGAGACCAGCTTATGGAACATAAACGCAGCGGATATATTTCCTGGGATGAATACTTCATGGGTATCGCTATTTACTCAGCGATGCGCAGCAAAGATCCGGGCACTCAAGTGGGGGCCTGTATCGTCGATAACGAAAACAAAGTGGTTTCTATTGGGTATAACGGCATGCCGATTGGCTGCAACGACGATGAGCTCCCGTGGGGACATGGCACCGGTCTTGACAGCAAATATCTCTATGTCTGCCATGCCGAATTCAATGCAATCCTGAATGCCCGTTCTGGCGCTCAACTCAAGGGATGTCGCCTTTATGTGACGCTCTTCCCGTGTAACGAATGCGCTAAGGCCGTGATTCAAACCGGTATCAAGGAAATTGTCTTCCTCGATAATAAATATGAAAACTCGATTGAATGCCAAGCCTCGCGGAGAATGTTCGATATGGCCGGCGTCAAATACCGAAATTACGTTGCCCGGAAGCCAAAGATTGACATGGAATGATTATGACTTCACCAAAAAAGAAAGCGTTAAAAGCGTTTTTAACCCGATTACTCATCATAATGATTGTGTTCCTAATGTTCATGGTGAGTGTCTATGCCTTGATTAACCAATTCTTCCCGGATGGGATGGATAACCCGTGGTGGATTGCCTTCTATATTTTCGGAAGCATCCTGCTCTATGTGATCTTCGTGTTCGTCGTTGAACGGTCACGGAATAAAAGAAGGAAAAGATAACTTGGAAATTCTAAAACTGGTCGATGTTTCTTACAGCTATGATGGAAAGAAGAACGTGATTAATCACGTTTCTTTAAGCATTGAAGCCGGTAAGTACGTTTCGATCATCGGCCATAACGGTTCCGGAAAGTCGACGTTGGCAAAACTCATCTTGGGTTTGCTTGAAGCCGCGCATGGAACGATTACTATTTTCGATAAAGAACTTAATGATCAAACTGTCCGTGAACTCCGTCAACGGATTGGCATTGTCTTCCAAAACCCCGACAACCAATTCATCGGTTCGACCGTCCGGGATGACATCGCTTTCGGACTTGAAAACCGCTGCGTCCCTCATTCAGAAATGGAACGGATTATTAACGAATTCGCCAACAAAGTCAAGATGGAAGAGTTTTTGGATAAAGAACCGTCCAACCTTTCCGGCGGGCAAAAACAACGCGTCGCCATCGCTGGCGTTTTGGCGATGCATCCCGATATCATCATCTTTGATGAAGCGACCGCGATGCTGGATCCAAAAGGAAAACGAGAAATTCACGAAATCGCGATGCAGATGCGGGTGGAAAATCCTGGACTGACCATCGTTTCGATTACCCACGATATCGAAGAAGCTTTTGATAGCGATGAGGTCATCGTTCTTAATGAAGGCGAAATTGTCATGCGCGGGACACCTGCAGACGTCTTTTCCCGTAAAGAAGAACTCCTCAAAGTCGAGCTTGATCTCCCATTTGTTTACAAGATGCGTAACGCTTTGCTCAAAGAGGGTTACGACGTCAAAGATATTATGACCGTCGAAGGGTTGGTGGCGTACTTATGCCGATAACCTTTAAGAACGTATCGTATGTCTATTCGCCCAAGACTCCCTTTGAGTACGAGGCCATCAAAGATATCAATGTCACTATCAAAGACGGCAGTTTTACAGCGATTGTCGGTCACACCGGCTCCGGAAAATCCACGTTAGTCCAGCAAATCAACGCTCTTCTTCTTCCCACCAGCGGTGAGGTGATCATTGATGATTTTCATATTGTCGCGAACAAGAAAATAAAGAACTTAAAAGAAGTCAGGCGGCACGCCGGAATCGTTTTCCAATTTCCTGAATACCAACTCTTTGAAGAGACTGTCGAAAAAGACGTTTCATTCGGGCCCAAAAACTTTGGGGACACCGATGAAGTCGCTATGCAAAAAGCCCATCGTGCATTAATCGACGTCGGATTAGACGCCAGTTATTACCAACGCTCACCGTTTGAACTAAGCGGTGGCGAACGTCGCCGGGTCGCGATTGCCGGCATTATTGCCGAAGAACCGAAAGTCTTGATTCTCGATGAACCGACCGCCGGTCTTGACCCACGCGGCTCGTTTGAGATGATGCAACTCTTTAAGAAAATCCATGAACGGGGCACGACCGTCGTGATCGTTACCCATGATATGAATATCGTCCTCGGTTACTGCGACCAGGTCATCGTCATGAAAGATGGCGCGATTGTCAAAGTTACCGACCCGATTACGCTTTTCAAAGAGGATAATGACGAGTTCGCCTTGGAAATCCCTTTACTCTATCAATTTGCGAAAAAGCTCCAAGAAAAAGGGCTTGCTTTTGACTTTACCGGTGCTAAAACCGCTGATGAATTAGCCACTCTTATTCATAAAGCGGGGGTGAAACGATGAAAAACCTAACCTTAGGCCGCTACATCCCTTATAACTCTCCAATCCACCGTCTCGATCCCCGCATCAAGATGTTCAGTCTCATTATTTTAATGGTCGCTATTTTTATCAAATTTACAAACGTCCCAATGAACTTCATTATGTATGGCCTTATCTTTGCTATCATCCTTATCTTGATGGCAATGTCCCATATTGGTTTATTCACTTTATTCAAACAATTGAAAGCCTTATGGCTGATGATACTGTTCCTACTGATCATCAATGTGCTAATGCCAAATACCGGTGCTTTCTTTAAAGTATGGTTTATCACGGTCTACTATAACGCCATCTGGCAAACACTCTATATCGTGATACGTTTGATTCTCATGGTTGGTTTGACCATGGTGCTGACCACGACTACAAGGCCGCTTGATTTAACCTATGCGATTGAATGGTATCTGGCACCTTTGAAAGTCATCAAATTCCCAACCCACGAAATTGCGATGACAATCTCGATTGCCTTACGATTTATCCCGACTTTGCTGGATGAAACGAACCGCATCATGAAAGCCCAAGAGAGCCGCGGCGTTGATTTCAAAAACGGTAAACTCAAAGAGAAAATTCGAGCCGTCGTCTCGTTAATCGTTCCTTTATTTATATCCGCTTTCCAACGAAGTGAAGAACTAGCGAATGCCATGGAAGCCCGTGGGTATGACCCCTCGGCGAAACGTACACGTTACCGTGTCATGCAATGGAAGTTCCGTGATACCGTTGCCCTTGTTTTAGTCCTTGGTTTCCTTGCCGGCGTCATTGTGACCAGCGTCATGCATCTTGACTTTATTGTTTTACTGACGCCCATTGTTAATATCATCTTGGGGTGGTTCTAATGTTCCGTTACAAAGTCACCCTGAGCTATGACGGAACGAACTTTTTCGGGTGGCAACGCCAGAACGATTTAAGAACGGTTCAATCCGAAATCGAAAAAGCGATTAGCCAAATCCTGAATACGGAAACGACCATTCAGTCTAGCGGGCGGACCGATGCCCAAGTCCATGCGCGGGGTCAAGTTTTTCATTTTGATACTGATAAAGAATTGGAATGCGAAAAGTTCCGTTACTCTCTTAACTGCGTCATCCCCAATGACATCCATATTATTGAAGTGAAAAATGTCCCGCTTGAATTTCATGCCCGTTTTGGTGTGCAAACCAAGCATTATCAATATTTGGTTAACATCGGTGAAGCCAGTCCCTTTTTCAATAATTACCGCTATGAACTTAAGCGTAAAGTTGATATGGCGCGAGTCATTGAGGCGGCCAAGGATTTTGTCGGCAAACACGACTTTAGAAATTTTACCGCAAAGGAGATTGACGATAATGGTTTTATCCGTGAAATCTATACACTCAACATTTCCGTGAAAGACGACATCGTCACGTTCGACTTTACAGGTTCCGGTTTTATGCGTTACATGGTTCGGATGATCGTCGGTACGTTACTCGCCATCGGCATCGGCCAAGAAGAAATCTCGTTTGTCCGTGAACGGTTACTTGCGACACCGAGACAGACCGTGCGTTACAAAGCGCCGGGGCAAGGTCTCTATTTAGTCAGTGTCAGCTACCGGGAGGAAGACTAATGTTCCCATATTGTTATCACTCCCATACGGCCCGCTGCGGACACGCGACCGGGACCGACGAAGAATATGTCCTTGCAGCTATCCAAGGCGGTATTAAACGTTTTGGTTTCAGTGACCATATCTTTTACCCTGGGCTGAGCAGCCCGACGATGCGCGGCGAATACTCTGATTTGGAAGGCTATGTGAGTTCGATTAATGACCTAAAAGTCAAATATGCCAAGCAAATCGAGATTCATTTGGGCTTTGAGTCAGAATACTACCCTGAGTTCGACAGCTATTACAAACATCTATTGGATGACCATGTCGTGGAGTATCTCATCCTTGGCCAGCATTTCCTTTTGGATGGTCATCACATCAAATATTACTTTGGCGATTCCAGAACTCCGGAAATCATTTCCGAATATGCCAGAGCGCTGATTCTAGGCATGAAAACCGGGTATTATCGTTATGTCGCTCACCCCGATTTGTATATGGCAAACTATCCGTTTGGGTTTGACGAAACGGCCAGAAAAATAGCGCACGACATCTGCCGAACTGCCAGTGAGTTAGGTATGCCGCTCGAAATCAATTTGGGCGCCATCCGTTTCCGTGGCCTCTTCACTTTGCTTGGCGAGACCCGGTATGCTTATCCCTATGAACCCTTCTGGGAGATTGCAGCGTCTTATCACATCCCAGTCTATATTGGCATTGATGCGCATCACCCTATGGAATTATGTGGCGAGGAATACAAAATCGCCCTCGACATCATCAAAAAGTACCATCTCAAACATTTGAAAACACTTAAATTCTAGATTTCCGATCATACGAAATACCCTTCAAACCGAATCTTGGCTACTTATCGCCGAAATATGGCGCGCCTTTATTCCTCTATTCGTTTTCTAGTGGTATAATGACAAAGACTTAAAAAGCGAGGACAAAACCAATGGGAAGACACTTTGAAGTTCGGGCCGCCGCGATGGCCGGAACCGCCGCAAAAAAATCGGCACTTTACATGCGCGCCAGCAAAGAAATTTACATGGCGGCAAAATCCGGGCTACCGGATCCAGAATCTAACTTAGCCTTACGGAGCGCGATTGAGAAATACCATAAGAACGTGACAAAAGACGTCATCGAACGAGCCATCAAGAAAGCCGCCGGCGGATCCGCCGAAGCTTATTCCTCGGGCCGTTATGAATTCTTTGGCCCCGGTGGTTCTTATATCATCGTCGACTCTTTGACCGATAACGTGAACCGCGCTTTCGTGGAAATCCGTACCGCCTTGACTCGCTCTGGCGGCCATATGGGTTCCGTTGCATTCAACTTTACCGAGACGGGCGTCATCGTCTATAAAGGCACCAACCGTGACCAGGCCGAAGAAGTTCTCATCCTCAACGACATTGATGTCCGCGAAGTATCTGCTTATGACGGCGTGGTGGAATGCCTCGTTGAACCCACTTTCTTGGGCAAAGCGAAAACGGTGCTCCGTGAAATGGGCATTACCGAATTCGACGTCGCCGAACTGACCATGCTCCCGAACGAGCAGATCACCCTCGTGGGCGAAGACCTCGAACGTTTCCAAGGACTCATCGACAAACTAGACGAACTCCAAGACGTCCAAAACTACTTTCACAACGTCGATTTATAAATATTCAAACCAAGGATATTTCTAAGGCGAAAACCCCGATTTTCGGGGTTTTTAAATAGGTTGAGCCAAGTTTCAGTTTTCGATTGACATTTGGTAATAATATCTATATTATTCTAGATGGCACTATTTTGCCAAAAATGTAGTCCCGGTAAGAATACAAATTTGGTAAGGAGGGTAAAAAATTATGCAACGTCAAACAACGATCGCAAAACCAAGTGAAATTAAACGTAAATGGTATGTCCTAGATGCAACCGACAAACCATTGGGCCGTATGGCCTCAGAAGTCGCCGTCATCCTTTTAGGTAAGAATAAACCCATTTTCACGCCTAACGTTGACTGCGGAGATTTTATCATTATCGTGAACGCCGAAAAAGTCGGTCTCTCAGGTGATAAACTACATACAAAGAACTATTTCAACAACACGGCGAAGACGACCGGTGGCTTAAGAACGCGTAGCGCTCAAGTCATGGTCAACGAATTCCCCGTCGAGATGATTGAACGCGCCGTCTGGGGCATGCTCCCGAAAGGTCCGTTAGGTCGTCAGATTATCAAGAAGCTTTTCGTTTACAAAGGCCCAGAACATGAACACACCGCGCAAAAGCCGGAAGTTCTTGAACTCAAATTCGTGGAGGGTAAATAAATGGCAACCAAAAAGAAAACTGCAGCAGTCTCGTATTACGGCACCGGCCGTCGGAAATCTTCGATTGCCCGTGTCTACCTTTTCCCAGGCAAGGGAACCATCACCGTTAACGAACGTGATGTCAACGAGTACATGCCGTATGACACGCTCGTCATGGATCTCAAGCAACCGTTAGTCCTGACCAACAACGCCGACAAGTTCGACGTCGTCGCGATGGTTGAAGGCGGCGGATTCACCGGTCAAGCCGGCGCCATCCGTCTCGGTATCGCCCGTGCATTATTGCTCGCCGGCGGTGAACGCAAGACCCTCAAAGTCGCTGGTTTATTGACCCGTAACTCCCGTTCCAAAGAACGTAAGAAATACGGTCTCAAAGCCGCTCGTCGTGCTCCGCAATTCAGCAAGCGTTAATCGAGTTTATCGTCAAAATCAAAACCATGTCGCGAGGCATGGTTTTTTTCTGCTCTTTTTTACATATAAAAAAGAAAATAGGGTCTTCGTTCTTGCAATTTAGGTGCTCATATTGTATATTGAATAAGCGTTACTGTACGCGGGCCTTTAGCTCAGTTGGTTAGAGCGCGCCCCTGATAAGGGCGAGGTGGATAGTTCAATTCTATTAAGGCCCACCAGTCAGCTCACTAAAGCCCTTCTTGAAGGGCTTTTTATATCGACAGTTTAGGAGTCAATTATGTTCAAAGTGCTGAAAGACAAAGCGTTCGTCAAATCGTTCTTTATGATTGCCATCCCGGTCATGATTCAAACCCTGATTGGCTTGGTGGTTAATTTTGCCGACAACATCATGGTCGGCGGCGTCAGTGACCCCGCGGTCTCGGCGGTGTACGCGGTTAACCAAGGCACCTTCTTTTTTGTGGTTGCTGGGTATGGCATCTTAAGCGGTGCCGGTATCTTTGTTCAGCAGTTCTTTGGTGCCAAAGACCACGACCACTTAAAGCAAGCATTCCGTTATAAACTCTTAGCCTCCGCCGTGTTACTCGCGATTGTGATCCCGCTTTATTATTTCGGCGGAAAATATCTCATTGCTTTCTATACCAAAAACGCAGACGGCGCTGATGAAATCATGCGTTTAGGCATGCAGTATTTGCCGATTATCCTTCTGAGCTACATTCCGGCGATGCTGACGACTGCTTATGCGACCACGTTCAGAGAAATCGGCAAGACGAAAATCCCGATGCTGGCGGGCGCTTTGGCGTTGCTCACCAACGTCGTATTCAATTATTTATTCATCTACATCTTCAATATGGGCGTAGTTGGCGCAGCGGTGGCGACAGTGATGGCCCGTGTCGTCGAATTTACCGCCTTATTCACTTATGCAAAAGTGAAAAAAGAACCCTTTGCGACCCACCTATTCCGCAACTGGCAGATTGATAAGCAGACCCGAACGGTGATCAGCAAAAAAGCGACGCCATTATTCGTTAACGAGCTTCTATGGGCGAGTGGAATGGTGTTATTATCGCTGGCGTACTCACAGAAAGGCAATGTCCTTTCGGCACTGGCGATTGTATCGACGATGACGGATATTTTCGGTATCGTCTTCCAAGGCCTTTCCGTTGGCATCGGCGTCATGGTGGGAAACCTCCTCGGTGCCGGACAAATCGAGCAAGCAAAAATCAATAACCGTAAACTCTATTATTTGGGTATATGGATTTCCATTATCGCGGCGATCATTTTAGCCATTGTCGCCTTTGTCGCGCCCTACATGTTCATTGAAGTGATGCCTGAACAGAAGATTTTGGCGACCAAACTGATGCTTGTTTATGCCACTTTCATTCCTTCTTTCTGCATCGCCATATGTTCGTATATGACGTTACGGGCGGGCGGAAAGGTCATCTTAACCTTTCTATTTGATTCTTGCTTCATGTGGATTCTTGTGGTCCCGACAACATGGATTTTGGTATATTTTACGCATCTGGATATCGTGCTTATTTATATCATTGTCCAGACTTTCGACGTGATTAAGGCTTCGATTGGCCTTATCCTTGTTTCGCGTGGTACATGGGCCAACAATCTGACGATCGGGATCAGCGATAAAAAACAAATCATTGCTGAGTAAATTATTGGATTCGCCGTTATTGAAATCATAGTCTCTCTTTGTTATTATTAATGAGCCTTAAAATGGATACTTAGCTCAGTTGGGAGAGTGCTTCCTTCACACGGAAGAGGTCGCAGGTTCGATCCCTGCAGTGTCCACCATGCCGTCGTAGCTCAATTGGCAGAGCAATTGATTTGTAATCAATAGGTTGGAGGTTCGATTCCTCTCGTCGGCACCATTTTTGGGGACATGGCGGAACTGGCAGACGCGCTAGACTTAGGATCTAGAGAGGCAACTCGTGCAGGTTCGATTCCTGTTGTCCCCACCAAAGAAAACATTTGCGCTTAGCGGCGCATTTTTTTATCCCTTTTTCTTTTAGAAAATCGCCAATGGAAAATGTTTTAATATATAATTAAGAAGCAAATAAGTCCAAAGAGCGGAAGAAAGGGGCGAAACCATGAAAAAATTTATTGCCGGTTTCAAACATTTCTTTTTGCTCGAAAACGATTATAGCGTCGTCGATAATCAGTTTGTCTCGTTCGATCCTTATGACCGCAGAGATATTATTCACGAGACCGCCCAATTGAACTTATATCGGATGATTCCGTTGACTTTAAGTCTTTTACTCATTGATTTAGTCTTATTCGTTCTCCAGTATTTTGGCGTCATACCAAACTCCGGAACAGTCATTCCCAATTGGTGGTTTTATGTGGTGGACGGCTTCGCTTTTCTCGTATGTATTATTTATGTGTTTATCTCGCGGGGGATGTTGAAAAGAAATAAGGCGAAAACCAGCGGATACCGCTTTGTATATCGAAGTTTTTGGTTCTTCCTTCTCATTGCCTTAACCAGTTTATTCGTCATGACCGGGATTGTCCGCGGTGAATTTGCCGTTCCTATTGTTTTGTTCGTGCTGACCGCCATATTCCCGATTTTCAACTTTGCTGAAGGAGTGCTTTTTCTACTAATTCCGGCCCTTGGCATGGGCACCGCAGTCGCCTATGGTTTCTTTTTTGGACCCGAACTGATAAATCCTTGGACAGCTTTACTCAACGGGACGTTATATTTTTCGTTAGGGTTACTTATTTCCCGCATTATGTACACGACTTCACTCTCGCTTATTTATTCCAAAAGACGCATCCAGAAAACTGCCAATAAACTTCAGATGATGTCAGAGACCGACCCGCTGACGGGATTATCAAACCGAATGGGGCTAGAAAAAGTCACCAACCGTCTCTGGGAGATGGATGCCAAAACACCAGTCACTATGGGCGTTGCCATTCTCGATATCGACTTTTTTAAAGCTTATAACGACACGTATGGTCACGCTAAAGGCGATGAAGTTCTCACCAAAATCGCCCGTTGCATGCGCGCTGTCCTCGAAAGCAAATGCGACTCGCTCGCCCGTATCGGCGGCGAAGAATTTGTTATTGTCACCACAAGCTTGAACAATATCCGTTTCTTGAAGCTACTTTCGGAACTGCAAAAAAAGATCAAAGAACTCGGTATCGAAGCCGGCAACAAAACCGTGAGTTCAACGGTGACGATCAGTGTCGGTGTCTCTCTACCTGGTCCGATCACGAGCCGGAAATGGCTCGACTTCTATGTCAAAGCCGATAAAGCCCTTTACGAAGCCAAAACGACCGGACGGAATAAAATCTGTTCGACGCAAAAAGACCCGGTTCGGTAATGCTATCTTTTTGATAGCATCGTATAATAAAACCTAGAAGGTGATTGGATGCAATGGTATTTTATTGTCTTAGCCGTTATCATCGGCTTATTCCTGCTCATCCTATTGCTTGTCTATCTCGCGATAGCCAAGATTTTTCACCGTCGCTATGATGGCAAACGCCACTTAAAATATTTTAAAGCCGAAGATTTTCCTGGATTGATGACCGAAGCGATTGAGTTTCAAGGCAACCATAAACAACCGCTCAGAGGCTTCATCTATTACCGCGGCGAACGGGTCAAAACAAAAGGTTTAATCATCTTTTGCCATGGCATCGGCGCGGGTCATTTTGCTTATACGACCGAAATCAATTCCTTAGCGACCGCCGGTTACCAAGTATTGGCTTTTGATTATACGGGATGTGCGCTCAGTGGCGGAAAATCCATTCGCGGGATGACGCAGGCGCTCATTGATTTTGAATCCGCGTTAGGCTATGTCGAACGTCGTCCGGACTTGGCTTCGCTCAAACGTATTGTCCTTGGCCATTCGTGGGGCGGTTATGTCGCCAACAATATCTTTAATCTTGGGTTTAAAGCGGATAAACTCATCAGTATCGCCGGATTCAATAATGTTCCAGATGTTATCTGCGATGTCGGCCACGGATTGCAGTTATTTAAACCATTCTTTCATATTGTTAACTTTCTTGAATTTGGAAAATATGCCGGTTACTCCAGTATTAATTCGTTGAAGAAAAGCGAAATCCCGACGTTACTCATCCAAAGCCGTTGCGATCAACTGATCAAATACCATAACGCTTTAGCACGTTACATCAAAGTCACGAATGGGCGAGGTAATTTCACCTATATTATCGATGAAGAAAAGATGCATAATCCTTACCTCTCGATTGAGGGTGAACGATACTACAACAAAATCGTGTCTCGTCTTTCCTACATGGAGAAGAAAGCTTCTCCCGAAGAACAAGCCGTTTTCTATGAAAGCATTGACTACAAACTCATTACTCAGGAAGACCCAGAATTCATGAAAAGGATCATTGATTTTATCGAAGAATAAAAAAATCGAAAAAACCATCGTGTCCTTTAAGTAAAATGAAAAACAACATGGTATTATCTTAGCGAGGAAAACCTATGACAAATTTCCAAATCATGATTTTCGGTATCTCTTTCATCTTCGTGATGACGACTGCTGGTTCGGCGCTCATCTTTTTTTTCAAGAAAAACATCAGTGGCCGACTGAATAAAATCTTCCTCGGCTTTGCTGCCGGCGTGATGATTGCCGCGAGCGTCTGGTCGCTCTTGATTCCCGCTCTCAACGAATCCGCGGCGAATGGCTGGGGGCGTTTGTCGTTTGTCCCAGCGGCTGTCGGATTTATTGGCGGCGGACTGTTCTTACTTTTAATTGACGTCATCGTTCCGCACCTACACCCGGGCTCCAAAGAAGCCGAAGGTCTTCCCGTTGAACTGAAAAAAACGACCAAACTCTTTTTGGCTATTACCATCCATAACATCCCCGAAGGCTTGGCCGTCGGTTTCGCCTTTGGCGCCGCGCTTGCGATCAATACGGATGCCGCATTCTTAGGCGCGCTCGGATTAGCCCTTGGCATCGGCATCCAAAACTTTCCTGAAGGCGCAGCGGTTTCTCTTCCGATGAAAGCTGAAACCAAGAGCAACTGGAAGGCGTTTTTAATCGGTACAGGTAGCGGCGCGGTAGAACCGGTCGCGGCCATTATTGGCGTCATCCTTGCTTATCAAATCGTTGCATTAATGCCGTGGTTACTGGCCTTTGCCGCCGGAGCCATGATTTATGTCGTCGTCGAGGAACTTATCCCCGAAGCGCGTTTAGGCGAACACTCGAATTTAGGGACATGGGGCGTCATGATCGGCTTTGTGCTGATGATGATCCTTGATGTCGCCCTGGGGTAAAAATTATGCTGAAATATTTAAGAATGTCAAAAGGCGTCGATGAGTTAAAAAAGAATCCCGCGATTCGTTTGTTTGATGTCCGCACACCCGATGAATATCGTAGCGGCCATCTTCCGCATGCTGTCAATCTGCCACTACAAAGAATCCGGGATATTTCAAAATTTGTACTTGATAAGAACGCCCAGATTTATGTCTACTGTGCTCACGGCATGAGAGCCGAACAAGCCGGTATGTATTTAACTCAATTCGGATATTTAAATGTCACTACCATCGGCGGCATCGCCGATTATTCTGGACCCCAGGAGTACTAAATCTCGATGAAATGGTCAGCCCATCAAAAGCCGACAGGAAAATTGCTACTTAGGATTTTAGCCGTTGGCATGGCTGTTTTAGGCGTGACCACACTGGTTCTTTATGACCTATCGAGCGATGACCTCGACGTGATTTTTTATGATTACGTCAGCGACAAAGTACCCGTTGATTTTGAAGATTATCAGATGGTTCAGTTAACAGACTTACATAATCACCCGATGGAATATGGAAACCGCAATCTCTTGGAGGCGATTGATATCGTGTCTCCCGATGCCGTCTTTCTCACCGGTGATTTTATCGACCAACATACCAAGAATCTTGATGTCCAAACCGAACTCCTCGCCGGACTGACAGATTACCCCGTCTATTTCGTGAACGGAAATCATGAACTCACGAGTCAAAAACGCATTGATTTCGATACCCTCCGCGATGCTTATGGCGTCATTGACTTGAACAGCCAAATGGAGACGATCACCCGCGGAACGGAAAGCATCCACTTTCTTGGCGTCAATGATGGCGATTTACAGAAATTCGGTATCTGGAATTATCGGAACACGGGCATCATAAAAGAAAAAATCGAGGGGTTGACCTCAGGTTTACCCGCTGGAGACCTCAAAATCTTATTAGCCCACCGTCCTGACCTATATCAGGATTATATCGATACGCATATGGATTTAGTCTATTCTGGCCATTATCATGGTGGGCAAATCCGCCTCATTGGGAAAGCCATCAGTGACCTATATGAACCGTGGTATGCCAAAGGTATGACGGAAATTGACGGAACAACTTTTGTAACCAGCGCCGGGCTTGGCTATTCTGTCGCGCCTATCCGCGTGAACTGCAACGCCCAGTTAGTGGTTGTTACTTTGCATAATCCATCCCTTCTATAAATGTTATAATATTTTCCGGAACAACCTCCAAAAAGTGGTGAAAACATTATGAATTATTTCTGGAGAAAAAACTTACCGTCGATTCTCATCGGTGCCTTGATTGCCATCGTGCCTCTCGGCGTGACGGTTTATCAGATGAATGCTTATGATTATTCGCCGCTGGACGTCAAAACGACAGCGCAAACTACGGTCGTCACCCTCAATACCGCAGGTGACGCGACTTTTGTCGAGAGCAAAACCCGCGACATGATTTATCATGTCAGCGAACAATTTGTCTATTTTACCGCCGATGATGAAGATGTCAGTTATACCGTTCATACCCCTCAATGGGATGCCACGGCTTTTTCCGCCAGCGCCGTCGATGCTTCAGGGACGACGGTTCTGTCTGCCCCGAACACGGACAGTGTATGGCAAAACGGCAATTACTTTGCCTATGCCGACCAAAATATTTCTTCGACCATTGAAACGGGCGCCGGCTATTATGTCGCCGATGCCGAATCGGCTCAATGGATGTTCTATAACCCCGATACTTGGGGCAACGGCACTACGTTCCATCAGACTTATAAAGTCAAAGGCGCCGCCGTTCAATATGACGATACCGCTGAGTTTTTCTGGACAGTTGCTTATACTGACTACATCAAAACAAGCGGCGTCGACGTGACGGTCGTCTTACCGACCACCGGCATAGCTTTAAGTGACGTCACCGCTTATATCTTTGGCTCCAATAACGCCAAGATTACCCGTATCTATAAGAATGATTCCAACCATATCGCGATTGAAATCAAAGCCGCACAGCTTTATCCTAATGAATTCATCACCACGCGCATTGATTTTCCGCGCGAGGCGTTAACGATTGCCGATAATACTTATGGACAAATCGTCCCCCAAAATGAACAGCTCTATCCCAATAACCCGCACCTCTATAACGTCACGCAGATTTTCGAAGCGTATAACCAAGGCCAACGCCGTAATTATGGGCTCGCCAATCTCATCGCCGTGATTATTGGCGCGGTCATGCTTCTCGTCATTCTCTTTTCCGTGATCAGCATTTACACAAAATACGATAAAGAACCGAAGAGCGATTTCTATAATGAGTATTTCCGTGAACTGCCGGCGGACTATGGGCCGGCGATGATGGGCTATTTGTATGACTTTAAAGAGGTAAGCAAGAACTCTGTGACGGCCACCTTGATGGACTTGGTGAGGCGTAAATTCGTCACCATCGATACCGGGACCGAATCGCTCACCGAACGGAAGGTTAATTACACCCTGGTTTATGACCGGACAAAAGACCAGTCCGAATTAAAACAGCATGAACGTTATTTACTCAAATGGTTCTTCGATGTCGTGGCTAAAGGCGGTAACACGCTGACGCTCAACCAACTCGAAGGATTCTGTTCCGTCAGCGAAGCCAATTCGCTCCGTTATCAGGAGTGCAACCGGACGTGGGTAACCCTCACTACTAACTCGGGCGAAAACCAAGGATTCTTTGACAATGTAAAAGAGGCAGCGCGTAAAGGCGGGCCAGTCATTGCCTTATGCTGGATTATCGGTATTGCCGGCTTAGTCCTCGGCTTCATGAACGTCGGTCTATGGACCCGTTATGTCGGTGGCATTATTCTTGGTTTGGCCATTGTCCTTACCCAGTACTTCACCACCATTCAGCGCCGTTCGCTACGCGGCAACGAAGAGTTCGTCCGTTGGAAAGCGTTTAAGAAATTCCTGACCGAATTCAGCAACATCAAAGACTATCCGATGCCAGGCATCATCGTCTGGGAACATTACATGGTTTATGCGATAGAATTTGGGATTGCTGACTTAGTCGAAGCCCAGATGCGTTTCAAATATAAAGAGCTCGGGCTTGAGACCGAAATCAATAACGGTTCCTATCTCCGTTACCGGGGTTTCTACTCGCTTTATAACTACCACTACATGAATTCGATGGCCGTGGCCAGAACCGTTGTGGCGCAGGCACAGGCGGCCCGAGCGGAAGCTCAGCGCAATAACTCAGCGCGAGGCGGCGGCGGTATGTTTGGTGGCGGCGGAGGCTTCGGCGGTCACATTGGCGGTGGCGGCGGAGGCGGACATTTCCGTTAAAAACCTTGCACTATCACTTATTTATTTTTAGAGTCGATAATGATATGATGTTAATGTTGCTAAAAAAGGAGTGACAAATATGATTACATTGATTACTATTGGTGGCTGGATTGCTATCGCCGTCGTGGGACTTATTCTTCTCTTAATCGTAATTCTTATCGGGTGGGCCATTGGCACCTACAATAAATTGGTCATGGGCCGCAACAAGGTCAAGAATTCCTGGTCACAAATCGACGTTCAACTGAAACGCCGCTTCGACTTGATCCCGAACATCGTGGAGACCGTAAAAGGCTACGCCACGCATGAAAAGAGCATCTTCGAAGAATTCGCCAAAGCCCGTAAACTATATGATACCGGCGCCAGCGAAGGCAGCATCGGCAAGATGGCGGAAGCCAACTCGCAACTGACCAAACTCGTTGCTCTCACCGTCGAACAATATCCGACCTTAAAAGCGGACGTTCAATTCATCAAATTGCAAGAGACGCTTTCCGATACCGAAAACAAGATTGCTTTTGCCCGTCAATTCTATAACGACGTGGTCTTAAGTTTTAACAACTTGCGCGAAGTATTCCCAAGCAACATCATCGCCAACATGTTCGGTTTCAAAGAAGCTGAATTATTCAAACTCGCCTCCGAAGAAGAAAAAGAAGCACCGAAAGTCAAGTTCTAACCCTGTTAGTAACTCTAAGCCCCGCACCCGCGGGGCTTTTTCTTTGCCTTGAATTCGCCTAGTTTCTACTCTATTATTAGTTAAGTACGAGGACGCATTCATGGCAAACCGCATCTTTAAAAAAGAAACCTCTTTCTTCGGTAAACTCGAAGCCGTTTATTGGCGCTTTTGGGCGCAGCAATGGTTTCGTTTTCTGGTCATCGGGGCCCTTAATACGATCGTCGGTTATGTCGTCACGTTACTGATTCGCTGGTATGTCCTCCCCATCTGGTCAATCCCAAACACTTTAGGGCCTTATCATTGGCTTTTCTTCCCGATTCTCATCGATGTGCCGAACCTCATGATGTTCGTCTTGCTCTTCTCTTACTCCTACACCATGCAAGCCCTCTTTGTCTTCAAGACGAAATGGGTTTGGCATCGCTGGATTCTCTACCCCTTGTCGTCGATCCCGAACTTGCTGCTCCAACAATTCTTCATCTTTGTCTTCGGGACATGGCTGGGTCTTGATTACCGCATCTCCTATGCTCTTGCCGGCATCGCGCCGATCCCGTTTATGTACTTGATCAATATTCTTCTGGTGAAGCCGCTTAAGAAAAAAGCTAAAAGCAAAGAAGAGAAAGAACTACCAGAAAAGTAAAGTAAAGCCCCATTCAATGGGGCTTTTTTCAAGGTTCAATTAAATAGAAGCGTTCGGTTTCTTTTTTGCCCGGAAACGAAAAAGCATAAAGAGAATGAACATGTGAAATACGGAGGCCCCAAGCACGAGGGGCAAGATGGACCAGTATCCACCAATCAGGGTAAAAAGAATATCCGAGACATGGGAGACAGCGAAGACAACCCAAAGGGGCCACTCCTCTTTGAACGAGAACTTTTCAGTCGAACGTCTACGAGTAAAGAAATAAATGAGAACACTGAGAAAGGCAGTAAATGCTAATCCTAGCATGATGTATTCGGCGAAACTGCCTTTGGCCAAGAACGGACCAAGCCATAATAGAAAATTCGATAGAGGTGAAATCATGATCAGCAAACCAACAAGAAGCGCTATCGGAGGATAGAGATATCCAATGAGTAAAGGACGTTTTGCTCTGCTCTGCCAAAACCGACCCTGAAGGATGACGACGGTGGCATATCCGCACAGCAGAAACCAACCCGTGAAGTTATAAATGGGAATGTCAAAAATAGCGACATTCCCGCTGGCGGGATACCAAGTCCAACGGCCGATGGTGTTTTCTAATGTGACATGAATCTGGGAGACGGACAATGGGTCAAGCGAGAAGTCGAGTAGCGTTCCCAGAAACCCGACAAAAATGGGAATCATCCAGACCTTCAGGTTCATTTTCTTTGCTAGGCGAATTCCGGCATAGACGACGAGGTATTCAATCACGGGAACCGAAAGCGGGACATTAAAAACCATGAGAATGGAACGTCCATAACCATACCAACCCATTAAGGTCGCAAAGTTCTCGTACACTGCTGCATAAAGGAAAACGAAACAGACGAATTCCAAAAGAATGGGAATCGGTTTATGTTCTTTTTTGATGATAAAGATGACGACCAGAATCGCCAAAAGATAGATGATGATGTCTTGTACGATCCATGTCCACTCAAACGTAAAGGCGCCCATATGAAATCCTCCTTTAAACTACATTCTCTCATTTCATTGTGGAAGCCATGGACGCTTGAAACAACCGTTAGGTGAGACCAAAATGTCGCGATAATCGACAAAATCAGTCGGGTTGTCGCACATATAAAAAAAGAAAAACGATAAAAAAAGTAACCCGTTGAGAGGTTACTTTGCTAAGTCTAGCTTTTCGATTTGCGTCTCGTAAGTATCGATCTGCGCTTCGACGTTGAGTTCAGCGAACTGGTTCATGTATAGGTGATGGTAGATGCCATGTTTAGCCAGAAGTTCGCGGTGTGAGCCGTCTTCGACGATTAAGCCGTTACTCATGACCAGGATACGGTCGCAGTCTACGACGGTCGATAACCGGTGGGCGATGATGACCGACGTACGGCCCTTCATTACTTTCCGTAAGGCACTCTGAATGAGTGCTTCGGTTTCGGTGTCGATGCTGCTAGTGGCTTCATCGAGAATCATGATGGCGGGGTCACGGACAATCGCGCGGGCGAAGGAAATCAGCTGTTTCTGACCGACGGACAATTCATTGCCGTTGCTTTCCAAAATGGTGTTATAGCCTTTGGGGAGCGACATGATGAAGTCGTGGACTTCGACGGTTTTGGCAGCTTGAATGATCTCTTCTTCGGTGGCGTCTAATTTGCCATACCGGATGTTATCACGGATGGAGCCTGAGAAGATAAACGGATTCTGCTGCACGAAGCCGATGCTGTGACGGAGCCAGCCGACAGAACGTTTTCGGTAGTCAACGCCATCGATGAGAAGTTCGCCTTTGGTTGGTTCGTAGAAACGGCATAAGAGGTTGACCGTCGTCGATTTACCCGAGCCGGTCTCGCCGACGATGGCGATGCTTTGACCCTGTTTGATCGTGACGTTCATGTCATGGATGACTTCGGTATCTTTTAAGTAGGAGAAACTGACATTCTTGAATTCAATCTCGCCTTTCATCTTTTCGTAGTTGGCGAGTTTGCCATCGAAGAGGCCGCCATACTTGGCTTCCACTTCTTTGGTATCGACGATTTCCGGTTTGGTCTCGATGAGCGAGAGAATCTTCTCGACCGAGGCTTGTGTGCCCATCATGTCGCCAAACACTTCGGCGAATTCTTGGATCGGGTTGTAGATAGCGCCGACGAAACCAATGAATAAGATGAATAAGGAAATATCGACAATCGTTTCTCCGCCAACGATTTCAGGCGAGAGGAATTGATATCCGAAATAGATGATGGCGGCTGTGGTTAATGCCGCAATGATGCTGACGGAAGGCTGGAAGAACGCTTGGGCTCTGCCGGCGCGGAAATACTTTTTGTTGACGTCGGTGATAATCTGTTTAGATTGGTCGTAGACATTGCCCTCGATGGCCAAAGTCTTGATGGTCTTGGATCCGGCGATACATTCCGCTAACCAAGCGACGAAACTGGAGTAAGCGGCGCGGGCAATACGGTTGAGGTTCAGTAGCAGGCGGTTAAAGAATGGGGCGATGATCATGATGAGCGGCGTGCTGGCGAGGATGATGAGTGACATCTGCCACGATACGGCAAACATCGTGATGAGCGATAAGACAAGGTCGAAGGTAATCCATATCATGCGGATGATGCCCCATGACAGGATATCGCTGATTTTGCTTGTGTCGTTCTGCATACGGGCAATCAGCCAGCCACTGCTGGTGCGGTCAAAATAGGAGAACGAAAGTTCCTGGACGCGCCGGAAGGAGTCACGGCGGAGCGCCAGCATGATTTTCATTTCAAAATAGTTGGTGAGGAAGAAAGTCACGAAGATGGAGATGGAACGAATGAGGATACCGCCGAGGAGGATTAAGCCATATTGCATGAAACTGACCTTAAAGCCAATCCCGAAATAGAAGGTGACGTTAATGACGATATCGTTGATGCCGACGCCGAGGACGTTATTTTGAATCGCGCGGATCGCGGCTCTATTCATCAAAGGAACAAAGGATTGGTCATGGAACGAGGTAAAGAACATGCTGACCATGAGGATGAGTAAAAGATACCAACGTTGGAGAGCATAGAAAAGAATCTTTTTCCACACGCCAAAGTTTAGTTTATCGGCTACTTTCTCTTCTTCGTAAGAAAAATTTCCCATTGGTATCTCCTTTCTAGACCATGCGCGTCTGAATGTCGTAGATGCGTTTATAGAGCCCGTCTTGATTGACGAGTTGTTCGTGGGTGCCCTGTTGCGAGATATGTCCGTCTTCGAGGACGATGATGCGGTCGGCATCTTTCGCCGTGGCGACGCGGTGCGTGATAATTAAGGTCGTGGTGTTGGCTTGGCGGGCTTTTAAGGCCGAGCGAATGTGAATGTCGGTTTCGGTGTCAACGGCGCTTAAAGAGTCGTCAAACACTAAAATCGGGGCATTGTTGATGATCGTGCGAGCAATCGCCAGACGCTGCTTCTGTCCACCGGAAAGGGTGATGCCCTTCTCGCCGACCGGGGTATTGTAGCCTTCTTTAAAGGTTAGGATGTTGTTATGGATGTCAGCGATTTTGGCTGCACGGATAATCTCTTCTTCGGTGGCGTCTTTATTGGCGACACGTAAGTTATTGATAATGGTTTTGCTGAAGAGGAACGGCTCTTGTAAGACCGTCGCGATCTTGCGGCGAATATGTTCTTTGGAGATGGTTTTGAGTTCCACGCCATCAATCTTGATCGAGCCTTCGGTGTAATCGTATAAGCGGGTCAAAAGGTGGCTGAGCGTGGATTTGCCGCTGCCGGTTTTGCCCATGATGGCAATCGTTTCGCCTGGTTTGACGTCGAGGCTGATGTCTTTAAGGACCACTTCGTCGCCATCATCGTAATGGAATGACATGTGTTCGAATTGGATATGACCCTTGATGTCAGGGCGTTCGCCGGTTTCGATGTCTTCCAGCGGTTCATTTAAAATCAGGTTGATGCGGTCCATCGAAACGACGGCACGCGCCAAGTTCGATAACGTCATGGCGACGTCGCGGACCGGCCAGACGATCATCGAGACGAAACTAAAAGCAACCACGGTCGTGCCAATCGAGATGTCGCCGAGAAGAGCAAGGTAAAGACCAAATAAAGTCGTCAGGACGATTTGTCCAAAGACAAAGACGTCGCTGCTCGAGAAGAAGAAAGAGGACAGCTTGCGCCAATGGATGAATTTCTTTTCGTAGTCTTTAAGGCTTTCCTCAAAACTTTCGATTTCAAACTTTTCGTTATTGTAGGCTTTGACGACGCGGACCGCGGATAGGTTTTCTTCAATCTTGGCGCACATGACGCCATCGGAGTCATCCGTCTTGCGGTAACGGACACGGACTTGTTTGATGATGAAATAGGAATAGATGAACATCGGCGGCAAGATAATGATGCAGCTGACGGCCAGTTTCCAGCTTAGGGTTAATAGAATAAGGAAAGACAAGGTCACGATATAGAAGGTATAGACCATGCTCATGACTTCACGGATGACGAAACGGCGTAACACTTCTTCGTCACGGGTGCAGGTCTGGATAATATCGCCGCTCTTAGACTTCTTTAAAAAAGGATAAGGTAGACGTTCGATATGATAGAAGAGTTTTAACTGCATTTTGGTGGCAATCCCAGTATCGACGGAAGCCCGTAGAATGTTGCGGGAGACGTTAATCATGGCGCGTGCGATGCCTATGCCGATGATGATAAACGAGAATACCCATAAGTTGGCTCTTAGGAAGACTTGGCCGCCGAAAAGATTGGTCATGGTCGTATCAATCAGCCCAGTCGGGGGATTGTAATTCAAGGTATCGACCAAAATCTTGCTCATGAAAGTCGAAATCAGTTGGAGGAGGACCGCAAAAAAGAGAATGAAAAAAGAAAGGAAATATCTAAAACGATAGCCTTTAGTCATTGCAAACATAATTTTGAGATATTTTTTCATGCTTTGGCCCCTCCAGTCCGGTTATCATTATACTAATGATAGCCGTTTAATGCTAGACAAAAACGTGCAAAGAGGTCGAAAAAAGCGCTATTTTGTCGTGATGAAAACGGTTTCTCCATTAAGACAATCCTGAGACATTTTTATTGAATAAAATAAACTCGTAATCGTTTGTCTCAATGGTGTTTTTTTCGATAACTTCTCTCCATAATATATGTTATAATCGAGTGGACGTTTTAGGAGACCTCTAGCATGGAGCTTAACGAAAAAGATATTGTGGTCATGAGCGGCGGCGTCGAAGTCGCGAATGAACCCGCCCCCAAGAAAAAGAAACATCGAAAACGACACCTTCTCAACATCGTTCTCGTTCTTTTGATTGCGGCACTTGTTATCTTCTTCTCCTTAAAGGATGACTTTAACGCTGTTATTACCTCAATTGCCTCTGCCAATGTCTCATATCTCGTGATTGCTTTTGCGATGGCCATCATCATCTTCATCATCGATGGCTTGATTCTTTATATATTGGCCCGCCTTTATACGACTCGTTTTAAAATCGGGCAAGGCTTAGCTAATGCCTTGATCGGCGTTTTCTATAATGACGTGACCCCTTCCTCTTCCGGCGGTCAATTCATGCAGGCTTATACCTTTAAAAAACAAGGACTTGAATTATCAAGCGCCGCATCTATTCTTGTCATGCACTTCCTTATTTATCAGACTGTTTTGGTGCTTTATGGCATTGTCGCCTTAATCGCCAAACTCCCTCTCTTCCTTGGCTTAAACCCAGTAGCGGATTTTGGCACTTTCGAACTCACCCTGATTCCGCTTTCAATCGTTGGTTTCGCGATTAACTTTACAGTCATCGCCACCATTATCTTGCTGTCCTACTCCAAATGGATGCATACGTTTGTAATCAACTCGGTCGTAGCCATCGGCACCAAAATGAAACTCATCAAACACCCAGATGCCACCAAACAGAACTGGCAATCCCAGATTGAAAACTTTAGAATCGAGCTTCGTCGTTTACAAAGTAACATCCCGGTCACGCTTTTGCTCGGTATTCTATTCTTTATCAAACTGACGATTTTCTATTCCATCCCTTATGTCATTGGCCTCGCGCTCAAAGCCCCGATGACGGCGACCTACTACGACACAGTTTTCTTATCCGCGTACCTCCAAATGATGACCAACATGGTTCCGTTACCGGGCGCCTCCGGCTTCTCGGAATATTTCTTTACCCAAGTATTCGTCGCCATTTACGGTAGCGGCGCCGTCACGACGGCCGCTCAATTAATATGGCGTTCTGCCACCTTCTACCTCGGACTCATCGTCGGCGGTTTTGTCACGGCGTTCTATCGGTCTTCGCCGAAAGAAATTGTTCCTGCCAAATCCGATCGCAAGACCTTTATCGAACTTCAGAAATCCACTTACGAGATGCGGAAAAAGACTTCCGATACCATGTTTCAGACTTCTCAATTGTCTCGTAAAGACATAGAGCAAAAAATGAAAAAGGTCCGGAAAGATCTCTTTGGCGTGCAACGTCGCAAAGCGAAGCGTACTGCTAAAAAAGTTAAACTGCAACCGGGATTCCCGGTTTCCGAAAGCGAAGAAGTTGTGCCGACTCCACTCGATACTTCGGAGACCCACAAGGGAGAAGAATAAATGAATATCGCCTTGTTTAGCGATACTTTCCCACCCGAGATCAACGGCGTCGCCACGTCGACTTTCAACCTGTTTAACGTGCTCCGTAAAAACGGGCATAATGTCTACGCTATATCCACCAATCCATTTTCCAATAAAGTCGAATTCAAAGACAATGTCCTCCGCGTTCCCGGTATCGAACTGAAACGTCTCTACGGTTACCGTATGGCGGGCTTTTTCAACTCGGCTGCCATGCGTATTATCCGCGACATGAAACTTGATGTCATCCATATCCAGACAGAAGCCGGGGTTGGGATTTTTGGGAAAATCGCCGCGAGAACCCTTCACGTGCCGACGGTTTACACCTATCACACCATGTATGAGGATTATACCTATTACGCCACCAAAGGCCATTTTGACCGCTTGGCGCGCGGCATCGTCCGATGGTATTCACGCTTCGTCGCCGAACAATGCACCGAGTTTATTTCTCCCAGCATCAAAACCAAGGACGCGATGCGTTCCTATGGCGTGGACCGTTATATCAACGTTATTCCCACTGGCATCGATTTCTCAAAATTCAAAGAGGAAGCCCAGGACTGGAATGCGATTAACGAGTATAAGAAAGCCCATGGTTTAGATCAAGTCTTTACCATTATCTCGCTTGGGCGTGTCGCTAAAGAAAAGAGCCTTGATATCTGCTTACGCGGGTATGCCGAGTTCTTGAAAACCGCTAAATACGAAACCAAATTCGTCGTGGTCGGCGATGGGCCGGCCCGTCCTGATTTGGAACGTCTTGTCGATGAAATGAATATCCGCAAGCACGTGCTTTTCTTGGGCGCAGTTCCCTCTGAAAAGGTTCCTTTCTTCTACCACTTAGGCGACGTCTTCGTGTCGGCCTCAGTAACGGAAACGCAAGGATTGACGTTTATGGAAGCGATGGCCAGCCACCGCATCGTCCTCTCACGTTTCGATGAAAACCTGAGCGGTGTGATCAAAAACAACATCACCGGTTTCTTTTTCACAAGCGAGAATGATTTCGGCGAGAAACTGCATCATATTCACGCGATGACTGAGGAAGAAAAAACAAAACTATTAAAGGCCGCTATGGAGACGGTCGACGTTTACTCGATTGAGCACTTCTACGAAAATATCATGGAGGTCTACCATCGTGCCATCCGCCAATCCTGGTAGAAAGATTGCCCAAGTCAAAGTCCTTAAAAAACGGGTCATACTGATTTTTGAGGGCGGAGAAAAACTAGATGTCGTTCCTTCCGTGTACGCTGATTTTTATCTCTACGAGGGGAAAACCCTCTCCGATAAAGAATACAAAGATATCCAAAACTCGAATGATGTCGGGAAATTTAAAGACTATGCTTTTGGTTTGCTCGCCGTCCGCAGTTATTCTACCAAACAAATCATCGACCGCTTATATAAGAAAAAAGCCAACCCATCGATGATTTCGACGATTATCGAACAATTGACCACTTCAGGACTTCTTGACGATGACGAGTATGTCGCTGACTTTCTCATTTACGCCAAAGACCGGCATTACGGACAGCGTAAAATCAAAGAAGAACTCTTCCGTGACGGCATCAGCGAAAAGCGGATTTCCGCCCTGGTTTTCGAAGATAATGATGAACTCGAGAAAGCGATGGAGTTGCTCCCGGCATTCCTCAAGAAATATGACCGGTATTCGAATCGAAGCCGACACCAACGGATTTATGATGCTTATCTCAACAAGGGATTCACCAATTCGGTCATCAACAAAGTGCTCGACCGTGTCCCCGAGAATGACAAGACGTTAGAGAAAGAAGCCCTCGCCCATGACTACGAAAAAGCGATGAGGCTCTATACCCGAAGGTTCAAAGGTGAAAAACTTCGAACGCATCTCGTGAATAATTTAGCCCAAAAGGGCTATAATTATGAAGATATCAAATGGATTTTGGAGGAACACAACCATGGCATGGATTAATGAATTCAAGGACGGCGACCGCATTTTTGCTCAGCTTCTCGTGACGAACGTCACCAAAGGCGTCACCGGCAATAACCTCGCCTACCTGACCGTTACGTTGCAGGATAAGACCGGCGTGGTCGATGGCAAGAAATGGGATGTCGTTCCTGAAGATGCCGACACCTACCAGATTGGCAATATCGTCGAAGTCGAAGGCGACGTCATTTTTTACCGTAACAGCCTCCAGATGAAAATCATCCGCGGCCGTAAACTCGATAGTTCCAACGTCGACGCCACCCGCTTCACCATGAGCGCTCCGGTAGAACAGGCGATTCTCGAAAAGAAATTAGCCAAATACCTGAAGTCCATCGTTAACCCCGAATGCTCGGCCATCGTGCACGCGCTCGTCAAACAATATTACGATAAGTTCGTCACCTATCCGGCGGCGGTCCGTAACCATCACGAATATACCAATGGCCTCCTCTACCATACGCTTTGTATGGCGGATCTCGCCGACGCGATTATTCCCTGCTATCCGTCGATTGACCGCGACATGCTCATTTCCGGCATTCTCTTACACGACATCGGCAAGACCGTCGAACTCTCCGGGCCGATTATCCCGAAGTACACCATCGAGGGCAAACTGATTGGCCATATCTCGATCATGGACAGCGAAATCCGCCGGGTCGCCAGTGAACTAAAAATTACCGGTGAGACCCCATACTTACTCGAACATATGATCCTATCTCACCACGGCAAACAAGAATTCGGTTCCCCGGTTGAACCCTTAACCCGCGAAGCCTTGTTACTTAACATCATCGATGACCTGGACGCGAAGATGGCCATCCTCGATAAAGCCTATGCCCTCACGAATGAAGGCGAATTCACCGCTAAGATCTTCCCGCTCGACGAACGGATGTTCTATAAGCCAAAGGCGCCGAAAAAATAACAACAAAAAATGCCGCTTCCAATGACGGGGCGGCATTTTTATGTGCTTTACTCTTTGAGTCCTTTAGAAATCTTGCTAGCCAGAACTGGTAAGTTCAGTTCACCGATATGGACGTTTTCGTACATCTCGATGCGGAAGCCATCGGCGGGTTCGTAGCGTGGGATGACGTGCACATGGAAATGCAGGATGCTCTGCCCTGCCTCTTTATAACAGTTGCTGAGCACGTTAACACCACGGGCACCCAAGGTTTGGATTTGAGCCTGCCCGATTTTTTGGGCGACATCATAGACCTTGTGCATCACCGTTTTCGGCGTAGCCAAGAAGTTAGGATAATGTTTTTTCGAAATAACGAGCGTATGGCCGGTCGTGGCCTGGCTGATGTCGAGAAATGCCAGGACATCATCGTCCTCATATACTTTTGTACAAGGGATGAGACCGACAGCAATCTTACAGAAGATACAATCTTTGACCATAGGTTTCCTCCTAATAAACAAAAGGAGGCACGAGGCCTCCTAGTTTAACGATTCGATTAAGCGTAGAGGGTCGCGAAGTTGTCTTGGAAGTACTGCCAGATGTCTTGATCGTGGAAGATGATGCCCGCTTGTTCCAAATAGAAGTTCATCGCGGTGGTCTTGTTCGCGTCTTTGGCACCTAAGACTTTAGCGACTTTACCGGAGATGGCAGCTAAATCTTTGCCAAGCGCCGTGTAGTTGGTCGTTGAGGTCTCGCTTTCATTCATCTTCGTGGTGTTGATGGCTTCTTCGACTTGAACGATGTAATAGGTTGAACTATCGGCATCATATAAGAGGAAGTTCTTTTCATCACCCTGTTGAGAGTTCTGCGGGATTAAGTAGTACTTGCCATGGATGTTTCGTACGTAGTCGGAAGTTTCCACTTCAGCGGCTCCGTCAAATTCATCGGAGGTGTGATCGACGCCATTGGCGGTGCCGATATTGAACAAACGGTCACGGATCGTGGTCGGGAGGTTGGTGAGACCGCCGTTCTTCACATACCAGCCGTCGGTTGTGTAGTCTTCTTTACGGAGCGTGTTGGTCTTGATTTCGAGTCCAACGGAAGGGACATAGGAGCCACTGCCGGTGAAAGAAGCTTCGACCGTCGTATCGGTTAAGAGACGATCCGGATTGATTTTGGCGTAGTCAGTCATGATGTTTCCAAACATGGTGTAGTCGTATTCGGATCCGACGACGGTGCTCTTGACATCGGCCGCTTCGAGTAAGGCAGCTTCGTTGCTGATAAAGTCAGCTTCGACGCCTCTCCAGGCATTGGCTAAGATTTCAAGGTTAGCATCTTCGGCAGTCGCGGTCGGGGCGAGAATGTTATTCTCGATGAAGGTATCGATGAGATACTTGGCCGCTTCGGGGTGAGCCGCGTTTTTAGAGATGGCGATGTAATTGACCTTACGGGCATAGGAACGTCCGAGGGTCGAGTACTCTTCATCTAATAAATATTGTTCGACAAGTTTTTCACGGTAGATTTCCGGGACTAACACGCCGTCAATATAGCTGGCGTAGTATTCGAGGTGGATGGCGATACCATTGAAGTTGTCTTTGGTAATCGCTGTGGTAAAGACGATGTCTTTGAAATAGCCAGCCGTCGGCGTCACGGCGTAGAGCTGCTTACGCACGTATTGGGCGAATCTTTCTTCGGAGAACTTGTTTTCGGTCTCGTAAGAGCCGGTGGTCGCAAGGGCAAAGAGTTTTTCGTTAACGCGATCGTTGATGTCAGCGACAAAAGCCGCTTTATTCGCATCGAGTTTGACTTCGCTCCAAATGCCGAATTTGTTTTGGGCTAATTTGAGGAGGACGCCATCGAGGACCGCTGAGTTGACGTTGCCGCCATCTTTGAGCGCATCGTAGACGACGCTTTCAATGTTGTTGGTAAGTTCGGAATTGACCGTACCGTCGACGAGGACGGTATCATAATCGGTTGGAGTCGCCAAGATATCGGCGCAACCGGTAATGAGCAAGCCGCAAGCGGCTAAGGTAACGAAGCGAAGAGCTTTCTTGTTATTTTTTAGCATAGCAAGCACCTCCTAAAGCGTATTCCACAGCTGTGGCGGCATCACTGAAGTTGATGGCGCACGTTTCCGGGATTAACCGGCCACGTTCCTGCTCTTGCCGAGCAAGGTAACGCGTGTAAGTGGTCCAGCTGGTTTCGTAAGCCAAATTGGCTTCAAAGGCGGTGTTATCCCGCGTGACGGCGATATAGTTCTCAACGGCGGCCTTGATGTCGGCGTCATGGATGACTACGTCTTGCGAGTCAGCGAGCTTTTCGTAAATGTGAGCATCCAGCATGGTATCGAAACCGCGGACTTCGTCTTTAACGGTCTGCGATCTTTCTTTGTAAACTTTGGTCGTGGTCTGCATGAAGTTGACGTAAGTGATGGCATCGACGCCACCGACTTGCGGGAACGTGCTGGTTCCTGGGATTTCCGCGGTGTAGTAATCGGCAAGGCTGACACCATTTTCTTCATCGACTAACGCTGAGCGCTCGACGACGATGAAATGGAGACCTTGGTAACCACTGCTGGAAGTGCCTGTGCCGGCTCTGACGGCTAAGATCACTTTGCCATCTTCATCGGTCAGAACGGTTTTGCCACCGAGTTCCGGGACGGATTGGAATCCGAGTAAATCGGTCGTATCGATCGCATTGCCATCGGTGTCTTCTGGAACGATGACACTGACGTTATGCTTGTTGAAGTATTCGTTGAAGTAGATGTTACGTGGGTAGTAGAGCGAGCTACCTTCGTTAACAACGTGTCCGTCCGCATCTTTGATTGTGTCAGCCACATTCTCGATTTGTAAGGCGGCGCCGTAAGGAATTTCACCGATGCCAAGACCAGTTAAGTAAGCGCTGGCGTCTGCCGGTACGCTGAGTTTGTCAGCATTGGCAACGACGGCGGCATCTTGATTGTAGATGGCGTCATAGGCGTAAACCCCTAATTTGAATTCATTGACGTAGGATGTCGACTTGGTCATGATGCCAAGATCACCGAAGTTCGCGGCTGAGGTTGTATCAGCGCTGGCTTCACGAGCGATATCACCGAAAGTTTCGGCATTCTTGCGAATGGCTAAACGTTTGATAACGCTGGAGATGTTTTTGGCTTCCTGGGAAGTGATAGTTCCGTTGTAGAAGGCGGAAGCATCTGCACTCACGCTGACCAAGATGTGGCGAACGTGGTAAGGAAGTTTGGTTTCGAGATATCCCTTATAGGCCGGGACATTGCGATAGGCGGCAGCGCCGCTGACCAATTCGTCGACATTATTTTTGTAGAATTGATCTTCGACTTCCGTCTGCATCAACTGAAACGCAAAATAATCTTTCAGTTCGACGAGATCCTCGACATTGTAGGTTGCAAGCAAAGTATCAAGTTCATCATCATACTTTGTGTTGTTGGTATCGGCATTCGATGTGGCCGTTTCCTTAACGCCGCTCACCTTATTGGCAGCTTGGTCTAGGATTTCAGCTTTCTTAGCCGCATTCGCGGGACTATCCATCTCATTGCGAATGATGACTTCGCTGATGGCTTTGTAAAATTCTGCGACGCCGGTTGAGTTAGTCTGAAATTGACTGTATAACTCGTCCGCGGTGTAGTTGAGAACTGTGCCGTCAGTGCCGGTCAGCGTCAATACATAACCTTTATTGTTTCTGGTCAAGAAGTCGCACGATGTTAAAGCGACCACCGATAAACCAGCAACAAGCGCAAGGGTTAGTTTGCCTTTCTTCATATTTAGTTTCTTCCTCCTTAAATAAATACAGCATAGTCATTTTATAATTTTAATAACATTAATTCAATAACAAAATGGACAAAGTTCACGACTCTTGCTAGCAATATTATGCCCAAAAATCACAAAAAGATTAAAAAGAGAGAAATTACCCTCGTAGGACTAATAGGAAAGCACCGCTATCCATCACGAATTACCGAAGTTTATCGTTTCGTTTGTAGAGTGGGTGGTCGTGTTGTAAAATAATAACGTTGCTTAGGAGTGATTGGCATGCCAACTTTATATATTCGAGATTTGCACGTTGAAGCCGAACAAAAGGAAATCCTGAAAGGCGTCAATTTAACGATTGGACCTCATCAGACTTTAGCCTTGCTTGGTCCCAACGGCCACGGAAAATCAACTTTACTCGCCGCGATTATGGGAAATCCACATTATAAGGTGACCCAAGGGACGATTTTTTTAGATGACCAGGATGTCCTCGCGATGTCGGTCGACCAACGCTCTCGCGCCGGATTATTTCTTGCGATGCAATATCCGAGCGAAGTCCCAGGTGTCATTAATGCCGATTTTTTGAAAGCAGCCGTCAACGTCCGAAGAGAAAAACCGGTGACGCTTTTCCAGTTCTACAAAATGCTCGACACTGCCTCCAAAGAAATGAAAATTCCTTTCGAAATGGCGAATCGTTCGCTTAATGAGGGGTTCTCCGGTGGTGAAAAGAAACGTAACGAAATCCTGCAATTAATGCTTCTCAACCCAATTATCGCGATGCTTGACGAAATCGACTCCGGTCTGGATGTCGATGCCCTGCAGACCGTCAGTGAAGCTATTAAAAAAGAGCAAACCTCGGGGATGGTATTCCTCGTTATTTCTCACTACGCCCGTTTATACGATCTCATTTCTCCGACGCATGTCGCTGTCATGATCAATGGCCAAATTGTCGTTGAAGGCGGGCCAGACATTATCAAGCGTATTGATACGACTGGTTATGAATGGATTAAAACCGAACTGGGAATCGAAATCGAAAAAGATGAAGCTATCATGAGCGTCACCTCGATTGGTTCCTGCGCGACGAAAGAAGTCCTGAAACGTGGATAGAATCGCGCTTCTTTCACAACATAAGGCCTTAAAGATTTCGAAAAACGAGGGAAGTTTAAAGGTTATCATCGGGAAAAGCGAATCCCCGCTCTTCATCCTTCTGGATTGGAGCCAAATTTCATCCACTCACCTTGATATTGAAATAACTTCTTGCCAGGATGTCGACATTCTTGAGATTGCGGACGCCCGTGATACTGAACTCACCCTTCATGTCAAAGACGGCGCAACGCTCAACTGGTCGACCGTGGCTTTTGTCCAAGGAAAGAAAACTAAAATTCATGGCGTTCTAGAAAATAATGCCAGTGTAAACGTCGCTTTTGCGGATTTCTCGTTAGGAAACGAAATACTCGACGCACTCTATATTTTGAAGGGCGATCATGCCTGTATCGATTGGCATCTGGCCTCGCTCGCCGCCCGGACTGATCAAAAGAACATTCAAGTATCATTTGACCATGTGGGACTTGATACTTACGCGATGATGAATAACTATGGCGTGACCGAAGATAGCGGGTCCTTGATTTTTGCCGGTACAAGCCATATATTCAAGGGCTCTCACCACAGTCGGACGCATCAAAATGCTAAAATCATGGTGTTCGATCCGCAATGTACTGCCAAAGCGAATCCTGTGCTGAAAATTGACGAGAACGACATTGAAGCAAGCCATGCCGCAGCGGTTGGCAAGGTCAATGACGACCACTTATTCTACCTGTGCTCACGTGGGTTAAGGCATGACGAAGCAAAACGCCTCATCACGCTTGGTTATCTGAACCCGATTATGAATTATTTCCATGACGAAGATATCAAAGCGAGAATCGCTACTGAAATAGAAAAGAGAGTGTAATTATGTACAACCTTAAAAAAATCCGGTCTGACTTCCCAATGCTTAACGGTAAGACAATGCAAGGTCATCCTTTAGTTTACCTTGATAATGCCGCGACCACTTTTAAACCCAAAGCCGTTTTGAAAGCGATTGAGAAATATTACACTGAATATACAGCGAATGCCCATCGTGGAGATTACGATTTAACGCATACTGTCGATGTAAAATTCGATGAAGCGCGTCAGACCGTTGCTGATTTCATCAACGCCAAAAAAGAAGAAGTCGTCTTTACCTCTGGCACTAGTATGTCGCTCAATATGGTCGCTTATGGCTGGGGCGCAAAATATCTGAAAAAAGGCGACGAGATTCTTCTCACTCAAGCCGAGCATGCCAGCAACGTCCTTCCGTGGTTCAAAGTTGCGGAGATGACTGGTGCGACAATCGGATATATCCCTTTGGATTCTGAGGGTCGTTTAACGGTAGAGAGTTTAAGAAAAACAATTACTGCGAAGACCAAGGTCGTCGCGGTTGCCCATGTCACGAATGTTCTTGGATTCACTGTTGATATTAAGGCATTAGCTAAATTGGCCCATGAGTTCGGCGCAATTATCGTTGTCGATGGAGCGCAAAGCGTTCCGCATCTTAAAACAGACGTCAAAGACCTCGATTGCGACTTTCTTGCTTTCTCTGGTCACAAACTTTGCGGTCCGACAGGCATCGGCGTTTTATACGGCAAATATGCCTTATTACAGAAAACCGACCCGTTTATGACAGGCGGCGGAATGAACGCCCGTTTCGATATGTGTGGTGAAGTATCTTATTTACAACCGCCCTTCAAATTTGAAGCCGGAACACAGAATATCGAAGGCGTGTTGGGCATCGCTGCAGCCATTAAATATCTACAAAAAATCGGCCTCGATAATATCGCTGCACACGAGCATGAACTGCGTGCTTATGCCATCAGCGAATTGAAGAAACTCGACAACATCATTCTCTATAACGAAAGAGCCGAGGCTGGTATTATCACCTTTAACTTAAAGGGAGTCTTTGGACAGGATGCCGCAACCTATTTCAACTCCCGCGGTGTCGCTGTTCGCTCGGGTAACCACTGTGCTAAAATCCTTCTTACTTTTTTAAATACCTCAAATACCTTAAGAGCGAGCATCTATTTGTATACATCAAAAGAAGACATTGATGCACTCATCGATGCGTGTAAAAAAGGCGGTGACTTCCTCGATGCCTATTTTAATTAATCCGCAGATGATGCGCCAGGTGATTATGGATCACTACGAGCATCCAAGAAACAAACGCATACCCAAAGACGATCGTTACCTAAAAATACACATGGATTCCGCATCATGCATAGACGATATCTACGTGTACCTTTTAGTCGAAAATGGCATCATCAAAGACTGCAGTTTTGATGGTGTCGCATGCACCATTTCAACGGCTTCAACTTCGATAATGACCGAACTTGTGATGGGAAAAACGCTTAAAGACGCGCTTTATATCATCAAGCAATATACTGCAATGATCCATGAAGAAAAATATGACGATTCAGTGCTCGACGAAGCCATTGTTTTTATGAACACCGCAAAACAAGCTGCGCGTATTAAATGTGCGACGATTGGTTGGGATGGTCTCGAAGAGCTTATTCACGAATCAGAAGGCGAGAAGCATGACCACCGGTAAAACGGAAAAAGAAGAATACAAGTACGGCTTTAAGGATAAAGATGTCTCAATCTTAAAGACGCCTATTGGCCTGAACGAGGAAATTGTTCGGGAAATTTCGCATCTCAAAAATGAACCCGAATGGATGCTTGAATACCGCATCAAATCATTAAAAAACTTTGAATCCATGCCACTGCCTAAGTTTGGACCTGATTTAACTTTTTTAGATTTTCCTTCTTACACTTATTTCACACGACCAAGTAAGGGCGAAGAAAAAAACTGGGAAGACGTCCCCGAAACTATAAAAAATACCTTCAAGAAACTGGGTATCCCAGAAGCTGAGCAGAAATTCCTGTCTGGTGTCTCGACACAGTATGAATCAGAAGTTGTTTATCACAGCATGCTGAAAGAAGTCGAAGACAAAGGCGTTATCTTTTTGAGCACTGACATGGCGCTTAAAACTTGCCCTGATCTATTTAAGAAATACTTTGGAACGCTTGTTTCAAATAGTGACAACAAATTTTCGGCATTGAACGGCGCGGTTTGGTCAGGGGGATCTTTCATCTATATCCCGAAAGGCGTCCATTTGGATAAACCACTACAATCTTATTTTCGGATCAATAACGAAAAAAGCGGACAATTTGAACGTACGTTAATCATCGTTGATGAAGGTGCTGATGTTCATTATGTCGAGGGATGCACTGCACCTATATACTCTAGAGAATCACTCCATGCCGCGGTGGTTGAAATCTTCGTTCTTAAAGGTGGAAAGTGCCGCTATTCGACCATCCAGAACTGGTCCAACAATATCGTTAATCTTGTAACAAAACGAGCGATTTGCTATGAAAATTCGCAAATGGAATGGATTGACGGCAATATTGGAAGCCAACTCAATATGAAATATCCGGCTGTTATTTTAGCAGGCTCAGGAGCCCGTGGAACTTGCATCTCAATTGCTGTTGCCTCGAAAGGCCAATATCAAGATGCAGGAGCGCGAATGATTCACCTCGCGCCTAATACCAGTTCTACCATTATTTCAAAATCAATTGTCCGTAATGGTGGTCATGCTAATTATCGTGGAACTGTCCGTCATGGTTCAAAGGCAATCAACTCCCGTAGTCACGTCGAATGCGACACTTTGATTCTTGACGACATTTCTCAGAGTGACACCATTCCGACGAACGAGATCCGAAATAATGAATCCTATATTGAACATGAAGCGACAGTTAGCAAAATCAATGAGGAACAATTATTTTATTTGATGTCGCGTGGCATTTCGGAAAAAGATGCGGTTCAGATGATTGTAATGGGATTTATCGAACCTTTTAGCCGAGAACTTCCCATGGAATATGCAGTTGAGCTCAATCAATTAATCAAGATGGATATGGAAGGCAGTGTCGGTTAGCATGGACTACGAAATAATCGTCGTCGGTGGCGGACATGCTGGTATAGAAGCTAGTATGGCGGCAGCCCACATGGGAGCCACCACTCTTTTAATCACCCTAAATAAAAAAATGATGGCAAATATGCCGTGTAATCCATCTATTGGCGGTTCTGCCAAGGGGATTGTCGTTCGTGAAATTGATGCGCTTGGTGGCATGATGGGTATTGGTGCTGACCATGAATATCTGCAAATGAAGATGCTTAATACTGGCAAAGGGCCAGGCGTCCAATGTCTTCGTGCTCAAGCAGATAAAAAAACATACCCTGCTTACATGCAAAATCTGGCACAAAATACCAACAATCTGACAATCATTGAAGGCATGGTTGTTGCCCTCCTTCACGATGAAAAAAAAGTCTTTGGGGTAAGACTATCGGATGGTAAAGAATACACCTCCAGCGCCGTAATTTTAACTACTGGCACGTATATGGAATCGCAAATACTGGTTGGTCACACTTCAAGGAGTGCTGGTCCCGATGGTGAGAATCCCTCTCTTGGTTTGTCACCATATTTATCGACCATGGGAATTAAACTCTTTCGTTTAAAAACCGGTACCCCTCAAAGAATAAAACGTGACTCTATCGACTTTTCGCAAACTACACCGCAGTATGGAACTCCAGGCGATTTGGCCTTTTCATATACGACAAACACATTTATCCCGATTGAAAAACAAGAGCCTTGTTATTTAATTTACACAAAACCTTTAACCCATCATATTATTCGCGAAAACCTTAGCAAATCCGCCATGTATGGTGGCTGTGTCACAGGTGTTGGGCCGCGATATTGCCCCAGTATTGAAGATAAAATTGTTCGGTTTGCTGACAAGGAACGACATCAGCTATTTCTTGAACCAGAATCTCGTGTGACTGATTCAATATACTTGCAGGGATTTTCTACCTCGATGCCTACTGATGTACAAGATGAAATGGTTCATTCTCTCCCCGGTCTCAAGAATGCAGTGATATTAAAATATGCGTATGCAATAGAGTACGACGCTGTGGTTCCCACTCAATTTGATGCAACATTACAAGTCAAATCTTGGCCAGGTCTTTACTGTGCCGGACAAATCGTCGGAACTTCCGGTTATGAGGAAGCTGCAGGTTTAGGACTTATGGCTGGAATTAATGCTGTTCTCAAAACAAGAGGTCAGATGCCCTTGATATTGAGACGCGACGAAGCTTATATTGGCGTCATGATTGATGATCTGGTGACCAAAGGAACAAAAGAGCCTTATCGGCTCATGTCTTCTCGTGCTGAATACCGTCTTTTGATGCGCCATGATAATGCAGATTTAAGATTGACTGAAAAAGGGTACATGGCTGGCTTGATCAGTTCTTCACGATACGAACGGTTTTTAACCAAAAAAGATAACCTTGAGAAAACAATAAACATTTTGGAAAATAGCCATTTAGGGAACAAGCCTGAACTTATTAAGTATTTGAACTCTATTGGCTTCGATGATTTGAAAGGTGGTATCTCAGGGATTGAGTTACTACGTCGGCAAGAAGTAAAATACGAGCAAGTTAGAAAGTTTATTCCTCTTCTTGATAGTGTCTTCCTTGACAAGACTGCAATTGAACAACTTGAGATTATGATTAAATTTGAAGGATACATTGCAAAGCAAAAAAAAGAAGCACTGAGCATGGCCAAACTTGAAAACTTTGTCATTCCAACGGGTTTAGATTATAAAAAGATGGATGGTCTAGCATTAGAAGCACGACAAAAGCTAACCTTGATTCAACCGTTAACAGTTGGGCAAGCGAGCAGAATATCGGGAGTAAACCCTAGCGATATCTCTATTTTACTCTTATACTTACGAAGAGGGACGAAACATGACAATTGATGAAATGAGTTTGCTTCTCCAAAAACGCGGTCTTCATCTTTCCTCTATGCAAAAAGAACAATTCGTAAAATATATGAATCTTCTTATCGAATGGAACGAGAAGATAAATTTGACTGCTATCAAAAACCCAAGTGAAATTATCGAAAAACATTTCTATGATTCCCTTCTTCTTATTGATGTTATTCAGCTTGATTCGCAGAAGTTGATTGATATTGGTTCTGGGGCAGGTTTGCCGGGGATTCCTTTAAAAATTGCCTTTCCAAATTTAAAAGTTACTTTGCTTGAACCCACTGGAAAAAGAGTCACATTTTTGAATACTGTTATTCGTGAATTAAAATTGTGCGATATTGTTGCTTTGAATGATCGTGCCGAGAATATCAAACATGATCAGAGAGAATTTTTTGATGTCGCAGTCGCTCGGGCTGTTGCTCCTTTAAATATCCTCAATGAATTGTCTTTGCCCTTCATAAAGGTGAATGGTTTGTTTATTGCCATGAAAGGCCCGAGTGCTGACGAAGAAGCTGTTCTAGCCTCTAATTCAGTTATTAAACTCTCGTCACATATTCAATCCATTTTTTCGACCAATCTTGTCACCAATAATGATGTACGTAAAATGGTCATCATAAAAAAAGATGAGCCAATTTCATTGAAATATCCACGTTTATTTGCGGAAATAAAAAAGAAACCTTTGTAGTCATCTCCTTTGTTTTTTCTTATGTTATACTTTAAAAATGACGGGAGTGGTTATATGGCGAAAATAATTGCAATAGCCAATCAAAAGGGTGGAGTCGGAAAGACAACCACTGCCATTTCTTTGTCATCTTCATTAGCCCATTTTAATCGTCGCGTTTTGCTCATTGATATGGATCCTCAAGGTAACTCATCTCGTGGTGTTGGAACAGACATCACGCTGATTTCTAAAAGTGTTTATGATGTTTTAATTAAAGACGCTGATATTAATAAAGTCATTCGTAAGACTGCGATGAAAAACCTCGACCTTTTGCCAGCAAATTTGAAACTTGCATCCACTGAATCTGAAATTGCGAATAAAAACATCCAACCCTTTTTCTTGCTCAAAAACGCGTTAAAAAATCTGCGTAAAGAATATGATTATATGATTGTCGACTGCCCTCCTTCGCTTGGTTTACTAAATATCAATGCTCTCGTCGCGGCAAAAGCTGTTTTGATACCCGTGCAATGCGAATATTTTGCTATGGAAGCAGTGGCACAAATTCTTGCCTCAATTAGTAAAATACAGGCAAATTATAATCCTGAATTAGGAATCGAAGGTTTCCTTTTGACAATGTATGACCCACGCACTCGGCTAGGTACAGAGATTACTACTCAGGTTAGGGGTTTATTTAAGGAAAACACTTTTTTGACTCAAATCCCAAGAAACATTTCTTTGCCTGAAGCTAGTGCGCGCGGAATACCGATAACACTTTATCGTCCAACATCTTCAGGGAGCCTTTCCTATTTAAGCTTAGCTAAGGAAATAATGGATCATGAAGAACGATAATACCAAGATTATTAAACAGAACTTGAGCACATTGCTTAAAAAGTTCTCTAAAAATGATGTTATTGTCAAAATGGAAAAAGAATATAATTCTTCTTCCGCTAAGGTTTTGCAGACTTTAATGATTGATGACAATGGTGTCTTAAAAGATGTAAGAATCAATGAGAAAGATGTAAAAAATCTCACCGAATCCATTCTTGCCAATGGCATTTTGACACCTCTCGTCGTGCGTCCTAAAAACGATCATTTCGAAATCGTTTTGGGAAGGAAGAGACTGATCGCCGCAAAACTATTAAATCTTAAAGAAGTACCTGCAATTATTCGGGATATAAATGACGAGGAAATGCTTATTATGCTTCTCGCTTTCATGCGTGATAATCACGATATCAATGCTGTCGGCATTGCCATTTTATGCGATAGACTTACGAAAGAATATCGTTATACACAGCAATCCCTTGCTGATTTAACACATCAATCGCGTTCACAAATTACAAATACTCTTCGCTTACTGAATTTGCCTAAACATGTTTTGGATGAAATCAGCAGTTCGCGGCTTTCCTATGGTCATGCAAAAGCACTGGCCACTTTACCGGAATCTGTGATTAATGATTTTGTCGCTAAAATACACATCGAGAGTTTATCAGTGAGAAGCATTGAGAGAATGGTCGCAAATTATAAGCATATTTCAACAACGATTTCAAAAGAAAAAGGGATTGAAAAAAAATTCAATGCGGAAGTAAAAACCTCCCATAAATCAGTTACTCTAAAATTTAAAACAGAAGATGAACTTAACGAATTCATTGATGGTTTAACAAAATAGTATGGAAAAGATGCGTTTACAAAAATATTTGGCACAATCGGGTGTAGCATCGCGAAGAAAGGCCGAAGAAATGATTTCTACTGGTCGAGTATCAGTTAATGGAATAGTTACAACCGTTCTCGGAACGACTGTTAGCGGTGATGATAAAGTCGTCGTTGATGGAAAAAGTTTGGAAGCTGAGCAGTTATACTATTTTCTTTTCAACAAGCCTGCAAGAACTGTTACTACCGTTTCTGATGATCGTGGCCGGAAAACGGTTTTGGAATTTTTTCAAGATATTCCCGCGAGACTATTTCCGGTGGGGCGTCTTGACTACAATACGACAGGGGCGTTAGTAATTACAAATGATGGTGAATTGGCATACCTTATGACGCACCCATCAACGAACCTTGACAAGACATATCAAGTGGAAATTGCTGAAGATTTTGATAAAAAGAACATTATTGATTTTGAAACCGGGATTATGCTAGAGGAAGGAATTACTGCTCCTGCTACAATTGTTGTCCGTGACGATCATCATTTGAGTGTAACAATACACGAAGGAAGAAATCGTGAAGTTCGTCGCATGTTCGAAAAACTTGGGTACACGGTTAAATTATTGCACCGTTCGAATATCGGATTTTTAAGTATTCAGCCTATTCCCCTCGGAAAGTATCGACCACTGCAAAGTAATGAAATCGAAAAAATGAAAACATTATGTCTTTTGAGAAAGCAAACAAATACTTATCAGAAAAAATAAAGAGAACAGTTGTATTTTCGTGGAGTAATACTATAATTAAATTGAACTTCAGGGTTAGGTGTAATTCCTTACCGGCGGTATACCCCGCGAGCTTCGGCACGAACTAGTGAAATTCTAGTGGCGACAGTAAAGTCTGGATAAAAGAAGTGTGCGTCTTGGCGCAGCCCTGTTTGTGGGGCTTTTTTATTTTCATGGAGGACGAATCATGGAACAAAACAAGACGAAAAATAGTGCAAAAACCATTCGAATTATGGCGAGAGTCGCGATTTTCGGAGCCATCGCGACTATCTTATATGTCGTTCCGTTCTTCACATTCACCATACCGTTTTTTCCGGGTTTCTTACAATTTCATTTTGATGAGATTCCTGCATTCATAGCTGGATTTGCCTATGGTCCACTCACGGCTTTCTTCGTTATATTAGTTAAAACACTTATAAAATTACCCATGTCAACGACAGCTTTTGTTGGAGAAGCGGCAGATCTTCTTTATAGTTCGGCCTTCGTTATTCCAGCCGCTTTAATCTATAAGAAAAACCGTACTATTGCAGGCGCACTCTATGGCTTCGGTTTAGGGTTTATCTGTCAGTTAATTGCAAGTTCGTTAGGCAATATGTTTTTCATGATTGATTTCTATGTATTCTTTATGGGATTTCCGGCCGATGCAATCCTCGCAATGGGGCAGGCAGCTAACTCAAACATTACGGACATCCATTACACGATGGTACTCTATGGGATTTTACCCTTTAATGTGGTCAAAAATTTCCTCGTCGTGCTTGTCACTTTCCTCATCTATAAACGAATTCACATTCTCATATCAAAAAAGTTGTAAGCACAAAAAAACTCGGCACAAGCCGAGTCTTTTTATTTATTCCACTTCGATAGCGGAAGTTGGACAATCAGCGACGGCACCATCAACAGCATCTTCTTCTCCGGCTGGAACAACATCAACGATAGTTTTCATTTTTCCATCGTCATCCCAGTCGAATACACTTGGTACTGTGGCATTGCATAATCCACAACCAATACAGTTGTCTTTAATAATGCGAACCTTTTTTTTCATTTGAACTTTCCCCCTGTAACAATCAAATTATATGAAAGAGTAGGATAAATAGCAATAAGATTTGGCGCCATAAAAATCCAAAGAAAACAAAAATGTCCCTATCAATTTTAAGAGATTTCTATTATTATAAATAGAAGTGAATGAGGTTGAATATTTGTGCCCCAAAATACCAGAGTCCAAAAATACCAAAAGTTACGAAGCGACATCGAACAAATGGATGACGGCAATTTTAAAAACCCAATTAAAGCAACCGCTACGACACCTGAAGTAATTATCACTCAAGAGACACACCTTCCGGATTCACATCCACTGACTGATCCGATTACGCGAGGGGCCATTAACATCCCCCTTGAAGAATTGATGAAGAATCATACTAAAATTACGAATGACGAGTCATTTGTGACTGAAGAACAAGTGGCTTTAGAAGAGCAGAAAAGTAAGTTATATAGCATTCTCGGTACTATTGCCACTATTTTAATTGTGGTTTCTCTTGTTGTTGGGCTAGGACTGTTATTGTGGGGGTTATTTGATAAATGAAAATTAGCATCGCTATTGACGGCCCAGCGGCCGCCGGCAAATCAACTGTAGCAAAAAAAGTCGCATCTATCCTCGGCTTTATTTATATCGATACTGGCGCCATGTATCGTGCTTTTACTTACTACGTTTTGAAAAAAGGCGTTGATCCGCAAAATGAAGTTGCCTCGTGCGCACTTATTCCCGAAGTCAAAATCGAGTTGCTCCCTGGTGGAACAGTTCTGTGTAATAACGAGGATGTGACACGTGTCATCCGTGATCCTTTAGTCTCCGCAAACGTTTCCTATATTGCATCTTACAAGAGCATTCGCCTCCATCTTGTCGCATTACAACGCGAGATGGCTGAAAAAGGCTCGGTTGTTATGGATGGTCGCGACATCGGAACCTACGTTTTGCCTAACGCGGAAGTGAAAATTTATCAGATTGCATCTGTTGAAACTCGCGCTGTCCGTCGTTACGAAGAGAATATTGGTAATGGCATAAAATGCGAACTTAAACAAATCGAAGAAGATTTACGGAGACGCGATTATATCGATTCGCACCGTGATTTCGCGCCACTTAAACCTGCAACTGATTCCGTTCTCATCGATACTTCGTTCATGACTGTTGACGAAGTCGTCAATGCCATTTTAGCGATTATTAAACGCAAAACGGCAGGTGACAGGAAATGATTACCGGTGTTGTTGCAATTGTCGGAAGTCCAAATGTAGGAAAATCCACGATCTTTAATCGACTTGTCGGCGAACGACGTTCGATTGTTGATGATCAACCAGGAATCACTCGCGATCGCTTATATGCAAAAGCGACTTGGCTTTCCAAGGAATTTAGAGTTATTGATACTGGCGGTATTGAATTAGCGCCACATCTTTTCCAAGAACAAATTCGCGCTCAAGCCGAAATTGCGATCGAAGAAGCCGACGTTGTTTTGTTTGTGGTCGATGGTAAAGTTGGAATTTCCGCTGACGACCGGTTAGTCTCAAAAATGCTCTATAAGGCCGGTAAGCCTGTTGTTTTAGCTGTTAATAAAATCGATGATATTGAAATGGCGATTAATGTCCATGAGTTCTATGCGCTAGGGTTAGGCGAGCCCATTGCTGTTTCCGGCGTTCACGGCATTGGAATTGGCGATATGCTTGACAAGATTATTAAATTACTTCCGGACAAAAAACAAAAAGAATACGAAGGACAGATTTGTTTTAGCATCGTTGGACGGCCTAATGTTGGGAAATCTAGTTTAGTGAACGCAATTTTAAATCAAGAGCGTGTCATTGTCAGTGATATCGCTGGCACAACACGTGATGCGGTGGATACCTCTTTCAGACGCGAACAAAGAGACTATGTCGTTATTGATACTGCCGGTTTGCGTAAACGCGGCAAGATCTTTGAATCAGTTGATAAGTATGCGGCGCTCCGTGCTCTTTCTGCTATCGACCGAAGCGATGTCGTGCTCCTTGTCATTGATGCTAATGAAGGCATTCAAGAGCAAGATAAACACATCGTTGGCTATGCGATTGATGCGAGAAAAGCGGTCATCATCGTCGTCAATAAATGGGACTTGCTCAAAAAAGACAATAGCACGATGACCAAATTTACCCAGGAAATCAGGGCTGGTTTTAAGTTTCTTGATTATGCTCCGATTATTTATATCTCTGCCAAGGACCGCGTCCGTATCAATGATGTTTTTCAAAACCTCGATTTAGTCTATGATAGCTATTGCTTGCGCGTTCAAACCTCAACATTGAATGAGATCATGCAAGATGCTCAAATCATGAACCCGACGCCTTATTTCAACGGCGGACGTTTAAAAATATTCTTTGCCAATCAAGTCAGCACTAAGCCGCCGACTTTTGTCTTATTCGTCAATGACACGCATTATATGCATTTCTCCTATCAGCGTTTCATTGAAAACCGCCTTCGTGCCACCTTTGGTTTTGAGGGGACCCCGATCAACGTGGTCTGCCGAGAGAGAAAATAATTATGAAAATCGCCATTATCGGAACCGGGACTTGGGGAACTGCTCTTGGCCAAGTTTTAAACGACAACGGTCATGATGTTATTTTGTATGGGCGCGAAGAGTCCCAAGTTAAGGAAATAAACGAGGAACATCGAAATACAGAATATTTCGGACCCGATTTATTTTTACCTTCCTCCATCGTCGCAACGACATCATTAGAAAAAGCGCTCAATGGCAGGCGTTATATTGTTTTAGCCGTTCCGACAGCCGCCATGCGTAGCGTATTAACTAAAATCGCTCCTCTTCTCGAGCAAAAGTCATATTTTATCAACGCCGCCAAAGGCTTTGATCCTGAAACCAGCGTCCGAATCTCTGAATTAGTAAGAAACGAGATTCCAGAGGACAAACGTTTTGATATTGTCTCTATTATTGGGCCAAGCCATGCCGAAGAAGTGATTCTCCGTCAATTAACAGCGGTGACAAGCACATGCCTAAATCTTGCTTTGGCTCATCGCATCGCAAAACTTTTTTCAAACTCATATTTCCGCGTCTATGCACAAACCGATGAAATTGGGGCGGAAATTGGCGCCGCCATGAAAAACACGATTGCGATTGCTAGCGGAATTTTACAGGGATTAGGCTATGGCGACAATGCCCGTGCTGCTCTTGTCACTCGTGGCCTTGCCGAGATGGTAAAATATGGCAAACATTTTGGCGGTCACACCAAAACCTACCTAGGACTCACTGGGCTCGGCGATTTGATGGTTACATGCAATTCTTACCATAGTCGCAATTTTATGGCTGGGTTACAAATCGGACGCGATGATTCATCGGCACATTTCTTGGCGACTAACAAAGCGACTGTAGAAGGCATACGTACGGCCAAAGTTATCTATGATATCGCAAAGAAAAATAACATCGAAGTCCCGATTGTCGAAAGTGTCTATCATGTTTTATATGATGGCGCAAAACCATCTGAGTTAATTCGGTTGCTAATGACACGTCCCCTCAAAGAAGAATAACAATAGTTTTCTATTTGACCAGCTTCTACTTTGCATAGAAAATGTATAAAATCTATACACTGTGCAAGAAATTTCAGTTTTTTCGTCTATTTTCTAAAATCGGCTCTTTTTACTCGATTTTCTCAAAAAAACAGCCGTTTTTTTCTATTTTTAGCCGTTTCTATCGTTGGTATTTTTTGCGGCTTTCAAAATTTTGCGACGAAAAGCCACTTTTTTAGCTTTCAGTAGTTGTCAATTGAAAAAAAGTGTGCTAATTTATGATTAAGAAGATGGAGGAACATCATAATGAATAAATTCGATTTGGTCGAACAAGTATCCAAAAAAGCTGGTTTATCTAAGAAAGATACTGAAGCCGCGGTTGAGGCGATTTTCGCTATCACCGAATTGACTTTGGCGAAGAAAGAACCAGTCAAGATTTCTGGGTTCGGCGCATTTGGAGTCAGAGAACGCAAAGGTCGCTTAGGCGTCAACCCGAGCACTGGCAAGAAAATTAAAATCCCTGCCGCTACCGTTGTTGTTTTCAAAGCTTCCAAAAAATTAAAAGAAAAAGTTGCTGTTAAAGCAAAAGGCAAAAAGTAGATTTATCTCACTTTAAACCTTAAAAGAGGACTTCGGTCCTCTTTTTTTTACGCCTGTAAAGTAAAATAGATTATTATATTAGTAGTCGTAACGAACGAGAAAAATACATGGATATCAAAATCTTCACAAACCTTGCCAAGAAATTTAAAAGTAGTGGTTATTCGCTTTACATGGTCGGTGGGACTTCCCGCGACTATCTTTTAGGCAGACCTATTACTGATTTTGATTTATCGACCGATGCGATTCCCTCGGAAATCAAAGTGTTTCTTCCGGAAGCGGATTTTACTTTCTCGCATTATGGATCAGTAAAATTGAAAGTTGGCGGAAAAAACGTCGATATCACGACACTTCGCCAAGAAGAAAAATACAAAGATCATCGCCATCCTTCTTCGGTGTGTTTTGTTTCTCAAATAAAACTCGATTATTCCCGTCGTGATTTTACGATCAACGCCATCTACATTAACGACCAACTCGAAGTTTTTGATTTTACTAACGGTATCGATGACATCAAGAAAAAAATCATTCGTACCATCGGTGAACCGAACGAACGTTTCCAAGAGGACCCATTAAGACTCTTAAGAGCCCTTCGCTTCAAGTTGAAGCTGGGCTTTGAATTTGAAGAAACGACAGGTCGCGCCATCAAAAATAATTGGGATTTGCTGGAATTTTTAAACCCCGCAAAAGTCGCTGAGGAAATGGCCAAAATGAATCGAATCGATCCACTAGCCGCCGAAAAAATAATAGCTGAGTACTCCCGCAAATAGAAGATTCAAAGAATATACATCGGCAGTTATGATATTATTAAGAAACTTGAGGTAAACCTATGGAAAACAACAGCATGGGAGCAATCGATTTACGCTTTTTACTCCTTGAGAATTACAAGAAGCTCGGCATCAATGAAAAACAGTTGGCCGTCATTTTTATGGTCCATCATTTGCTCAAGCAAAACAATAACTTGGTTACTGCGGATTTACTCTCTTTGAAAATGACCATGCCTGTCGAAGAAATCGACTCCATTCTCGTGGAACTGCTCAATAAAAACATCCTAGAATTCGATAATTCCGGTAGCCAGATGAAAACGACTTTAAATCCTTTGAAACGCCGTCTCTACCGCGAGTTCCAAATGAACGTCGTCAAGGAACAAGAAGAAACCACATCGAAGGATTATGCCGATCAACTGAAGAATGTTTATGAAGTCTTTGAAAAAGAACTCGGCCGCACGCTCTCTCCTTTAGAGTTCTCGCGTATTCGTGAATGGGTCAGTTTTGGTTATTCCGACGAAATTATTATCAATGCGTTAAAAGAAGCGATTTCGCAAAATAAAAAATCCATACGGGCAATCGATAAACTTCTTTTGAAGTGGGCTACCCGCGATGATGTCGCCAAAGAAGGCTACTCTGCCCTCAACGAGCAGTGGGACAAGAACATCGATAAAACCATTGCGATTGCCAAAACAAAATGGGTTGATGACGACGATGAACACTAAAGCTAAGAATGCGATCTTTGCTTTCTTCGATGAACTATTTCCCAATGCGGGATGCGAATTAAATTATCATAAGGATTACGAGCTCGTCCTTGCAGTCATGCTGAGCGCCCAAACTACTGACAAGAGCGTGAATCAAGTCACCGCTCTTTTGTTTTCGCATTTTCCTAGCCTAGAATCGTTAGCTAAGGCCCCAATCTCATCCATTGAGCAAGATATTCATAGCATTGGCCTTTATAAACATAAAGCCGCGAATGTTCAAGGAATTGCCAGAAAGTTGCTTGCTGATTTTTCCGGCGTTGTCCCGAGCGATAAAGAAGCTTTGCTGACGCTTCCTGGCGTTGGGACTAAGACAGCGAACGTCATTCGTGCCGAGTTGTTTAAAATCCCGGAAATCGCTGTCGACACACATGTCGAAAGGGTTTCCAAACGTCTTGGATTCGCTCTTAAAAAAGATAATGTCACCGTGATTGAAGCAAAATTACGAAAAGCAGTTCCAGTTTCCCGTTATATCAAAACGCACCATCAGATGATTCATTTCGGCCGCTATTTCTGCAAAGCGGTGAAACCCAACTGCAAAGAATGTCACTTGCGCGATTACTGCAATGAAAAAGGCCGTTTTACTGGCCTTATTTGAAATAGAGTTTGTCGACGGCTTCTAAATAGAAGAGACGAGGGTTGTATCCTTGACGGATGAGCACGCCCTCTTTTTTTATGGTCGCAAGCGGAATTGATTTCCGGTCGCCATGTTCGAAAAAATCGATGACGAATTTACCGTCTAAGAGATACGCCTCATCAACCATTTCGAAGTTGATGATAAAGAAAGCAATGCCACCATGGGCGATGACGCCTCTGAGATGCTTGATCTGGTGAATCGAGATATTTCCTAGTGGAAAAGAGGTTTTCGACTTGGAACTTTTTGCCTCGAAATCAAGGTAACGTCCTTTATAGACACCATTATAGTCGGTGGTGGACTGGTGTTCGAAATAAGCATCGGTGATACGGGCGCCTTTTGAGTAATCCACTTTAACGATATTAATCGGTGTGGGCCGCTTCGTGATGAGGGCAATGTTTTGCTCGTTGTAGAAAAGATTTGAGAGATTGATTTCTTCTTCTAAGCCCATGCCACGATTGGCGGCCGTGGTAATGGTCGTTACATTCTTTTCTTTTTTGATTGCTACATCTGAGGTCCCGTTAGGATATCGAATCATGTGCAAACATCCTCATTTCACGAAATCCTTAACTTCTTTTTTGAATTCCTCTGGTTTGACGGTTTCGCCGTCCACTAATTTAGTAATCGCGTTCAATACCGGTTTTGGTAAGTGGCGCATATTTTTAAGAACCTTGAGATATTCTTCGAAGAGAACATCATCTTTAACAAGAATCGCTTGGTACAGAAGAGCGAGGTTTTTCGCGTCCCATAACGGATCGTGGGGGACGCCTTCGGGAGTGACTTTGAAAACTTTAAGATAATTCATGAGCGATAACGGATTGTTATTCGCGTCTTTAACAAATTGGGAGACTGTTGCTGATAGGTCAATGTTATTATGGCAGATGAGTTTGGCGGTATCGGCATCCGCATCGGGGCTATGAACCAAGGATTGCATAATAATCCGGAGGTCATGGCTGCCAAAGGTGATGAAGGCGCTACGCGAGAACGTCAATCCGCAGTATTTTTTGAATTTGATAAGGGCCTCTTTATAAGAAACGCCTTCTTTATCGAGCTGTTCTTTAGTGATTCCAGTCAGACCGATGACGAAATTACCGATTTTGCCTTCCGGTTTCACGAAAATCTTAATGCCATCGTGCATTTTACGGATATTGCCGCTATGGCCGATATCGACCTTTATCGCCCCAAGAGCAATCATCTCATGGGTAAATTGCGTGCCTTCTAAGTCCAAAAATACGAGGTGTCTTCTTTTTCCGATTTGTTTTAATAATGCCTTCATGTAAAAGCCTCGGGATTAGTATATCATCAATGATTATTCTATCAAAGATTAAGACGATGCGAATTTAGAAAAATTAACCGCTGAAATATCGTCAAAGCAATTGCCATATTATATAAAAAATCATATAATAATCAACTAGAGGGACTACCCGATGGACTTTAAGTTAGATTTATCCGCCGAGAAGATTTTACGAAAGAAATTTTCCGCCAGCACGAAGGGCTATGGCGCTTTGGAAGTTGACCAGTTTCTTGACCGCGTTATCGAAGATTACCGGTACATCGAACTCTTTGGTAAGAGTGAGTTGCCGGGAATCGAAGACTTGAAAGCGCAGAACAAGGCCTACAAGGAAAAAATTTCCGAGCTCGAAATCCAGAACGCGTTACTTCAGGAAAAATTCAAGAATCTCGACGATGACACTAACATCAGCCTATCGAATATTGACCTCTTAAAACGGATCAAGGCTTTGGAATCGGCTTTATACCGACTCGGCAAAGATCCCAACAAAATCGAATAACAGTCGACCCGGATAATTGCTGGCGCGCAAGCGTTAGAGGAAAGTCCATGCTCGCACGGGCTGTGACGCCCGTAGTGATTGCGCTAGCGGAAAAAATAACGCTAGGTATGCGGGAGCGCATAACGGCAGGGTAAGTCCTAAGTCCTCACGGATATGGCGGAGCCCTTGAAAGTGCCACAGTGACGAAGCTTATGGGAAACCATAAGGTGGAACGCGGTAAACCCCACAAGCGAGAAACCCAAATTTGGTAGGGGAAGTCTAGAGAGATAATCAAGAATTTCTCAAGGCATGCGAAAGCATAGATAAATTATTATCCTTGACAGAACATGGCTTACAGGGTCGATACTCATTTCAGGAGTTCATTATGAATGTACCCAACAAAATCACTATAGCGAGAATGGCGATGGTAATTGTGCTAATCGTCCTTTTTTTCTTTCCGTATGAGGCTCTTGGCATCCCGACTTTTACCATCAGCGTCGGTATCGCTAACCAAGGCATCAACATCATCTATTTGATTGGATTCGTTCTCTTCTTAATCGCCAGTCTCTCTGATTTTCTCGACGGTTACCTCGCCCGTAAATGGCATCAGGTTACCAGTTTCGGAAAGTTCATGGATCCGATTGCCGACAAACTCTTGGTCGATGCTTGCTTGATTTTTCTGATGAGCACGCCGCTATGGGCCACTGAACAAGTGACTGTCGTTCCTGTGCTTGTCGTCATTATTCTCATTGGCCGTGATTTGATTGTCGACGCGCTTCGGCTTGTCGCCGTCGAAAAAGGTACCGTTATTGCCGCCAACATCTTTGGCAAAATGAAGACCGTCGCCGAAATGGTCGCTATTGGCTTTGTGTTTTTAAACGATTGGCCGTTTAGCTATCTTGGCATACCGGTTCAATATTCTGTTTCCGTCATCCTGTGTTACATTGCCGCTGCGATTTCCTTACTCTCCGGCGTTATTTATCTTGTCCAGAACGCGAAAGTCTTGAAGGGCAATTAATATGCTTCCCAAAGAATATTTGGACAAACTGAAAGCGAAAGGCTTGACGCTCGGCTCGGTCGAAAGTATCACCGGCGGATTATTCGCGGCGTCAATGACTGAGATTCCCGGGGCGAGCAAAGTTTATAAAGGCAGCATCGTTGCCTATTCGCCTGAAGAAAAGACCAAACTCCTTGGCATCAAGTATGGCTTGATTGCCAAACACGGCGTTGTGAGCGAAGCAGTGGCCCACGCCATGGCGACTAGCGGAAGAAAAGTCCTCGCTGTCGATATTTGCGTTTCCTTTACGGGCAATGCCGGACCGGACTGCCTCGACGGATTGCCAGTCGGTGTCGTCTATATGGGGGTCGCCACTCCGAAAGAAACCAAAGTATTCGCCCTCAAGCTAAAAGGGACTCGAAATACAATTCGGAAAAACTGTGTCCAGCGCGCCATCGACGAGAGCAGCAAGTTAGTCGACCTTTTATAAGCGTTATAGGTCAATAAATCATATTGACGGTCTATTATTGAAAGTGAGAGGTAAATTCACATGGCAACAGATTCCAACAAAGTAAAAGACGCACTAGAATCCAGCAACAAACAAAAAGAAGCGGCGCTCGAAGAAGCGCTCAAAAACATTGAAAAAACATATGGCAAAGGCTCGGTCATGAAATTAGGCGACCGTCCCCACGTCGATGTCGACGCGATCCCGACCGGATCAATTTTACTCGATCAGGCGCTTGGCGTCGGCGGATATCCCAAAGGACGCATTATCGAAATCTTTGGCCCTGAAAGCAGTGGCAAAACAACCTTAGCCTTACACGCGATTGCTGAGGCGCAAGCCCGTGGCGGACGCGCCGCCTTTATCGATGCCGAACACGCGATTGATCCTGTGTATGCCAAAAAACTTGGCGTCAACGTGGACGAACTGATTCTTTCACAACCCGATAACGGCGAGCAAGCGCTCGAAATCGTCGAGATGCTGGCCAAGAGCAATGCTATCGACATCATCGTCGTCGACAGCGTCGCCGCATTAGTCCCGCAAGCCGAACTCGATGGCATGATGGGTGACAACCAAGTTGGCCTCCAAGCCCGCTTGATGAGCAAAGCGATGCGTAAAATTGCCGGTGTGCTGAACAAGTCCTTATGCACCGTCATTTTCATTAACCAACTCCGCGAAAAGGTTGGCATCGTCTATGGGAACCCCGAGACGACCAGCGGTGGACGCGCCTTGAAGTTCTACGCGACCGTCCGTGTCGATATCCGACGTGGTGAAGCCATTAAGTCTGGCGATGAGATTATCGGTAACTCTGTCACCGTCAAAATCGTCAAGAATAAAGTTGCCCCGCCTTTCAAAATCGCGAAGATCGATTTAATCTATGGCGAAGGGTTCTCAAAGACCGGCGAAGTGTTGGATCTCGGAACCGAAGTCGGCCTAATCAAAAAGATGGGCTCTTGGTATGAATACAAGGGTCAACGGATGGGACAAGGCCGCGAAACGGCGAAAATCTATCTGAAGAGCAATCCCGAGATTCTCAATGAACTGATTAAAAAAATCAAAAGCGGATCGGTTGAATAGTTCTAAAGATCATAACGAGTCACCCCCAGGGCGGCTCGTTTTATTTTTAGGCAAGATTCCCGAAATTAGTGCTTTTAATAGAAGTTCCGATTTGCTATAATATTTTTGTATCTTCGGATACTTACATAAACTCAAAAACCGTTTTGCTTAGATTCTTTATTCAGGCGTAAGCTTGTATACATAAAAAATTTATGAAAAATGCACAATTTTTCAAATAAGCGATTTTTGAGCGCAAATGTCCGTCGACTGCGTTCATTTTCTATTTTTAACCCGGTGACCGCGGGTGCTGTATTGTTCACTAAGGCCAATCGAAGTCTATTCATTTGCCTGATGAACAGGTCACAATTCCATTGAAAGGGGATACTTATGCCAACTGAAATCAGTATTCTCTTAATTATCCTTGCCCTCGTCGTCGGCGCAGGTTTAGGCCTACTCGCTTACTTCTTCGTCCCGCTATTCGCGGCGAAGAAAGCAGCCGGACGCGCTGTCAAAATCATCCGTGATGCGGAAATAAAAGCTGAACATTTGGTTAAAAATAGCCAATTAGATGCTAAACAAGCCGCCTACGAAATGAAAGTCGAAGCCGAAAAGGAAATTAAAGAGAAAAAAGCCGAATTCGCCCAACAAGAAAACAAGCTACTCTTACGTGAACAAAGCATTGACCGCCGCGACGTCGCCCTCCTCGGCAAAGAAAACATGCTCGAAGAGAAAAGCGATCGCCTAAGCAATCGTCTCAAAGAAGTCGATAAACAAGAAGCCGACCTTCAAGTCAAGCTTGATTCCATCATCTCCGAACTTGAAAAAGTCTCGAATATGTCCGTGAGCCAAGCACGTGACGAAATCTTCACCCGTGTCGAAAGCAAACTCGGCAAAGAACTCGCTCTCTTCATCCGTAACAAAGAAGAAGAAGCGAAAGATACCGCCGACGAGAAAGCCAAAGAATTATTGGGTCTCGCCATCAGCAAATATGCCCAAGATGTCACTACCGAAAGAACCGTCAGCGTCGTCGCGTTACCAAGCGATGAGATGAAGGGGCGCATCATCGGCCGTGAAGGTCGTAATATCCGTGCCCTCGAACAACTCCTCGGCGTCGATCTCATCATCGACGATACGCCGGAAGTCATTACCGTCAGCTGCTTTGATCCAATCCGCCGCGAAGTCGCCCGCCGCTCACTTGAATCGTTAATCAAGGACGGACGCATTCAACCGGGAAGAATCGAAGAAGTGGTGGAAAAAGCCAAAGCTGAAGTCGCGGAAACCGTCCGCGCCGCCGGCAAAGAAGCCGCCTTCAAACTTGGCTTGCCGCGCATCCATCCGGAATTACTGGATTATGTCGGCCGTTTAAAATACCGTACCAGCTATGGCCAAAACGCATACGATCACTGCGTTGAGGTCGCTTATCTCGCCGGCATCATGGCCGCTGAACTTGGCTTAGACCAAACCTTAGCTAAACGCGCCGGATTACTCCATGATATCGGTAAAGCCGCCGACTTTGAACTCGATGGCAGCCACGTTGAGATCGGTGTCCGTTTAGCCAAAAAATATGGCGAACCGGATGTGGTCATCAACGCCATTGAATCTCACCACGGCGATGTCGAAAAGAAATACGTCATCTCGCACCTTGTCGAAGCCGCTGATACCTTGTCAGCCGCCCGTCCCGGCGCTCGCAGCGAAACCCTTGAAAACTACGTTAAACGGATCGAACAGTTGGAAACCATCTGCAAATCCTATGACGGCGTTGCCCAATGCTTCGCCATGCAATCCGGCCGTGAAGTCCGCGTCGTGGTTATTCCCGAACGCATTGACGACCTTGGCGCCTACAAGCTCGCCCGCGATATCCGTGAACGCATCGAGAACGAAATGACCTACCCAGGCCAAATCAAAGTCTCGGTCATCCGCGAATACCGTGCTATCGAAACCGCGAAATAATATCAAGGACCCATCGCGGGTCCTTTTTTGGAAACAGGAGTCAGATATGAAAATCTTATTTATTGGCGACATCGTCGGCAAAAACGGACGCGAAACCGTCGCGCGTTTACTGCCCTCGCTCAAGAAGAAATACGCCATTGATTTCGTCATCGCCAACGGCGAGAACGCTACCCATGGCAAAGGCATGATTTACAATCACTACAAGGCCTTTTTAGACATGGGCGTCGACTGCATCACTTTGGGCAACCATTATGACGCGAAGAGCGAAATCCGTGAGTATTTGGATGCGGCGACTTCAATCATTCGCCCTTACAATCTGAAGAAAGAATATCCTGGCGTCGGGTCTTCATTATTCGAGAGCGATTCGTTCTCAATACGTGTCACCAATCTTCTCGGACGTCCCTTTATGGAAGAAGACGTCGCCAATCCATTCGACTCCTTACAAGAAATTATCCAAAAAGAAAAACACGCCGATATCCATATCGTTGATTTTCATGGCGAGGCCACCGGTGAGAAGCAGTGCATGGGGTGGGCCTTTGATGGACTGGTCACCGCCGTTCTCGGCACCCACACACACGTCCAGACTCGCGATGCGCGTATCCTGCCGCAAGGCACGGCATTCATCAGCGACGTCGGCATGGTCGGCGCCTATAATGGTGTCCTCGGCGACAAAAAAGAACAAGTCATCGACCGTGTCTGGCATGACAAAAAAAACAAATTTGACGTGGACGACAAAGACGATTCGCTGTTCAGCGCCGTCGTCATAGAAGCCGATATCGAATCTGGACGTGCCATCGACATTATCCCGTTATATATCCTTGAGAAAAAATAGGAGACTGCATGAGACCAACCCTTGTTAAGAACCGTCCTTCTATCGGCGAAGCCCGCAGCCGGGTCGCCAAAGAAGTGATCGTCATCCGTGAAGAAGTGAAAGTGCCCGAGCGCCTGCTCAAAATGGCAAGCGGACGGAAGTATTTTATCCATACCTACGGATGCCAAGCCAATGTCCGTGACGAAGAGACGATGGCCGGCCTCTTAGAAAAAGCCGGTTACGTCAAAGCCGCCTCAGAACAGGACGCCGATGTCATCATCATCAACACCTGCGCTGTCCGCGAAAACGCCGAAGATAAAGTGTTCGGCCAAATCGGTTCTTTAAAAGCCCTCAAAGAAAAAAAGAAAGACCTGATCATTGCTGTTTCCGGATGCATGATCCAGCAAACCCATATTGTTGATACCATCGAGAGCAAATACCGGCATGTCGATTTGCTTTTCGGTACCCATAATTTAAACGAACTGCTCGATATGTTAGACGATGTCTATACCACCAAAGGACGCCTCATTGACGTGAAGTCGGAACCCGGCGATGTCGTCGAGAACCTCCCTAGCGTCCGCGGTAACCGCATCAAGGCATTCGTCAACATCATCTATGGCTGCGATAAATTCTGTACATACTGCATTGTCCCATATACCCGGGGCAAAGAACGGAGCCGCCTCTTTGAAGACATTATTGAGGAGTGCCGCGAGTTGGTCCAAGCCGGTTATCAGGAAATCACCTTGCTCGGGCAAAACGTCAACGCCTATGGCAAAGATTTAAAGAACGGGACAACTTTTGCGACGTTACTTGCCGCGGTGGCCGAACTCGGCATCCCGCGCTTACGTTTCACGACCTCCCATCCGTGGGACTTTTCTGATGCGATGATTGATACGATTGCCCAGTACCCGAACATCATGCCCGCGATTCATTTGCCGCTTCAATCGGGCAATGATGAAATCCTGCGCCTGATGGGCCGCCGTTATACCAGCCAGAGCTACAAAAACCTCGTTGACAAAATGAAATCAAAAATAAAAAATTTATCATTAACTACAGATATTATCGTCGGTTTCCCTAATGAAACCTACGAACAATTTTTGGATACGATCAAGATGGTCGGATACGTCAGTTACGATGGCTGCTTTACTTTCATTTATTCTCCCCGGATAGGCACACCCGCCGCGCGAATCACTGACAATGTTTCCGATGCCGAAAAACACAAACGTTTTTCCGAGCTTTTAGTTGCGGTGGAACGTGAAGGCGTCAAGCGCGCCGACGCGATGGTGGGGCAGACCTTCAAAGTCCTCGTCGAAGGCTTCAGCAAAAAGAATAGCCGCGTCCTTTCGGGTTATGCCGAAAACAATAAAATCGTGCACTTTGCCGGGGATGAAAAACTCATCGGAAAAATTGTAAAAGTCAAGATAACCGAGTCGCATCTCTATTCGATGAAGGGGGAACTCGTCCATGAATGATTTTGAAAAAACTCTCGAGGAACTCCGCGATGCGTTATTTGCCACTCCCGAAGTCCAACAATTCTTTGCGTTACGCCAAGCGATTGAATCTGATAAGGAACTGATGGCGGCCAATGCGGCGATGCGCGCCCATCAAAAGGCGATGGCCCAACACCAGAACAATGACGAAATCTACTTCCGCGAGAAGGCCTTTTATGAGAAATATTCCGCCATCTACAACAAGCATCCGCTCGTCGTGAATTACGAAGCTTTACGGGGAACCGTGAACGACTTACTCAAACAAATCAAAACCATTGTCGAATGAGAAATCCCGCCTCGGGATTTTTTTATTTTTACCCTCGCGCCCGTAAAATTTACATAAATATAAATTTTCGTGTGATACAATATTGATAACTGAAGTTTTGAGGTAGATGAATGAAACCAAAATACACACCGATGATGATGCAATATCTGGAGATTAAAGAGAAGCATCCTGATACGTTGATCCTCTTCCGGTTGGGTGATTTCTATGAACTCTTTTTTGATGACGCCAAGACCGCGAGCAAAGAACTGCAACTGGTCCTCACCGGCAAGAACGCCGGAGCGGATGATAAGGTCCCAATGTGCGGCGTTCCGCATCACGCCATCAAGAGTTATATCGCCAAACTGATTGCCCGCGGCTACAAAGTCGGCGTGGTGGAGCAGATGGAAGACCCAGCCTTTGCGAAAGGCTTAGTCGACCGTGATGTCATTCAGATTATTACCCCTGGGGCCGTCATGGATGTGGCCAATTCGGATAATAACTATATCGTCGGCGTCGATGAAACCGATTTTTGCTTTGTCGTCAGTTATGCCGATTTATCAACCGGCGAAATCAGCGTCCTCAATGTCGAACATGATATTACCTCGCTTCTCAGCGAACTCGATAACCTGCTTACTCGCGAAATCGTCGTGAAGTCGACGTTTTCGAGTGACGTCCTGACCCAACTCTCGGAAAACCGGAGTTTCCTCATTTCACGCGAAGACGACGATGAAGTCGACCTCGAATACGAACCGGTGCTTGGAGACGTCAAAGATCTCTACCAGATGAAATCCATTGTCCGGTTGATCAATTACCTCAAGAAAACTCAAAAAAGAAACCTTGAATATTTACAAAAAGCCATTGTCATCAAAGGCAGCCAAACGCTTCAAATCGACTCTTTCTCGCGCCTCAACCTTGAATTGACGAGAACTATCCGTAGCGAAGATAAATACGGTTCGCTCTACTGGCTCCTCGACGAGACCAAGACCGCGATGGGCGGACGTCTCTTAAAGCGGTGGATTTTAACGCCCTCCAGCGACTTTGAAGAAATTGCCAAGCGGCAGATGATGATCGGGGCTCTCATCGATGATTTCATGAACCGTGAAGAAGCCCGTAAACTCCTCGATGAGATTTATGACTTAGAACGCCTGATTGCCCGTATCAGTTATGGCAATGCCCATGGCCGCGATATGCTGCAACTCCGTAACTCCTTAAAAGCGGTGCCGGCGATCAAAAAGACTTTAATCAAACTGAAAAACTCCCAATACGATGACCTTGTCAGCCACATGGATTCTTTGGAATCAATCTGTGAACTGATCACGCGGGCTATCCGCGAGGATGCTCCCATCGTGATTAAAGAAGGCGGCATCTTCAAAAAAGGCTACCATCCTGAACTTGATGAGCTGATCGATCTTTCCCATGGCGGCAAAAACTGGCTCGCTGAACTGGAAACCCGTGAACGCGAAAAAACCGGGATCAAAAACCTTAAAGTCGGCTACAACAAAGTCTTTGGTTACTATATTGAAATCAGCAACGGGTCGGTCAGCAGCGTCAAGCCGGAATTCGGTTATGAACGTAAACAGACCCTGACTACCGGCGAGCGTTATATCACCCCAGAGCTCAAAGAAAAAGAATCTTTGATTCTCAACGCCGATGAACGGCAGATGGCTTTGGAATATGAATTATTCGTCGACCTCCGTAAGACGGTCCAAGCGCAAACAGGGTCCATTCAGCAACTGGCCAACAAGCTGGCGCTCGTCGATGTCCTGGCGTCGCTCGCTGAAGTAAGCGCCAAGAACCGCTATGTCCGCCCGATCTTTAACGAGAACCGCAATGTCGATGTCGTCCAAGGACGTCATCCGGTGATTGAAAAAGTGATGAAACAAAACCGTTATGTCGCTAACGATGTCTATATGCCGGCAACCAACGATGTGCTCCTCATTACCGGTCCAAATATGGGCGGTAAATCCACCTACATGCGCGAGCTCGCTTTAATTGTCGTGATGGCGCAAATCGGCTGTTACGTTCCTGCTAAATCCGCCAACCTCATGATCTTTGACCAAATCTTTACCCGCATCGGTGCGAGCGATGATTTGGTGTCTGGCCAATCCACGTTCATGGTAGAGATGAGCGAAACCAATTATGCGTTAAGGCACGCCAGCGAAAACTCGCTGATGATTTTCGATGAAATCGGGCGCGGGACCGCGACCTTTGACGGCATGGCCATCGCCCAAGCCATCATTGAATACATCACTTCGAGAATCCACGCCAAGACGTTATTCTCAACGCACTATCACGAACTGACCAGCCTCGAGAAAGAACTCCCGACGCTTAGGAATGTCCAAGTATGCGTTGCCGAAGAAAACGACCAAATCACCTTCCTTTACAAAGTAAAAGACGGTTCGATGAATAAATCCTATGGTATCAATGTTGCCCGCTTAGCCCACCTGCCTGATTTACTTTTAACTCGGGCCAAAGAAATTCTATTGACCCTCGAAGAAAAAGATATCCCGCCGGCGCAGAACGTGATGCAGCGTTTGCCTGCCGAGGAAGAAGACTGGATTAAAAACATCAAGAAGATTGACCCATTAACGATGACGCCGCTTGAGGCTCTCAATTATCTCTATGACCTCAAGAAGAAAATGAAGTAGGGGGACGCATGAGCAAAATCCATATTCTGGAAAATAGTCTGGCCAACATGATTGCCGCCGGCGAAGTCGTTGAACGGCCGAGCAGCGTCATCAAGGAACTGGTCGAAAACAGCATCGATGCCCACGCCCACAACATCCAGGTTTCGCTCTATGAAGCCGGACGCAAGAAAATCGTCGTTGAGGATGACGGCGATGGGATGGACCGTGAAGATGCCGTCTTGGCGTTCAAACGCCATGCCACCAGCAAGATTGCCACGTCGTATGATTTATTCAAAATCAAGACCCTCGGATTCCGGGGGGAAGCTTTGCCGTCGATTGCCTCTGTCAGCCGAACCACTTTGATCACCTCCACCGGCAGCGGTGTGGGTTCCGAAGTCGTGATTGAAGACGACGAGTTGACCGTCAAGGACGCGCCGCTCCGCCAAGGCACGATCGTCAGCGTCGAGGAGTTATTCTATAACACCCCGGCCCGTCTTAAATATCTCAAAGCCGATTTTACCGAAAACTCAAACAGCATCGAAATGATGTGCCGTCTGGCGCTGGCCCATCCCGAAGTTTCATTTACGTTTTATATCGATGAACGCAAGCAATTTCAGACGACTGGACGCGGCGAATTACTCGAAGTCATCAAGGATATCTACGGCCATGACGTCGCCAAGAAAATGGTGCCGTTCCATTTCGTCAATGCCGATTTTGCCGTCAGCGGCTATCTCGGAAAACCCGAACTCGCGAAAGCCAGCCGCTATTTTGTCATCACGCTTCTGAATGGCCGCAACGTCTACATGCCGAAAGTCCAGACTTCAATTATCGAAAGCTATCATGATTTTATCCCGCCGACCCGTTTTCCCTTCGTCGTGCTTTCCTTTGCGATAGAACCCGCACTGGTTGACGTGAACGTTCACCCAAGCAAGAAAGAAGTCCGCTTCTCCAAAGAAGCCGACCTCCGTTTAGCGCTTTTACAAAATATACCTTTAGCGCTCCGCGAGAAGAACCTCGTGACGGAAATTGTCGTCACCCCAAAAACGGAAACGCTCTCCGAACAAATGAACTTTGATCTCGACCTGACCCCGAAAACGGAAGCGGTGCCTCAAGTTCGAATCCCACAGGTGTCTCAGGACATTCACCCATTGGCAGAGGATGCGCCGGCGTTTAATGCGTACGTCGCTCCAGAAAAGACATTAACCAGTCTCAAAGCTGTCGCACAGTTACAGCTAACCTACATCATCGCTGAAGGACCCGATGGCGGTTTTTATCTCATCGACCAGCACGCCGCGAACGAACGGATCAACTACGAGAAGCTCCAACGTCTTTTTAACAAAGACCTCGTCGTGACGGAACCTCTCATTCCCATCATCATTACCATCACCCCGAGCGAAGTGACGCTTTTCTCTGAAACGAAAATGGCACTGTTAAGGGCGGTAGGGCTGGAGTTCGAGCCGTTTGGGGTCAATGCCTATAAAGTCACCCAAATCCCCGTCTGGGCCAAGGAATACGATGAAAAAGCCTATGTCGATGAATTAGTCTATGAAGTCCTGCACGAAGATCGCCTCGATATCGCTAAACTGCGGACCCACGTGATTGCTACGATGAGCTGCAAACGGAGCGTGAAAGCAAATGACCGTTTGAGCCTGGCCGATATGCAGTACTTACTCGATAACTTACTCAAATGCGATAATCCGCATGCCTGTCCTCATGGACGGCCGACCATTATCCATTTCAATAAATATGAACTCGAAAAGATGTTCAAGAGGACCGGTGTATGATCATTGTCGTCGTAGGACCGACCGGCAGCGGTAAGTCAGCGTTAGCGATGCGTTTAGCTCGTAAGTTGGGCGGGCAAATCGTTAACGGAGATGCCTTTCAGGTTTACCAAGAGCTCAATATTGGAACGGCCAAACCTTCCTATGAGGCTCGTGAAAAAATCCCCCATCATTTATATGATATCGTTTCTCCTTCCATCGACTATAACGTCAAAAACTATCAACAGGATTTGCGCGAGGTTCTCGATGACCTTCTTAAAAAGAAGAAACCCATCATTCTCGTCGGAGGCACCGGGCTTTATATTAAAGCCGGCCTTTATGATTATGTCTTCGAAGATGAACCAGCCGTTGATTTAAGCGACCTTGAGAAACTGACCAACCAAGAACTCTATGATTATTTGAAAACGATCGATGCGGTGGAAGCCGAAAAGCTGCACCCGAATAACCGAAAGAGAGTTTTAAGGGCCATCGCCATCTACCGTGGCGCGGGCGCCAGTAAATCATCTCTGGTAGCCAAACAAAAACACAAATGTCTCTATGACGCGATGTTCGTTGGGCTCGATACTGATCGTTTAAAACTCTATGCCAGCATCAACACCCGCGTGAACCGCATGTTCGCCGCCGGGCTGATTGACGAAGTCCGTGATTTAGTGAATAAATATGGTAAGAAGCATCATGCGTTCTTGGCCATCGGTTACAAAGAAGTTATCCAGCATCTTGAAGGAAAAATGTCCTTTGGGGACGCGGTTGAAGCGATTCAAAAAAATAGCCGCAATTACGCAAAACGGCAATTTACGTTCTTCCGGAATCAACTCCCGGTCGATTGGTATCCTGATGGTGACATGGCCTATCAAGCCATACTTAAGAAATTAGGTGAGAACCATGGATGATTTACTGACCCGTACCCGCCTATTACTTGGAAATGAAAATACCGAAAACCTTCTTTTGAAACGCATCATGGTTGTTGGTCTTGGCGGTGTCGGCGGCACCGCGCTCGAATGCCTCGCCCGTTCCGGCATCCAGCATTTTATTTTGATTGATAACCATACCGTCTCGGCCTCGAATCTCAACCGCCAAATCCTCTATGTCCAAGCAGACATCGGGCAAGTCAAAGCGGAAGTCGCCAAGAAACGCTTATTGGCCATTAATCCAAAGATCGAAGCGGACGCACGACATCTCCTTGTCACCTCCGAATCAATCAAGAGTTTTGAAAAGGATCACATTGATTTTATCGTAGACGCCATCGATGACATTGACGCTAAAGCCGCGCTGATCGCTTTTGCGCTCGAACATCACATCCCAATCATATCTTCGCTTGGCATGGGCAAACGCCTGAGTGCCGAAGCGGTGCAGCTCACTGACCTTGAGAAAACTCATGATGACCCACTCGCTAAGAAGCTCCGCCATTTACTCCGTAGCCAGTCCATCGACCCCAAAAAAGTCCCGGTGATTTTCTCCAAAGAATCGCCCCGCTCGATTGGGCCTCAGCTCTCATCGATGATGATGGTTCCTTCGGCCGCCGGTTTACAGATGGCCGGATTTGTATTATTGACGCTCTCGAAAATAGATTAATCAGTGGAGGTATTCACTATGGAATTACTTAAAATCGAAGCCGTCGCCAAAAAAGCAGGCATCGCGCCGCGCTTTCTCGAACCTTATGGTCATTACAAAGCGAAAGTCGATACTGCGATTATGTCGCAGCTCGAAGACCAACCGAACGGGAAACTCGTTTTAGTCACGGCCATTACCCCAACCAAAGCCGGTGAAGGCAAAACCACAACTTCGATTGCCTTAGTCGAAGGCCTTGCCCAAATTAAACAGAAAGCCTTTCTATGTTTACGCGAGCCCTCGTTAGGTCCGGTTTTTGGCATTAAAGGCGGCGCCACCGGCGGTGGTCTTGCCCGCGTCGAGCCGAGCGAAGAAATCAATCTGCACTTTACTGGCGACATGCACGCCGTAACCAGTTCCATTAACCTCATCTCAGCCATCATCGATAATCATATGTTTCAGGGTAACGAACTGAATGTGAACCCCGAAAGAATCGTGTGGAAACGCGCGATGGATATGAATGACAGAACTCTCCGTGAAATCACTATCGGGCTCGGCGAAAAGAACGGTATCGTCCGTCAGGACGGCTTTATCATTACCGTCGCCAGCGAACTGATGGCCATCATGTGCCTGGCCGTCGATGCCGAAGACTTTGAAAAACGCGTGAACTCAATCATTGTCGCGTATACGAAGGACAATAAACCCCTGCGAATTGCGGATTTTCAAATCTCGCACGCCATCATGAAATTGATGCGTGAAGCCCTGAAGCCGAATCTCGTCCAGACCCTAGAAGGCAACCCCGCTTTTATTCATGGCGGACCGTTTGCCAATATTGCCCATGGCTGTAACTCTCTTATTGCCACCAAGATGGCTTTAAAACTCGCCCCGATTGTCGTGACGGAAGCCGGTTTTGGCGCTGATCTCGGTGCCGAAAAGTTCTTCGACATCAAATGCCGTCTCGGCGGTTTAACCCCCAGCGCGGTCGTTTTAGTTGCCACGATTCGTGCGTTGAAGCTCCATGGCGGGCAGTCGGCTGAAAAGCTGAACGAAGAAAATATCGACACCTTGATTAGAGGCGCCGGTAATCTAGAGCAACACCATCAGAACCTTCAGAAGTTCGGTGTTCCGATTGTCGTTTCTATCAACCATTTTGCGACCGACTCCGAAAAGGAAATCACGGCCTTGACGAAGTGGTGCGAGGAACGCGGCTATGTCGTCAGTTTCCTTGATGCCTTCACCAAAGGCGGTCCGGGCGCCATCGATCTTGCTGAAAAAGTCCTAGAAACGCTGAAGACGAAAAAACCTAAATTCAAATTCCTCTACAACCTCAACGATAGCATCGAGAACAAGATTAATCTCATCTGCAAAGAAATCTATCGCGCAAATGATGTCGTCTATACTGAGAAAGCAAAAGCGCAGATTAGCCAGTACGAAGCCATGGGGTTCCGGGACTTGCCGATTTGCATGGCAAAGACACCCCAGTCCTTTAGCGATGACCCGAATGTTTTAGGAACGCCCTCCGGTTATACCATTACGATTCGCGAAGTGAACTTATCCGCGGGTGCAGGATTTATCATTCCGCTTACCGGTGCTGTCCTCACGATGCCGGGATTACCAAAAGTGCCGTCTGCTGTCAAAATGCAGGAGGTCCCGTATTAATGGAAATCCTGAAATATGACTTATGGGATGTCGTCGAAATGAAGAAAGCCCATCCCTGCGAGAAGCATAGCAAACTCTTCCAGATTGTCCGTGTCGGAGCTGATATCAAAGTGGCTTGTCTCGGCTGCGGAAACCTCATCATGATGACACGCTTCGACTTCAATAAAAAAATCAAAAAAGTTGTCGAGCATCATACCGAAGTTATTCCGCATAAAGGGTAATAAAGAGAACGCGCCCTCTACTAAATGAGTAGGGGGCTTTTTTATGCCATTCCTTCAAGTAAAAAGTGTCTCAAAAACCTATAAAAACGGCACACGGGAATTTAAGGCGTTAGACAAGATCGACCTCGCGTTTTCTTCTAAAGGACTAGTGGTCATTTTGGGACGCTCCGGTTCTGGCAAATCCACGCTTTTAAACATGCTTGGCGGGATTGATCTCCCCACTTCGGGCGAATTATTTTATCGTGGAGGAAGCACGAAAAAGTGGCGCGAAAAATCATGGACAGAGTACCGTAAAAAAGCCGTCAGCACGGTCTTTCAGCATTATAACCTCTTTCCGTTTTTGGATGGACTTTCAAACGTCATGCTGCCTTTACTTATCTGCGGAGAAAAGAATGTGGTGGCGAAAAGACGGGCCGAAGAACTATTCGTCCTTTTTGATTTGGTTGATTTACAAAAACGCTCAGTCGCTACGATCTCGGGAGGTGAGGCTCAGCGCCTCGCCATCATGCGCTCCGTGATCAAAAATCCACAGATTATTTTAGCGGATGAACCGACGGGAGCGCTGGATGGCAAAAACGCGGAAATAATCATGCGGTTATTTAAAGAGCTTTCGAAGGATCATCTCGTGGTTGTTGTTTCACATAATCGCGACCTGGCAGAACAATATGCTGATCGGGTCATCGAGATGAAGGAAGGACGGGTTGTCAGAGACACTTGCACTGAATTCGCGGGCGAAAGAGTCACGGCCATTTCGATACCTCAAAAAGAAGTCAAGAATCCAGCAGGTGATTGGGCAGTGTTATTTTCAAAAGAACACTTCCGTTCACGTAAGAGAAGAAACGCCATCGGCATTCTCGCGGCGATGGTGGGATTTGCGGCATCTTTAATCACTTTCGGTTTTTATATCGGCTCGACAAAAGCCGTCAATAAGGCGACGTCCCGTTACTTTGATTATGAAACCGCGACTCTTTCTAAGGAGAGGGTCCAGAGCATGGATGACAGTCCGTTACAATTGACCCAAACCATCCGTCCAAGCCGAGCGGAAGCAGAGCAGTTCTCGAATTACATTGACGGTCTTCGAGTGGAGTTGGATTTCTCATCCTTATTGACACCGTTCCCGGACGCCACTTTTGAAGGACAAACCATCGCTGAGTTCGAATATCTTCCCATTGATGGATTTCCACTCGATGAACGTCAAAAAGAAATGATAATCGAGGGTCATGACGTGAGTGTCGATTCGCTCGATGAAATTGTCATTAACCGTCAATTAGCGAATGAACTTTGTGCCTCTTTTTCCTTTCAAGATATCATCGGTCAAAAGCTTCATCTTTCCATCAGCCTTTCCTATGACTATTACACAGGAGTAGAAAACCCTTTAATAGTCACGGATTATTTCCAATTTGAAAAGGAAGTGACGATTGCCGCCATCGTTGATGAATTTTCTTTTTTGAACACTCCCAAAGCCTTCTATTCGCATCGTGCGGCCAAGCGCTTTTTAAAAGAGGCATTGCTTCCTAATCTCTCTATTTTTTTGAGTGCCGAAATGTCTTGGTATCACCGTCTCCAAAGCGTGAAGGGGAACGACCCATTATCAGCCTATGGATTTCGTCTATTTTTAAATAATGAAACGCAGGTCAACGAACTCTATGCGCTCTCCAAGAAAATTCAGACCGAAAGCCTTGAAACTTATCTCATTTCTTCAGAGTCTTTTCTAATTAAAGATACCTTGTTCACGATGAACGAGGCCATTTCCGTCGGGCTTGTTTTTTTCATCGCGATCGCGTGGGTTGGCAGTGTCTTTATCATAGGGATGATCGACTTTTCAAGCTTCGTCGAAAAGAAGAAAGAAGTGGCGATTCTCTACAGTCTGGGCGCCTCAAGGACCGCCATTCGGAACATCTTTATCTACGAGAGTTTGGGCATTGGATTCTTGTCTGTTATATGCGCTCTTCCTTTGTCCGGATTACTTGCTTATGTCATAAATCAGATGTCGGAGAAATACCTAGGCTTATCTTCAGTCGTTGAGATTCCCTTTTTGTCTATCTTGGGCATACCGTTTTTACTTGAAATCGGATTACTCGTTTTAGCATTCCTCACCAGTTATGGAGCAACGATGATCCCACTTGCGTTATTTGACAAGATTTCCTTGGTCGATGAACTGAGGGATGAGTGATGGTGACGATCACGGGGTTAACCAAACGATTTGGCGAGCGCGTTTTGCTTGATCATTTGACGTTGACTTTGCCTTCAGCGGGGCTTGTTGGAATGACGGGGCCTTCTGGGTGCGGAAAGACAACCCTTCTATCTATTTTGGGCGGACTTGATCCAGATTTTTCCGGTTCAGTTTCCGTTGCCGGATTTCAAGTGAATGGCAGCACTGAAAAAGCCCGGTGCGCATACCGTCAAAAAACCATCGGTTTTGTCTTCCAGGACTTCCGTTTATTTCCTCTTGATACAGTAGAAAACAACATGCTGCTCCCCCTCACTTCCTCAAGCTCATTGAATCCTGACCTTCAAAAAAAGAAAGTGGCGGATTTACTCGATTTAGTCGGGCTTAACGGTTATCAAAAACACCTTGTGACCACCTTGTCCGGAGGCGAAAAACAAAGGGTCGCCTTGGCACGTGCTCTCGTTAATGACCCCCAAGTGATTCTAGCCGACGAACCAACCGGGTCGCTGGATGAAAAAAACGGTCTTTTGACACTGGACCTTTTGAAGAAGATTTCGCAGACGAAACTCGTCATCATCGTCTCACATGAAAAGGCGCTTCTTGAGGCACGCTGTGATATTTTGGTTTCATTCGAAAATCAACAGATTAAAGTGGTTCAAAAAGTTTTCACGAAACAAAACAATAAACCCTTACCGATTTTGCGGACGCCATATTCCGCGGTAAAACCTAGAATTCCTTTTCTTTTCGCTTTCAAGCACGCTGCTACTTTACTCAAACTCAAACGGTGGCGAACGGCCACAAGTGACTTGGCCACATCCCTTGGCTTATTAGGCGTGGGGATAGCCATTTTACTCTCTAGCAGCATTGGCACGAGAATCAAAAAAGCACTTACGGAAGTCATCGGCGAAGACAAGATAATCATGACGTTAAAGAATCCGCGTCCCAATCTTTATTACGACACTTTTGCCGCCCCAATCTCGGAGATGGAAACTCTCCGAATGGACTTTCCTGATTATGTCGACGGCATCGGTGTAACTTACCAAGCTAATTTCGAAGACTTTTTTCAAGACGGGAACGAATTGGTGATTGCCTCAACGGTGTATAAAGCAGTGCTGCCTTCTTTTAGCGTTCGCCTCGTCAATGATTTCATTTGGCTGAGTGAAGTCGAGGAGGAAATCTTGCCTTTCCGACCACCTAAAATGGAAAATGACGAAGTGGTGCTTGGCCTACCTTTTGAGGACATGTTCGCGATGTGCACTGCCCTCAAGATTCATAAAAACTTTGCTTCGCTTTCCACTTACATTTCCGAAAACGACCTTTTTCTGTCCTTCAATCTCCTTAATGAAAGTTGGTCATACGAGGACGAACAGATTTTTCAACTGATCGGCATTTTCGAAAGTGAGAGCCCGTTGATCAGTCACGAAAACCACTTGTGGAATGAATGGATGTTCGAGACCGCGATGCGTTTCCCCGTAAGTGACAATTTGAGCGCCCCGGATGAGCATCCGTGGGTGATGAAAAAAGTGCCGTATTTTCATACGCTAGAAAATCCCACGCTATTTTTGAACATGGCGAACCGAGAAGCCCGCTTTAACCCCTATATTCTTGAGCACATAAATGGAACAAATGACGCTCGTTTTAGAAAACGCGTTTTAGCTTATATCACAGATAAGAACGCGATAGACTTATGTGACCTATCGAACATCAGGCAGTCGGAAAGCGCCCTTGGGGATTATATTATTGGCAGTAGCGGCGGTTATGCGATTTATCCTTCGGCACTCATGATGGGCTTTGCCCGGGAGTGTTATTTTTCACCCAGTCTTCCGCTCCTTGAGGAGACAGTTGATCTCCTCAGCGTGGTTTCTGCATTGGAACAGAATGCCGAACTCGTTTTACCTAAAGGTATCCTGCTCGGAAACGTGCTTCAGACGGGCTCGGAAAACGTTCGTTTTTCCAGTAATCAAAAAAGTGTTTCTTGGGGACGGAAAACGGAGACGATGGACGAGATTGTCATCAGTCGAAAAATAGCGGAAAAATTTTATGGAAGCGCACTTTCCGCGCTTGGAAAAACGCTTTTTTCCGGAATCACGACCGGACAGATGACAGATAGCGGCGGCACGATAAGAAAAACCTTTGCCGAACCCGAGCTGCAAATCGTCGGCGTTGTCGACGTTTCAATGTGTTGCCTTTATCAAGACACCGATTGGTCACTTTCCTTCTTCCGTGACTTGTGCGGGATTAGTGCCTTTGATTTACTGCCGAATGCAGTGGCGTTTGATCTTGCCGAAGGGGCGGATTCTGGGGCGGTCCTCAAACGGCTAAATCATTTCTTTCCGTTATACGCATTTAGCAATCCCGCCGAAGCGGTCAATAGCAGCGTCGATTTAGTCACCGGTTATGCCGAGAAGGCCCTCTTGGCGTTTTCCGCGCTGGCTATTTTGGTCTCGAGCCTTCTCATGGGACTCGTCATTTATCTGTTTGCTACCGAGAATCGGCATGAGCTTACTTGGCTCCGCGGGCTGGGCATCCCTGCGAGTGAAAGTCGTAAATTACTATTGATGCCTGGATACCTTTTAGCCACGTTTTCTTTCCTTTCTTCTGCGTTCGAATTGGCGCTCCTTCAGGTGGCGATTGAAAAGGTTCTTGACCAAGTATTCCAAACCTCGTTTTTGCTGACATTCAGCTTGATTCCGTTTATCTCGATGGCGGCGGTGGCGGCGGTTATCTCGATGGGTGCTGGCTATGCCGCGACTAAACCAAAACTTTTTTTATAGTATGGGCAGTGATTTTTTTAGAAAACGCCAATACAATGTTGTGGTATTTATTTGCCAGTCGTGATATGCTATTGCAGTAAACAAATTGAAGAGTGTTTACTTAAGTAATTACTTAAACAAAAATTCAGAAAGGTTTCGGTCCAAAAATGAAAGGTTCAGTCAAAATGTTCAACAAGGAAAAAGGCTACGGCTTCATTCGCACAGAAGACGGCAAAGATGTCTTTTTCCACTATTCTTCCTTACTCATGGATTCCTACAAAGTCGCTGAAGTCGGCGAAAAAGTAGAATTCGACGTAGAAGAATCAGAACGTGGTCCAAGAGCTACTAACATCCGCAAGGTTGCCTAAATAGCACTAGTCACAAAGAAAGTCGCTTCGGCGACTTTTTTCTTTTGCCCAAATGAATTATACTTTAGTATGCTCATTTAAGAGGGGGATTTACTATGCCATTAAAAGCCGGTATCGTCGGACTGCCAAACGTAGGTAAATCGACGCTATTCAACGCCATAACCAATTCCCATGTCGAAGCGGCTAACTACCCCTTCGCCACCATTAACCCGAACACCGGCGTGGTCGCTGTCCCAGACCCGCGCCTTGATAAACTTTCGGCCTTATTCCACCCGAAGAAAACCACCTTCGCGACCTTCGAGTTTTTTGATATTGCCGGCCTCGTCAAAGGCGCCAGCAAAGGTGAAGGATTAGGAAACCTCTTCCTCGCCCACATCCGCGAATGCGACGCCATCGTCGAAGTGGTGCGCTGCTTTGAAAGTGCCGAAATCATCCACGTCAACAATAAAGTGGATCCGGCCAGTGATATTGAGGTCGTCAATCTCGAACTTATCTTCGCCGATATCGATACCGTGACCAAACGCATTGATAAAGTCGAAGGCAAAGCCAAGATGCAAAAGGATAAAGACGCCTTGGTTGAACTCGAAATCCTCACCCCTGTGCTCAATGCTCTGCAAGCCGGTAAACCAGCCAGGAGCGTTCATCTCACCAAAGACCAAATCGCTTTTGCCAAAGCCAATTATCATCTTTTAACCATGAAACCGATTATTTACGTTGCCAACTGCAGCGAAGACAATTATGCCTCTCCAGACAGCGACAAGAATTTCCAGATCGTGAGAAAAATCGCGCAAGAAGAAGGCGCTGAAGCCATCGCTGTTTCCTGCGAAATCGAAGCCCAACTTTCTTCGCTTCCAAAAGCCGAAAGAAACGAATACCTCAAGGATTTAGGCGCGACCGAATCCGGTCTCGACAAAATCGTGAAAGCAACCTACCGCCTACTCAATCTCAGCACGTTCTTTACCTGCGGCGAAGATGAATGCCGCGCTTGGACGTTTAAAAACGGAAGCCTCGCGCCACAATGCGCTGGGGTCATCCACAGCGACTTTGAAAAAGGCTTTATCAAAGCCGAGACTTATCGTTATGAAGACATCATCAAATATGGCACTGAACTCGCAGTCAGAGAAGCCGGAAAGCTTCGGATTGAAGGCAAGGACTACGCTCCGAAAGATGGAGATGTCATGTTCTTCCGCTTCAACGTATAGGAGAACCTTATGGACCGCATCGGATTTGCAAAAGACATTCATAAAATGGTGGCGGGACGCCCCCTTATTTTAGGCGGCATCCATATTCCCTTTGAAAAAGGACTGCTCGGACATAGCGATGCCGACGTCATTTTGCATGCCCTGGCCGAAGCGATTTTAGGTGCGCTTGCGCTCGGTGATCTCGGCAAACATTTTCCCGATACTGACGCCGCTTATAAAGACATCGATTCCTCGTTGCTCGTGAAAAAAGCGGTGACCCTTATGAAAAACGAAGGCTATACGGTCGGAAACGCCGATATCAGCCTTGTGCTTGAAAAACCGCGTGTCGCTCCTTACATCGAGAAAATGCGTAACCATATCGCAGCACTTCTTGAAGTCCCAGTATCCTCTGTCTCGGTGAAAGCCGAAACCAATGAAGGCTTGGGCGAAATCGGGCGTGGCGAAGCCGCAGAAGCCAGTGCCGTCGTCTTATTGAGGAAAGTCTAATATGGAAAAGAAAGTACGGGTCCGTTATGCCCCTAGCCCGACCGGTTTTCTTCATATCGGCGGTGCCCGTTCGGCTTTATTTAACTACCTATTCGCCAAACATGTCGAAGGGACTTTTGTTTTCCGCGTCGAAGATACCGATATCGAACGCAATGTCGTCGGCGGGGAAGCCAGCCAATTGAATGATTTAGTCTGGCTCGGCATCGTCCCCGACGAATCGCCTGAACACCCAAACCCTAAATACGCCCCATACCGTCAGACAGAACGCCTGGCCACCTATCAGCATTATGCCCATTGGCTCTTAGAAAAAGGCTATGCCTACGAATGTTACTGCACCGAAGACGAACTGCAGAAGAGCAGAGACGAACAGATGAATCACGGCATTGCCGCGCCACAGTATGACCGTCACTGTCTCCATTTAACCGCAAAACAAAAAGAAGCCTACCACCTTGAAGGCCGTAAACCTTGTATCCGCCTCAAAATCGAAGATCACCATGAACTGGCGTTTGACGATTTGGTGCGCGGTCCGGTCAAATTCAATAACGACGATGTTGGCGATTGGGTCATCGTGAAAAGTAATGGCATCCCGACCTATAACTTTGCGGTGGTCATCGACGATCACCTGATGGAAATCACCCACGTGCTCCGTGGCGAAGAACACCTTTCCAATACCCCCAGACAAATCCAGCTCTATGAATATTTTGGTTGGGAAGTCCCAAAGTTCGGCCACATGACGATTATCGTGAACGAAAACGGCAAGAAACTCTCCAAACGCGATCACGATGTCCTTCAGTTCATGTCGCAATACCGCGAGATGGGATTTCTTCCTGAAGCCATCTTCAATTTCATTCTGTTGCTTGGCTGGACGCCCAGTGAAAATATTGAGTTCTTCACGAGAGAATCCGCAATTAAGGCGTTTGATTCCACGCGTTTATCTTCTTCGCCGTCCACCTTTGATCCCAACAAGATGATGTGGATGAATAATCACTACCTACGGGAACTGAATGATGAACAATTCCTCCAGTTCATGAAACCATTCATCGCCCGGTTGATTGATATCTCGAAAAAGCCCGATTCATGGGTCTTATTCCTCGCTAACCTCTTCAAAGAACAACTCCGTTATGGCGCTGAAATCGTTGAACTTGCCAAGCCGCTCTTTTTCCCGGTGATGAGCCAGGATCCCGAAGCGGTGGAAGTGATGAGCTTAGCGACCACGCCCAGTGTCATCGCCGCCTTTGCCGAAGAAGTCGCTCAACTACCCGATTATGAACCGGAAACGGTCAAAGCCGCCTTCAAAGCCGTACAGACCCGACTTGGTGTCAAAGGCAAGCCGCTTTATATGCCGATCCGTCTCAAACTGACGGGCTCGCCGCATGGCGTGGAAATGGTCAATATCATCAAATTGCTTGGCAAAGAAGAAACCATCGCCCGGTTACGTTAACACAATTAACTATCATTTATACTTATTAGTAAGTATAATTAGAAACGGTCATCAAAATGGAAGAAAAACGTATCAAAATCACCAAAACGCAATTGGTGGATGGCGAAATATCAACCACTGAGTCCATCGGGACGGCCTCCAGCCTGACCGAGGACATGACAGTCTTAAAGTTCCAAAATGCGGATGAAATCTTCGTCATTACCTTTGGTAGAGACGAAGCGACTGTTAAAACGACCAGTGCCGGAGGGCAGGCCCAGATTCATCTCAAACTCAACCAACTAACCGAGGGCCGTTTCGATGAAGGCCATCATCACCTCGGTTTCCAGTTTCTATTAAAAACCATGTATCACTCCGGTTTTAATCTCTTTCTCGAATACGACATTTCCCTGCACGGCGACAAACTCGCCGAAAACGCCTTAAGGACGGAGGTCATCTAACATGAGTATCGAAAACTTGCTGCAATCCCGTGTCCAGTTAGCATTGGCCGCTTTTGGCGTGAATGTTCCTTTGGAAACCATCGTTATCGAAACTTCCAAAGACCCAATCCATGGCGATTATGCCTCGACCATTGCTATGCAACTGGCCAAGCAGCTTCACCAGGCGCCATTACAGATTGCCGAAAAAATCGTTGCCCACCTCGCTATGGACGGCATCGAGAAAACGGAAGTGGCTCGTCCCGGATTCATCAACTTCTTCCTCAAAACCGAAACCATCTCGACGGTTGTTAAAACAATTATTGACCTCGATCAAAAATATGGTCATAGCGACTTTGGCAAAGGCAAACGCGTCAATGTCGAATTCGTCTCTGCCAATCCGACCGGCGCGCTCCACTTAGGCCATGCCCGCGGTGCCGCCATCGGCGATTCCATCTGCCGTTTATACAAAAAAGCCGGTTACTTCGTCACCCGTGAATATTATGTGAACGACGCCGGTAACCAAATCGATAATCTCGCGAAATCCCTCTATGCCCGTTTACTTGAAGCGTATGGACAAACGGTTGTGTTCCCCGAAGATGGGTACCACGGCAAAGACATTGTCAAAATCGCAAAGAAAATCAAGAAGGATACCGACAAGTTAGAAACTCTCCCAAGTTATGAAGTTTTTGAGTCGACACTTAAGAAAATCGGCATCAAGGAAGAACTCGGAAATATCCGTTCCGACCTTAAAGAATTCCGTGTCAGTTTCGATAAATTCAGTTTCGAAACCAAAGTGCGCGCGAATGGCGGTATACAAAAAGTCCTTGACGGGATGCAAAAATACATCTATGTTGACGAAGGAGCCTCTTATCTCAAGACAACCGCCTATGGCGATGACAAAGACCGCGTCATTGTCAAAAGCGATGGCGACTATACCTACTTCTTACCTGATATCGCTTATCACCTCGATAAACTCAGCCGTCACTATGACCAGTTAATCGATGTCCTCGGCGCAGACCATCACGGTTACATCAACCGGATGAAAGCCGCCCTCCAGATTGCCGGATATCCTAAAGATATTCTCGAAGTCGAACTCATCCAAATGGTCCGCCTCATCAAAGACGGCCAAGAGATGAAGATGAGTAAACGCAGCGGCGTCGGCGTCACCCTCCAAGAACTATGCAGGGAAGTTGGCGTGGATGCAGTACGGTACTTCTTCGTGGCTCGGGCCAGCAGCGCCCATCTAGACTTCGATCTCAACCTCGCGGTCGAGACCAGCAGCGCCAACCCGGTCTATTACGCCCAATACGCGCATGCCCGCCTCAGCAAAATCCTGCGCAGTGCCGCGGGACTGAAACTCGACGTTGAAGAAAGTGGCCGTCTACTCAAAGAACCCAGCGAATTAGCGCTCCTCAAGCACCTCGGGGAATACCCTGAGGAAGTGCTCGACGCCGCCAATAACCGCTCACCGGATAAAATCACGAATTACATCCAAAAGTTGGCAAGTCTGATCCATGGCTTCTATACCGAATGCCGAATCATTGACCCCGCCCAAAAGGATGTAACGGCCGCTCGCTTAGGCCTCGTGAAAGCCAGCCGCATCGTCATGAAGAACGCGCTCAATCTTATCGGCGTGACAGCGCCTGCCAAAATGTAAAAGGAGAACACAATTATGGTAACAAAATCAATGCTTGACCTCGCTTACGACATCCTCACTTCGAAGAACGCCCCGATTTCTTTCAAAGAAATGTGGGAAGTCATCATCAAACAAGAAGGCTTCACCCCAGAAGAAGCCAAAGGCAAAATGAGCCGTTTCTATACCAATCTTTCTCTTGATGGACGGTTCGTCACTCTCGGCGAGAATAACTGGGATCTTCGTAGTCATCATACCTTCGACAAAGTCCATATCGATATGAACGATGTCTACCGTGACGTCGAAACGATTAGCGACGATGACGAAGAAGAGAAAGAATATATCGAAAAACTCGACAAAGAAACCGGTCATACCAAAGAGAACGAAGACGAGACACCTTACGAAAAAGAAGACGACGGTTTTGAAGAAAAACCTGCCGAAGACACCATTACTTATTAATTGAATGCCGGGCATTCATAAAGGAGAAACACAATATGCCATTAGTCAGCATGAGAGAAATGCTTATCAAAGCCCAAAAAGAACATTACGCCGTCGGTCAATTCAACATCAATAACGTTGAGTGGGCCCAAGCCATCCTCGACGAAGCCCAAGCCTTAAAAACCCCAGTCATTTTGGGCGTCTCTAACGGCGCTGCCAAATACATGGGTGGCTGGAACACGGTCGTCGGTTTAGTCAAAGGCTTAATCATCGACCACAAGATTAGCATCCCGGTCGCGTTACACGTCGACCACGGCGAAAGCGTTGAATCCTGCTTAGCCGCGATTGATGCCGGTTTTACCAGCGTCATGATCGATGCCTCCCATTTCCCGCTTGAAGAAAACATCCGTCAGACCAAACTCGTGACAGAATATGCCCACGCCCGCGGCGTCTCGGTGGAAGCCGAAGTCGGTCGCGTCGGCGGTCAGGAAGATTCTGTCGTCGCCGATTCTATGTACGCCATCCCGAGCGACTGTGTCCGTATCGTGAAAGAAACGGGCATCGACTGCTTGGCACCGGCGCTTGGCTCGGTCCACGGACCTTATCACGGCGAACCGAAACTCGGCTTCCCGCAGATGAGCGAAATCGCCGGTCTGGTCAAGATTCCTCTCGTCTTACACGGCGGTTCGGGTATCCCGGCTTTCCAAATCAAGATGGCGATTGAGCGCGGCACTGCCAAAGTCAACGTTAATACGGAATGCCAACAAGAATGGACCAAAATCGTCCGGGCTGTTCTTCTCAAAGACTTAGAAGTTTATGACCCTCGTAAAATCATCGGACCCGGCATGGCCGGCATCCGCTGGGTCGTCCGTACCGAATGTGAAATGTTCGGTTGCATCGGAAAGGCTAATTAGTTATAATAAAACCTCGCTCAAACGAGGTTTTTTTAAAAACAACAAAGGCAGGGTCCCGATGATCACCGAAGAAATATTCAAACGCATTAAGCATTACGACACAATTACGATATTTGGACACGTTTTCCCCGACGGTGACTGCTTTGGCGCCCAAATCGGGCTTCGCGAAGCCATCAAGGAAACCTTCCCTAAAAAGAAAGTTTACGCAATTGGTTCAGGCCTTTCATTTCTTTCAAAACGCCTTTGCGGGATGGATTTTATCGACGACGAAGTGATTGCCAAATCGCTAGCCATCATGGTGGACGTCGGCGACCAGCCGCGCATCGAAGACCAACGCTACAAAACAGCGCTTGAACAAATCAAGATTGACCATCATATTCCCGAACAGCAATACGCCCTTTTGGAGTGGGTCGATACCGACGCCGTCGCTACTTGTGAGATGATTGCCCGCTTTGTTTTCACTCACAAGATGAAAATCAATAAATTAGGTGCCGAGGCGCTTGCGCTAGGCATCATTACCGACTCAGGCCGTTTCCAGTATGGCGGCATCAATTCGGGCGTCTTTACCCTTATGGCGGAGCTTTTGCGGCATGACGTTGATTTGCCGAGCATCTTTGATATTTTATATTCCGTCAATGAAAAAGATGTCCGCTTCCGCGGGTACCTTTCGCAGAATTTCCAGAAGACCAAACAGGGTGTCGCCTATATCATTCTTAATAAAGACGTGCTAAAACAATTTGAGATGGAAGCCCATCGTGCTTCCGTCATGGTTAATACCCTCGGCAATATCCGCGGACTCCCGATTTGGGTCATCTTCGCTGAAGGTCCTGATGATGTCAAAGTCGAAATACGCAGTAATGGTCTGATGATCCAACCGATTGCCAGCAAATACAACGGTGGCGGACATGCCAATGCCGCGGGATGCCGTATCAAAGATTTATCCCTTGCGACGGCCGTTCTCGCCGACTTAGATGAGGTGATTGCGTTTGGAGGAAAATAAGATGTGGGAAAAAGAATTAGCCGCGGCTTTAGCCGCCGGGGACAAAGCCCGCGAGGCGATTCTAAAAATCTATCATTCTCATTTTGATGTCGAAATCAAATCCGACAATTCACCGGTAACGTTAGCCGACAAAGCTTCCGACGCGATTATCCGCGCGGATTTAGGCAAAGCCTTTCCCGGGTATGCTTTTTTAACCGAAGAGTCCGAAGATGATTTATCCCGTCTAAAGAATGATCATGTCTGGATTATCGATCCGTTAGACGGCACCAAAGATTTTGTGGCCCGCGACGATGAATTCACCATTAACATCGCTTTAAGTTATAAACATGAAGCCATCTTAGGCGTTGTCATCATCCCCGTTTCCGGCGATGTCTATTACGCGATAAAAGGACAAGGGGCTTTTCATCTCAAAGATGGCAAAACTGCCAAAATCCATGCCAATGCTAAACTCACTGGTTTGCTCGTCCTGACCTCGGTTTTCCATTTTAACGACAAAGAAAAAGCCGTGATCGACAAATATCCTTCACGCATCGCCAAACATCAGAGCTGCGGAAGCTCGATTAAAGCCTGCCATATCGCTGAAGGCTTGGCGGAAATTTCTTTCCGTTTCTCCGATGGCACCAAAGAATGGGATACGGCCGCCTGCCAAATTATCATCGAAGAAGCCGGCGGCGTCTTCGTTAAGCCCGATTTATCAAGGATTCTCTACAACCGTGAAGATGTTTACAACCGTGAAGGCTATATCATCGCCAACCGGATTGAAAATGTTCTTTTATAAAAAGGAGACACTATGAAAAAACTATGGGTCCCGATTCTGCTAATGGCGATTACGCTTGTCAGTTGCAATCCCACGACTTCTTCTTCATTTTCTTCGAGCGTGAGCAGCTCAAGCAGTGAGTCCAGCAGTTCATCGTCATCTTCGAGTTCGTCGTCCTCTGTGACGAGCTCTTCTGAATCCATCTCCAGCTCTTCAGAAGACTCCGTCAGCGTCTCCATTCCGGATTCGTCGATTGATACCGGCTCCTGGCCGTCTGAACCGCTAAACGAAAGCACGACGCTCGATTTTTATTCGATCAATGATTTCCACGGCGCTGTCGGATATAACTTAAATAATAAAGAACCCGGCATCAACCGTCTAGCGACTTATTTTGACCAAAAGGAAGCCGCCAACCCAGATGGGACGATTCTCGTCGCCGCGGGCGATATGTGGCAAGGCTCCGCTGACAGCAATATCACGCATGGCGAACTTGTCACGGATTGCATGAACGCGATGAACTTCGACGCGATGGAAATCGGCAACCATGAGTTTGACTGGACCGATTCGTATATTTACGCCAACCGTGAACGGGCCAACTTTCCGTTTTTAGGCGGCAACATCATTGATAAAACCACCGGCCAAATTGCTGGGTTCGCCGATGCTTATACAATGATTGAACGCCAAGGCGTCCGCATCGGCATCATCGGCGTCATCGGTTCCACGCTGGAGAGTTCGATTTTGACTTCCGCAGTCGCTAACTATGATTTCGTGAATCCAACCACCATCATCACCCAATCTGCGCAAATCCTGCGTAATCAAGGTGCAAATATCGTTATCGTTCTCGATCACAATGATTCCGTTCCTTCGAGTGTCCTTTCTTCCGTGGATGCTGTCTTTAACGCTCACTCCCACGAAGTCCAAAATGAAGTCTCGAGCGGTGTCCCGCTGATGCAGGGGCTCTATAACGGAAGAGCGATTAGTCACGTTTCCTTAACTTACAACAAGACGACGGATGCCGTCACGCTGGGCACACACGAAGTGGTGCAAAACCTTACTGGTTTGTCGTTAACCGAAGCCAGCGATGTCAAAGCGATATATGATGAGTATTACAATTCGGTCATCAAAACCGTTAAAGAAGAAGTTGTCGGCACCTTGACCGCCGAAATGTCTAGGACCCAACTAGGAAATATGGCCGTTGAGACCATGCTGGACTATGGTGCACCTTATGGCGCCAGCGTCGCTTTCCATAATACTGGTGGCATCCGCGCGACACTTCCTGCAGGCACGGTCACATTTGGTGATGTCTACACGGCGTTACCATTCGATAACGATTTAATCATTTGTTCAGTGACTGGCGCTCAGCTGAAAGACTGGCTCAGTAATTCCGGCAACTATATCGCGGGGGCAAACCGTTACACGAATACCTTCGCGGATGGCTCGCCGATTGTCGATGCCACAGCCTACAAGATCATTGCCATCAGTTATTTATCAGAAGATACGGCGTATCCTCATGATGTTGCTAATCAGATTAATACACATGGACTGGTCCGTGACTTGGTCAGGCAGAAATTTCTTGACCTCGGCACCGTGGATCCAAACAACTACAACTAGACGAGTTGACCGAATCCTCAGGGTTCGGTTTTTTATTGCCCCAATATAGTTTTGATGGTAATGTTTTGGCAAATAGCATACTATGTATGCGGTAACCAAAAAATGAACAAAAAAATATTGCCCTTAATTATGCTTCTGATGACCTTGTCCGCTTGCGAATTCTCGTCAAGCTCAAGTTCTTTTTCCAGCCTCATTTCTTCGACTTCAGAAGACCTTTCTTCTTCACTGATTTCAAGTAGTGAGGATTCGTCCTCTCTTTCATCCAGCAGTTCCTCATCCGCTTCTAGTTCAGAAGACACCTCGTCTTTGAGTTCTTCAGAAAGCAGTTCAGCCTTGTCATCTAGCTCATCCAGCGACGCCTCATCGAGCGCTTCAAGCAGCAGCGCTTCCTCAAGCAACTCCTCGTCATCGTCAAGTTCCTCGTCTTCATCTTCGAGTTCATCAAGCAGCAGTTCTTCATCGAGTAGCTCCTCAAGCAGTAGCTCCTCATCCTCCTCGAGCAGTTCTTCAAGCAGTTCGTCATCGTCAAGTTCTTCAAGCGCTTGGCCGTCGGAACCAATTAACGAGATTACCTCGCTTGATTTCTACGCCCTCAATGACTTCCACGGCGCGGTCGAATATAAACCAGATAATACTTACCCAGAAATCGGCATAACTCGCTTAGCGACCTATTTTGACCAACAAGAAGCGGCAAATCCTGAAGGCACCGTGCTTTTAGCTGCTGGCGATATGTGGCAAGGAAGCGCAGACAGCAACTTAACTCATGGCAGTCTTGTCGTTGACTGCATGAACGCGATGAATTTCGACGCGATGGAAATCGGCAATCACGAGTTTGACTGGACCGATACGTATATTTATGAAAACCAACAACGTGCCAACTTTCCGTTCCTTGGAGCGAATATTATTAATAAAACGACAGGCCTCATCGCTGATTTTGCCGAACCTTACACCATGATTGAACGTCAAGGTGTCCGTATTGGCATCATTGGGATTATCGGTGATACGCTTGAAAGTTCGATTTTGCCCTCCGCAATTGCGAATTATGATTTTTCTTCCGGCGCTACCTATGCGATCAATTCTGCAAATGCCTTACGTACTCAAGGCGCGGACGTCATCGTCGTGCTTGATCATAACGGGACCATCGATAATAGCGTTTTGCCGTACGTCGATGCCGTTTTCCTGGGCCACACCCATTCTTACGGGAATACTGTCACGAACGGCGTTCCATTAGTGCAAGCCTATAGTAACGGCGAGGCTGTCAGCCATGTCACGTTATCTTATAATAAAACCACCGACGCAGTGACTCTTGGAACTCATGAAGTGGTCCAGGGAATCGTTGATCTCGGGCTAAACGAAGCCACGGATGTTAAGGCGGTTTATGATTCGTATGCTTCCGTGATCAATCCCATCAAAAACGAAGTCGTCGGTACGCTGACATCCGCGATGAGCCAATCGCAATTCGGCAATATGGCAGTTCAAGCGATGCTAGAATATGGCCAAAGCATCGACGCTGGCGTGGTTGCCAGTTTCCATAACACTTCCGGTATCCGCGCGACATTACCTGCGGGAGAAGTCACTTATGGCGATATTTATGCGGCCTCGCCGTTTGATAACGATTTGATTATCTGCACCGTCACCGGAACGCAGTTGATTAAATGGCTGAGCCGAAACAACTATACTGCCGGCGCATCCGGTTCGACGCTCCCTGATGGTTCGCCGATTGTCTCGACGGCAATCTATAAAGTCATTGCTATCAGTTATCTCACTGAAAACACGACATACTATCCGCACAGTGCGGAAATCAACACTCACACCTATTCACGTGACCTTGTTCGGTTGAAGTTTTTAGAACTTGGTACGGTCGATCCTTACAATTATTAGTCTGACATCATCTATAACAAGAAAAAAACCGACATATCAATTGTCGGTTTTCTTATATTTAGAGGGGTTTTTCGCTGACAAGCTTGACTGCGAGGATCCCGGGGACTTCATCCATCAGGATGACTTCGATGCCACCGGAAATGGTGTTATCGATCAGTCCGCAGTCAGCGCAAGCGCCTTGCATTTTGATATAGACGATGCCATCAACGAAAGAGTCAAACTCCACGTCGCCGCCATCGCGCCGGATGAAGGGCCGAATTTTATCTAAGGTTGCTTCGATTTGTTCTTCGATGGTCGCCATGTTTTATGCCCTCCGGTTCATTCCTGCCGTATTATAACATAATTATTTAAAGAGATATATTAAGACGATAATCGCCAAAGTAAAAGGAGCCGAATTCGGCTCCTCATTACTTAACATTCTGGTGCCCGGGACCGGACTTGAACCGGTATGGTATCGCTACCGCAGGATTTTAAGTCCTGTGCGTCTACCGATTTCGCCACCTGGGCGATATAAATGGTCTCCCGTACAAGGTTTGAACTTGTGACCCCTTGATTAAAAGTCAAGTGCTCTACCAGCTGAGCTAACGGGAGAAGATTGATGGCTGGGGTACCTGGGATCGAACCAGGGAATGTCAGAGTCAAAGTCTGATGCCTTACCGCTTGGCTATACCCCAATAAGAATGGTGGAGGAAGGTGGATTTGAACCACCGAACCCGAGAGAGCTGATTTACAGTCAGCCGCGTTTGGCCGCTTCGCTATTCCTCCAGCAGGGCTCACGTTGTATTTTTAATGGTGGATGTTGAGGGGATCGAACCCACGACCTCCGCCGTGTAAAGGCGATGCTCTCCCAGCTGAGCTAAACATCCGCATATCCAAATACGCGTGCTTTTATAATATATCACTACACTTTTCACTCGTCAATCATTTTATAAATGATTAACTGGGCACAAATTGGGTTAAGAAACCTCCATCTAAAGATGGAGGTTATTTAGTAACCTTTTTTGCCAAGAAGGTGGAACATATTCCGCTTATAAATCTCGACTCCGGGTTGGTTAAAAGGGTTCACTCCGAGGAGGTAAGCGGACATCGCGCAGGCTCTCATAAAGAAGTAGAAAAGGTGTCCCAAAGCTTTGGCGTCAAGCTTTTCAACCTCAAGAATCAGGCAGGGGATTTTTCCGTCTTGGACGTGGGCCTCAAGCGTTCCCAAAAAAGCCTTGTTGTTGACGAAACTGAGCGGCTTGCCTTCCAGGTAATTTAAACCATCTAAATCCTCGCTATCATGCGGAACGGCAATATCATTGCGTGGCATCTTCACGTAGATGATGCTTTCAAATAAGAGCGGAGATCCATCTTGGACGAATTGCCCCATGCTGTGAAGATCGGTCGAAAAGGTCACGCTGGCCGGTAAAAGACCAAGGTGGTTTTTTCCTTCTGATTCTCCAAACAGCTGTTTCAGCCATTCGCCGATTTGTGTCAGTGACGGTTCGTAAGAGACAAACAATTCCACAGATTTGTTGTTGCGGTAGAAATAGTCACGAGCAACTGCATATTGGTAGCAGGCGTTCGTCAGGATGTTCGGGTTGCTGTATTCTTCCATGGCTTGTCTAGCCCCTAAAAGAACTGCTTCGACATCAATGCCTGCGCAGGCCATCGGGAAGAGGCCGACCGCGGTCAGTACGGAATAACGTCCGCCGATGTCATCAGGTAGTACAAAAGTCGAATATCCCTCGCTATTCGCTAGCGTTTTCAAGGCACCGCGGGCTTTGTCGGTGGTGGCAAAGATGGCTTTTCTACTGGCTTCTTTTCCAATTTGTTTCTCGAGTAAATCCTTTACTAAACGGAACGCGATTGAGGTTTCAGTCGTTGTTCCGGATTTAGAGATAACGTTGATGGCAAAACGTTTTCCTTTCAGATGATCCATGACTTGTGAAATGTAGTTTGGCGAGAAGGTTTGGCCGAAATATACGATTTCAAGTTTATCGCTTGAGTAAAGACCATTAATGGCCTCAATCGCGGCCCGAGCGCCCAAATAGGAACCGCCGATGCCACAGACGACAAGAATATCAAAGTTTTCACGGACATATTTTGCCCCTTCGATGATGCGTTTGAATTCTTCGTGATCATAATCCTTTGGCCAGGTGGTCCAACCTAAATAATCACTGCCTTCGCCTGTTTTTTTCTTGATGGCCTCATCAATGGCTTTCACTTTTTGGGTATAGTCATTGAGTGGAATAGCCTTAATCGTGTTTTGGAGTGATAGTTTAATCATATTATTTGGTCTCCTTCTTTAATGTTTCGTTTATCCACTCCGGAAGTTTTTTCTCAAGCGGAGAGAAGTCGATATCATCTAACGGAATCTGAACTCGTTTTTTTCTCGACGGCTGGCTTTTAGGAATGGGAAGCGGTATTTCAACTTGTTTTAGCGATAGCCGCAAGTAATTATTGGTTGGGTCGATATCTATAATCTTTACTTGGAGTTTTTGTCCGACTGTGATGATGGAATCAACATTTCGAACGAATTTCTCGGAAATTTCGGAAATGTGAACCAATCCGTTTTGCCCATTTGGAAAACTCATGAAAGCACCATATGGAGCGATTTTTGTCACTGTCCCGGTAATGGTTTCATTAAGTTTGTACAAAGATTCATTTGTCATGCTATTTATTCCCGTTTCTTTTTGAGACGATATCTTTTGCTAATTCGTAGTCTTCACGAGTCGTGATTTTAAAATTGTTTTGGGTTCCCTCGGCTATTGCGACTTCATGGCCAAAACGAAGCACAAGTTGCGCGTCGTCAGTTACATTTGCCCAATTTTCCAGAGCGGCTTTTTGGTGTGCTTGTAATATAAGGCCGAAAGAAAATGATTGTGGTGTTTGTGCTTGATAGAGTTCGCGTCGATCAAGAACGTTAGTTATGAATTGCCCATTTTTGCTGACCGAAATCGTATCCGCACATAAAATAGCAGTCTCAACAGCCGATGATTTTTTTGCGATTCGGATATTTTCGTCGAGAATGCGTTTTGTGATAAATGGTCGAGCGGCATCGTGAATTAGCACAATATCAGAATGTTTAATATTCGGGTCAAGAAATGCCAATGCGTTAAAAACAGATGCCTGACGGGTAATCCCACCAGCAATAATTGCCGAAACTTTATTGAGCTTGTATTTTTTGACAATCTTTGAAAAAGTGTCAAATAGATCTGTTTTGGTGACAACGATGATGTTGTCGACATCGGAATGTGCCTGAAAAGTCTCGAGTGAGTAAACAGAAACGGGTTTGCCGTTGATGTTCAGCAATTGTTTCGGGGTCTTTCCCTTCATTCGTGTACTATTCCCTGCTGCTAGGATAATTGCAATGTTCATTTCAATACCCTTTCACTGACAAAATGATGATAGCATTTGCTTTTTCATTATTCAATGATTACAAAAAAAGTAGAAATGAATTCTACTTTTATTGAGTCATGGATGACGATTTATTTGTTGACCAGTTCGGTCTCTTTAGCGATTAACTGTTCAGTGACACTTATACCTTCAATAATTAATTTGGCGATTTTTTCAAGTTCGCTTCCAGAACGATAATCGGCGCGGCAGATGTAGTTGACACGACCGTCGTCGAATAGAGAAATGACTCTATCTTTTTGGCCCTTTTGATAAACAGCAATTGATTTGCCGCCATTTTCTTTGACCAAAATCATGCAGGGGATATCCGTCATTCCATCCCCGATATAAATGATATTCCGGTAGGGAATACGGCGTGTATGAGTTTTTAAGTTGACTGAAGTATCGTCAGTAACATCAATTGTGCCTTTAGAAATACGAAAGAAAAATTGGGTTTTCATCGTATAGTTGATTGCGTACTTAGGCCAAATCGGTTCTCCGGTCGCCTCATCGAAAAGAAACTCGCAACCGTATATTGCTTTAAATTCTTTCGCAATGGAACAACCATCAATGATTTCTTTGGTTCCTGATGAGACAAGATAGTGTTCGACATTTAAACCTTGGGATTCACCATAGGCGTTAATGCGGCTGAACCAAGTGGTGACACCGTCAAAATACTTGATGGCCTTCCCAAGATTGTTAAGATATTCTTTGGTGAGCTTGATGCCTTTTTTCTTGGCCTCAACAACCATCATATACATGTATGATAATATCTTTTCGACATTTTCTTTTTCTGAAAAAACTGTGGTTGCATGCCAAAACTCTTGGGGAGTCATTCCAAGAGCGGGAATGAAACTATAGTTTTGCATATCTTCACTGCATAACGTTTTGTCGAAGTCATACATGATAGCGACGATTGGTCGGTTGGGCATGGCTTATCACCTCAAATATAAATTTTATCATTAAGATAATATACTGTCAAATCTTTGACGGTTTTACAAAAGAAGCCAATTTTGGCTACATTTTTAAAAAGATACAGCAAAAAGCCATTGCTTTTCGTTTTTAAAACATTTTAGAAAAGTGGGGCGGTCATAAATATTTGAACTATGATATAATTCATTACACTTGAAAGAAGCTTTGCTTAGTAGAAAAAGGAGGTACCCCGTTTATGAATCCTTGGATCATTGCGTTAATAGTTTTCGGGGTCATCACCCTGCTTTACTTTATTTCAGTTATTGGTTACCTACGTTTAATGAAACGTTTTTTGAAACGGATTGAACTTCAACTCAATGCAGTGGATGTTTTACTTGCACAGAAATATGATGTTTTACGCCTTGTTGGAAAGTTGTTCAAAAAATACAAAGTAGCGCTTCCTTCTGAGTTCGAAGATGAACTTGCTCCCCATTTCGACGAACGCTTAAAAGAAGTTACCGGAACAGAGCGAACCACCATTAAATCCTATTTACTTAAAGCAACCCAGGCTGTTTTGTATTACGGTGAGCAAGACAAAAAACTTGCTGCCAATCCCGAGTTTGCCAACCTAAAAAAACCACTCATGGAAGTTGATAAGGACTACCGAAAGGCGGTTGCTATCTATAATGCCGATGTTCTCGGCTACAATTATTGGATTAGCGTTTTCCTTTGGCGTTGGGTTGCCAAGACCGCAAAGATGAAAAGCAAAGATGTCATGGCTTAGTCAAATCGCTTTTAATTAATTATATTAATTAGTATAATGAAACACGGAATAGAGGTCTTTTATATGAAGAAACCTATCATATTATGCATCATGGATGGTTATGGCATTCGCCAACAAAAACACGGCAACGCTGTTTTAATGGCAAAAAAGCCAAATCTTGACGCCTTTTTCGCGACCCATCCATACACTCAAATTGAAGCTTCAGGAGAAGCTGTGGGTTTGCCTGAAGGCCAAATGGGAAACTCTGAAGTCGGCCACCTGAATATGGGAGCCGGCCGGATAGTTTATCAATCACTTACGCTGCTAAACCTTGCAATTCGGAATGGAACCTTCTATACAAACGAACATTACCTTAATGCCATCAAATGGGCAAAAAAGCATAAATCAAAACTCCACCTTTTAGGTTTGGTCAGTGATGGCGGTGTTCATAGTCACATCAATCATATCTTGGCGGCCATCCGTCTCGCTAAAAACGAAGGCTTGAAGGATGTCTTCGTCCATGCCTTTATGGATGGACGGGATGTTGATCCTCAATTAGGGGCTACCTATATTCAAACAATCCAAAATCTCATGGATGAACTTCATTTTGGACATATTGCCGACATCGGCGGACGTTACTGGGGTATGGATCGGGATAAAAATCTTGATCGTGTTAATGTTGCATACCGTGTCATGGTTGACCATGATGGACCAAGTTTCACAGATTTTAAACAATATTTTAAGGAACAATATCAGACATTGCCTTCGACAGGAAAAGATCCCAGCGATGAATTCGTGCTTCCACATTTCAATGCCAACTGCGATGGTCGGATTAATGATAACGACGCCATTATTTTCATGAACTTCCGTCCAGATCGCGCCATCGAAATCGCGACGCTCTTCACCAACCCTCACTTTTATGAAAATCCACCTCTAAAAGCCGATGGAAAACCCGCTTACAAGAGTTTTGTCCCTGCTCATGTTTTGAATAATATCTTCTTTGTATGTACAATGAAATACGCCGATTCAGTCAAGGGTGAAATCGCATTCCATTTACCGAGCCTGGCGAATACATTGGGCGTCTATCTCGCTGATCATGGTTACACTCAACTTCGAATTGCTGAAACAGAAAAATATGCTCACGTCACTTTCTTTTTTGACGGCACAATCAATTATGATGGCGTCGAAATGCCTCAACTCAAGGGTTCGCGTCGTGTCCTTGTCAATTCCCCGAAAGTTGCCACTTATGATATGAAACCAGAGATGTCTGCATTTGAAGTTCGTGATGCTCTTATCAAGGAACTCGATAAAAACGACCTTGATGTCGTTATTGTCAATTTTGCGAACTGTGATATGGTTGGTCACACTGCGATTGAACCCGCTGTCATAAAAGCGGTGGAAACCGTTGACGCTTGCGTGGGTTCGATTATCGACTGGGTTGATAAGAATGGTGGCGTTCTTATTGTTACAGCCGACCATGGCAATGCCGAATACATCACCGATGATGATGGACGTCCATTTACTGCACACACTACCAATCCAGTGCCATTCTGTGTTAGTAAGAAGGGCATTAAACTTCTCCAAGAAGGTGGAAAACTTGGTAATGTCGCTCCGACAATTTTAGAACTCCTTGGCGCCGAAATACCACCCGAGATGACGGAACGTAGCCTCATTGTTAAATAAAAAGAAAGAAAAGGTAGAACCAATGAAATTTGAAGAATTCCCCCTCATCATTCCAAATGAGAAAAAAGTAAACCGAAAATTCACTTTATTGCTTGATTCATTTAGCGCGGCGACGTCTCCAAAAGAACAGATTTCTATTATCCGAAAGATCGTAAAACTGATTGAAGAAGTCAGCACGGAAATGACAGTTATCTCCGTAAAATACACAATTGATACACGTAGCGGCGAAAATCAAAAGGCCCAAGATGCGATCGATCTATTTGGTCCGCAATTCCAAGCGCTCTATAATCGCTATTACAAAGCGTTAATTTCCAGCAAATTCCGTCCCGAACTCGAAAAAAAGCTTGGAGATTTCTACTTTAAGAAAGCAGAAATTGCTTTGAAATGTTTTGATGATAAAATCATCGAAGACTTGCAACAGGAAAACAAATTGAATAGCCAATACGGTAAATTGGTTGCCTCTGCTCAAATCCCTTTTGATGGAAAGATTCTCAATCTCTCACAACTCGGCAAATACATGCAAGATATTGATCATGACACTCGTAAAAAGGCCGCTAAAGCTTATTTTGGTTTTTATGAAGAACACGAAAAAGAATTTGCCGACATTTATGACCAGCTTGTTCACCTTCGCGATGGCATGGCCCACAAACTTGGATATGAAAATTATCTTGGTCTCGGTTATGCTCGTATGGGAAGAACAGATTACGATGCAGCCATGGTCGCTGATTACCGTGATCAAATTAAAAAAGTCGTTGTACCGGTTTGGAAAAAGTCGATTAAACGACAATCAGAACGCATCGGCATCAAAAATCCTGTATTCTATGATTTAAACTTAGAATTTTTAAGCGGTAATCCCACACCCAAAGGTGACAAGGACTACTTAGTGGATCAAGCCCATAAAATGTATAACGAAATGGGCGATGAGATAGGAGAATTCTTCCATAAGATGATCGATGACCATCTCCTTGACCTCGAAGCTAAACCCGGAAAACAAAGTGGTGGTTACATGACGTTCTTCCCCAAATACAAAATGCCATTCGTCTTCTCTAACTTTAATGGGACTGCAGGGGACGTTGATGTCTTAACACATGAAGTTGGTCATGCCTTCCAAGGTTATTTATCCAGAGACATCAAACTTCCAGAACTTCGCGACCCGACGATGGAATCGTGCGAGATTCACTCGATGAGCATGGAATTCTTCGCTTGGCCATGGATGGAAAGCTTCTTTAAAGAAGAACAGGATAAATATCGTTTCTCCCATCTTAACGGCGCAATAGATTTCCTGCCTTATGGAGTCTCCGTAGATGAATTCCAACACTTTGTTTATACGCACCCGAATGCTTCTCATGACGAACGTTGCGCTGCGTGGCGTGAAATCGAGAAGAAATACACTCCGCTCAAGAAATATACTGGGTTCCCGTTCTTAGAGAGCGGCCGTTTCTGGATGCGTCAGAATCATATCTATGTCAGCCCACTTTATTATATTGATTACACCCTTGCGCAAGTTGTTGCCTTCCAATTCCTCGTGGAGATGCTTGAGGATCGTCCGGCTACATGGGCTAAATATGTTAAATTATGTAGGATGGGCGGTAAATATCCGTTCACTGTCTTGCTCAAGAAAAATCATTTACGGAATCCGTTCAAAAAAGGTTCTATCGCCAAAGTGATTCGCCCGCTTGAAAAAGTCTTGGACGGGTTTGACGATCGTAAAATGTAATTTCTTTTACTTTAATTTAAAAGCACACCTGTTAAAGTGACCCCCAAATAGTAGACACAATAAAAAAACACATTGTGCGATAATCTACTAGGAAGGGGTTTTCTTTATGGCGAGCAAAGGACAGACATTCCAAAAGTACGATCCAAAGTTTAGG
>Ga0079306_1000090_pt1 | contig 110138 bp, 97 predicted proteins | sample Methanotroph_Enr_FD_79181 | JGI IMG/M metagenome (GOLD analysis project Ga0079306, IMG submission 79181) | Enriched soil microbial communities from Old Woman Creek wetland in Ohio, USA - Methanotroph_Enrichment_5 | ecosystem: Environmental > Terrestrial > Soil > Wetlands | place: USA: Ohio... | reverse complement strand
TGCAGGTAAGGGAGGCGGCGGTCAGCTGTCCGAGCTTCACCCCCTTGCGCACCAGGTCCTTGGTCGCCATGACGTTGTCGGCCGCGATGCGGGACTCGGTCATGATCTCCTCGATGATGCCAGTGATCTCGCCGGTGGAGAGCCCCGTCTGCAGGGAGAGGTTCCTGATCTCGTCGGCAACCACGCCGAAGCTCTTGCCGTACTCGCCGGCCTGGGCCGCGATGATGGAGGCGTTGAGGGCAAGAAGGTTGGTCCTCTTGGTGATGTCGTTGATGACGCTCACGAACCCCTCGATGCGGCCGCTGTTGGCCCCGAGCCGCTTGATCCCCTCGTAGGAGAGCTCGACCGAGCGCTGGATGTCGTCGAGCGAGGCCTCGGTCTCGCGCACCACCTCGCGGCTCTGCTCGGCGTGCTCCTTCACTTTGCTGGAAAGGGCGTGCGAGAGCACCGTGTTGCGCTCCACCTGCCTGAGCGTGGAGGCGATCTGCTCCATGGCGGAGACCGACTTGTACACCGAGTCGGAGAGCTGGTCCATGTTGCCGGTGATCTGGTCGGTGGCAACCGAGATCTCGGAGGCGGCCACGGAGGCGCAGTCGACCGATTCCATCACGCCGTGGGCGGTGCCATCCATCTTCTGGGCGCTGGTGGCCAGCGATTCGGCCGCGCTCTTCAGGCGGTAGAGGTTCCGGGAGAAGTTCTCCCGGCTGTTCAAAAGTTCGGAGAAGGTCTTGCCGAGTTCCAGGGTGAGTTGGTCGATGGACTGCAAGAGGGTGATGCGCATGATCGCCGCGGCGGCCTGGTCAGCGAAGAGCCGGATGGTATCGACGTCGGTGTCGTTGAGCGCACGGTGGCTCTTCTTGTTGTCCAGGCCGAACAAGCCGATGGTTTCGCCCTTCAGGATGATCGGGCAGAGGATGAAGCAGTTGGAGCGCAGCGCCTCTATCATGTTGAACGGGGGCTGCAGCAGATAGTCGGTCGGATAGTTGGTTATGTCCTCGATGAAGAAGACCTGCTGCTCGTGGAAACTCTTGTAGATGACGCCGGAGCGCTCGTCGAGCGGCAGGGTGTCTTCGGCTCCCACCGCCACCTCGTTGCCGGCCGTCGCGGCAAAGTAGAGGAGGTTGCGCTCGGGGTCCGCCATCAGGACGTTGACCCGCTCGTAGCCCAGCACCTCGTGCAGCCCCTCGACGCACAGTGCCAGCACGTCGTCCTTGCGCACCGATTTCTGGATCTTGGAACCTATCTTGTGGAAGTTCTTGATGTTGTTGTCGAGCACCTTGTAACGGTTCTCGAAGAGCTTCTTCTGGGAGTTCACCTCCTGCACGAGGAGGTCGAGCTCCTGGCCCCGCCGGAGCAGCTCATCGGCGGCGCCGCCGATGAAATAACCGAAGACGGCCAGCACGCCGGCGGTCCCCAGCCCCATGTAGGCGTAGAGCGCCATTCCCTGGGCATTCTGGGTCATCTCGGTGAAGATCTGCGCGGAAAGCGGCTGCGCAGGATCGGCAAAGAGAATCAGGCGCAGGATGTTCCAGCCAAAGGGAGCCAGGGTGCCGAGGAAAAAGCCAATGAGCGCGTACTGCCGGCTCCGGCTGGTCCTGGCCTCGGAATTTTTCATAACAATGCCACCTCGTCGTCGGCCCCGCGGGTGCGCCCGGAACGGGCTTTGCGGGGAATTTTATGCGGTCTACGGCAGTTGTGCAGTCTAAGTCAGAGGGTTGGCAAAGTCAACTGTATCCTTAGCGCCCCAGCATAATGCCGAGCTCTTCGGCATGGCGCACCATGGCCCCCCCGGGGTCGATCAGGTTCAGGCTGCGCACGGCGTCCTCGATGGGGGCCGAGTCGATCTGGCGCCCCTTGAGACAGACCATCCGTCCGAAGGCGCCGGCCTCGATCAGCTCTACCGCCTGCACGCCGAAGCGCGAGGCGAGGCAGCGGTCGAAGGTCGAGGGAGAGCCGCCGCGCTGCAGGTGTCCGAGGACGGTGACACGGACGTCCATTTCCAGCACGCCTCCCAGTTCGCGGGAGATCTTCTCGCCTACCCCGCCCAGCCGTTCGACTACCGACTTGCCGCCGGCACCCTCCTTGACCACGCGGTCCCCCCCTTTCGGGAAGGCACCCTCGGCCGCGACGATCACGCTGAAGCGACTGCCGCTCTTGCCGCGCGCGATGATGGCCTGGGCCACCCGCTCGATGTCGTAGGGGATCTCGGGGATGAGGATGACGTCGGCGCCCCCCGCTATCCCCGATTCCAGGGCGATCCAGCCGGCGTAGCGCCCCATCACTTCGAGCACCATGACGCGGTGGTGGCTCTCGGCGGTGGAATGCAGCTTGTCGAGCGCGTCGGTGGCCGTTTCCAGCGCCGTGTTGTAGCCGAAGGTGACGTCGGTTTCCAGAAGGTCGTTGTCGATGGTCTTCGGGACCCCGACGATCGGGATGCCGCGCTTCATAAGTTCCATGGCGATCTTGAGCGTCCCGTCGCCACCTACCACGACGAGCCCCGACAGACCGAGCAGGTCAATGCGCGAGACCACCTCGTCCGACACGTCGATCAGTTCGACCTTTCCCTCGCGCAGGATCGGGAACGAGAAAGGATTGCCGCGGTTGGTGGTGCCGAGGATGGTGCCGCCGCGCGGCAGTATGCCGCGCACGTCTTCCAGGCCGAGCACGCGGCACTTCTCTGGATGCAGGAAGCCGTCGAAGCCGTCCTCGATGCCGACCACCTCCCAGTCCCGTCTGATGCTGGCGGCGCGCACCACGCCCCTGATGACCGCGTTGAGCCCGGGGCAGTCGCCGCCCCCGGTGAGGATACCGATACGCTTCTTGGTCATACATGTCCTTTTCCGACCTTCGCCAACCTTCGCCAAGGCTTCGGTTGGCTCGCCAGAGCCTGCCGGAGCCTTTGGTTTTGGGCGAAGGTTGTCCACTGTAGTTGCCCGCGTGAGCGGGCGATCAACGAAGGTGGGCGCAAACTCCCGCTAACTTGACAAATGCCCCAAAGGCTTCTTTCTGCCAACCTTCGCCAAGGCTTCGGTTGGCTTCGCCGGAGCCTTTGGTTTGGGCGAAGGTTGTCCACTGTAGTTGTCCACCATAGTTGCCTGCGTCAGCGGGCGGTCCAACCTTCGCCAAGGCTTCGGTTGGCTTCGCCAACAGGGCGGGCTTGTCCACCGTAGTTGCCCGCGTCAGCGGGCGGTCAACGAAGGTGGACCACTTCCGCCACCACCTCGAGCGCCTCGACGATGGTTGCGGGCTCTAGGCGGTTGCGCGGGTCGCTGTCCGCGTAGGAAAGCAGGATGCGCCGTTCGTTGCCGATCACGAAGGTGCCGGGAATGGGAAGCTCCCACGAGCTGTCGGCGTTGAAGGCGGGGAGGTCGGTGCCGAAGGAGCGGTAGACGTCGCGGACCGCGGCGGGGACCTTGTAGACCAATCCGAATTGCCGCGCCACCTGGTTTCCCAGGTCGCTCAGCACCTCGTACTGCAGAAAGTTTTTCAAGAGTGTGGCCTGGGATTGGTCGGGACTTTGTGGGGAGATGGCAATCAGCGAGCCGCCCAACCGCTGTATCTCCGGGAGGATCTTCTGGTAGGCCTTGAGCTGCAAACTGCAGTAAGGGCACCAGATGCCGCGGTAGAAGGTGACGACGACCGGGCCGCTGGAAAGCGCCTTGTCGAGGTTCACGGGCTTACCCACGGCGTTGGGGAGCGTGAAGTCGGGTGCCTGTGCCCCGGCCTTGAGGACCTGGTCGGCGATGCCGGAGCGCTGCAGATCCTGGGCGGCTTTTTCCAGGAGCTGGGCCTTATCCGGAGGCAGCGGCGGCAAGGACCGCTCCAACTCCTCTATCTGTGTCCTGAGTTCCTGATCCATCGGCAGTCCCCCCGGCAAAAACTTTTAGTTTTTTACTAGCCCCAGTTTACGCAATTCGGTCAAAAGGTCAATCTATCTCTGCAGTTTGGAGATTTTTGGCGGCTGCTTCGGAATCGTGGAATTTTGACACACGTCATAAACATTCCGACCTCGCTGCGCTACTGTCGGCTCAACGAAAGGCAACTCCTGAACCGCCAACCACAGAGGACACCGAGGGGACGGCGCGAGGCTCACAAAGGGAAACCCTTGGGGGGGGAACACCACCACCCGCGCAGAAAACCCGAACGAAATTGGGCAAGCAACAGATGCCCGGTTTCCCGGCTCACAGTTTCAGTTTTTACGGGTTTTTCTGCGGTACAGCTTTTAAGAATATTTTGACCCAGGTCATAACGAATACTGCGCGGTTTGGCTACTATCAGATCAACGGAAGGGACGGAGGATCACCATGGAATTCAAAGACGGCTTGGGCGAGATGGCAATTCAGGATGTGATGGCAAAGCACCCGGAGATCGGCAAGATCCTGGAGCGCTACGAGATCGGCTGCGTCACCTGCAAGGTAGGGATCTGCCTCCTGAAGGACGTCGTTGCCATCCATGGACTCTCCCCGGAGCAGGAAGCCGCCATCGAAACGGAGATCAACCAGTACCTGGACCGTATCGACCACTGACAATCATTCACTTTCAACTATCACCTTAAACTAAGTACAATACCAAAGGAGACATCACCATGGCACATTCCGCATGCGGCTGCCCGGGAAGCGCAGCAAGGGTTATCGAAAGAAACGAAACGGCACAGGTTGCCAGCACTGAGAAGGCAGCGAGCGAATTGCGGCAGTGGCCGGTGCAGCTGCACCTGGTTCCGCCCACCGCCCCCTGGTTCCAAGACAGCGACATCCTGGTGGCCGCGGACTGCGTCGCCTTCGCCCTGGGGAGCTTCCATAGCGATCTTTTGAAAGGGAAGGCTGTGGCGATCGCCTGCCCGAAACTGGACGACACCACTCCCTACGTCGAGAAGCTGGCAACCATCTTCAAGCAGAACGACGTGAAGAGCATCACCGTGGCGATCATGGAAGTACCGTGCTGCCGCGGCCTGGACGTGATGGTCCGGCAGGCCCTCGCCCTCTCCGGCAAGGAGATCCCGCTGGAAACCGCGGTCATCGGCATCAACGGCGAAAGAAGGAACTAGGCGATGAAACAGGATATCACCCAAAGGCTTAAGGACGAGCATCAGCTGATCCTGAGGATGCTGACGCTCCTGGAGAAGAACACGCGGCTCACCGAGCAGGGGGCGTTCAAGGACTACCAGTTCTACCTGGACGGCGTCGACTTCATCAGGAACTACGCGGACCGCTTCCACCATGCCAAGGAGGAAGATATCCTTTTCGAGGCGCTGATCGTGAACGGCATGCCGCGGGCCAACAGCCCGGTGGCGGCGATGCTGATGGAGCACGATCTGGGACGCGGTTTCGTAAAGGGGATGGAAGAGGCCACTACCAAAGCGCTCAACGGCGCGACGGACCAGGACGAGGTGATCGTCATAGCCGCACGCGGCTATCTGGAACTGTTACGGGACCACATCTCGAAAGAGGACGAGATCCTCTATCCGCTGGCGGAGCGGGTGCTTCCGGACTCGATGCGCGAAGGAATCCTCGCGGGATACCAGAAGGCGGAACAGCAGGCGGCCAAAGGCCTGGAGGAACATTACCGGGCGGTGGTGGAAAAATACGAGCAGCAGTAAAAACCGCCACACGAGCCACGATGAAAACCGAGGGGACCCGAGCCTTTGACATTGCTCGGGTCCCTCTGGGACCATTTCCGTGACACTTTGCTATAACCGAAGGACCGGGGAACACCAAATACAGCAATCGAGTCTTAGCTGTGCATCAGCATCAAACCCCTCGCATCAAAACGCAACAGCATCAAGACCCTCTGCATCAAGGCCTCAGTATCAAAGCCCTCAGGCAAGCTTCCGCAATTTCAGTAGTACTCTTCCTGGTAATCGGGAACTTCGTTAAACCACACCGGGTGCCGTTTAGCCTCCTCCAGCGATCGCTCTGCCGTTTCGATCAACCTCTCCCGGTCTTTGGGATAGCTGCCGGCCAGGTTCAAAAAGTTGGAGACGTGGTTGGAGCGCAGTATGGTGCGTTGCGGATTCAATCCGCGCAGCATGGCCAACGCCTCCTGCAGTATTTCACCGTGACTCAAGGGTGAGATGGACCGAAAGTAGTCGTCGTTGTGGCGCCTGAACATGGTGAGCAGGGAGAAATACTCGGGCGACAGGGCGGTGACCCACTCGGCGGTCGCGCGCGCATGCTCCGGGCTGCGCTCCCGGCCGGCAAGGCCAAGGATGGCGGTGACCGACAGTTTCATCCCGGCTGCCTGCGCCTTGCGGCAGAGTTCGAGCATCTCGGCGGGGTGGTACCCCTTGTCGACCAGCTGCAGGGTTTCCGGATCGCCGCTTTCCAGGCCGAAGTAGAGGATGCGCAGCTTTTTCTGCTGCAAAGCGGCAAGTTCCTCGACCGTTTTGGTGGTCAGGCTGCGGGGCGAGGCGTAGGCGGCCACCCTCGTGAGGCGCGGGAAGGCATCGGCGAGCGCGTCGAGCAACTGCGCCAGACCCTGCTGCGGATAGACCAGGGCATCTCCGTCGGCGAGGAAAACCCGCTGCACGTAGTTGCGCATGGCGGGCGGCACCGACTGGATCTCGTTCAAGAGCTCAGGCAGCGGGCGGACGCGGAAAGTCTTCATCTTGTACATGCCGCAGAACCGGCACTGGTTCTGGGAACATCCGATGGTGGCCTGGAGGATCAGGCTGTTTGCCTCGGAGGGCGGTCGGAACAGCGGTTCTTCGTAGCGAAAGCGGCTGAGAGGCATATTCGGATCTCCGTAGGATGCGGCTCGTGGGTTCTTCCGGATTTGTGCCGGCTCCCCCTCCCTTGACGGGAGGGGGTCGGGGGGTGGGTGAAGCTGCCAACATTGCCGCTGCCGGTCGCCTTCCCCCTCACCCCGGCCCTCCTTCGCCAAGGCTGCGGCGGCCAAGCCCTCCCCCGCCAGGGGGGAGGGAGGTCAGGATCTTCCCGTACCGGGCCTGCTGCCGCAGGCTTGCCAAGGTGCTTCACGTACGGGCATACGAAAAAAGGGGGACGCACCAGCGTCCCCCTTCCTGTCTTTCCTATCTCACAACCACAGGCGTCGACCCGGTCACCGGAACCTGCTAGAGGCGCCCGGCGTAGAGCGGGAAGCGCTTCATCAGGGCGTTGACCTGGGTCTTCACCTGGGCCAGCTTGGCCTCGTCCTCGACGTTGCCAAGTACCTCGGCGATGAAGCCGGCTACCTGCTCCATCTCTGCCTCTTTCAGGCCGTGGGTGGTCGCCGCCGGGGTGCCGATCCTGATGCCGGAGGTGATGAACGGCGAGCGGGTGTCAAACGGAATGCCGTTCTTGTTCACGGTGATGCCGGCGCGATCCAGCGCCTCTTCTGCCACCTTGCCGGTCAAGCCGGTGTCTGTCAGGTCGACCAGCATCAAATGGTTGTCGGTGCCGCCCGAGGTGAGCTTGAAGCCGCGCTTCATGAGGCCTGCGGCGAGAGCCTGGGCGTTCTTCACGATCTGCCCCTGGTATACCTTGAACTCGGGGGAGAGCGCTTCCTTGAAGGCAACGGCCTTGGCGGCGATCACGTGCATGAGCGGTCCGCCCTGGATACCCGGGAAGATGTTGGAGTTGAGGGTCTTGGCGAACTCCTCGCGGCACAGGATCATGCCGCCGCGCGGTCCCCTCAAGGTCTTGTGGGTGGTGGTGGTCACGAACTCGGCGTAGGGTACCGGGTTCGGGTGCAGACCGGCGGCAACGAGGCCCGCGATGTGGGCCATGTCGACCATGACCACGGCGCCCACCTTGTCCGCCACGCGGCGGAAGGCCTCGAAGTCGATGATGCGCGGATAGGCGGAGGCGCCCACCACGATCATCTTCGGCTTGTGCTCGAGGGCCAGGCGCTCGACTTCTTCGTAGTCGATGGTCTGGTTCTCCTTGTTCACGCCGTAGGGAACGATGTTGAAGAAGCGGCCGGAGAAGTTGACCGGGGAGCCGTGGGTCAGGTGACCGCCGTGCGCCAGGTTCATGCCGAGCACGGTGTCGCCCGGTTTAAGCACGGAGAAGTAGACCGCCATGTTGGCCTGGGAGCCGGAGTGCGGCTGCACGTTGGCGTGATCGGCGCCGAACAGTTCCTTGGCGCGGTCGATGGCCAGGTTCTCGACCTGGTCGACGTAGTGGCAGCCTCCGTAGTAACGCTTGCCGGGATACCCCTCGGCGTACTTGTTGGTGAGGACGGATCCCTGCGCCTCGAGGACGGCCGGCGAAACGAAGTTCTCAGACGCGATCAGCTCGAGGTTGTACTCCTGACGCTCGGTCTCGGCCTTGATGATCTGGGCCACGGCCGGATCGAAATTCTCCAGTACTGACATTGTGCTCTCCTGAAATTTGTTCGTGTTGGAAATGAAAACGGGACCGAAGTCCCGTTCTTGCTCTGCATCTTCCGGGTCCCTAGACCGCCTGGAGTTTCAGCTCGTTCTCCAGCGCCGCGATCTTGTCGAGGCGCGCCTGGTGGCGTCCCCCGGCGAACTCGGTATCCAGCCAGGCCGTCACCATGGCACGGGCGGTGGCGCCGTCGATGACGCGCCCCCCGAGGACCAGAATGTTGGCGTTGTTGTGTTCCTTGGCCATGGTCGCCATGAAGACGTCGGTGGCCAGTGCCGCGCGCACGCCGGGGAACTTGTTGGCGACGATCGACATGCCGATCCCCGTGCCGCAGACCAGGATCCCCAGGTCCGCGGACCCCTTGGATACCCGGCGCGCCACCGCCTGGCCGAAATCGGGGTAATCCACCGAGTCGCCGTTAGTGGTGCCGAGATCCTCGCAGGCAACGCCGCGCTCGGCAAGGAGCGCCTTGAGCTCGTCCTTCAGGTTCAGTCCGCCGTGGTCGCTGGCAATTACTAGCATCTCTATACCTTCCTGAACAGCAGAGAGGCGTTGGTGCCGCCGAAACCGAACGAGTTGGAAAGTGCGTACTCCACTTTGGCGTCGCGGGCGGTGTTCGGGACATAGTCCAGATCGCACTCCGGATCGGGGTTGTCGTAGTTGATGGTCGGAGGGACCACCGAGTTCTGTATCGTCAAGAGCGCGAAGATCGCCTCGATGCCGCCGGCCGCTCCCAAGAGGTGCCCGGTCATCGACTTGGTCGAGGAGACCATCAGCTTCTTGGCATGGTCGCCGAAGACCGACTTGATCGCCAGGGTCTCGTAGAGGTCGTTGAAGTGGGTCGAGGTCCCGTGTGCGTTGATGTAGTCGACCTGCTCCGGGTTCACCTTGGCCGAGCTGAGCGCCATCTTCATGCAGCGGGCAGCGCCCTCGCCGCCGGGGGCGGGGGTGGTCAGGTGATAGGCGTCGCCGGAAAGTCCGTAGCCCACCACTTCGCCGTAGATCTTGGCGCCGCGGGCCTTGGCAGCCTCGTACTCCTCGAGGATCACGATGCCGGCGCCCTCGGAAAGGATGAAGCCGTCGCGGTCGCGCTCGAAGGGGCGCGAGGCAGCCGCCGGGTCCTCGTTGGTGGAGAGCGCCTTCATGACGGAGAAGCCGCCGATCCCCAGCGGGGTCACGGTCGACTCGGTGCCGCCGGCGATCATGGCATCGGCATCGCCGCGCCTGATCATGTGGTAGGCGTCGCCGATGGAATGGGTGCCGGTGGCGCAGGCGGATACGGAAGAGAGGTTCGGTCCCTTCGCGCCGTACTTGATGGAGATGTGCCCGGGAGCCAGGTTGATGATCAGCATCGGGATGAAGAAGGGGGATATCTTCTTGTAGCCCCCCTCCAGAAGCGCCGTGTGGTAGCGCTCGATGGCGGGAAGCCCGCCCAGACCGGCACCGACCAGGACACCGACACGCTCGGCGTTCTCCTCGTTGATCACCAGGCCGGAATCCTCCATGGCGAACTGCGCTGCAGCCAGCGAATACTGAATGAAGAGATCCATCTTCTTGATCTCTTTCTTGTCGATGAAATCCTCTGCGACGAAGTCCTTCACTTCGCCGGCGATTTTGACCGGCAAGTCACTGGCATCGAAACGGGTGATGGGTCCGATCCCGGATTTGCCGGCAACCAGTGCTTCCCAGTTCTTGGCGTTTCCGGTCCCCAGCGGGGAGACGACGCCGACCCCCGTGACAACAACTCTTCTCATACAATGAACTCCTTGGTATCTGATCGGTCATGTGCGCCCCGAGGGCGCCATGAAAAAAGGGGAAGTCAACTTCCCCCCCGCCTACTAGGTGTGATCAGTGATGTAGTCGATTGCGTCCTGCACGGACTGGATCTTCTCGGCGTCTTCGTCGGAGATTTCGATTTCGAACTCTTCTTCAAGAGCCATCACCAGTTCGACGGTGTCAAGGGAATCTGCACCCAGGTCGTCCATGAAGGAAGACTCGTTGGTCACCTGCGCCTCGTCCACACCAAGCTGCTCTGCCACTATTTCTTTAATACGTTTTTCGATCGAAGCCATCTATACACCTCCATTTGATTTTGTTCTGACGATTTGTTTTGGTAAAACCCAGCTAGTTTCATAGCATGCAGAAACGGAATTTGCAAAAGGTATTTTAGGCGTTCCAGTGTAAAAAAATAAACCCGTTACCCTTCCCTCATCGTTCCGGGAAAAGCCCCTTCCCTTCGCACGGAGGGGCGGGTGAACGCCTTACATGTACATGCCGCCGTTGACCGAAAGGACGTGCCCGGTGATGTAGCCGGCGCCCTCGGAAACCAGGAAAACAACCGCGGCGGCGATGTCTTCCGCGCCGCCCAGCCGCCCCATCGGGATCTGCTCCTGGAGGCTTTCCTTGGCCTTCTCGGAGAGGTCGTGGGTCATGTCGGTCTCGATGAAGCCGGGGGTCACCGCGTTCACGGTCACGTTGCGGCGGGCCAGTTCCTTGGCCACCGACTTGGTGAGGCCGATCATCCCTGCCTTGCTGGCGCAGTAGTTGGCCTGGCCCGGGTTCCCCATCTCGCCCACCACGGAGGAGACGTTGACGATCCTGCCGTAGCGCGCCTTGCTCATGGTCTTCGCGGCCTCGCGGGTGCAGTTGAAGGCCCCCTTCAGGTTCACGTCCATGACGGCGTCCCAGTCGGCCTCCTTCATGCGCAAGAGGAGCCCGTCCTTGGTGATCCCGGCGTTGTTCACCAGGATGTCCAGGCGACCGAAGGCTTCGGCGGTCTTCTTGAAAAGTTCCTCGACCTCGGCGGCCACCGAGACGTCGACCTTGACGGCGAGGGCCTTGCCCCCTGCCGCGCCGATCTCGTCCGCGGTGCGCTGGGCACCCTCCACGGTGGTCGCGGTCACCACGACCGAGGCCCCTTCAGCGGCGAGCTTCAGGGCGATGGCGCGGCCGATGCCGCGGGATGCTCCGGTTATCACGGCTACCTGTCCGTTGAGACTCATCTTATGCCCCCTCTGCCAGGGCCTTCACCCCGGCGACATCCTGCACGTTGAACGTCTGCGCCTCTTTCTCGATCCTTTTCACGAGGCCGGCGAGCACCTTGCCCGGGCCGATCTCGACGAACTTGGTGACGCCCGAGGCGGCCATCTGCTGAACCGAGGCGTCCCAAAGGACCGGCGAGCAGACCTGGTCCACCAGGAGTCCCTTGACCCGGGCGGCGTCGCTGTTGGGCTTCGCCTCCACGTTGGTCACCACGGGGGTGGCGATGGGGGAGACGGCGACCTGGTCCAGGACGCCCGCCAGGCGGTCGGCGGCCGGTTTCATCAGGGCGCAGTGGAAGGGGGCGCTGACCGGAAGCGGCATCGCCTTCCTGAAGCCGCGCGCCTTGGCGATCTCGATGAAGCGGGCGACCGCAGCGGCGTGGCCGGCGATGACGATCTGGCCCGGGGAGTTGAAGTTGGCAGGCGAAACCACCTCGCCCTGGGCCGCCTCCTGGCAGATCTCCAGGAGCAGGTCGCTGTCGACCCCGAGGATGGCCGCCATGGCGCCCACCCCGACCGGTACCGCGTCCTGCATGAAGCTGCCGCGCGCCCGCACCGTTTTCAGTGCGTCGGCGAAGGAGAGCGCGCCCGAGGCGACCAGCGCCGAGTACTCGCCCAGCGAATGGCCGGCGAGGAAGGCGGGAGTCAAGGGGGCCTCGGCTTTGAGGACCCTCCAGGCGGCAACGCTCGCGGCCAGTATGGCGGGCTGCGTGTTGGCCGTGAGTTTCAGATCCTCCTCGGGACCTTCGAAGCACATTTTGGAGAGCTTGAACCCGAGGGCGTCGTCGGCCTCTTCGAAGCTCTCCCTGGCGACCTTGAAGTTTTCGGCAAGTTCGCGTCCCATGCCCGGGTGCTGCGATCCCTGGCCGGGGAAGATGAAAGCGTAGCTCATGTAGGTACCTCGTACTTTCCGACCGGTTGCCGGGTCGGGAATTGGTTGGTTCAAGGCATTTGGGCGGCAGCTCGACACCGGGTTGTCCCAGCGGGTCTCCCACAGGTTGGCTCCCGCAAGGAGGCCCCTCAAAGGGATCTGCTGCCTTAAAGGCGCAAAGAAGGCGGATCGAAGACCCGCCCCTTTGGCATATTACCTAATATTACCCGTCAGTTACCAGCGGATCAGGGCGGCGCCCCAGGTGAGCCCGCCGCCGAAGGCGTCCAAGAGGACCATGTCCCCTTCCTTGACGCGGCCGGCGCGGCAGGCCTCGTCGAGCGCGATCGGGATCGAGGCGGCCGAGGTGTTGCCGTAGCGGTCCAGGTTGACGAAAACCTGCTCGGGCTCGAGCGCCAGCCGCTTCCCTACCGAGTCGACGATCCTCTGGTTGGCCTGGTGCGGGATGAAGAGCGAGATGTCCTTGCCGGTCAGGCCGTTTTTCTCCAGCGCCTCGAGGGCGACCTCCGCCATGGCGCGCACCGCGTACTTGAAGACCTCGTTGCCGTGCATGGTCAGGTAGACCAGACCGGCGTCCAGGTTCTGCTGGGTGGCCGGGTTGCGGCTGCCGCTTCCCGTCTGGTAGAGGATCTCCCAGTAGTTGCCGTCCGAGTACATGTGGGTGGAGAGGATACCGTGGTCCCCCTCGCACGCTTCCAGGACCACGGCGCCGGCGCCGTCGCCGAAGAGCAGGCAGGTGTTGCGGTCCTTCCAGTCGATGACGCGCGAGAGCACCTCGGCGCCGATCACCAGGGCCTTTTTATGGGTGCCCGAGGCGAGGTACTTCTCGGCGGTGGCCAGCGCGAAGACGAAGCCGGAGCAGGCGGCGGAAAGGTCGAAGCAGAAGGCGTTCTTGGCGCCGATGGTCTGCTGGACGATGCAGGCGGTGGCGGGGAAGGGGAAGTCCGGGGAGAGGGTGCCGACCACGATCAGGTCGATCTCCTCGGCGGAAACGCCTGCCGCGTCGAGCGCGCGCTGGGCCGCGAGGGATGCGAAGGTGGAGGTGTACTCCCCTTCCGCCGCGATGCGGCGCTCCCGGATCCCGGTCCGGGCGACGATCCACTCGTCGGTCGTGTCGACCATCTTTTCCAGGTCGAAGTTGGTAAGCACCTTCTCGGGAAGTGCTGAGCCCGTGCCGGTAATCTTTGCTCGTATCATGAAACCACTCTCTCCTTCGCTTCGGCGGGGAGTTCCGCGCCTTCGCGTTCACGTGTGGTACCGGGGAAACTCTCGTGCAGCTTTTCAGCCATACGGCAGTTTACCCCCTTAAGCGCATAGTCGTAGGCGAAGCGGATCGCGTTCTTGATCGCCTTGGGGTTGGAGCCGCCGTGGCAGATCATGCCCACGCCGTTGATCCCCAAAAGCGGGGCCCCGCCATACTCCGCGTAATCTACTTTTTTCCGGAAATTTACGAAAGCCTTGCGGCACAGGAGGTAGCCGATCTGGGAAAGGAGGCTGGATTTTATTTCAGCCTTGAGCATCTTGCCGACGGTTTCGGCAAGGCCCTCGGAGAGCTTCAGCACAACGTTGCCGACAAAGCCGTCGCAGACCACCACGTCGACCGAGCCGTTGAAGATGTCGCGCCCCTCCACGTAGCCCACGTAGTTGAGCGGCTTTTCGCGCAACAGGACGCTGGTTTCGCGGGTGAGTTCGTTTCCCTTGCTTGCCTCTTCGCCGTTGGAGAGGATGCCGACCCGCGGCGAGGCCAGCCCCATGACGAACCGGGCGTACACCTCGCCCATGACGGCGAACTGCACCAGGTGGTCCGGCTTGCAGTCCACGTTGCCGCCCACGTCGAGCACCAGCGTGGAGCCGGTCAGGGTGGGCAACAGCTGCGCGATGGCGGGACGGTCGATCCCCTTCATCCTTTTCAGGACGAACATCCCGGCCGCCATGGTGGCGCCCGAGTTGCCGGCGCTGACCACCGCGTCCGCCTCGCCCCCCTTCAGCAGTTCGAAGGCGACGCGTATCGAGGAGTCCTTCTTTTTGCGCACCGCGTCGGAGGCCGAGTCGTGCATGCCGACCACTTCGCTGGCATGCCACACCTCTATGTCCAAACCGGTGCAGTTGTGGCGGGCCAGTTCGGCCTGTACCCGGTCCCGGTCGCCGACCAGGGTGAGCGGCACGCCAAACTCGCGGGCCGCCGCCACTGCACCTTCTACTTCTACATGAGGGGCGTTGTCGCCCCCCATCACATCCACTGCAACTCTCATATTACCCCTAGGGAGCGGATTCCGAACAGTCACGGCAGGTTCTTACGAGCCTTACAGTTCTTCGGCTTTCAGCACCTGGCGACCCTTGTAGGTTCCGCAGGAGGGGCAAACGCAATGCGGCAGCTTGGGAGCCTTGCACTGGGGGCAGGTCGAAACGGTGGGGGGGGTCAGGAAGTCGTGAGCCCGTCTCATATTTTTGCGCGATTTGGAAGTTTTCTTCTTAGGTACAGCCATGGTGTTCTCCTTTTACTTGTCTATGCTAATCTTCTTCAGGGCACTCATCTTCAGGTTGATACCGCCACGGTCGCAGCCGCACTCTTTCAGGTTCAGGTCGGCGCCGCACTCGCTGCACAGGCCCTGGCACTCCTCCCGGCACAGCGGCTTGAAGGGTACTTCCATCATGACCTGCTCGGCGATCTCGTCATCCACCACGATCTCGTCACCCTGGAACGAGACCGAAATCAGATCCTCGTCGCTCAGTTCGACTTCTTCGTCGAACTGGCCGTCGGAGGCTTCGGTGTAAAAAATGGTAAAACTGGAGCTTACCGGGAGCTCGTACTCTGTCAGGCAGCGCGAGCAGGAGAGACGGACCGCTGTCTCTACGGTGCCGGTGGCTCTCACATGGTCGTACTCCCAGACAGCGGAGAGTTGAGTCCTGACCGGTTCGATGAAGCTGCACTCACCTGCCTGTTCCATCTTTGCCAGGTTTTCGTAGTGACTTGCCGGCTCCTCTTCGCTGAGATCGACCTGCTTCCTTTTAACCTCATCTATACGTATCTTCAAAGGATCTACTCCCTCTTTTTCAAAGCTTTTGAGTATATAGATGGAGGCAATTTTGTCAAGGTAAATCTAGGGACTGGAAAGAGGCCGCTGCTACCAGCCGATCCCGCCCATCCGGTAGTCGACGCTCATCCCCCCCTCCCCGCGATTCAGGAGTCCCAGCTGCCCGGCGGCCCCCTCGACCAAGAGGTCCCAGGCGGGGGTGCGCTTCTTCGGGGGACGGATCAGCTCCGGCTCCCCGCTGATCCCGCCCAGGCGCGCGGCCTCGTCGATGGCGTCCTGCTGGGTCCCGAGTTTGTCCACCAGCTTGTGCGCCAGGGCCTGCTCGCCGGAGAAGATCCTGCCGTCGGCGATGGCAGCCACCGTCGCGACCGGGAGCTTCCTCCCTTCGGCTACGGCGCGCACGAACTGCCGGTGCGTGGAGTCGATCACCCCCTGGAGCATGGCCCGTTCCTCGGGCTTCATGGTCCTGCCCGGGTTCCCCACGTCCTTGAACTTGCCGGTCTTGATGGTGAACGCCTTCATGCCGATCTTCCCCATGAGCCCCTCGAGGTTGGAGAACTTCATAAGGACGCCGATGCTCCCGGTGATGGTGCCGGGATTGGCGAAGATCTCGGTCGCCGGGGCCGAGATGTAGTAGCCGCCCGAGGCCGCCACGCTCCCCATGGAGACCACCACCTTCTTCACCTTGGCAAGCTCCTTCACCTGGGCGCTGATCTCCTGGGAGGGGCCCACCACACCGCCGGGGGAGTCCACCCGGAGCACGACCGCTTTCACCCGCTTGTCCTTTTTGAGGGCGCGCAGCTGCCGCACCGTCTCGGAGCCGTCCACGATGATCCCTTTCACCTCGACGAGGCCGACCCCCTGGCCGGTCACGATCCGGTCCCGGTCGCCGAAGACCACCGTCATCACCAGGACGCAGAAGAAAAAGAGGACCATAAGTCCCCCAAAGCCAATGACACTCCAAAGGATCCATCGGTTTTTCATGTCACCCCCCGTTTTTTTCTTGTCTTAACGGCGCCCCCTGTCCTATACCAGAAAGTGGGCAGGCCTTTCATGAAAAGTGCCGCCACTGCAGGCGGCAGGCCCGCCGCCGGGCCCGCAGGCGCGGCCGGAAATGGCGCCAGGGACAGTTTAGCACCGTCGGCGCCCGGCTGCGCTACTTAATATAGTCCAGAGGTATCTTAATCATGAGAGTACTGGTGATGTCGGACAGCCACGGCAATTACCCGAAGGCGCTCAGGGCCCACGAGCACGCGGGACCGGTGGACAGGATCGTGCACCTGGGCGACGGCGCCGACGACGCCTCCCTTTTGGAAGAGCTCCTGAAGGTTCCGGTACTGCGGGTGGCGGGGAACTGCGACCTGGACCCCTGTCTGCCGCAGGAACTCACCCTGGAGCTGGGCGTCCATCGGGTCTACCTGACCCACGGCAACCGGCAGGCGGTGAAGTCGGGGCTAGGGCTCTTGGTCGAGAGAGGTATCGAGGTGGGAGCCGGGGTGGTCCTGTACGGCCACACGCACCGGCCAGCGGTGAAAAACGAGGCGGGCCTGCTCCTGGTCAACCCCGGCGCGCTCAAGGAGGGGCTCCCGGGAAGCTACGCCATCCTCACCCTGGGCGAGGACGAGCCGCACGCCGAGATCTTCAGCATCTAGCCGCCTTTAGCAGCCGCAGCCGCAGTTGTGGCAGACCTTCCTGTTCTCGTCATCCGGCGGCACCGTCTCGGGTGCGAAGGCGATCCGGTTCACCGCGCGTCTGATGTCCTCCTGCGGGTCGAGGTGCGGGCTCTTGCCGATCACGTGGCCGACGCAGACGTTGGAGATGCCGTCGGAGGGCGAGGCGATGCGCACCGCGTTCAAGAGGTCCGCGTAGCTCTTCACCTCGATCACCTGCCCGCTCCCCTCCCCGCGCTCCAGGGTGATCCCGAAGTGCGCCAAGTCCTGCACCAGCTCCGCAAAGAACAGATCGAACCCGATCCCCGAAAGGGCGTCCTGCCACTCCGGCCTCAGGTGTTTCTGGTCGTAGCAGGTAAGCCGCATCTGTTTGCCCATCTCTATCCCCTCCGGCGTGGCCGCCCGCCGACGCCGCTCGTTATTTCGGCACCGGCACGCGTCAGAAATGAAAGTCCCCCGCAAAGGGGGGACGTGGTCGTGCGTAAATTGAATTCACCCGCCTTTCAAGATCCCCCTCCCCCCTGGCGGGGGAGGGCTTGGCCGCCGCAGCCTTGGCGAAGGAGGGTCGGGGTGAGGGGGAAGGCGGCCGGCAGCGATTGCCGTTGGCAGCTTCACCCACCCCCCGACCCCTTCCCGTCAAGGGAGGGGGAGCGCAAACCAGCGGGGCAGCTGGTCCCGTGCCGCGAGCGCGTCAGCTCGCGGCGGCCTTGCGCTGCATCGAGCTGAAGATCATGTCCAGCACCGCCTTTTGCTTGGCCTCGTACTTGTTCAGGACCGCCAGACAGGTCCCCATCGGGAACTGCTCGTGCAGGTAGTCCGAATCGCGGCCGGAAAGGATCACGATGCGGTTCTTGTCCATCCCAAGCGATACGGCGAAGTTGAGGATCTTGGTCCCGTCCATGACCGGCATCTCGAGGTCCACCAGCAGGAGGTCCACCGCCTCCTTCTTCAAAAGGGCCAGCGCCTGGAACGGATCGGTACAGGTCACCACGGCGAGCAGCGGGTAGAGCGACCGGATCTGCTCCCTCAGGGCATCCAGGTACGGAGCGTCGTCGTCTACGATCAAAATGTTTCTCATCATTACCTCAACCGCATTTACTTGATCACCCGGGTCGCCGCGGATAGTACCGGAAACGGCACGTGGAGGTCAAGTGCGCGGGCTGTCTTCAGGTTCACCACCAGTTCGACCTTCTTCGGGGTGGCAACCGCAAAGCTGGAGGCCCGCTTGCCGGCCAGGATGCGCACGGCGTAGTCGGCGGCCACCTGCCCCTGTTCGGCCGGGTCCGCCTCGAGCGAGACCAGGGCTCCCTTTTGGGCGGCGCCGGGCATCTGGGAGAGCACCGGGACCTTCGCCTCGCCCGCCCGGTGCACGATCTTCTCGAAGCCCCGGGCACCCGCCGTGCATTCCGAGACGTAGATCGCGTCGACCCGGGCGTTGAACATGGTGGCGAGTGCGGCGTCGATGCCGCTGGTGCCGGCCAGGTTCACCTCGATCAGGATGATCCCCAGTTGCGCGGCGACCTTGCGCAGCTCGCGAAGCTGCACCATCGACCCTTCCTCGCGCGCGTTGAACACCGCCCCCAGGATGCGGATCGGCTTCACTTCCAGGGCCGTCTTCACCAGCGTGACCAGGGGGACCTTGCAGCTTACCCCGGCCATGTTGTGCCCGGTCGAACCGAGGCTGCGGGCCACGCCGACCTCCACCGGTCCGTAGACGTCGGCGAACACCACCGGGATGTCGGCCGATTCGTGCAGGGCCGTCAGGGTCGCCGGCGCACCGTAGGTGACGATGACATCCGCACCGATCGCGTTGAACTTCCTGATGCTGTTCGCCCAGGAGATGGCATCGGGGTTGGGGGTCTGGGTGATGACCTCGACGTTGCTCTGATCGTACCCTTTCTGCACCAACGCCTTGACGAACGCCTTGTGCGCCTCCCGGTAACGCGGGATGTCGCAGGTCAAAAGCGCCGCAACCAGTTTGCCGCCCGCGCGGGAATCCGCCGCGGGAAGCAAAGCGGTAAGGGCGAACAGCAGCAGTATAATACGGATCGGTTTCAGGAGCTACCCCTTCGTCACCACTTCGCGGTCAGGTATGCGGCCACGGCGTGCACGGTGCCGTTGTAAGCGCTAAATACGGGATTTTTCTCATCATAATCCTGCACACTGTACTCCAGCCTGCCGGAGAATTGCCGGGTGAAACGGTACTCGCCGCGCACCGCGAGCTGGCTGATCACCGTGTCCTGACGGGTCAGCTCGCGGATGCCGGAGGTGTCGGCGCTGGGGTTGCCGAGGGAGTCGACGGCAAAGACCGTGTCCTGCGGCGTGAAGGCCGACTGCGACCTGATCTGCTGCAGCATGAGGGACAGGTCGCAATCGTCGGTGGCCGCGAGCGTCGCGTTCACCCCGTAGACGTGGGCGCGGCTCGTGTAGTTGCTGGCGGCAAGGAACTCCGAGCCGGGCCCGGAGAAGGTCCCATTGAATAGCACCCCCTGGTCCACCGAGTTGTGCAGCCAGGCGTAGTTGGCCGAGAGGGTGAGCCGTTGTACCGGGGTGAACCAGAGCCCGACGTTCACGTTCTCGGTGGCCCTGTCGCGGGACAGAGCGGAGGAAGCGGTGTATCCCAACGGGTCAGTGAAGGGGAAGTTGACCATGAAGCGCTCGATCTGGTCGTTCCATTCGCGCCGCGCGATCAGGTTGGCGCTCGCCCCGAAGCGGCCCGCCGTGTAGCTCGCCAGGAGCTGCCCCTCGTGCTGCTGCTCGAAGGAGTTGCCGTAGGACGGGTGATCGGTCGTCGTGTAGCTGTACTTGCCGGTGACGCGCATCCCCTTGACCGGGTGGTAGAGGAGCGCCACGGACCCTCTCTGCGTGCTGGAGGTGGCGGGAAGCGCCCAACTGCCGGCCGAGGGGACGTCGGATACGTGGTCGCGGGCGACCACTTCGCCCCGGTATTCGGTGTTGAGGGTGAGCCCGGGCAGCGGCTTGAAGGCGAGGTTTACCAGCACGATGTCCTTGGTGCTGTTCACTGCCGGCTTTACCTGCTGCAGCTGGTCGGCGAAGTTGACGCTGGTGACGCTGGCGCTGGTGTCGTGCTCGAGTTCCTGGCGCCGGTACTTGACCGCCAGCGAGAATTCCTTGCACGGGGTGTAGACCAGATCACCCGCCGCGTTTTGCAGGGTCACCTGGGCATGCTTGACGCCCGAGGTGTCGGTGAGCCTGGAGAGGTTCTCGCGCTGGTCGATGCTGTAGGAGGCGCTCCCGACGATCCCGCCGGTGAGCGAGGTGTGCATCTTGACGGTGTGGGAGAGGTAGCGGCTATTGGGGCTCTCGTTATGCTGCTGCACGCCCCCCAGGTTGTCCGGGTTGCCGTTCGCATCCGAGCGCGCCGCGTACGTCGCGGTCGGTATGGCGCTTTTGTCCTCGAACACCCGCACCCGGAAGTCGTAGATGAGGTCCACCCAGCCCAGGTGCGCATCCATCCCGACGCGTCCCTCCTGGGTCTGCTGGTCGACCGGACGCGCCTGGGCGTAGATCCGGTTGGCGCCCCCCTCGAAGGCGGTATCGGCGAAGCGCTGCTGCATGGTCCCCTCCCGCACCAGACGCCAGTAGCCGAGGTTCACGTGCAGCGGGAAGTTGTGCAGCCGGTAGCGGAACTCGGCCAGGTCCTGGGTGACCGACACGCCGTAGTTGGTGGGGGGATCCTGGGAGGCGCTGTAGGTCGCCGGCTCGAACAGGTGGGGAGGATCGACCCGTGCCGAGGTGAAGTCCTGGTTGAAGAGGAGTTCGCGGTCCAGGTTATGGTAGAGCGACTCGGTGCGCAGGTGCAGCCGGTAGTCCCCCTTGTAGTCGATCAGGAGGTCGCCGTGGTAGTCGTTTTCGTTGAGGAAGTTTCCCTCCAGTTCGAAGTTGCCGTCCTTTTCCAGGGTGCGGTAGAAGAGCCCGCCGGAGCGGGAGGAGTGCAAAAATCCGTAGGACGAGGCGCGCCCGCCGTACCCCTCGACGGAGATCAGGCTGTAGCCCAGCTGCCCCCCCTTCTGCTCCAAAGTCTCCACAACCCGCTCGTCCCCGCCGAAAACCCTGGCCTCCTCGGCGACTGCCGGACGCTCGGGCTCCAAAGCGGGCTCGCGCGACACGACTTCCGCAGCCGCACTCCCCGCGCTGAGCAGGAGGAACAGCAGCAGGGACGACGCGCCATATGCTGGATGGAGATTTCTGACCACCTTCAAGGCTCCTTTGCCTGGCTACTGACGCAAGGTTCCCCTCCCGGTGACTGCGGAGGAGGGGGTATCGCTGCCGTGGATCTGCGAGTGGCAGTCCGTGCAGCGGTTGGTGAAGAGCTGTTTCACGCCCGAAGTCGGGGTGCCGTTGGCGTTGGTATTCGATGCGAGGTGCCCCGTGTGGCACTGCAGACAGAGAAAGGGGAGCGCCGCGTTCAGCAGGTGGTTGTTCACCGAGCCGTGCGGGGTATGGCAGTTGGAGCAGTTTTCCGTCACGTCGCCGTGCTCGAAGGCGAAGGGCCCCTGCTTGTCCATGTGGCACCTGGTGCAGGTGTCCTTCAGGCTGTTGCCCTTTAGGAGCTTGTCCTGGGTGGTGCCGTGCACCTCGTGGCAGTCCACGCAGACCATCTTCTTCTCCCTGAGCGGATGGTGCGAGTAGAGGGAGTTTTCGGCCCTGACCTCCGGATGGCAGCTGAAGCACATCTCGGCCATCTCCTCGCGGCTCACCTTCTGCTGGGGCCCCTTGTGCAGTTTGTGGCATTCGAAGCAGCTCACGTCGTTCACCGCGTGGCTGCTGGCGTTCCAGTGGGCCAGGGCGGGCATCGAGGCGGCGGAGTGACATTTGAGGCAGATGAGGGACTGGGCCTGGGGCGGGAGGTGCATGATGTCGAGGAACTTCGAGGTGTCGCACTTCTTCTTGAGCCGGGTGTTGAGCTCCCGGTCGTCGTCCAGCTGCTGGATGGCGAGGCTCCCCGGGCCGTGGCAGGATTCGCAGTTCACCAGGGGGAGCCCGGTCTCCGGCTTGATCTGCTCGCCGTGCACCGAATGGCTGAAGTCGCTGGTGATCTTGTCGTGGGCGTGGCACTTGGAGACGCAGTTGTTGGTCCCGACATACTCGGCGTCCAGCCTGCCGACGATCATCCTCTCGTACTCGCGCACCGGCAGGATCGGCTTGCTTTGCTTCAACGAGGCGCAGGAGCCCAGCAAAAGCGCGGACAAAAGCAAAAGGAGGGTCGCCCTAAAGAGGCGCTGGGTGCCTGGCGGTGCCATCTAGTCTCCCCTTATCCCCTTGGTGGTGGTGTAGATGAAGCCGCGCACGATGGGATTTTCGCTGCGCTTGATCTCGCGCGGCGTCCCGATCTCGACGATGGTCCCGCCGTGCATCATGGCGATGCGGTCCGAGATGTAGAGCGCGAAGTTCAGGTCGTGGGTCACGATGACCGTGGTGTTCTTGGTGCTTTCCTTAAGCTTCAGGATCGTGTTGGCCAATTCGTCCGTGGTGACCGGGTCGAGTTCGGCGGTCGGCTCGTCGTAGAGGATCAGGTCGGGGTTCATGGCGAGCGAGCGGGCGATGGCGACGCGCTTCTTCATGCCGCCGGAGAGCTCCGAGGTCCGCAGCCCCTCCTTGCCGATAAGCCCCACCATCTCGAGCTTCTCCTTGATGATCTCCTTGATGCGCTGTTCCTTGCAGACCCTTTTTTCCCGAAGCCACAGGCCGACGTTCTCGCCGACGGTAAGGGAGTTGAAGAGCGCCGAGGACTGGAACACCATTGAGTAGCGGTAGTCGCGGTGGGCGGCGTCTTTGGATGCTTTGAATATGGGGATGTCGTCGATGAAGATCTCGCCCGAGTCGGGAGACTCGAGCTTCACGATGTGCTTTAGGAGAACGCTCTTGCCAGTACCGGAAGGGCCGATGATGCAGAAGGTTTCGCCGGCTGCGATGTCGAGGTTGATATCGGTCAGCACGTGCTGCGCGCCGAAATACTTGTTCAGGCCGACGATGCGGATCCCCACCCCCCTGGTGTCCTCCAGGTTGACCGGGCGCTCCGCGTTGTCGGCATGAAAAAACGAGCCGGTCAGACCATGTTTGAGCTTTGCAAACACTGTAGTTCCTTGGTCGGCTGGGATAGTAGTTCGGATCCAGTGCTTCCTGAGCGGCACCGGGCAGCGCCGCAATGGGATGTGCGGCGTGTCGGCTCGAAACGGCGACATACTAACAGACATTGGCGTCACCTGGCAAGAGGAGAATGTTGGTTGACGCTAATTGCCCGCTTAGCCGGGTATAATCTGGAAGGAATGGCGATACTATAAGCGGGGCACCTACAGTACCTCGCGGGGATTTCTCTCTACTATCTCGGCAGCCTAGTTGAATGGTGGCCCGATTGACCGGCTTCGAGTTCCTTTTTACCAGGGCCGTGCAGAGAACTGATAAGCATCCGTTGTCCAGGCAGTCCCGACAACGCTATGAACCATGACTAATCAGATAGGAGCCTGCCCGCGCTCCGATCCCGCCTGCCGCAGACTAGTCCAGATACCCCGGCAGTTCAGTCAGAGCCGCGCCCGGATGTCCGCTTACCAGTATCTAAAGTTTAGATAATATCAGATGGTTGCCGTTAAGGCGCGGGGAAAAGGCTTTTTCGGGAAAAAAGCGCGGGCGGTCAGAAGAGGTAGGGGGAGCGGTTGGCGAAGTGGCGCCGGTTGCGCAGGACGTAGGCGTTCAGCAGCATGAGCACCGTTGCCGCGACAAACGTGTTGAGGCGCAGTTCGTCCTCGGGAACGGCGACCTGGGCAAGCCGCGCGTAGTCGGCCGCCGGGATGAGGGCCAGGTTGACGCAGGCGTTGGCGATGTCGAGGAGGTTGTAGCCCAGCAGGAGCCAGACGGTGAGGCGCTGCTGTTTCAGGATGCCGAGGCAGAGGTAGAGCGAGATCAGGCTGTCGGCAAGGACCAGCGCCTCGGCGGGGCGTCCGGTGTAAAAGCGCCCCATGAAGGGGAAGGGATCTCCGTAGGTGGACGCGGTGAGCAACAGGAAGGAGAAATAGGCCGCCGCGAGGAGGGTGAGCCCGAACGGGCGGCCTGGTTCGTCATTGGACATCGGTTGCATCCTCGGCAGGGTTAAAAGGGCCTCCCGGCCGGCGTCACCGGGAGGAAGTAAGCTTGTGATGTTCCTTGAGCATGCAGTGGTCCATGACGACGGCGAGGCCAGCCGCTTCGGCCCGTGCCGCGGCCTCCTCGTTGACGACTCCTTCCTGCATCCAGATCGCCTTGACCCCCTTGGCGATGGCCTGTTCCACGATCTCGGGGACGAACTCGGAGCGGCGGAAGATGTCGACGATCTCCACCTGGTCCGGGATCTCCGCGAGGGAGGCGTAGCAGCGCTCCCCAAGCACCTGCCGGCAGGCCGGGTTCACCGGGATGATCCGGTAGCCGGCCTTTTTCAGGTAGGCCGCTACCTCGTAGCTCGGCTTGCCTTCGTCAGGCGAGAGGCCGACCACCGCGACGGTGTGGTAGCTGGTGATGATCTGCTTGATATCGGCGTTGCCCATAAGGTCCTCCTCCCGAGTCATCGGTCCGATCGGTCCGATCCGTCCGATCCGTCCGATCTGCCTGACGGTCAGCTGAAAAAGTGCCTGCCAAACGCCTACAGCATATCACCTCTTCCTCATGCCGCTAATCGCCACGCAGAAAAAAATAACCGCCATGACCCCTGCGATGAAGATCCAATCCGCCGTGCTGAAGCCAAACATTGCCGCCTCCTACTGCTCTAGTTTTTCCAGGGCGTTTTTCGCCTCGGCGTAATCCGGGTTCATCCTGAGGGCCTGGCGCAAGAGCGTCCGCGCGTCCCGGCCGCGCCCCAAGTCGATGCAGCACAGGGCGCACAGGTAGGGGATCTCCGGCATGGGAAACTCGCCGGCGAAGTGCTCGTCGGCCATGATGTCGCCGAAGATCGCCGCAGCCTCCTCCAGTGCCCCTTCCTGCTGGAGCGAGAGCGCCACGGCGACAGCCTCCAGGTAGTCCACCGCGGGGACCCGGGGCAGCTCGTTATTCCCGATCTTCTCCAGGCGCGCGTTGAGCGCCTCGGCCGCCGGATCGGCAAGGTCCGGCAGGATCCGGCGCCAAAGTTCCTCAGCCCGCCGGTACTTGCCGAGCAGGAACGAGACCTCGGCGAGCGTCGAGGCGACCTTCGCGTTGTCCGGGGCGAGTTCGAAAGCCCGGTTCAGGTATCCCTCGGCGCCGTACAGGGTCACCGTGGAGAGGTGCAGCGCCGAGAAGCGGCATCCCTTGTCCAGGAGTGTCGCGCCGATCTCCAGCGGAAAGTGCGGGTTGTCCGGCTCCATGAGCGCGAAGATGCGCAAGAGGTTCACCCGTCGATCCAGGTAAGGGACCTCGACGTCCTTCTCCCCCAGCATGATGATGTGGCTCGCCAGCTCCGAGACGTAGTGCGGGTACCCTTCCTTCAGGAGCTCCGCGTACTTCATCGCGTTGTGGCAGCCGGGGTCCTGGCGCAGCGCCTGGTAGATGCCGCGTCCCAGCGCGTCGTAGCTCAGCTCGCCACCGAGCGCCTTGAAATCATCCTCCAGAAGGGGGATCGGAAAACCGCCGAAGCGCAGCGTCACCTTGCCGTCCAGGCCGGAGAGTTCGGCGTCGACGGGTGCGCTGAAATAGATGATGCCCGGTAGGGGGGTGGTTCTCGTTTCTATGACTGTCTCTCCTTCCGCTCCCGGTTCGGGAACGTGTCGACGCCGGCGTTGACGCCGATGGTTTTATAGATGCGCACCCCGTCCCACGGCTCGTCCAGGATGCCGTCGTGGATCGCCCAGCTGCGGCCCAGGACGGTCCGCTCCATGCCGCGCCGCCTGAAGGGGGTGGAGCCGTCCAGGCGCTCGTACAGCGTACCGCCGGGGGCAAAGCCCTGGTCGATCTCCTGCATGAGCCGCTTGCCCACCAGGTAGTCGAAGCCGTAGCGCTCGTAGCGGATCGCGTTGTCGTAGGTGAGCGGCTCGGCCACGATGAGCTGCATGTCGAGGCCCGCGCTTAAGCGTTCGAGGCGCGGCAGAAACTCGCCGAACATCCGCATGCCGCGCCTGGTCTGATTCGGAAACAGGCCGGCCGCCATGGCGCGCTCCTCCTCGGGGAGGTTGCGCCCCAGGGTGGCGAAGCAGTTGTCGCGCCCCTCGAGGTCCAGGTCCACGTCGAAGCGGGGAGCCCAGGGATCGGCGATGATGCAGAACGACAGCTCCATCTGGCGGTGCTGGGTGTCGCACAGCTCGAGGAAAAAGACCAGGTCCCGGTCCGCGGGGGACATGCGCGCCTCGATGCGCACCAGGCGCAGCCCCTCGGGGGCGATGAAGCGCACGTCGCCGCCGCCGTGCTCCAAGAGCGCCACCAGGCGCTGGGGCAAGAGGGAGTGGTAGATGCGCTCCTTCTCCTCCGTCGGCAGACGGTTTATGTCGTACAGGGAGTAGAGCTCGACGCCCCGCGCGTCCCTGAGCGCCTCGTTACCGGTTGTCATGGCCGTAGGCACCGATCAGGACCGGAAAGACGCTGGCCCGCACCCGCGCGATGCTCCGTTCCACCGCATCGAGCGCCGCGTTGCGGTCGTCCTCCTCGGACCAGTGCATGGCGTCCAGGAGCATGCGGTGCGGGAAACCGAGCTCGGAGCTCAGCTTCACGAAGGCCGCGGGGAGCCGTGGCGGCAGTTCCCGGTCGTTCATGGTGGCCCAGGCGATGGTCCAGGCGCGGGCCACGTTCATCATGTCGTACCCGCCGCCACCCACCGCCACCCAGGGGATCTCAAGCGCCCTGAGCTTCTTCATCACGTAGGCGTAGGCGTGGGTGGTGACCTCCAGCCGGGTGAGCGGATCGGTACGGAAGGTGTCGGCTCCCAGCTGGGTGAAGAGTATGTCGGGGTCGTAGGCCGCGATGAGCGGGAAGGCGACCTCGTCGAAGGCCTTCATGAACAGGGCGTCGTCGGTGTGGGCCTGCAGCGGGACGTTCACGCTGTAGCCCCGGCCGGCGCCGGCCCCCGTCTCGTTTTCGAAGCCGGTCCCCGGGAAGAAGTAGACGCCGCTTTCGTGCAGCGAGATGGTGAGCACCCGGTCGGTGTCGTAGAAGGCGTTCTGCACGCCGTCGCCGTGGTGCGCGTCGATGTCGAGGTAGACCACCCGCTTCCCCTGGGCCACCAGGTGCTTGATCGCGACCGCCGCGTCGTTTAGGTACGAGAAGCCGGAGGCACGGCTCTTCTGGGCGTGATGCCAGCCACCCAGCGGGTTGAAGGCGGCGGCGAATCCCTCTTCACTCACCAGACGGGCCGCCTCCAGGGTACCGGAAACGCCGAGGCAGGCCCAGTCGTAAACCCCGGGGAAGACCGGGTTCTCCAGGTCGCCGAGCCCGTAGCGGAAGTCGGCACGCGATTCGGCGGCGGCGCTGAACTCCCGGAGCCGTTCCAGGTACTCGGGGGTGTGGCTGGTCAGAAGCTCCTGCTCGGTCACCGGGCGCGGACGGCGCAGCTCCATGTTGGGGAGCTGCAACAGGCCGTACGAGGCCATCAGGTCGTGGGCCAACCGGTAGCGCTGCACCTTGAACGGATGCTGCTCACCGTAGCTGTACCCTCCGAGATCGGTACAACTGATAAGTGCAGTCCTGCGCGACACGCGAAACCTCCGGAAGCGATGCGACGGTTGCAGCGGCGCAGCTCGCAGCGCCCCGCACCGAGCAGAATGTACCCCGTGACGCCGGGGAGGTCAACCTCTAATCATGCGCATTCATTAAGCAGCGGCGCACACTTTTTAGGCACCGCTGCGGTTAATTTGTGCAGTGGCGCGCAGACCGATTACGCAATTCCAGGTGCTTAGCAGGTTGGCAGGAAGCTTGCTACGTCTGAGCGCTCGCCAACGACGGCAGGCCACTTACCAACGGAGGTAACTAAATGAACGGGATGTCAATGACGACTCCACTTGGCAACAGCAGCGACGTACTCTTCCTCATGCTCGGCGCGGTCATGGTTTTCGCCATGCACGCGGGATTCGCCTTCCTCGAGGTGGGGACGGTACGCAAGAAGAACCAGGTGAACGCCTTCGTGAAGATCCTTACCGACTGGTCGGTGTCCACAGTCGTCTACTTCCTGATCGGTTTCCCCATCTCCTACGGCATCAACTTCCTGAAGCCGGTGAAGCAGCTTTTGGGGGACAACCAGGGCTACGACATCACCCACTTCTTCTTCCTGCTCTGCTTCGCGGCCTGCATCCCCGCCATCATCTCGGGCGGCATCGCCGAGCGCGCCAAGTTCTGGCCGCAGGTGGTGGCAGGTGCTATCTTCGTCGGCCTCAGCTACCCCATTTTCGAGTCCCTCATCTGGGGCAGGAACATGTCGCTTCTGCAGGACGTCTTCAAGCGCGTGGGCGGCGCCGAGTTCCACGACTACGCAGGCTCCGTGGTGGTCCACTCCATCGGCGGCTGGCTCGCGCTCCCCGCGGTGCTGATCCTCGGCCCCCGCATGGGGCGCTACCTGCGCGGCAAGTCGCACCCGATCCCGATCAGCAACATCCCCTTCCTGGCCCTGGGCTCCTGGATCCTCGCCGTCGGCTGGTTCGGCTTCAACGTGATGAGCGCGGGGCACCTGGAGAAGATCTCCGGACTCGTCGCGGTGAACTCGCTCATGGCCATGGTGGGGGGCGTGCTGGCGGCGCTGGTAGCCAGCAGGAACGACCCCGGTTTCGTGCACAACGGCGCGCTCGCAGGCCTCATCGCCGTCTGCGCCGGCAGCGACATCATGCATCCCCTGGCCGCCTTCGTGACCGGCGCCATCGCCTCCGTCATCTTCGTCTACGGCTTCCATATCGAGCAGGAGAAGCTCAAGATCGACGACGTGCTCGGCGTCTGGCCGCTGCACGGCATCATCGGTTCCTGGGGCGGCATCGCCGCCGGGCTCTTCGGGAGCGAGGCCCTGGGCGGACTGGGCGGGGTGACCATCGCCTCCCAGCTCATGGGAACCCTGGCCGCCATCGTCTTCGCCTTGGTCAACGGTTTCCTGGTCTACGGCGTCCTCTCGAAGACCGTGGGAATCAGGCTGGACCAGGAGGCGGAATTCGCCGGCGCCGACCTTTCCATCCACAACATCGACGCCTACCCCGAGGACAGCATCCGCTGATCCCCAAGGCAGCACAGCAGAAAAGGCCCGGAAACGGGCCTTTTTTATTTTTGCTTTTTTGCCGGAAAACGGTATGCTACTTCGTGAGCCGTTTTTAATTACACTCAAAGGTCGGATCAATCATGAAAATGCACCTCGGCGAACTTTTGGTGGAATCCGGCATCATCACGGTAAAGACGTTGGAGCGCGCGCTGGCCAGGCAGCAGGGAAGCGGCAAGCGGCTGGGCGTCGTGCTCGACGAGATGGGGGTCGTCGACCAGGAGGAACTGGTCGAGGCGCTGGCGCGCCAGTTCGGCTTCGAGACGGTTCGGGGCACCTCGGCGCGGAGCGTGCCGGAATCGGTACTTGAGCTGATCCCGCAGGAGATCGCACTGCAGAAGCTGGTCTTCCCGCTCCGGCGGCAGGACGGCAAGCTCTCCCTGGCCATCACCGACCCCTTCGACCAGGACACCATCGACTTCCTGGAACGCAGGACCTCGCTCAGCATCGTCCCGGTGCTGGCCACCCGCGACGACATACTGGACGCGGTCCGGCAGCACTACCTGCGCGCGGAGAACGCCGGGAACACGTCCCTCAAGGTACTGGTGGTGGACGATTCCAGCGAGATCACCTCGGTGATCGGGGGCGCGCTAAGCAGCGAAGGGTACGAGGTGCTGACCGCCAACGACGGGGTGGACGGGCTCAGGATCGCCTTCTCGCAGCGGCCGGACCTGATCCTGTGCGACGCGGTGATGCCCAAGCTGGACGGCTACGGCCTCATGCGCGCGATCAAGGCGAACCCGGCCACCGCCGGGATTCCGATGATCCTGCTCACCTCGAAGGGATCGCCGGAGGAGGAGCACCGGGCACTGAAGTCCGGGTTCCACGACTTCATCGCCAAGCCGATGATGGCCATCCGGGTGGTGTCGCGGGTGAAGAGGGCCTTCGAGATCTTGCGGCAGGGCAAGGTGCGCCCCGCGGCCCCGGCTGCCTGAGTCATCACGAGAGGGCCGCCCCCCCTCCAGCTTCGCCTTCGCCCTTCCTTCGCCGCAGTTCCCGGGCAGCGCCCACCTGTAAAACCCCGCGCCACCACGCACGAACTGTCGAAGGTTCCTGCCGTCCGTCTTGGCGGGAAACCTGGCCGGTTCATGTGCGCCGCATCCGGCACCCCCAACCGGAGGATGTGGCAGAGGTGAGGCCGCAGGGGGCGCGGTTCTGCCGGCTGATTTCCCCGCCATTTTTAGCGCCTCTCCCACTTGCATTCGAATTTTATTAGACTAGACTAATCGAGTTCGTTTTTGGTAGCAAAAATCCCCCATTAGACGGAACGAGGGAGGGCCGATGTACAAAGAGAAAAGGAATTTTGCCAGGTTAGCACTTCATGCCAAGGCCAACATTCACTTCGATGACGAGCTCATTGAAGCCGAAGTGGAAAACCTCAGCATGAAGGGGGTGTACGTGACATCGGCCAGGCGGATGGATATTGACGACAAGGTGGCAGTCACCATCTACCACACCCTCACCCCGCAGATCCTCTGCGACCTGAGGGCGAAGGTGGTGCGGGTGACCGAGCGCGGGGTGGGTCTGCAATTTGAAAAGACCCTCCTCGATTGAGGAGGGTCCTAAAGGTTGCGCGTTGCGTCGAGCGGGGTGGGGTGGGGAACGGTTCAGCAGATGCGCGGCAGCTGCTCGCCGGCCAGCATCTCGACGCCCCGCAGGCCGCCTACCGAAGTTTTCATCTGCACCCGCCCGTCGGGACCTTCGGCCAGCTCCCCGATGACGGCGGCGTCTTTGCCCTGCGGATGCCGGCGCATGATGGTGAGCGCCTCCTCGGCGCATTCCGGGGCCACGATGGCCAACAGTTTGCCTTCATTGGCCACGTAGAGAGGATCGAGTCCCAGGATAGCACAGACCCCCTTCACTCCCGAGTTGATCGGGAGGCTTGCCTCATCCAGCGTGATGGTGACGCCGGATTGGATGGCGATTTCCTTAAGCGTCGTGGCGACCCCGCCCCGGGTCGGGTCGCGCAGCACGTGCAATCCCCCACCAAGAGCCAGCAGTTCCTCCACCAGGCCGTTCAGCGCAGCCGAGTCGCTCGTGATGCCGCTGTCGATCTCGAGCCCTTCCCGGGCCGAGAGCACCGCGATGCCGTGGTCCCCGATGGTCCCGTTCACGATCACCTGGTCCCCGGGCTTGCCTGAGGCCCCGTCGATGGTAAGGTCGTGCTCCACCACCCCGATGCCCGAAGTGTTGATGAAGATCCGGTCGCCCTTCCCCTTGGGGACCACCTTGGTATCGCCGGTGACGATCTTGACACCGGCGCCCTCAGCGGCTGTGCGCATCGAGTCGAGGATGAGCGAGAGTTCGGCCTTGCTGAACCCCTCTTCCAGGATGAGGCCGACGCTCAGGTAGAGCGGTCGGGCGCCCATCATGGCGAGGTCGTTGACGGTGCCGTTCACCGCCAGGTCACCGATGTTGCCGCCCGGGAAGAAGATGGGATCGACCACGTAGGAATCGGTGGTGAAGGCGAGCTTGCCGCCGGCGATCTGCAGCAGGGCGGCGTCGTTTTGGCCGCGCACCGGGGTCTGGGAGAGCTTGGCGATGATCAGGTCGTCGAGCAGCTGGTGGGAAAGCTTTCCGCCGCTGCCGTGGCCCAGGAGGATGAGGTCGTTGTTCAAAGGGTGCTCCTTTAGTTTTTCATCGGACGGATCGGTCGGACCGGACGGATCGGTCGGATCAACCGTCGCTGCCGCTTTAGCGGCCGTACTTGTAGGCGGCGGCGCAGGTCCCCTCGGAGGAAACCATGCATGCCCCAACCGGGGACTCCGGCGTGCAACTGGTGCCAAAGAGCGGACAGTCGTAGGGGGCAACCTTCCCCTTCAAAATCTCGCCGCACTGGCAGCCACGATGCTCCTTGAGCGGCTCCACCGCCACCGGTATGGCGAGCTCGGCATCGTAGGCGGCATACGGCTCGGCGATCTTCAGCCCGCTGCCGGGCAGCATGCCGATGCCGCGCCAGTCGGCGTCGAAGGGGGTGAAGACCTGCGCCAATATCGCCTGCGCCTTGGCGTTCCCCTCCCAGCTCACCACCCGCGAATACTGGATCTCCACCTTGCTCTCCCCGGCCAGACGCTGGCGCACCAGCATCTCCACGCCCTGCAGCACGTCGGTCGGCTCGAATCCGGTCACCACGCAGGGCACCTGGTACTCCTCACACAGGAAACGATAGGCGTCGGCGCCGATGATGGCGCTTACGTGCGCCGGGCAGAGATAGCCGTCCACGGAGAGCTCGGGGTCGGCCGACAGGATCCCCATCGGTTCGGGCATGGTCTTGTGCGAGGCGAGCACGAAGTAGTTGGTAAGCCCCAGCTTCTGCGCGGCCAGGATGCTGCCGGCAATGGTCGGCGCCGTGGTCTCGAAGCCCACACCGAGGAAGATCACCCGCTTGCCCGGGTGCTTCACCGCGATCTGCACCGCGTCGAGCGGCGAATAGACGATCTTGATCTCGGCGCCCTTGGCACGCTCCTCCATGAGGGACGAACTGGAGCCGGGTACCCGCAGCATGTCGCCGAAGGTGGCGACGATCACGTCGGGCAAGCGGCAAAGCGCAATGGCGCGGTCCAGGTAGCCGTTCGGCGTGACGCAGACCGGGCAGCCGGGGCCGGAGATGAGCCGCACCTGGGGGGGTAACAGGGAACGCAGGCCGAACTGGTAGATCGCCATGGTGTGCGTCCCGCAGACCTCCATGAAGGTGAGCGGCTTGTCGAGTCCTGAGGTCAGCGTCCTGATGCGCCGTGCCAACCCGGTAACCAGGTCCTTGTCGCGAAACTGATCAGAGTAGTTCATCCCATGCTCTCCGGCGTGAACACCTCACGCATCATGGCCAGGGTCTCCCGGGCATCCTCCTCGTCCAGCTTAGAGATGGCAAAACCGGCATGCACGATGACGAAGTCGCCAACCGCCACCTCATCGCCTAACAGCATGAGGCTCGCCTCGCGCTTCACCCCGTCGACCTCGGTCATCGCCTGGTCGCCGTCGATACTGATCACCTGCATGGGAACACCGACGCACATAAACCACTCCTTTTGTTCTGGGTCAAAAGCCTTACTTGGCTAGGCACTCTGCTCGCTGCGAGCTTCATCTTTTCTTTTTTTGCCACTGCCGGCCCGCTACGACCGCCTGCCCCAAGGCAAGCCCACCGTCGTTGGGAGGCACCAGCCGGTGGCAGTAGGTCTCAAAACCGCTCCCGGTCAACAGGGTGGCGGTCTCTTCGGTCAGGAGCCGGTTCTGGAACACCCCGCCCGAGAGCACCACCCGCCCTACCCCACTCTCCTCGCGGATCCTGCCACAGACCTCGACCATCCCCTCGGCGACGGTCCGGTGGAAGGTCCGGGCGATGTCGGCACGCTCGCGGCCGGCGGCAAGGTCGCCGCAGATGGCGGCGATCATCGGGGCGAAGTCGAGCCTGTGGCACTCAGCGCTTAACAGTCGGTACGGGTAGGCCGCCGTCGCCGTGCCGCGCTCCGCCAGGGCCTCCAGCTCGATGGCCGCCTGTCCCTCATAAGAGATTCTGGTGCGTACGCCAATGAGGGCGGCAACCGCATCGAAGAGCCGTCCGCAACTGGAGGTCAGTGGCGAGTTGATGCCGCGCTCCAGCATCTTCAGGAAGAGCGACCGCTCGCTGGCGCCCACGTCGGCCAGAAACGGCAGCGCCTGATCGAAGAGCCGGTCGCCAAACGAGCCGTACAATGCCGAGATCGCCATCCGGTACGGCTCCTTCACCGCGGCATCCCCGCCGGGGAGCCTCAGGTAGTTGAAGTGGCCGCACCGCCGGTACCCGTCGTAGCCACCCAACAGGAACTCGCCGCCCCAGATGGCGCCGTCCTCTCCGTAGCCGGTGCCGTCCAGGATGACGCCGATCACCTCGCCCTCCAGATGGTTCTCCGCCATGCAGGAGGCCATGTGGGCGTGGTGGTGCTGCACCCCGATGCGCGGCAGAGAAAGCCCCTCCGCGTAATTGGTGGAGAGGTAGTCCGGGTGCAGGTCGTGGGCGACCACCTCGGGGGTTACCTCCAAGAGGCGCTCCAGGTGCCGTACCGTTTCCTCAAGCGAGCGCAGGGTCGCCGCGTTCTTCAGGTCGCCGATGTGCTGGCTCATGAAACCGCGCCCCTCGCGGGTGAGACAGACCGTCCCCTTCAGTTCCGCCCCCACCGCCAGCACGCTCGCCGAGGCATCCGGCAGGGTCACCCCCCGCGGCACGTACCCCCGCGAGCGGCGGAAGAACAGAGGCTCGCCCAGGCTGAGGCGCAGCACGGAGTCGTCGCTGCGGGTATGGATCTCGCGGTTGTGGACCAGGAAGAGGTCGGCGATTCCCGAGAGCCGGTCCAGCGCATCGCTCTCGCGGTAGGCGATCGGCTCGTCGGAGAGGTTGCCGCTGGTCATCACCAGGTGCGGGCACTCCCCGGTAAGCAGCAGGTGCTGCAGGGGGTTCCCCGGGAGCATGATGCCGAACCAGCCGTTTCCCGGTGCCACCAGGGAGCTGATCGGGTTCCCCTCCCGCTTTTTCATGAGCACGATGGGGCGCTCGACCCCGGTGAGGAGCCGCCCCTCCAGGTCCGAGCAGTGCACCAGTTGCCGCACCGCATCGAGGTCGGCGCTGAGCAGTGCGAACGGCTTCTCGTCCCGTTTCTTGCGCAGCCGAAGCCGCGCCACCGCATCCTCGCTCAAGGCATCGACCGCGAGGTGGTACCCTCCCACCCCTTTCACCGCGACGATGAGGCCGCGGGACAGGGCGGCCAGCGTCTCGGCGAGCGGGTCGCCGGGGACGGGCCTGCCGCTTGAATCCAGGAGCGAGAGCTTGGGCCCGCAGACCGGGCAGGCGTTGGGCTGGGCGTGGAAGCGCCGGTTCAGGGGGTCGTGGTACTCGGCGAGGCACTCTTCACACATGGGAAAGCTCGCCATGGTGGTCGCGGGGCGGTCGTAGGGGATGCCGGTGATGATGGAGTAGCGCGGGCCGCAGTTGGTGCAGTTGATGAAGGGGTACCGGTAGCGCCTATTGCCGGGGTCGGACATCTCGGCCAGGCAGTCGTCGCAGACCTCGCAGTCGGGGGAAACCTCGCCGCCCGTCTGCAGCTTGGCGCTCTCCAGGATGCCGAAGCCGGTGCCTCCTGCAGGGGAGATCTGCTGCACCGCGAGCGAGGAGATGACCGACAAGGGCGGCGCCTCGCTCGCGAGCGACCGGCAGAAGCCGTCCAGCTTTTCAGAGTCGCCCTCGGCCTCGATCTGCACGCCCCGGCCGGTATTGCGCACCCACCCGGCGAGCCCGTAACGGCCGGCGAGGCGATAGACGAAGGGGCGGAAACCCACCCCTTGGACGATCCCCTCGATCTCGATCTTGGCGCGTTGCGGGCTAGTCATGGCGGTACCGTTACCGGGAGGCACTACCCCCTGGCCTTGGCCATCCCTTCCTCGAGCCAGCCATACCAGGCGTCCATCCCCTGGCCGGTGCGGCTGGAAACCTCGAAGATGGTGATGCCCGGGGAGACGCGGCGGGCCATCTCCTTGCACGCCTCGATGTCGAAATCGAGGTACGGGAGCAGGTCGACCTTGTTGAGCAGCATGATGTCCGCGGCATGGAACATCTGCGGGTATTTGAGCGGCTTGTCCTCGCCTTCGGTCACGCTGAGAACCACCACCTTGTGGTGTTCGCCCAGGTCGAAGGAAGCGGGGCAGACCAGGTTGCCGACGTTCTCGATCAAAAGGAGATCGAGGTTGTCCAGGTCGAAGGTATCGGTCGCGTGCAGCACCATGTGCGCGTCGAGGTGGCAGCCCGCGCCGGTATTCACCTGCTTCACCGGGGCACCGGTAGCGGCGATGCGGACCGCGTCGTTGTCGGTCTGCTGGTCGCCTTCGACGACCGCCGAACGGCAGTTCCCGGCCATGTCCTTAAGCGTCCGCTCGAGGATGGTGGTCTTTCCGGAGCCCGGCGAGCTCACCAGGTTCAGGACGAACAGCCCCTTGGACTGGAACAGGGCGCGGTTGGCCTGCGCCATGCGGTTGTTCTTGGCAAGTATGTCGGTCTCGATCACGACCTTGGTGGGGACGGCAGGCTGCTGAACGGGCTCCCGGTCATGGTGGTGGTGCTTGTCGCCATGGTGTTTGTGGTCATGGTGATGGCCGTGGTGGTGCACCTGGTCGTGGTCGTGCAGCTTTTCATGGTCATGATCGCCATCGTGGTGGTCATGATCATGATGGTGGTTGTGATCATGGTCATGGCTGTGACCGTCGCCGTGTTTATGGTTGTGGCTATGGTGATGATTATGGCCATGATGGTGGTCATGGTCGTGATCATGGTCGTGATGGTGATCAGCTGGGGCACAGCCGCAATCGATGCACATGGTGAACCTCCGTAACGTGAGCCTGCAAGCCGCCCCTGAGACTATAGGAAAACGGAAAAAAGTCAACATCCTGCGGCCGGTTGTCGAGGGTCCGCAGGGGCGGTCAAGCGGGTAAAAATTTGGCTATTTTCTGCAAGCGTGCCGAGACGGCGCGGGTAGCCGGGCGCAGCCCGCACGACACTCGCCACCGGTCGCGCAGAAGACACTACTTCTTCTCGGCGATCTTCTCGACCTCGTCATTCGTGAGGGCCTTCTTGAAGCCCCTGATGCTGCTGCCGAGGGCCTGGCCGAACTGGGGGAGCTTGCTGGGACCTGCGACGATGAGGATGATGACCAGCACGATGCACAACTCGGGGATGCCAAAACCGAACATGTTCTTTCTCCTTTTGCTAAATGCCTGGAACCACGAGGTTACCCGTCACTGCTTTTTCCTGATCTCCACGCCGACCGATTTCAGTTCGTCGATGACGAGCGCGGCCACCTTTTCCAGGCCGGCCTGCAAGGGGGGGGAGAGCTGGTCGCCCGGATCGAGGCTTCCGGCGATGATGCCGTAGAAGGTGAGGTCCGGCTTGGGCGCGTCGCGCAGCTCGGAGAGGAGCAGCATCTCCTGGAGGCCGATCTGGTGCGGGGACATCTTAACCGGGATCTTCTTCAGCATGATGTCCTCCCGCTCGTAGCGGAAGATGTCGCCCGGCTCGCCGGCGGTCGCCACCACGTCGACCAGGATGACCTTGTCGGACTCCTCGAACTTGAAGTGGACCATGATCCCCAGGGTGCCGCCGTCGTATAGTTCGACGTTCTCCGGGATCTGGTAATTCGCCTCCAGGTGCCTGACGAAGTGAACCCCGAAACCTTCGTCGGAGAGGATCAGGTTGCCGGCGCCGTAAATGAGAATCTGCATGTAAATCTCCTAAAAAATCAGGGCTGGGACGGGGGTTTCGGGGGCTGTGCCCACGGAAGTCGCTCTCCGCGCCGGAAAGGTTCTCATGATAAAGCAAAGGGGCTGGAGGCTCAAGGATAATATCCTTGGCTGGCCCCCAGCCCCTAGCCCCTGATCCCTGCCGTCTTGGCTACAGTACCTTAACTTTGGTGATTTCCTTGCCTTCCGGATCGATGGTGTGCACCGCGCAGGCGATGCAGGGGTCGAAGGAGTGCACGGTCCTCAGCACCTCGAGCGGACGGGAGGTGTCGGCGATCGGGTTGCCGATGAGCGAGGCCTCGTACGGCCCGTGCTCGCCCTTGTCGTTCCTCGGTGCGGCGTTCCAGGTGGAGGGGACGACGGCCTGGTAGTTCTCGATCTTCTTGTTCTTGATGACGATCCAGTGGGAAAGCGTGCCGCGCGGAGCTTCGTGGAAGCCGACGCCGCGGTACTCGCCCTTGGGAATCGCGGTCGGGTTGGCGTAGGCCTTGTCGCCGGATGCCACGTTGGCGATCAGCTTGTCCAGGTTCTCAAGCGAGATGTCGGCCATCAGGTGGGCACGGGCGCCACGGGCGTAGAGGCGGCCCATGGTGGAGTGGATGTCGTTCAGGGAAATGCCCAGCGTGGAGACGGCGCCGTCCACCAGTTTCCTGACCTTCGGGTTGCCGGCGACGTAGGCAGCCAGGATCTGGGCCGGCGGACCGACCTGCACCGGCTTGCCGTCCAGGGTCGGAGCCTTGCACCAGGAGTACTTGCCGTTTTCTTTGAAATCGGTGTAGTCCGGCTTGGTCTCCCCTTCCCAGGGGTGCAGCGTGCCGCTTCCCTCGTACCAGGCGTGGGTGACGTTTTCCTTGATGTTCTTGATCAGGTACTCGTCGCGGTGATCCTTGACCGGGCGCATGCCGGCCACGTTGCCGGCCATGATGACGCCGCCCGGGAGGCTGAACTTGGTGTTCTTGGTGTCTTCCGGGAACTCCGGCACCGCCATGTAGTTGGTGACGCCTGCGCCGTACTTGAACCAGTCCTTGTAGGCGCCGGCGATTGCGAGGAGGTCCGGGTAGTACACCTTCTGCACGAAGTCGCGGGTCTCTTCCATCAGGGTGCGCAGGTAGATCAGGCGCTCCATGTTGAGGGTCGCGATGTTCTCCATGTTGATCGCGGTGGCGACGCCGCCCACCACCAGGTTCTGGATGTGCGGGTTCTTGCCGCCGAGGATCGCGGTGGCCTGGCTCGCCCTTCTCTGGTAGTCGAGCGCCTTCAGGTAGTGGGTGACCGCCATCAGGTTGACTTCCGGGGAGAGCTTCATCGCCGGGTGGCCCCAGTAGCCCGAGGCGAAGATGCCCAGCTTGCCGCCGGCCACGAACGCCTTCAGCTTGTCCTGGGTCGCCTTGAACTCCTTCTCGGAGTTGCCCGGCCAGTCGGAGATGCTCTGGGCGATGGAAGCGGTCTTCTTCGGATCGGCGGAAAGCGCCGAGACGATGTCGACCCAGTCGAGGGCCGAGAGGTGGTAGAAGTGGACGATGTGGTCCTGCACCGAGTGCTGGGCGATCATGATGTTGCGGATGTACTGGGCGTTGAGCGGCACCTCGACGTCGAGTGCGTGCTCGACCGCGCGGATCGAGGAGATGGCGTGCACCGTGGTGCAGACCCCGCAGAAGCGCTGGACGAAGCTCCAGGCATCCTGCGGCTCGCGCCCCTTGAGGATGACCTCGATACCGCGCCACATCTGTGCCGAGGACCAGGCGTTGGTGACTTTGCCGCCGTTTGCTTCGACGTCGATGCGCAGATGCCCTTCGATGCGGGTGATCGGGTCAAGCGTGATTCTTGTAGACATGTATATTCCTCCAGATGCTGATTAGTTGTGTGTTTTGACGGTTACTGCCTCAAGCTGTGCCCCTGCGGGCTGGAAAGCGGCGTCCGCCGCCGGCTGGGTCGCCTTGGCCTTGCCGTGCTTTTTCGCGCCGTGCCCCGAGGTGTTGGGGAGCACCGGGAACAGTGCCACGAACACCTTGTAGGCGAGGATCTCGAGCGCGACGATGCCAACGGTGATCATCACCTCGGCGAAGGAGGGGAAGTACCTCCACCCCTTGCCCGGGTTGAAGCCGATCAGGTAGACGTTGAAGCGGTAGAGCGCGCCGCCGAAGACGATCATCGAGGCGCTCACGAAGAGCCAGCGCGGCGAGCGGCGCAACTTCTTCGAGAAGAGTATCAAGGACCCGATGGCCACCAGGAGGAAGTCGCTCAGGAAGAAGCGGGAGTAGAAGTCGAACCTGAAGGCGGCGGCCAGCTGGCCGCGGCTCACCAGGTCGCCGATCATCACGCAGAACCAGATCACGGTGATGTAGGGGACCAAGCCGGCCAGGCCCGAGAGTTCCTCGACCTCGTAGGGACGCTTGAAGGAATAGCTCGAAATGAGCGACTCGAGGATGGCGATGGAGTAGCCGATGAAGATGCAGTTCAAGAGGAACAGCAGCGGCAAGAAGCCGGTGTGCCACAAGGGGTGCAGCTTGGTCGAGGCGATCAAAAGGAGGCTCCCGAGCGAAGACTGGTGCATGGTCGGGAGCGTGATGCCGAGGACGATGAAGAAAATCAGCACCTTGTTGAGCCGCGGCTTGAGCCAGGCGGCGCCCAGACGCACCATCTCGAGGGTGTCCACCATGGTCTGCTGGTCAGGCGCGATGCGCGGGTGCAGCCAGTTGCGGATCGCGTTCATCCGGTTCCACTTGCTCTTCTCGATGGAGGTGAGGATGGCCGGCACGAACTCGATGATGAGCACCGTGGAGTAGGCCATGACGCACAGAGCCACTTCGAACATGGCGGAGTTTGCCTGCCACTTGCTCGGGATGAAGAAGTTGTAGGCGTTCCAGGGGCGGCCCAGGTCGACCATGACCGAGAAGCCGGCCAGGCCGTAGCCGAACATGGAGGTGAGGATCGCCGAGCGGATCAGCGGGTGGTACTGCATGCGGTTCCTGATGTAGACCAGGATGGCGACCGCGTAACCGCCGCAGGCGATCGCCGTGCCGGTCGCGACGTCGTAGGTGATCCAGATCCCCCAGGGGTAGCCGTCGCTCATGTTGGACACCGCGCCGATACCCTTCACGAAGCGAACACCCACGAAGAAGAAGCCGACGAGGACCACGGCGAGCAGGACGAAGAAAGACCTGGTGAAGATCCTTCCCTCCAGCTTTTGATACTCTTCACTGTGCGCCATTAGTGCTCCTCCTTCTTATGGGAATCTTCCTCGCCGTGCCCCTGGTGCTTCTTCATGTTCTTGACGGCGATGAAGCACAAGGTGCTGTAGAGCGCGACCGGGGCGATGAAGCCCTTGTAGATGGTATGCTGGATCTTCTCGGAGAACTCCGCCGGCGCCTCGGGCTTGATGTCGGGGAGCCCCAGCTTGTTGAACGGCATGGAGGCCAGGTACAGGTGGTTGGTGCCGCCCCCCTCGTGCTCGCCGTAGATGTGGGCGATGTACTTGTCCGGGTTGTCCTTGAGCCTGTTCTGGGCCTCTTCGAGGAGCTCCTTCCTTTTGCCGAACTTGATGGCACCTGCCGGGCAGACCTCGGCGCAGGCCGAAATTCCCTTCTCGCGCAGGTTGGTGTTCTTGCAGAGGTCGCACTTGACGATCTGCGGCAGCGCCTTCTCCCACTGGAACTTGGGGATATTGTAGGGGCAGGCGACCTGGCAGTAGCGGCAGCCGATGCAGGTGTTCTTGTTGTAGTCGACGATGCCGGTGACCGGCTCCTTGGTCATGGCCGAGACCGGGCAGACCGAGACGCAGGAAGGCTTCTGGCAGTGCATGCAGGAGTACTTCACGTAGCTCCACTGCTTGGGGCTCTCCTTGAACAGCTTGATGAGCGTCCTGGTCGAGCCGGAGAGGTCGCTCGGGGCGTCCCAAAGGCCGTCGGTGTCGAAGCGGGCCTTCTCGTAGGAGAGTGAGCCGTAGTCCGAGTTCACCCGTTTGCAGGCCGACATGCAGGCCTTGCATCCGACGCACTTGGTGGCGTCGTAGAGCATGCCCAGCTCGTCGTTGTTGACGTGCAACCCCTCGTTGGCCTGGACCGAGGCGGCGCTCGCCGCGACCAGTCCGGCGCCGGTGGCGCCGACCAACTTGAGGAAGTCCCTTCTACTTTGTTTTTTCATCGCCACCCTCCTGCTGTCCGTCCCCCGTGGGCAGCTTCTTCGCCATCATGGCGCCGGCACCCAGTGCGGCCCCCGCGGCGAGGCCCACGAAACCGGTGGTCAGCGGATCGGGCCCCTTGCCCTTCTCCTTCAGATCGACCGGGGCGTAGCTGTCAAACGGTGTCGGCTCGTGGATCTGGACCTTCTCGGCGATCGCTTTCTTGAAGAGGATATCCGGCTCGGTGCAGCCGATGCAGGGGTGGCCGATGGAGACCGGCCAGGCGCCCACGTCGTTGAAGCGCTGGACGGAGCAGTTGGCGAATGTTGCGGGCCCTTTGCAGCCCAGCTTGTAGAGGCAGTACCCCTGGGCGTGGGTCGGGTCGCCGTAGGCCTTGGCGAAGCGGCCGGCGTCGAAGTGAGGACGGCGCTCGCAGTGCTCGTGGATCTTGCGGCCGTAGGCGAACTTGGGGCGGCCCAGTTCGTCCAGCTCGGGCACCTTCTTGAAGGTGAGGTAGTAGAGCACGGTGGACAGGAAGTTGTAGGGGCTGGGCGGGCAACCGGGGATGTTGATGATCGGCTTGTCCTTCACGATGTCGCGAACGCCCACCGCACCGGTCGGGTTCGGAGCGACTGACTGGATGCCGCCGTAGGAAGCGCAGGTGCCGATGCAGATGACGGCGGCAGCGCCTTCGGCCGCATGCTGCAGGCTCTCGAGGGCGGTTTTGCCGGACACCTTGCAGAAGATGCCGTTCTGCTTGGTCGGGATGGCCCCCTCCACCACGAGGATGTACTTGCCGTGGTTCGCCTTCATGGAGTCATGCAGCGATTTTTCGGCCTGGGCTCCGGAGCCCACCATCAGGGTCTCGTGGTAGTCAAGCGATATCATGTCCAGGATCAGCGTGGAAATGGTCGGGTGCGTAGAGCGCAAGAGCGACTCCGAGCAGCCGGTGCACTCCTGGAAATGGAGCCAGATTACCGAAGGATTGCCGTTCTTCTCGATCGCCTCAGCTACCTCCGTATGCATGGCGAACGGGAGTCCCATCATGGCCGTTGCGGTGACGCAAGCCTTCATGAAGCTCCTGCGGGTAACTCCTTCACAAAACATTTCAGTTTCTTCTTTCATAACACCTCCCCAAAAAAATCACGTCGCCTGTATACGGCAACAGTTGTGCCAAGCAGGGAAAGAAAATCCCTTTTAATAAGCTACCGGAATGTTTACAAAAAAAGAGGCGCGTTCCGGAGGGGTCCGAAAGCGCGCCGCGTTGTCTTTGTGTACTTTTGTCCCAAACGTATCATTTTGTCCCGCGGGGACGGGGCAAAGGGAGTCGCTTATTCCAGTTCGAGCTCCTTCACCCGGAGCTCCTCGCCGCTCTCCATGGTGAGGCCGAAGGCGCCGCAGTTCGAGCAGGGATCGAAGTGGCTCTTGACGGGAACCTGTCTGCCGCACGAGGGGCAACACCCGATGGCGGGGACGATATCCATGGTGAGCCGTGCCCCTTCCAAAAGGGTGCCCTTGCTGCACGCCTCGAAACAGAACTCGATGCTGTCCGGCACCACCCCGGAAAGTTCCCCGATCTCAAGTACCACGTCCGTCACCCGCCGTCCACCCGCGTGCGTCAGGCAAATCTCCACTACGCTTTGCGTTATCGACATCTCGTGCATCTAAAGCCTCCACAACCGATGGGAATCAAGGCGAGAGCATAGCAGAAAGAAGGCTGCTGCAAAAGGGGTCTTTTACGGCGGGCGGGGGTGGCGGGGTCTAGCGGCCGCGGGTGGCGGGCAGGGTGTCGCCGACGCCGCGCTCAAGGTGCAGCGGCTCGAAGCGGACCGCGCAGTCGGTATCGCTCGTCCTGACGACGGTAGCCGGCAGGTCGCTCATGAGGCCAGGAACCCGCGCGCTGTCGTGGATGCTCACCGTCACCGCCTCGTGCAGGGAGAGTTCGGGGAAGACCCGGATCAGGGCCCCGCCCAGGCTTATGTTGAGGACCTCCCCCTGCTGCCGCGCGCCCTCGCGCCAGATGGTGGCGGCTGCCTTCAGCGTGTAGCGGGTGTAGCACCGGTGTTCCACCAGGCTGCCCCGGGACGGATTCCCCGCTTTTTCGTACTCCTGACTGGTCGATACCATGTTCCCTCCCAAGGCCAGCGGCCCGAAGCGCCGGTCCGGGTCAGACTGCTGCAACGGCACGGGTGCGGCTAAGGCGGTGTCGCACTCCAGGGACACCCTGAGCCGAGGGCGCCACTCCGCCTCCCACCGCTCCGGAGAGCCGCTCTCCTCCGAGCCGGCAAGGAAATCGAGCGGGCACCCGACCTGGCAGACCGGCACGCCGGACAGCGTCGCCCGCAGGGGCAGCACGTCGTGGTGAAAGACCGCCTTTTCGTAGCTCGCATCATGTGATGCACGACTGCAAGGTGAAATAGAATGTCGCACCTTTGTCTACCTCCCCCTCCGCCCAGATACGACCTCCGTGGCGGTTGATGATGCGCTGGACCGTGGTGAGGCCGATGCCGTTGCCGGGAAAGTCGACGCTGCTGTGCAGGCGCTGGAAGGCCTGGAACATCCGCTCCGAATTGGCCATGTCGAAGCCGACGCCGTTGTCGCGCACGAAGCAGGTTTTGTCGGCCGCGAGCTCGCGCGCACCGAATTCGATGAAGGCCGACTCGCGCACGCGGGTGAACTTCCAGGCGTTGCGCAGCAGGTTTTTCATGACGATCTCGAGCAGGTTGGCGTCGCCGAAGGTACGGATGCGGGGCTGGATCACGAAGTCCGCCTTGCGCTCCGGCGTGCTCTGTTTCAATTCGAGCGCGGTCTCCTCGGCTATCTGCGAGAGATCGACCACCTCGCGCTTCAGGTTGAGGTAGGAGAGCTGGGAGAGCTGCAGGAGCGCCTCAATCAGTTCGTTCATGTGCTGCGAGGACTTGTAGATGCGCTCCAGGTAATCCATGCCGTCCAGGTCGAGCTTACCGGCGTACTGTTCCTGGAGCGCACGCGTGAAGCCGCAGATCCTGTGCAGCGGCGCGCAGAGGTCGTGGGCCACCGAGTAGTTGAAGGCCTCCAGGTCGCGGTTGATCGACTCGAGACGCTCCGTCTGCTCGGTCAAAAGCCGTTCCACCTGCTGGGTCAGCTGGCTGATCTCCTCGTCGTTGGGTCGCTCCAGCAGCATGTTCCTGATGGTCTCAAGGGAGCTGTGCACGGCGGTTTTGAGGTCGACCGCGTAGGAGGCGTTTAGCATGCTGGACGCTATTTCCTTGTCGATGTTCAAGTACTTGCCCCCTCCGCTCCCCTTTTTTTCCCTGAAAATCCCGGACATGGGTCCCTCCCGTGTCAGCGCGGGGATTGCTTGCTGCCAACCCGGGGCTGCGGCCGCCGGGTCGGTCCGGCTCACCGCGTCCCCGACACCTTTCGCTCTACATTCACCTGTCCCATGGTGATTTGCACCTGGACCGGCCGTCCGCTCAGGCACTTACGCTGCCTGCCAGGCGGCCTTCCGGATCGGCAGCGCGCCCCGCACGGCCGGCTCCCGGCAGGCACCGCACCCCGTTTTCGCGTCATACCCGGAAGTAGAAGGTCGCCCCCCTGCCTGCCTCGTCCGCCGCCCAGATCCTGCCGCGGTGCAGGGAGATGATCCGCTGCACGGTAAGCAGGCCGATGCCACCGTTCAATCCGTTCGGTCCGCGGCTGTGAAGTTCCTGGCGGCTGTGCTGCGCCTGATGCACCCGGGGACCGTTATCGCTTACGAAGAAGCTGCGTTCCCCCTCCACCTGGGTGGTGCCGAAGCGGATCATGGGGTGCGGTACGCCGCAGGTGGAGTTCCAGGCGTTTTCCAGGAGCTGTTCCAGGGCGAATCGGAGCAGCTTCCGGTCACCGGTCGCCGTGACCCCCTCCTCGATATTGAAGGTCACCCGGCGTTCGCTGCCGCGCCCCCCCAGCCGTGCCGCGATCTCCGACGCCATGGCGCTCAGATCCACCTGCTCGCGGCTCAACTCTCCCGCAGCAAGCGCGGCGAAGCGCTTGAGCGCCGCCACCCGCCCAGCCATCCCGTGCGTCAACTGGTGGATCTCCTTCACGACCTCACGGCAGGCCGACGGCAGGGCCGACGCGTGCAGCTCCTCGAGGAGGGCGCACTGGCTTGCGACCCTCTCAAGCTGGCCGCTGAGGTCGTGCGAGACGGCGCGCCCCAGGGCCTCCAACTCGCCGGTGCGCGCCTTCAACTCGTCGGTGAGCGCCCGCACGCCGATTTCGGCCTGCCTTCTCGTGGTCACGTCCACGCCGAGGATCCAGTTGGGCCAGCCGGTGATCGGCACATACCAGGAAAAGTTGGACCAGGATATCCACTTGACCGAGCCGTCCTTGCAGCGCAGGCCCCACTCCTCGTCCCGGTAATCCCCCCCGGCGCTCGGATGGGCAATCAGCACATCTTGCTCCGCCTCTTCATCGACGTAGATAAGTTCCAAAAGGCGCTTGCCCATCACCTCTTCCGGCTTATAGCCGGTGAGATGTTCGAACTCGTGGTTGCAGGAGGCGAGGCGGTTTTCCGCATCGAAAGCCATCATGAGGACTGGCAGATGCTGCAAGACGGTCTGCAGCCGCCGGCGGTGTTCCAAGAGGGCCTCGTCCTTCTCCTGGAGTTCCTGCTCGCTGGCGCGCAGCGTGTCCTCCTCCTGCCAGTTCTCGTAAATCTTGCGGGCCAGTGCCGCATAGGCCTGTTCCAGCTCCTGGCGCAGACGCTCGCGGTCGCTGGCGGCGCCCGAGGCGGCCTGCACCGCGGCAAGGAACAGGTCGAGTTCGCAGGTGGCAGGCGGAACGTCGCGGTCGCGGTCCTGCGGGAGGTAGAACGGGTTCTCGCAGAGCGCCCCCCCGATCAGGAGCTGCTGATGCCGCCGGGCCAGCTCAAGAAGTTGTTCGGCGCGAAAGCTCCCCCGGTGGTACAGGCAAAGGAGCGCCACCTTGTTCCTCGAGGCAAAGAGGGTGAGGTCCTCTTCGAAGTCCGCCAGCTCGGCGCCGTGCACCCCCGTCCGCGCGGCCCATCCCATGTCGCAGATGATCCGCGTTCCCTTGAAGCCGTCCCCGACCGCCCGTGCGCAGAGGGACTGCAGCAGCCCCAACACCCGCGCGGGTTCGAACCTGCCGTTTTGCAGCCAGGTTTCCCGCGCCGACAGCAGCATCAGGGCGCCGATGTCGCTCTTCTGGCTCGACAGAGCGTTCTTCAGCACACTCTCAAGCATCTCCTCACCCGCGTTGAGGTAGATGCAGCGCTCCGCAAGCTGCACCCCCTTCTGGATGAACGGGATCACCGGAGCCAGGAGTTCCGCCTCCGACTCGTAGAGCAAACAGAGGTGGCCGGGGCCCACGTCTTCCTCTACCTTTACTTTTTCGAGCTGCTCATTGTTCTCGGGCATTGCGCATCTCCCGGAAGGGCTCCACGTGAATATTAAAAAATTCTTATTCAATATACTGGATACCGGAGACATTGCAACAGCCGTGGCAACTTTGTGGGGCGGGACTGGTGAGCACAGCAAACCGACGAAGGCAGTTGGAACAGGCAGCTTTCTTGACCAAGGTCAAGGCAGCCGCCGCGAATTCCGGTTACTGTCTGCGGACTTTCAGGCTTTCACTAGAAAAGGAGAACGAGATGTGTGAGTGCGGATCGAGCAACAAGGTTGGAGGACCCTACGCAACCGGCAGGGCGCTGGTGGAGTTCGTATTGGCCGCGCATGGCGGCGAGGTGGCGGCGTCGCAGCTTCCCAACGGCGGTCTCGAGCTTACGTGCCACGGCTGCGGCACCGGTTTCATGCTGGAGACCTTCGTGCAGGACTGCCCCGCCTGCGGCGGTGTTCACGCGGTGTCGCCGCCCCGGGCCAACGATGCGTCGGCCATCCAGTTCGCAGGTGCCGGTTTCCAGCGCTAGCGGGCGCGCGAAGGGCCTTTCTTGGAGGGGGCGGGGCGGTGCTGCTGCAGGCGTGCGAGGTAAACCACGTGGCGCAGCCCGCCGCGACCGGGGCGGTCGGTGACGACGGAGAACCCGGCGCTTGAGAGCCTTTTTTCGAAGGCCTGGTCGTAGTTTTCGCCCCAGACGGCGAAGACGCCCCCCGGATTCAGTGCCGCGCGGGTCATTTCGATGGCGATCGAACCATAAAGGGGGTCCTCGACCTTGTGCGACTTGGCGTGGGGGCCGGTATAAAGGTCGAGGACGACGGCGTCGAAGCACTTCCGGTTCAGGGCGCTACGCGAGATCAGGTCCGCCACGTTGGCGATCTCCACGGTGACCCGGGGGTCGCTGGCGGCGCCGCCGGTGAGAAAGGCGAGCGGACCGCGGCACCACTCGAGCACCACCGGGTTCAACTCAGCGACCACCACGCTTGCCGAGGCCGGCAGTTGATCGAGCACCGCGCGCAGGGTGAAGGCCATGCCCAGGCCACCAACCAGCACCCGCGGTCCCGTCTGTCCCTTCAGGTGGCTGCAGGCCACTTCCCCAAGCGCGACCTCCGAGCGGTGCAGCGAACTGTTCATGAGCACCAACGAATTGACGGTGATCAAAAAGTCCCGCTCGCCTCGCTGCCTAAGTTCCAGCGTGCCATCGGCGGTCGCCACGCTCTCCAGGGTTTTCCACGGTTGTGCCATGCGTTTATCTTTCCTCGTCGGTTAAATTTTCTCTATGTTATCGAGGTCGTGCCGGAGAGCAAAGGGACCTGCTTTCGGGACAACGCCTCATCCCCGGCCCACTCCCGGGAGGAGACGCAAGCTGATCGGCTACCTCTTCCAGCCGCGGCGCTCCGCGGCCTGCTCGGCCTCTTCGACCTCGCTCAAAAGTTCCAGATAGGTCCGGTAGCGCTCCTCGGGGAGCTTCCCCGTTGCGATCAGTGGCACCACCGCGCAGCCGGGTTCCTGGCGATGCCGGCAGTTGTGGAAACGACAGCCCTCCTGCCCCAGCGTCTCGAATCCGGGGAAGAATTCAGCAAGCTCCTCGCAGGAGATGTCCACCAGGCCGAAGTCCCGGAATCCCGGGGTATCCACCAGTTCGCCACCTCCCGGCAGTGCGTGCAGCGAGGAAACCGTGGTGGTATGCCTTCCGAGGGACTTGTAGTCGCTCAACTGGCCGACCTTCAGGTCGATGTCGGGAATGAGGGCGTTCAAAAGGGAGCTTTTGCCGACGCCGGTGCTGCCGACGAAGACGCCGCGATGTCCCTGGCTCAGGAACTCCCGCAGGGGCTCCAGCCCTTCCTTGCGTGCCGCGCTCAACGCGAAGACCGGCACCACCCCGGCATAGATTCCGGCCAGCGCCTCGTACACCGAACGCCCTTCGGGAAGGTCGCACTTGTTGGCGACCACGAACGGCTCAAGGCCAGCGGCACGGGCGGCAACGATGGCGCGGTCGGTGAAACCGGCGGGCGACAGCGGTGCCACCACGATGCCGAGCACGTCCAGGTTGGCAGCCACCAGGTGAATCCCGCCGCGCGCGTCCCTGCGGCGCAGCTCGGTGCGGCGCGCCAGGCGGGTCAGCACCTCGCCGTCCACCTCGACCCGGTCGCCGACCACGTGACCTGAGTTGCGCTTCACCTTTACCATGCTGCGCCCACCAGCGTCGAAGAGCACCTCGACCGCGACTCCGTAGTGGGACAGGATGAGCCCTGCCAAGGCGGCCCCTGAGCTGCGTCCTTTTTTTCCTTTCGCGTCGTTATCCGTTATTCGCACACTAGTCGTTCCCCTTCTGGACCGCAAGTCAGCTGCGAGAGTACGGCAGCCGCCTGACCTTGTCAACCAAACGCTCCACTGGCCGGTTTTTTGCAAGCTTAAAGTAGGTCCGCCGCACGGTCGGCCGGTTGACAGGCGGTAGGTTTTCTTCCATAGTTTAATCAGAAAGCGCGGTGCCCGGTGTTAACCTGCGCCGGCACCAGGGCCCGACAGATCAGTACCCCGACAAGATACGCGTGACGCACGGAAAACAGGAGCCGAGCCGACCGTTGCAGCGCCTTTCCCGATGTGAAATTCGGGCAAGACACGCCGACCGGTGGCAATTTTTTGGCAGGGGTCCGGGGGGATTTGACCATGAAAGATCAGATCGAGAGTAAAGACAGGATCGACGAGGCAATTGATCTCTACGTAACCGAACGCATGGTGAAGGGAAAAGAAACGGCTTCCTCCCACTTTCTGGCCTGCATCTATCTGAAACGGCAGGGGTTGGAGATAGCCGAATACATGAGGCGCATCCGCGGCATGACCCGCTACTACATCGACCTCGCCAACGTGACCCAGAACCCCTTCAAGGGTCCCGAGATCGCCTGGCTTGGCTCGATGCTCAGTATCGCCATCTACGCGTTGATTCTCGTCTCGATGGAGGAGCAGAGAACCCTGGGGATCATGCTGCTCTCCGGCGTCCTGGTGAACACCTGCTACCTGGTGCACCGGGTGGCGACAAAATGGTGCGAGCTGCACGTGATGGTCGCCATTTACTTGGAGATCGTCCAGATCACCGAACACGAGTTGGAAACCATGGCCTGACCCGCCCCTTACGTCCTGCTACGGCAGCGCCTGGGCCAACTCGGCCAGGCTGCCGACCGCGATATCGGTAAGGTCGGGCCAGCGGAAGGCGCCGGTCGGGTCCACATGGATGGTGGCGGCCCCGGCGGCTCGTCCGGTCTGCAGGTCGAATCCGTAGTCCCCCACCATGACCAGCGCATGCGGCGCCACCCCCCAGGCACCGGCCAGTTGGTAAATCCCGTCCGGGTCCGGCTTTGCCAGCGCCTCATCCCTCCCCAGCACGTCAGGCTCCGCGAAGTACTCCGCCAGACCGATCCGCTCCAGGGTCGTCAACGCGTTGGCCCGGGTGTTGCGGGTCAGCACCCCCAGCCGGGCCCCGCGCCCGAACAGCTTCTCCAGCAAACCATGTGCCCCGTGCGCCGCCTCGGTCCGCCCCGCCAGTTCCTCCTCGATGGCAACCAACTTCTGCCGCAACAGCTGCGCCTCAGCCAGGGGCAACGCCTCCAGGTGCTCCAGGATGTCTCCTCCCGCAGGGACGCCCAGCGCCTGCCTGATGCTCGCGAAATCGTGAATGGCGACGGTAAGGGTTCCGTCCAGGTCGAATATCCAGTGCCGGCTTTTCAAAATGTCAGCTCGTGCGTACGTTTTGTCCATATCCAATCTTGTAGCAGATTCGTGTCGAATTGGGAATCTGGTTGGCAACGAGGACGGCGACGGTTGCCATCCCGTTACGGAAATCGGCCGCAGCGCCACTTCAGGAAAGGATGCGCGGCATTGGGGCTCTTAAAAAGGCTTACGGACCGCTCCGTTGATCTTGTCGCGCAGGGTTTCCATGGCCGCCCGGTCTAACTCCCCTCTGGCAGGCCGCCCGCCACACCGCTGATGAAGGCGCCGATCGCGCCGTGCACCTCCTCGGAGCCCGGCCCGGCGAGAATGCCGTGACGCTCGAGGGGGAAGCGCAGATATTTCTTGTCGTGGCTCCCCAGCATGCCGAACAGGCGCCCGGAACCGCGGGGGTCCACCACGGGGTCGCCGTCCGCCTGCAGCACCTGGACCGGGATGGTGACCTTGGCAAGTTTCGGCTCGAGTTCTCTCATGAAGCGTCCCATCTCGCGCAGACCTGCGATGGGAAGCCTGGCGTAGTTGATCTGCGGCCGCTCCGGCATGGTCTCCACGAACTCCTTCTTCCCCTCATGATAGCTAAAGATGTCCATCACCCGGTTCCAGGCGGTGACCGCCGGCGCGAAGCGCGAGGAGATGTCCAGGAGCCGATGCGGCGGGCAGACGGCGAAGACCCCGGCCAGGTTCCTGATCCGGCTGGCGCAGTCGAGCACCACCCCTCCGCCAAAGGAGAAACCGCCCAGGACCACCCGGTCGCAGAGCGCGTTCATCAGGGCGTACCCCAAGTCCACCGACTCGACCCAATCGCTGCCGGTTCGCAGCGCCAGGTCCTCCGGCGCGGTACCGTGTCCCCGCAGCCGCACCTGGTAGACCCAGAGCCCCAGGGCGTTCAGGTAGGCCGCCAGTTCCGCCACCTCCATCGGGGCCGAGAGGTAGCCGTGCACCAGGACCACACCGAGGCGGCGCGAACGCCCCCTCAGGAGGACCGGCCGCCCCACCCGGGGCTCCTTGCTTATGCCGGGGCGGAAGAAGTCGCGGTAGTCCGCCTCGAACTGGTCCAGGGCCTGGCGCTCCAGAATTTCCGCCACCCGGCTCTTCACCAGCCACCCCGGGAGCCAGGCGGTCAGGTGCACCTCGCGCTGCAGTTGGGTGAGCGGCACCACCTCGTTGGCGATGACGCCGACCGGGTTGTCGATCCGGGCGCGCTGCATGTCGAAGGGGGCGGAGAATTTGGCCCGGTCCTTCACGAGGACCCCCCTGTTCCTGGTGAGCACCCCCTTTTCGACGGCGAGCATGATGAAGTCGCGGTACTTGTGGTAGCGGTCGTCGGTCAGAAGCGCGATCTGCTCGGTAGCGAGGCTGCGGTGACAGGTGACCCGGCTGGTGGCCAGGTGCTCGGAGGCCAGCAGGAAGACCTTGCGCCGGAAGTCGTCCTCCGAGATGCTCTTGAAGGGAAGCGCGCGCAAAAGCGAGGCGAACAGGTGATCGTGGTTCACCGTGGTCATGCTGTAGATGGAGGCCATGTAGCGCTCCATGAGCCTCGTGGCGGCCCGCCTCAGGTCCGGGAGCGAGGCGAGCTTGTCGTCGAAGTTGATCGGGTTGGGCGAGGCGATATCGGCCCTGATCGCGGGGGTGGTGAGGTAGTCGCCCGGGTCGAGCGGCTCGCCGAAACGGATGTCGATGTCCACGCCGGCGAAGAGCATGCTCCCCTCGGTCAGCATCTCCTCCCGAAGGCGCGGCGAGAGTTCCTTCAAGAAGAGTCCCCCAAGCGTGCTGAGCACGTTCTCGCGGGCCCGGATCGGATAGTAGGTTATGTTGACCGGGACGATCCAGCTGGCGCCGGAGAGGACCGGTCCCAGGTCGCCCAGTTGGAACATCCCCTTGAGCCGTTGCTGTTCCTCGGGCGCCCTCTCGGAGAGCTGGGCGAGCCTTTGGCGGTAGAATTCGGTGCGCAGCGCAAGCGTTGCCGCGCCGGAATGGGGGCGCTCACCGCGGGGGGGGAGGAAGAGCCGGGGCCGGAAGGCACCCTTGTCCTTCACCATGCGCCCCTCGGGGAAGATGATCCAGTTAGCCTCGCCGGACAAGAGGGATTTGACGATGGTGCGGTCCCGGTCCGGGTTCCTGGTGGAGACGGCCCCCATCATCTCGAGGACTCCGCTTAAGGGGCCGTCGAAAAAGGATGCGTCGGCGAGCGACCAGACCGGAACGTTGGTCAGTTGGAAGATGTGGTAGGGAAGGAGCAGCGTCTCGATGCGGGTGAAGTGGTTCACCACGAAGATGACCGATCCCATGGGGATGTTGTGCTGGCCGTGCAGCTGGACCCTCAGCTTCGAGAAGCTCTCGGCGAGCGCGATCATGCGGCCGGTGGCGAGGTAGGCATGACGGTTCATGGCGACATCCTGACAAGGGAGATCACGGCAGCGTTCCTTCGGTTTTCGCCCTGCGCCGGGCCAGGGCGCTCCTGAGCCACCCGGGGCGGTTGGTCATGATGGAGTCGACGCCGAGATTGCCAAGCCGCCCAGCCTCGGCGGCCGCGTCGACGGTCCAGACATGGATCTCGAAAGATTCCCGGCGCAGCGCCGCAACGAACGAGGCATCCAGGATGCTGCGCGACCGGGAGGCAAGCCCGTCGGCCCGACAGCGCTTAAGCGTTGCCAGCACCTCGGCGGGTGCCGGGTGCCAGCCGCCGCGGAAGCGGTAGTCGGTGAGCCAGCAGGCCCGGTAGCCGGGGAGCCGCTCCTTGACGGCCAGGATCAGCTCCGCGTCGAAGGCCAGGAACCGGATCTGCTCCGGCGCGACCTGCGACTCGGCCAGCGTGGCCCCCAGGGCCGGGATGATCTCGGGGCCGCATTTGAGCTCGATCAGCAGGAGCTTCCCTGCCGGGAGCAGGGCCAGCACCTCGGCCAAGGTCGGGATCCGCTCGCCGCGCCACGCCTCCCCCTTCCATCCCCCCACCTCGAGCCGCCCCAGTTCCTCCCGGGTCGACGCGGCGATCTCGAGGCTCTTCCCGGCGGTGCGCCCGGTGCCGGCATCGTGCAGGCAGACGATGGTCCCGTCCGCCGTGAGCCGGAAATCGGACTCGATGCCGTCCGCCCCCTGCTCGAAGGCGAGCCGGAACGAGGCCAGGGTGTTTTCCGGCGCCTCGCGCGACGCTCCGCGATGGCCTATGATGAGGGTCTCCGGCACGTGCCTTCCTCCGTCAGGGTGCTGCCGCCGCCGGCGCCTCTCCCGGTACCCCTTGGGTGCGGTTCAGGAAGTGGCTGTACAGGGCGCTGGCACAGATGGTCAGGAACTTGGTGAGGTCGCTGTCGCTGCGCGAGGTGAGGATGATGGGAGCCCGGGCGCCCAAGACCACGTTGGCCACCTCGGCCCCCATGGTGAACACCCAGCTCTTGTACAGGAAGTTGCCGCCCGAGATGGAGGGAACCACCAGGATGTCCGCCTGTCCGGCCACCGGGTTCCCCTTAAGCCCCTTCTTGGCGACCGCCTCCGGGTAGAGCGCGAGGTCGTAGGAAAGCGGCCCGGAGACCTCCGCAAGCGGCCACTTCCGCTCGGAGAGGGTCTGCTCCAAGAGCGTGGTCGGGATCTTGGACGATGGGACTTCGTTCGCTTCGAGAAGTGCCACCTTGGGACGCTCCACCCCGAGACTGCGGGCCACGTCGATGGCGTTGTCGATGATGTCCACCCCTGAGGCCGCGTCGTCGTTAAGGAAGAGCTCCGGGTTGATGCCGGGGTCGGTGAGAAAGACCAGGCGCTCCACACCGGGGAGCTCGAAGATGCTCACGATGGAGAGTCTGCGGCCGGTCCCGATGCCGGTCTCCCGGTTGAGGGCCGCCTTTATGAAGCTTGCCGTGTTGATGGCTCCCTTCATGAGCATGTCCCCCTGCCCTGCGCGGATGACTGCGACGCCGGTGCGCGCCGCCTCGTCCTCGTAGTCGGCGGGACTCGCCGCCACGTCGACGTACACGTAGCGCCGCTGGTACAAAACCTCGTTGGCGCACAGGTCGCGGGTACGCGCCATGCTGCCCACCAGGTAGGCGCGTTCGATGATCCCTTCCTCGATCCCCTTGTTGACCGCCGCGAGCGAGACCGCGTCCGGGCAGACCAGCACCACGTTCTGTCCGGGCAACAATTGGGCCGCCTCGATGAGGCTCTTCATCCCCTGCCCCTGGGTCAGGTTCAGCATCGATTCGCTCTTGTAGATCACCGCCACCATGCGTGTCTTCGGGGTGAGCGCGGCTAAGGTGTGGGGCTGCAGCGAATCGAAGTAGAAGGAATCGCCGGTCTCCAGTCGGTAGGCGTCGCTCCCCACCGTGACCTCGAGCTCCCCCTCCAGGATGAAGAGGAACTCCTCCCCGGGATGGCGGCTTACGTCGAGTTGCTGGCTCTGGTCCCGGTAGATGTCCACCACGAACGGCTCCAGGTGCCGGCCGGCGAAGTTGGGGGCCAGGCTCTCGTAGTGCAGGAATTCCCGCCGGGTGACACCGACCCGCTGGTCCTTGGCCGTCTTGAGCGCCCGTATCTCCTGCTGGTCCTGCCCGTTAATGAGGCGCGAGATGCCGACCCCGAGCAGGGTGGCGAGCCTCAGCAGTTCGGAGATGGAGGGCGCCAGCTCGTCGGCCAACACGCTCTCGAGGGTTTTGCGGTTCCAGCCGAGCGCCTGGCGCACGCTTTCGATGGGCAACCCTTTGGCTTCGACTACTTGCTGCAGATTGCGGCCGATCTTCATGCGTCCCTCCCCGGGTACTCCTTCAACTGTTCCTCCCTGGTCAACGCCCTGAGCGCGCCGCCGATCAGCGCCTCGATCTCGAACTCGCCGGGGCGCAGGAACAAGGGTGCCAGGAAGCCCACTTTCCGGCTCAGGCCCTCGATGAGCGCGCTGCTGCGCGCGAGTCCGCCGGTGAGGACGATGCCGTCCAGCTCGCCGTTGAGCGCGGCGGCCAGGCCGCCGATCTCCTTGGCTATCTGGTAGACCAGGGCGTCGAACACGAGCCGCGCCTCGGCGTCGCCGTGTGCCATCCGCTGCTCCACCTCGCGCAGGTCGACGGTTCCCAGGTAGGAGTAGATGCCGCCCTTACGGGCGATGACCGCCTTCAGTTCTGCGATGCCGTAGACGCCCCGTTCGAGTAGTTCCAAGACGCCGACCACCGGCAATCCGCCGGTGCGCTCGGGCGCCAGCGGTCCGTCGCCGTTCAGCCCGTTGTTGACGTCGACCACGCGCCCCTTGCGGTGCGCCCCCGCGGTGATCCCGCCACCCATGTGCACCACGACCAGGTTGAGTTCCTCGTAGGGCCGCCCAAGCTCCCGGGCGACGTCGCGCGCCGCGGCCTTCTGGTTCAGCGCGTGGAACATGCTGCGGCGCTCGATCCCCGCGAGGCCCGAGACCCGGGCCACCGGCCAGAGCTCGTCGAGCACCGGCGGATCGACGACGAAAGCGGGAGCCCCGTGACGCGCCGCCACGCTGCGCGCAAGTATACCACCCAGGTTCGCCGCGTGCTGACCGCTCACCCCGGCCCTCAGGTCCTGCACCAGGGCGTCGTTCACGCGGTAGACGCCCCCCTCGACCGGCCGGATCAGGCCCCCCCGCCCCACCACCGCATCGAAGCAAAGCCCCGCAAAGCCGTGGTTCTCAAGGTAGCGGTCGATGCAGGCCAGCCGGAACTCCAGCTGATCCATGACAGTCGCGAAGGCTTCGATCTCCTCGCGGGGGTGCTCAATGTCCGTCTTGACCGTCCGCCCCTTGTGCAACACGCCCACCTTGGTCGAGGTGGAGCCGGGATCGATCGCCAGTATGTTCATCTGTCGCCCTCTTGTTTGGTGTAACCAAAATTATTTTGTTTACACCATACAGCGAACCCCGGCGGGGCGTCAAGCAGAACGCTTTGCCTTATTGGCAGGAACTTTTTCCAAGCGTCTCCGTAGATTTCGACGGCAATGGGATGCCGCGGGCAGGGATTTCGTTCGCCCCATCGGCAGGCTCGCGGGCGGTCCCGACCATCCCGATCGTATCTCCCCTTCCGTGGTATTATCCTTCTCTGGCGCCGCCCGGAAGAGTCACGTCAGGATGGCAGATTCTATCTCATTTTACCTGGCGCCTCAAGTGAACGGTTCGAGACATGCCCCTCAGCCGGTTTTTCCTACTCGGCAGGCAGATTCCACAGTGGTTCATTCGCCCGTGCAGAGAACAAAGCTAACCACGTAACACCACCGGATATGATTCTTGCCAGCACAACCCTTACTCTGAACCATCCCATACCCGATTGGATTCCACGGTCAGGTACTGTATACCACATCTAAACAATTTCCCGCTAGCCTATGAGTAAATTCCAGATAAACTTTCCCGTAACAAGTTCAGGAAGATCCTTCGTCAAAGAACCCGGCAGCCTTTTCTTCTAATTTGATAAGGCAGTGGAGAGCCCCATGAAGCAAAAGATACTATTGATTGAGGACGACAACGGCAGCCGTCTCGGCATCGTCAGATCGCTTTCCCAGAAGGGGTACGCGGTAAGCGTGGCAAGCAACCTGACCAACGCAGAGGAGGATGTGCTGGCACGGCGCTTCGATGCGGTGATCCTGGGGATCAACCTGGCCGACGGCACCGGCTCCCGGTTCATCAAAGGGGTGAGGGCTTACGACCCGTCCCTGCCGATCATGGTCATTACCGGGTGTGATGCTATCGATATCGCGGTCGACGCGGTGCGCTGCGGGGCGGACAACGTGCTCGCCAAACCGGTGGATTACGAGGCCCTGTGCGAGTCGCTGCTGGCGCGGTTGCACGACGAGTCGCTTAGGGCGCCCCAAGCTCCGGAGCGGCGCCAGGTCAAGAGGTGCGAAGAGCGCTTTTTCGGCACGGGCCCCGCGGCCCAGAAGCTTCTCGAGCTGGCGGCGCAGGTCGCGGACGCCAGCCAGCCGGTACTGATTACCGGCGAGACGGGAACCGGAAAGGGGCTCCTCGCCAAATGGATCCACCAGAACAGCCGCCGGGCCAACCGCCCCTTCGCCTCGGTCAACTGTTCCGGATTGCGCAGCGATCTCCTCAGGACCGAGATCTTCGGCAGCGTGACCGGCAGCGCACGGAGCAGACCGGGGCTCATCGAGAAAGCTGCCAGCGGAACCGTATTCGTGGACGAGATCGGCGACATGGACCTGGCAGTACAGGCCCAGCTGCTTGCCGTGCTGCAGGCGGGGGGAACGCAGGCCTCCCCCGGTTTTCGGCTGATCTGCACCTCCAACAAGCAGCTTGACATCATGGTGCTCGCCGGGGCCTTCCTGCCGGAGCTGCTGACCGCCATCGGCGCGGCCAAGGTCAGGATCCCGCCCCTGCGCGAGCGGTTGCGGGAACTACCCGACCTGGTGGCGCACCTCTTGGACGAAATGCACGGCCGGCACGACGGGATCAGCGACGAGGCGATGAGGACACTGGAGACCTACCGCTGGCCCGGGAACTTGAGGGAGCTGAAAAACGCGCTGGAACAGGGGCTCATCCTGTCGCACGGCGGGAGGCTGGAGCCGGAGCACTTCAGCTGGCTCAAATCGTCGGGGCACGGCAGGGAATCCCACGCTCTGCTCACCATGAGCGAGGTGAAGGAGCAGCACATCGCGGCCGTGCTGCAGCAGGCCAACGGCGACCTCAACCGGGTGGCGACCTGCCTTGGCGTCTCGCGCGCTACCATGTACCGCCGAAGGAAGCAGCTGGGGCGCAAAAGCCTCTGATCGTCTGACGATGCGGATGCCGGAACATCGCCGCCCCCCTGTTCCCTCACCAGAGAGCAAGGGAGCGGCAAACGCTGCACCTGCAGCGTCGAAACTCCCTCAGGATCTGAACCTTATGCAGAGTATCCCCCGGCAGCCCCCTCAACCCGGCGCGTTATCCTACCTGCACATAGCGCATCAGCCTACCCGCAAACCACACCCCCACCTACCTTCGACCAAGAAATTGACTTAATAAAGCATTATATCTAATTAACCAGTAGGGAAAATGCTTAATATTCCTTCTCTCAACGCCGATACGATTACATAGCTGCCCTGGATTACTGGTTTTTTCGCACGGCAACACTCACCGGCAAAATGTGGAAATCCCGAACGTGCAACCAGAACCTCGGCCCAGAGAGTCGTACATCCCGGTCAGATCCAACACCTCGGACCCCGGTCCAAACGCTGCTCTATCGGACAGGACGGCCCGTAAATGGTGCGGCGTTTTCCTCAAAGGATCAAGGTGTCTGCGCGGGGTGCGTTTTGATATGAAATCTGCAATCCACAACCGCTTACAACAATCGTCAAGGAGAGCACACATGAATTGGTTTTACAACCTCAAGCTCGGCACCAAGCTCCTCACCGGTTTCCTCTCTGTCGCCCTGATTGCCGGGGTCATCGGCTGGTTCGGCATCACCCGGATCAACCAGATCGAAGAGGGAGGCGATCTCATGTATCAGAAGGTCGCGATGCCCCTGAGCCAGTTAGGCGACATCTCGACCGCCTTCCAGCGGGTGCGCATCAACCTGCGCGCGCTGGTCGAGACAAACAAGGCCCAGGAAAAGGCACAGCTGGTGGAAACCATTAAAAAGTTGCGCGCCGAAGTTACTCAGAATTCCAAGGACTTCGAAAAGACCATCCTGACGGAGGACGGACGCAGGCTGTACGCGGAATTTCAAAACAGCAGGGTGGTCTATGGGCAAAGCATCGACCGGGTGCTTCTTTTGGCCGAGGCGGATAGGGATGCGGAAGCCATGGCCCTGTTAAACGGCGACGGCAAGGCGGCCGCTCTCCATGAGCAGGAGGCACTGGACAAGCTCCAGGAGAGCAAGGTCCAGCAAGCGAAGCTGACCGGAGAGAAGAACAAGGCGGTAGCCGTCACTGCGGCACGGATGATGACCGGTATCGCCATCGCGGGAGCGCTGCTTGCAGTGTTTTTGGGCTTCTTTATCAGCCGCACCATCACCCGTCCGATCAACGCCTGCGTGGAGGCTGCCAACCGGATTGCCGCCGGCAACATGGAGGTGGCACTCGATTCCGGCAGGAAGGACGAAACCGGCATCCTGCAGGGGGCCATGCAGAAGATGGTCGAGGCCGTCGACGCCCTGATCCGGGACGCAGCCATGCTCTCCGAAGCCGCCGTGGCCGGCAAACTTGCCACCAGAGCCGACGCCGCAAAGCACCAGGGCGACTTCCGGAAGATCGTCTCCGGCGTCAACGAGACCCTCGATGCGGTGATCGGCCCGCTGAACGTTGCAGCCGAATACGTGGAGCGGATCTCCAAGGGGGACATGCCGCCGCAGATACGCGACGAGTACCGAGGGGATTTCAACGAGATCAAGAACAGCCTCAACGTGCTCATCGAGGCGACCGGAAGCATCACCGAAGCGGCCAAACAGGTGGCCTCCGGCAACCTGACCGTTCAGCTTGCCGAGCGCTCGCCCAGTGACGAACTGATGCGCTCCCTCTCCACGATGGTCGCCAAGCTGTTCGAGGTGGTGACCGATGTTAAACGGGCTTCCGACAACGTGGCAGCCGGCAGCCAGCAGATGTCTTCGGGTTCCGAGGAGCTCTCCCAGGGGGCCAGCGAACAGGCGGCAGCCGCCGAGGAGGCATCCGCCGCCATGGAAGAGATGTCGGCCAACATCAAGCAGAATGCGGACAACGCGATGCAGACCGAGCGGATCGCGGTGAAGTCGGCGCAGGACGCCCAGGAAGGGGGCAAGGCGGTGCTCCAGACGGTTACCGCAATGAGGGATATCGCAGGGAAGATCTCGATTATCGAGGAGATCGCGCGTCAGACCAACCTGCTCGCGCTGAACGCGGCAATCGAGGCGGCACGGGCCGGGGAGCACGGCAAGGGATTTGCCGTAGTGGCAAGCGAAGTGAGAAAACTGGCGGAGCGGAGCCAGAAGGCGGCAGCCGAGATATCGGAGCTCTCTTCGACGAGCGTCGAGGTGGCCGAAGAGGCGGGAGAGATGCTTACCCGGATGCTCCCCGACATCCAGCGCACCGCCGAGCTGGTACAGGAGATTTCCGCGGCCTGCCGCGAGCAGGACAGCGGCGCCGGGCAGATCAACAAGGCGATTCAGCAGTTGGACCAGGTAATCCAGCAAAATGCGGCCGCCGCCGAGGAGATGTCATCGACCGCAGAGGAATTGTCCTCGCAGTCCGAGCAACTGCAGGAAACCATCGACTACTTTGATATCGGCCTCGGCAAGCAGACCGGCAGCCGGGAAGTAAAGGTCGCCAAAAACGCAGCCAAGCAGGCAGTCAAGAAGACTCCCCCGGCCAAGGCGCCGCGCCTGAGCCATGCCGCAGCCGCGGGGGCCTCCCTGCAAATGGGAGCAGCGGTTGACGAAGAGTTCGAGAGCTTCTAGCGCTAAAAGAAAACCTCGCGTGGCAGTCGCCGATTCAGGGGCTGCTGCGCGAGGCTCACGCCGCTAGGTGCTACGGTTCCCAGTTCTACTCTCAGACCAGTTTGGCATCCCGTGCCAGCAGTTCCTCGATCCTTTTCAGGCTCTCCTCCGACGCATTGCCCCGTGCCCTCGACAGTTCCAGCGCCACACGTCCCAACGCCCTGTAAATACCCGCCGTCTGCCCGTCCCACTCGTCAAGGGCGTCCAACTGGCGTGCCACCGTCGCCCCGTCCCCGCGGGCGATGGGCCCGGTCAGCGCCTGCACCGTCCCCACCCGAAAGATGTTGTCCACCGTCCCGCGCACCAAGGGTTCCATCACCTCGAACGCCGTCTCCCGGTCGAGCCCCCCCTTCTCGTACGCCCTCATGCCGGTTTCCATGAGTGCCGTCAGGTAGTTGCAGACCAGGACCGCGCCCGCATGGTAAATGGACTTAAAGCGCGGGTCGACGGAGAAGACTCGCCCCCCTATGGCCGAGAAGGCCGGAGTTAGCAGGTCGATCGCACCCGGAGCACCTTCGATGCCGCACCAGGTTCCGACGAAACTGTGCACCGAGACCTGGGGGTCGGCAAAACTGTTCACCGGGTGGACACTGGCAACCAACCCGCCGGCCCTGGTGATAGGATCGAGCACCGAACTCGACAGCGCACCGCTCAAGTGGCAGACGACGGCCTCGTCCAACACCAGCCCCGAGGCCGCCAAGTCGGCTGCGCAGCCAGCTATGCCGTCATCGGGGACCCCGATCAGAAAGAGGTCGGCCCGCCGCATCTGGTCGTAGCCGGAAACAGGTCGCCCGGCGCCAACGAACCCCGCCGCCTGCCGCGCGCGTTCCAGCGAAGTGGTCAGGATGTCCTGCACCTCGAAGACCTGTGCCTCATGAAACAGGCGGCCAAGCGTCTGCCCGACGGCACCGCAGCCGATCAAATTCATGGTTTTCATGGAGAACGGACCTCTAATGGGAAGAATTGGCGGCAAGGGTACGCCTTATCCCTAGTCGTGTCAATCGGGACCGCAGAGCGTGCATGCCTAAAGAAAATCGTAAAGACAGGAGGAGTACGTCGAGCAGCACCCCTCTCTCATCCGCCTGGGCGCGAGACAAGAGAGAGGTCTAGGAGGGGGGGGGCAATCGTAAGCCGGGGAATGCCTTGGGGCCAGCGGTTGTTGCCTCTATTTGTCGTGACCGTTCAGGCTGTAGTCATCACTTTCGACGCACTCGGTCTGCGCCTCCAGGAACGACTCGACCTGAGGATCCTTGACGATTTCCGTGACGCCGTGGTTCACCGACCAGACAGCACCGCAGACGCTGCACTCGATGATACCTTCCTTGAACCCATCGGCATGCAAATTGGTGTCAACCTGCGCATGGTTTTTACAGACTGGACATTTCATGGCGATCCTCCTCTCACATTAGACGACAGAAGGTGAGTACCTCACGGAAAAAGTATGACGGTAAAATCCTCTTTTGGCAAGCGATGCAGAGAAAAGACCCAAGACCGCGATGAAACGTGGGAAAAGCCTCATGCTTCAGTTAGCTGCTGTGTGAGAAATAGACTGGTCCTTCAGGTGTCTTGGGTCATCCCTCATACAGTAGCTGACACCGGCGCCAAGCGCCGCCCCGGCTTCACCCACAGATGTCCTTACGCCGGTTGTTCGGTTTATCAGTTGAACTCCAGCTTGTAGAAAAGGTCCGCGCCGCTCTCGCTGCCGCTTTGGGTTTCGATCTGCCAGTGGCGGAAGATGTCGTAGCGCAACTGGAACAGGTTGCCGCCGGTTACCAGGGAACGGCCGTAACTGAGATAGAGCCGCGGCGTCAGATACTTGCCAACGGTCAGCAGGGATTCGCCGGTGGTCGCGGTCTTGGGCGCGACGCCGGTCGGGGTGACGGGTATCTCCTTGTATCCCATGCGCCCCGCGGTGCTCTGGTTCACCGTCTCCAGGCCGAGGACGTTCAACCCCAGACGGTCCTTGATCTGGTCCTGCAGGGACTCGGACTGACCGAAGGATAAAAGGGAACTGGCCGCACTGGCCACGAGGCTCGCCTGGTCGCCGCTGCCGCTTCCCAGTGGATGCCCCAATACCATATACGCCATGATGTCCACGTCGGCCATGGCAGGTTCGGAATAGAGCTTGACCACCTGCGAACCGAGCGGCCCCGCGACGGTGACGCCGGCCTTGACATCACCCACGGTCCGAAGGGCCAGGATATCCAGCGTCGGATGTTCGACCGGATCCCCCACGTAGTAGAGCCTGCCGCGCACGATCTCCAGGTCGATGCCGTACGCCTTGTAGCGCCCCTTCACCACGCGGATCTCGCCGTTGCTCGTGATGCTGTCCAAGCCCTTGAGTGCCAGGTCCATCTCCCCGCCCAGTTTTGCGTCGATCCCCTCGGCCTTTACCAGCACCTTGTCCCCCAACACCAGGCGGATCTGACCGTCCACCTCGAGCGGGAAGCTGCGTGCGTGCGCCGCCGGGGCTCCCTCCAGTATGACATCGCGGCTCGGGGTCACGACAGAACGGGTCGGCGGGCCAGAGATCAGCATCTCGGGGATGCGCACCTCGCCGCGGATGGCAACGCGCTCGGTGTCTCCTTGGACGCTCAGGTGCGGGGAGGTGAGTAGCTGCAATTCGGGAAGGTAGACGGTCTGGAAGCGCTCGCCGTTCAAGGTGGCGCGGTACTCCGTCACCTGCCATCCCTTGAGCCGCACCAGCGCCTCGCCCTCCAGATGGCCGGCCCCGGAGGTGGCCCGCAAGTTTTCGACCTTCACCTGGTCCTTCTCAAGCCGCGCGGCGAACTGCAGGTCGCTCACCCGGACACCGGCGCTCGGCAGGTAGGCGCCCGCCTTCGCGAGGGTCGCGCTCCCGGTGAGGCTCGGGTCCTGCCAGGTACCCGCCAGCGCGAGCGCGAGTTCCAGGTCGCCGTGGCTCTCCTGTACCAGCCCGGGGAAGATGGAGGTGAGGAGTCCCTGTTCGCGGACCGGGCCGTTCAGCGAGCCCTTAAGCGCTCCGGCGGGGTTGGCCGCTATCGGGAGGCGGGCCGGAAGGGGGAGTTGCAAACGTCCTTGGGCGGAACCGTATTCGGCGAGGGAAAGCGTGAGTGTGCCATCCAGGGTCTCTCCGCGCCAGGTGAAGGCCAGCGCTGCCGAACGGAGGTTCGCCTTCAGCTCGCCGCCTGTTCCCTGCCACCCCGCCTGCCCCTGGGAGAAGTCGGTGGCACCTTCCACATCCAGGCGTCCTCCCGGCAGCAGCTTGCCGCGCACCTGGCCGGCCAGCACCCCCTGCAGGTTGAGGGCTCCCGGAAGCCACGGCTTGAGGAGCACCGGGTTGATGCCGCCCCACTCCAGGGCGAATTCGCCGGTCGCGGGAAGCGCGAGGCCCGTGGGGGCCGGGGAGAAGAGGTTCCCCCTCAGGGTCGCCCCGCCGGCAAGGGCGAGGTCGAGCCCGGCGCGCAGTCCGCTGTCGTCCGCGTCGATGCGAAGGCCGAAGCGCTCCAGGGCGATGCGCTCTCCGCGTGTACGGTACTCGCCGGTCGCCGCGACCTCCCCGGCGACGCGCAGCCGGCCGTTTTCCCCCTTGCCGCGGCGCCAGGCGAAGTTTAACTCCGCCTTCTGGAGCAGGGCGTCGAAACCTTCGGTCTCGCTCTGCTGCCAGGAGGCCTTCCCCTGGGTCAGGGCAACGTTACCCTTCGCGTCCAATTTCTGGCCGGGCAGGAGTTTTCCGGTCACGAGCCCCGCCAGGCGCCCCTCGACCTGGAGCCCCGCGGGGAGATAGGGGCGTAGCAGCGCCAGGTCGAGTTCCGAGCAGCGCACGGTCAGGTCGCCCTGGTTCGGGAGTGCGAGGGAGGCGGGGCTGCGCGAGTCGAAAAGGATTTGAGCGCTGCCGGAGCCGCCGCTAAGAGCGAGGTCCAAAGCCGCCCGCAGCCCGCGCGCATCGCCGTCAACGGTCGCGGAGACTCTCTCGATGCCGATGCTGCGCCCGTCCGTGCTGACCGTCCCGCGCGCCTCGGCCCGGGCGGCCAGCAGCACCCGCCTGCCGGGCAGCAGCCGCAGGCTGAACTCGCCCGCGCTCGCGCCGGTAAGCTGGGTCCCGACCAGCCAGGAGTTGGCCCGGGCAAGGTTGAGCCCGCTCCAGGAGCCCCGCAGGTCGCCGCCCAAGGGTTTCGTGGCGAGGTCGGCGGCCATCTCCACATGCTCGCCGGGGACGCCGCGCAGCACCAGGGGCGCCAGATAGAGGCGGCCGGCGCTTACCTGAAGCGCTGCCGGGGCAACAAGTTCCCAGGGACCGACGCGGTCGTGACCGGAAAACCGGCCCAGTTCGCCGCGCCAGACGCCGTTTGCGTAGCCGCCGGCCATAAAGAGCTGCGCCGCCCCCTCGGGTGAACAGAGGTCGGCACCCAGGGTGTGCCTGGCGGCGCTGCCGTCCAGGGTGAGCCGGGCGCTGTCGGCCCGGAACCCGCTGACGGCGAGCCCCGTGAGGGCGGCGTCCAGGTGCACGGGATAGCCCGCTCCCTCGCCCAACCGGGCGTCCAACCGCGCTCGCGCCGCCCGGATTCCGTTCATGGCAAGGCCTGCGCCCTGCCCGGTGGCGCTGCCGGCCAGGCGATGGTCACGCCAGCGCAGCCAGGCGGAGGCGTCGAGACTCCCGGCGGCGCCCGGAACCAGGCGCGAGAGGTCCTGGACCCGCGCGGTCAGGTCGAAACGCCGGTCCAGTCGGCCCGAGCCGCGCAGGTCGAATCCCTTCCCCTTGAGGAGCAGGCGGTCGACCGTGAGGCGCTCCCCGGCAAAAGCGGCCACCAGCTCACCCTGCAGCTCCTGGCCGTGCAGCCGGCTTTCCAGGAGCCTGCCGTCCAGCTTGCCGCGCGGAGTTCCCCCCTTGGGCAGGGTGACGTCCGCAGTAAGATCGAGGTTCACCCGCCCCGACCAGTCCGCTGCCAGCCGCCCGGGGTTGAGCGCCCTGCCCGCCAGCGTGCCGCGCAGCTGCAGCTCTTTACTCCAGTCGACGTCGAGCCGGCCGCTCAGGCGCCCGTCCAGGACCAGGCCGTTCAACTGATCGAGGGTGATGCGGGTCAGCCCCCCCCGGTACCGCGCGGCAAGCGACGCGCTCTGCCACCCCGTCCCCCGGTTTTGCAGGTCCAGGTTCCCCGTGTAGCTGGACGCGGTCCCGGAGAAGTTCAGGCTGCCAGAGAGCCGCGTCGGCTGGTGCAGCTGATCCCGCAGATCGAGGTCGCTCCCCTTGAGGGCGAGCGTCAGGAGGGGTTCTTTTTTGGTGAGGGTGAGGCGTCCCGAGCCGGTCAGGGAGCCGCGCGTGCCGGGCCGCGCAAGGTTCAGGCGGCGCACCAGGAAGCTGTCCCGGGTCACGGCAAGTTCGCCGGTCAGCTCCAGACGCTGCGCACCGCCGCTCCTGCCGGCCACGGCAATGCTGCCGGCGAGGAACTCGGGGGACTTGCCTTCCGTAAGTCGCGCCTGCAGGGAGAAGAGGTCCAGCCCGTTTACCGCCCGGGCCGGGACGAGCACCAGGTCGAGCCTGAGCGACGGCCGGGAGAAACCCGCCACCAACTCGCCGGAGCCCTTCCCCTGCAGCAGGTCGGCCGACAGCCGCGACAGCGTAAGGGTGCCGTCGCGGTAGTCGAGGGACCCAGAAAGCTGGTTCAGGAGTACCGGGGGGGCGCTCAGGTGGCGATAGCTGAGCCCGTCCACGGCCAGGCGCTCCACCCGGGCCGTCAGACGGCGGGTGAGGCCGCTCACCCGGGGCCAGCCAAGCGTCGGGGTCTTGGCGCTGGGCGGGGCGTCGTCCTGAACCCGCACCCCTTTCAGGGCGAGCTGGCTCACCGCCAGGTGCAGGTCCCGGAGCCGGCGCGGCTGCCAAGACAGGTCGAGCCGGTCGATCTGGACGGCAAGCTTGGGTCGGACGATGCGCAGCCCGGAGAGCTTGAGCCGGTCCCAGAGCCTTCCCTCGACGCTCTGCGCCGAAACCCGGATCCCGACCGTTTCCGGGAGTTTGGTAAGCGCGAAAACGGCCCCCTCCCGGGTCCCAAGGAGCCAGGCAAGCCCCGCCCCCGCGAGGATGACGAGCGCGACGAGCGCGAGGCCCAGGTAGAGAACGAGTCGCTTCATAGCTGGAACCCCACGGTGAAGACGATGCGGAACCTGGTCCAGCCGCTGTCGAGCGGCTTCGCCACCGCGAGGTTGAGGCCACCCACCGGCGAATAGTAGTGCAGGCCGATCCCCGCCGCCTGGTACAGCTTGATCCGGTTCAGGTCGCTGAAGGCGTTGCCCGTATCGTGGAACAGGGAGACCCCCCAGTTGTCGTAGAGGCTCCGCTCCACCTCGATGCTGCCGAAGATCAGGTGGCGTCCGCCGATCACCTGGCCGGAGGCGTCACGGGGCCCGAGGCTCTGGTAACTGTAGCCGCGCACGCTCTGATCGCCGCCCGCGAAGAAACGCAAGGAAGGAGGAAGGTCGCCCAGGGGGTCGGCGAGCAGCGTCCCGCCCAGTTTGGTCCGCAGTTGCAGCGAGCTGCGCCAGGGGAGCGGCAGGAGTACGTTCCCCTCCGCGATGCCTTGGGCGAGCCCGGAGTCGGAGCCGAGGTACTGGTGCGCCCCGCGCACGTCGAGCAGGTAGCGATACCCCCGGGTGGGACGTACCAGGTTGTCGAAGATCTCCTTGGAGAAGCGCAGCCCGGGCAGCACCAGGCGCGAGCTGGAATCCTGCCCGGCGATGGTGAACTTCTCCTCCTGGACCTTCACGTAGACGGTGCCGAGTTCCCCCTTGCCGAAGCTGCGGTTGCGGTCCAGCTCGACCGCCACCAGCTGGCTCTGGTAGGTGCCGACGTCCTCCTGCTGCAGGTTCAGCTGGGTCACCGTGGAACTCTTGATGTCGCGCGGGCTGGGGACCGTGTAGCGGGCAGCGAAGCCCTGCAGGCGCTGGGCGGCGTAGAGGTTCACGTCGAGGTCGTGTCCCAGGTGGAACAGGTTCAGGTCGCGAAAGCGCACGGTGAAACGCGCGCCGGTGTCGGTGCCGTACCCGACGCCGGGGCGCACGCTGCGGCGCGGCGCCGGGGTCAGCTGCACCTGCACCGGGACCTTTCTATCCCGGGCCAGTTCCTTCTGCGGGTTGATCACCACGCTCTTGAAGCGTTCGGAGTTGGTGAAGTTCAGCTGGGTCTCGGCGAGTTTTGCGTTGGAGAAGACCTCGCCCTCCTTGAAGGTGATAAAGCGCCTGAGGTACGCCTCGGGGAAGTCGCTCGCCCCCTCGATGCTGACGCCGTCGAAGAAGTAGCGCTCCCCGGTCTCCAGGGTAAGGGCGATGCGGGCGGTGAGTTCGCCGGGTGCGATGCGTATCTCGTGGCGGGAAAAGGTGGCGTCCAGGTAGCCGAGGGCGGCGGCGCGGGACTTGAGCCCGCTCTTGGCCCGTTCGTACTCCGGCTGCAGGAGCACGTTCCCCTTGGCAAGCGGAAAGGCGCGCACCAGCCCGACCAGCTGGGGCTCGCCGGCGCCGGCCCCCTTAAGCCCCACGTCGACCGAGGCCACGCGCACCGGTTCCCCGGGAGTTATCCGCACCAAGAGGCGGTACCTGCCGCGGTCCTTGTCCTCCTGGATCAAGACGGCTGACACTGCATGGTAGTAGCCGAAGGGTTCCAGTGCGATCCGGGCCTGCTCGGCCGCACGGCCGGCGAAGCGCTCCAGCCAGAGCCGGTCCACCTTGCCGTCGCGCACGAGACCCGTGGGAAGGGCGAGCGCCTCGCGGACGTTTTTGAGCGGCGCGTCCTCCACCCCGGTCACCTCGAGCTCGACCGGATCGGCCGCGCAAAGGGGCGCGGCCAGTCCGAGAAGGAGCGCCCAGCAGGCAAGGAGGGTGGTTAAGTGCGGGAAACGGACCATGGTGACGCCTTTTGGGTCTGCGGTGCGCTGGAGTCGCGCCCTGATAAAACCGTGCCACATGGGCATCCGGGGGCGCAGAATGCAGAAATTCTACCATCTATCTGGATCAATGCAGGCCTGCCGCAGGGATTCATTGGACCTCCATAACAGCAAAACCGGACGGCGCTCAGGACAGGAGCGTGCCAAGGCACCATGGCCGTGGTTTCACGACTGCAGCCTCTTTCGGAATAACCGCTGCGAAGTGCCGACCGGGCCCTGCCGAACGTCGCTCCGTCTGGTATAATGAGGGAAACGGCAATTCAACCTGTTTCAGAGGTCACCCATGTCAGACAGCAGTAACAACCACCACGGCGACGAACTGCGCATCCGTGAGATGATCATCGACGACCTGTCGGAGGTCTTCCACATCGGAGAAGAACTCTTCACCGCCGAGTATTCGCAGAGCCTCTACCGCACCTGGGACGAGTACGAGATCACCACCCTTTTCAACTCGGACAACGAGCTCTGCGTCGTCGCGGAGCAGGGAGACCGGCTGCTGGGCTTCGCGCTGGGCACCACGGTCAAGAAGCACAACTCGCCGTGGAAGTACGGCTACCTGGTCTGGCTCGGGGTGCGGCGCGAGATCCAGAAGCTGCAGGTGGGCGAGCGGCTTTTCAAGGAGATCGTGCGTCGCATGAAGGAGCAGGGGGTGCGCATGGTCATCATCGACACCTCGGCCAACAACGAGCCGGCCATCCGTTTCTTCAAAAAGCACGGTTTCGACAACATCCAGGAGCACGTCTACATGACCCTCAACCTCTCGCGCAGGCACCACAAGAAGAAAACGGTGAAAAAAACATGAGCGGGCGTCTGGACCGGGTGCTGGCGGCGATCGATCCGGCGAGGCTCAGGAAGCATTTCCTCGAGCTTTTGGACATCTATTCCCCCTCGGGAAAGGAGGAGGACATCCAGCTCTACCTCGAGGAGCGCCTCAGGCAGGCAGGCTTTGCCGTGGAGCGCCAGGAGGTCGAGGAGGAGCGCTACAACCTGAGGAGCACCATGGGTGCCGGCGAGCCCGCACTCTACCTGGTGGGGCACGTGGACACCGTTCCCGCCTGGGACCTCGAGGAGTTCGGTGCGCGCGAGGAGGGGGAGGTGGTCTTCGGGCTGGGGAGCGCCGACATGAAAGGGGGCTGCGCCGCCATGCTTGAGGCCTGGCTCGCTCTGGCACAGGCGCTCCCCGAGGAAGAGCGACCGTCGGTGGGACTTTTGTTCGCCGTCGGAGAAGAGGAAAACGGCGACGGCAGCGCGCGTTTTCTGGAAAGCTGCCGCCCGCCCTGGGCGGTGATCGGCGAGCCGACCGCGCTGGCCGGGTGCTTCGCGCACTACGGCTACCTGGAGGCGGGGTTCGTCACCCACGGCCTCAAGAGCCACTCCTCGCTGCCGGAACTCGGACACAACGCGGTGGAGTCGATGCTGCGGGTCCTTTTGCACCTGGGGAACGACCCGCTGTTCAACCGCGAGCAGTCCGAGATCGTCTATTCGATCCGGGAGATGCGCTCCTCCCAGAAGGGGTTCGTGGTCCCCGACCGCTGCGAGGCGTGGATCGACCTGCACCTGCCGCCGGACCGGGATCCGGCTTCCCTGGAGCAGGCGATCCGCCAGTTGGTAAGCGGCGCCGACAGGTATATCCCCGGGCTCGACCTGAGCGTCGATTTCGACTTCGCCTCGGCGGGCTATCGCCTCGGGAGCGACAACCAGCTGGCCCGGGCGCTCGGTGAAATCTACCCGCGGCTCGGCCTCCCCCTCAAGCTGGACGCCTTCCGCTCGCACTCGGACGGGAACCTCTTCTACGCGGCCGGCTGCAAGCCGCTCATCCTGGGGCCCGGCGCACTCGAGGTCTGCCATACCCCCGAGGAGCAGGTCCCCTTCGGCGAGGTCCTCGCGGCGGCACGCATTTACGCCGCGCTCTGCCTCGCGTAAGAAATCTGAGCCTTTAACCGCGAGAGGCAAAGGCGCAAAGAGTATGCAAAGAAAGGCCTGAGGGGCACAAACCTCTCGGGCCTTTCTTTTAGGATTGCGTATGCGCCTTTTACTTCTTTTGCGTTAAAGCTATTTTCCGAATTCAGTACGAAGAGTTGCTCATCGACCTGTGGCAGCGCCGGCAGTCGTTCATCGGGAAGGCCACCAGCATGTGGCAGGCGCCGCAGAAGTTGCCGTAGATGTTGCTGTCCATGGTGAACGCCGCGGTGCTCTTTTTCTTGATGTTGAAGATGTCGGGATGGCAGCTGGAGCAGTCCAATTCGACGAAGTGCTCCTGGTGGGAGAACATGACGTCGCTGCGCGGCGCGCTGGTCCCCAGCTTGAGGGACTGCCGCAGCTTGTCCGGGAGGGTGAGCGAGCTGTTGGAGGCTTCGATGACGTTGGTCGGCACGACCCTGCCGTCGCTCATCGCTTTGGCCCAGTCGATGCCGTTGCCGAAAGCGGCCATGGGGAGGTCGGCGGAGAACTCCGCGAACTGTTTCTCCAACTCCTTGGTGTTCTCCATGTGGCACTTCTTGCACTGCGCGTCCGGGCCGTTCGCCACCCCGAACGCGATGCTGCCGTTATGGCAGGCACCGCAGTATTTGCCCCTCAGATACTGGCTCCTGGTGATGCCGGTGTCACCGGCCCGCATGCTGAACTCAAGGTCCAGGTGACAGACCCGACAGGTGTAGCGCGCCCGGTGGCTCCAGTGGGCGAATACCACCGGGGCGACGCCCGCCTTCATGGTCCGGGTGCGCATGGTAATCGTGCCGTACTTCCAGAAGGGGCCATTGGGGGGAATCGACTTGAGCACCTTGGCCAGCTCGTCGCGATCCATGGTCCTGCCGGTGGCGACCGCTACCAGCACCAGCACAAGGGCGAGCGGGACGAGCCTCACGAGCCTCTTGAGCACGCTCCCCCGCCTGGACCGCAGCTCCCCCCCATGTCGCGGCTGGCGGCTCACGGTGACTGCTGCCTGTTTTTCTTGTAATCGAGCACGTAGACGTAGAGGTTCTTGCAGAGCTGCAGCCTCTTCGAGTAGACCTTACGCAGCGACTCCTCCTGCGTCTCGATAACCTTCTGCAGTCGGGTGCAGCTCTCGATCAGGAGGCTTAGTTCCTGGGTCGACAGCTCCATGGCGTCGTTGGTCTTGGCGCAGGTCGACTCGAACTCGGCCAGCCACGCCTCGGCCCCCAAGGCCGCTCCCTGCCACAGCAAAAGGCAGGTGAGCCCGGCAAGCGCACCACGCTTCAACTTCGTTACCACAGTTCTCATGACAGCCTCACTAGACCGGCTTGGCGTGGCAGCGCTTGCAGTCGGTCTGCGGGAAGGCGACCTTGTCGTGGCAGACGCCGCAGTACTTCCCCTCGAACAGCTCGATCATGGTGTACTTGGTGGACCCTCTCTTGATCCCCATGAAGATGTCCGGGTGGCAAACCTCGCAGCCGTTCCAGACCGTGTGCTTGCTGTGCGAGAAGATGATGTCGGGCATCCCTTCGACCTTTGCCTTCAGTGCGAAGTCACCCTGGATCTTCATGCCGCTTTTCTTGATGGACACGCCGTCCAACTGGTCCGACAGCTTGATGAGCCCGAGCGATTCCGCCTTTTCCCAGTTGATGCCGTTGCCGAAGGTCTCCTTGGGCATCTGGTCGCGGAACTGGAAGAAGGCCTCCTCGCGTGCGGGGTCCTTCTCGAGGGCGTGGCACTTAAGGCAGCGCGGATACTCCTCGCGGCTGTAGCTGGTGGCGCAGGAATCGAAGATCTTCGTCTTGTTGAGGGCGCTTTTGCCGTTGTGGCAGGAACCGCAGAAGTACCCCTTGGCGTTGTCGGCGGCACGCATCTTGGTCGAGTTCGCGGACATGCCGAAGCCGATATCGACGTGGCACAGGCGGCAGGTATAGCTTTTCCGGTGCATCCAGTGGTCGAATACCACCGGGGCCATGCCGCCTGTCTGGGAATAGTTGCTGATGGTGACGCTGCCGAAATCGTAGGGAAGCGGCTTTTTCTTCTTGGATCCTCCGGCAGCCCAGAGGAGGCTGGACCCGGCGAGCAGGATGGTGCAGATCAAGAGTACCTTTTTCATGTTCCCCCCAAAGATTCCCGGGACCGGAGCACCGGGGACATTGCATGAACAGCGCATAATGTTCGCTAATTTATTCCAGCCGGCGTGATCCGGCGAGCAAAAAACCGGAAAAGCCGGCAACTTAACAGCATATTTCATGCCACACAACCCATTGCCTGCCGGTCTCACCCCAGTAAAAACACAAGTGCCAATCATGAATGTGATTTTATACCGTGTTCAGCCGCACCAGCGCCTCCTGTCCCGCCCGCCGGCGCTGCCGGACCCGCTCCCCGGCAGGGTACTGTCACCCTCCCCTCCCGCAGACCTAAGTGAAAAGGCGCTATCCGCCCGGCCAAAGCGCGCAAAAAAGGGCCCGGGCTGCTGCGCCCGGACCCTGCCGTTCCCCTGATACCTTTGGACCGACGTCACACCTTGAACCACCCCACCATCGCGTTCAGGTCGTTCGCCAGATGGGAGAGCTGCCCCGAGGAGCGCTTGATGTCGGCAAAGGACCGCTTGAGGTCCTTGTTGACCGTGGCGATGCCGTCCATGTTGTCGGAGACCCCCTCGCTGGTCGAGGACTGTTCCTCGGCCGCCACCGCGATGCGCTGCACCATGTCGGTCACCCGCTCCACGTAGGCCACGATCTCGTCAATGGCCGAGAGTGTCTGGTTCACCTGCCCCTGCACCCGCCCCACCGAGTTCCGCTCGTCCTGCATGAAGACCACCGAGGCGGAGACGCTCGCCTGCATGGTCTTAACCGTCTGGGCGATCTCGCTGGTGGCGACCGTGGTGCGCTCGGCCAGACTCCTGACGCTGTCGGCCACTACCGCGAAGCCGCGCCCCTGCTCGCCGGCCCGTGCCGCCTCGATGGCCGCGTTCAACGCAAGCAGGTTCGTCTGATCGGCGATGTCGTTGATGAGGGTCACCACGTTGCTGATCTCCTGGGACTGCTGCCCCAGCGACTCGACCTTGGTGGCCGCCTCCTTGACGGAATCGGCGAACTTGCCCAGTTCGCGCGCCGTAAGTTCCATGGCCGCCTTCCCCTGCTCCGCGATCTCTTTCATGCTGAGCGCGGCCTCGGAGGTGTCGGAGCTGTTGCGGGCCACCTCCGCGGTGGTCTGGGTCATTTCGGTCATGGCGCTTGCCGACTGGTCGACGCGCACCGTCTGTTCCTCGGAGCCACGTTCCAGGATGGTCGCGGTGTCGGAGAGTTCCTGCGAGCTGCCGGCCAGGCACTGGGTGGCCCCCTTGATCTTGCCGACCATCTCCCTCAGGTTGCGGACCATCTCCGCCATGGCCGACTGCACCTTGCCGATCTCGTCGTTGTTGCGGGTGTCGATCTCGACCGCCAGCTCGCCGCGGGCCACCGACTGCGACACCAGGATCAGCTGGTTCAACGGGCGCGAAATGGAATGGTACACCCAGACCCCGAACAGGATGCCGAAGAGAACCGCGCCGAGGCTGATGGCCGCGATGAGCCCGATGGAGAAGCGCACCATGGTGTTGACCGACTTGATGGCCTTCTCCTGGTCGCCCTGGGCGGCGGATACCGTCTTTTTACCCTTTTCCGACTGCTTCAGCACGATCTCGCGCAGCTTCGCGGTGGCAGCGGCCGCCTTGGCCTCCATATCAAGCCGGTTGCGCATCTTGGCGATCACCCCGTCCTTGGCGAAGAGCACCGCCTTGATGGCGTCAAGCGCGCCCCCGGCCCCCTGGAGGGTGACGATTTCCCTGCGCGCCCCAAGCCGCCCAAGCGACTTGGCGAGCCGCGCCTGCAGTGCGTCGGTGCGGGCGAAGACGCGCGAAAGCTCCGCCCCGATGGTCTCGACCTCCTTCACGTTGCGCACCGCGGAGAGCCGGGTGGCGAGCCCCTCGACGCTGAGCCCCAGGGAAAGGAGCTCGGAGTTCTCCGCCATGATGCCGGTGGCGATCGTGTTCGAGCCGAAGTAGCTGGTCTGCTTGCGGGTCTCCGAGGAGAGGTTGTCCGAGGCCATGGCCCCTTCCTGCTCCACGGCCAGGATGATGGCGTTCAGCTTGTCGTTGATCTCGGTGACCAGGGCGTCCCGGGCGCCGGTATCGGCGCCGGCCACGCCCACCACCGCAGTCTGCGCCTTGATGAAGAGCGGCACCTTGACGCTTAGCGACTTGGTATCGCTACTGAGGCTCGACGAGACCTTGAGGACGTCGTTTTGCAGCGCCTTGTTGATGGCCGAGTTGCACTTGCCCTGGGCGATCAGCACCCCCTTCTTGGTCTGTGTCTTAAGCACTTCGAAGAAGCCGAGCTGGAAGTCCTTCAGGGTGAGCTTCAAGAGTTCCACATTGCGCACCCGCCCGGACACCTCCCGGGTGGTGTCGACCGACCGGGTGTAGGAGGTGGAGGTGGTGGACTGCAGCGACTTGATGCGGGAGTCCAGCTCCTTCAGGCGGGCGCTCGCCTCGGCGAGCCGGTCGGAGATATTCTTGCTGGCGGCCTGCGACTCCTCTTCCGCCTTCAACCTGCCGTCGGTTATGGCCAGGAGCTCGGTCGCGATTGCCGCGAGTTCGCCGTAGGTCTCCAGCTGCCCCTCCCCCGAGAGGGCCTTCAGGGCTTCCTGACCGTCCTTCACCTCGGTGAGCGACTTCTCGGCCTCGGACTTGAACACGTTGAAGTCGCTGCGGTTCTTGGCGGCGGCTACCTTGTTCAGGTCGGCCGTGGCCCCCTGAACCGCGCGCTGGAACTCGACGGTCCTCATCTGGAACGGGGTGCTGCGCTGGGTGAGATCCTGCAGCCGGCTTTTCACGAACCCCATCCCGACGATGCTGGTGACGGCGACTGCGGCGATGATCAGGATGACGATCACTACGTTCAGGGTGAGCTTGGTTCTAATAGTCATCGAAATTACTCCAAAGCAGCACCGGGGAGACGCGGGGGCGCTCCCCGGCGGACAGGGTGGTTGCCGCTAGAGGTTCAGGTACTGTTTGCCCTCGCCCTTGATGTAGTCGATCAGTTTCTGCAGCTTACCGGTCGGTTTCCCCTTGGTGATCAGATTGACGGGACGCGAGACCTCCGGGGTCTCCACGGTCTTGATGGTCTTGTCGAGCATGCTGGACGGGCCGAAGGCGATGGATTCCGGGGTGGAAGCCACCTTGTCGCGGACGTCCTCGAAGCGGCCGGCATCCAGGACGTCGGCGAGGTAGGGCTGGTTAGCCAGGGCGAGCTTGCGGAAGGCCGCGTTGGTGGCCGGGTTGATCTTGGACAGCACCACGATGATCGGGCTGTCGTTGCCCCCAACCTCCTTCCAGTTCACGATCTTGCCAGTGAAGATCCCCAGCAGCTGCTCCTTGGAGAGCTTGGCCACCGGGTTGTCCTTGTTCACGATGGTGAAGATCTTGCTCATGCCGAGCAGGGTCGCCTCGTAGGCTGCCGGGTTGACAACCTCGAGCTTCTCGCTCTTCATCGCGCTCAGGAGATCCGGGTAGGCGACGCCTGCCGTCGAGCCGTCCAGCTCCCCGGCCATGAGCTGCTTGAACGAAAGGGTGGCGCTGCTGAAGTTGAGCGTGATGGTGATCCCGGTGGCCTTCTCGAAGTGGCTCTTGATGGGCCGGAACACCCCGTCGATGGGTGCTCCGCCGCCACCGATCTTGATTTCCTCGGCACCCGCCATGCCAGCCTGGACCAGACAGAGTGCTGCCAACGCCACGACAAACTTTTTCATGTCACTTCTCCTTTTCGGTGCTGTGATAGAAACGCCTTTCTCGAGTCGAAAAACTGCCGTCACCCTGTTTCACCGGACCTGATTCAGCGGGGGCCGATATCTCGATCCAAAGCTGTGGGATCAGGATAGACGAATGCGCCTCGTTAAACCAATCTGGTTAAAATCGTTGTCAGAGTCTTAATCGTCCGAATGGGGAGAAACTTTAGACTGTATACCTGTAGGATTATGCCGATAAGCCTCATTAGACCGGCGCCGACAGATAGGAAACCGCTTGCCGCGCCTTTTTTTTCGAGCTACCTTACCTCTACTTTCAACCCAAAAAGGCGGTCCCCGTGCTACGCTGCATCATTGTCGTATCCCTTCTGCTGGTTCTTTGCTGCCCCGATCCCTCACCCGCCGCGACGGTCAAGAGCGGCGCCCAAATCTTAAGCGAGACCGGATTCGCCTCCCTGAAGGGGAAACGGTTCGCCCTGGTCACCAACCAATCGGCGCAGGTCGACGGGGTGCACCTCATCGACCTGATGGCACGGCACGGGGTACATCCCGCCCTCATCTTCACCCCCGAGCACGGTATCATGGGTACCGCCGAGGACGGCGTGCGTCTCTCCGACGGCGCGTTTTCCGGGGTCCCGGTCAAAAGCCTGTACGGCGCGACCAAGAAGCCGCGCGTCGAGGACCTCAAGGGGCTCGACCTGGTGCTCTTCGACATCCAGGACGCGGGGGTCCGCTTCTACACCTACATCTCCACCATGGGCCTCGTGATGGAGGCGGCGGCCGAGGCCCGGGTCCCCTTCGTGGTGCTGGACCGCCCGAACCCCCTTGGTGGCGACGACGTATCGGGGTTCGTGCGGCGCGATCTGCCGGCCAGCTTCACCTCACTCTACCCGATACCGTTGGCCCACGGCATGACCGTGGGAGAGCTGGCGGAGATGATCAAGGGTGAGGCGCTTTTGCCGGGTCTCGCCGACCTGGACCTCTCCGTGGTCCGGATGCAGGGATGGCAGCGCTGGATGCGCTGGCCCGACACGGGGCTTCCCTGGGTGGCGACCAGCCCCAACCTGGCCAGCTTCGCCTCGGCGCTGCTCTACCCCGGGATAGGCCTGGTGGAGTCGACCAGCGCCTCCGAGGGGCGCGGCAGCGACACCCCGTTCCAACTGGTCGGCTGGCCAGGCATCGACGGACAGGCCCTGGCGCATAAGCTCAACGCCGAGGAACTCCCCGGGGTGCGCTTCGAGCCGGTCCGCTTCACGCCGGTGAGCCTCCCCGGCAAGTCGAGCGCGCCCAAGTACAAAAATCGCGAGCTGGCAGCCGTACGCATCGAGATCACCGACCAGCACAGCGTGCTTCCCGTCGAGACCGGTGTGGCGGTCATCTGCTCGCTCTACGCGGCGCTGCCCGAGCCGGCGCGCCGGGTCTTTTTCCGAGGTGGCTTCGACGACATGGCGGGCTCAGCCGAACTGCGCCTGGGGGTGCAACGGGGCGAGTCACCCCAGGTGCTGACCGCCCGCTGGGCCGAGGGGGTACGGCTCTTTCAGAAACAGCGCCAGGGATATTTGCTCTACGCCGACCCGCCGGCACAATGATCCCGCGTTTTCTTAGTTAAAAAGATACGGGTGCAAGAACGCCGGCAACGGCAGACGGTAGGGGGGGAAGCCGGTTCAGACAGCCGGCTTCCCCTCGTTGTTTCAGCCCTTTTCGTGCCTGTTGCTTCCTCGCCGGAATCCGATACTGTCTCCCTTTCCCCTGTCCCATATTGGACAATAATAATGTCAATTTTTACGCCAAACTGCCGATAGAGATAACACTGTTACATTTCTGTCACAGACTTGCTATGAGGTAGCCCCATGAACGGTGCAGTGAGCAGATTGTCTTTCAAAGCCAAGATCATCCTCCTGGTACTCATCAGTTGCTGCGCCCTGGGAGTCCCCACCGGTGCCATCGCCCTTAAGGAACTCCTCGACAGCGCCGCCAGGTTCACCGATCTCTACCGGCAGGCGCTCTACAACGACTTCGACAGCCAGGCCAAGAACCTGGTGCAGGCCGCCGTCAGCATGCTGCAGGGGATCAGCGACCGGCAAAAGCGCGGCGAGCTGACGCTGGAAGAAGCGAAAACAGTGGCGGCGGCCCAACTGCGCGGCCTCAAGTTCGGCAAGGACGGCTACTTCTGGGCCGACACCTCGGATGGTGTCAACGTGGTCTACCTCGGCAAGGACGCCGAGGGGAAGAACCGCCTGGACCAGAAGGACGCCAAAGGCAAGTTCCTGTTCCACGAGATCCTCAAGAACGGCAAACAGCCGGGCGGCGGCTACACCGACTACCATTTCCCCCGGCCCGGCAACGACCAACCCTTCCCCAAGCGGAGCTACTCGCTCTACTTCGAACCCTTCGACTGGGTTATCGGCACCGGCAATTACGTGGACGACCTGGACGCGCTGGTGGGCAAGGCCGCCGACGACAACCGGCAGCACCTGATGCAGGGAATCTACCTCTTGATCGGCGTGACCGTGGTGATCCTATCCTGCGTCTACCTGGTGGCGATCTTCCTGGTCCGGCAGCTTTTGGGGCACATCGGTACCGAGCCGCAGGAGCTTGAGCAGATCGCGGAAAAGGTGGCAGCCGGCGACCTCACCGTGCAGATGGTACCGGGCAAGAGCGGGATCTATGAAGCGATGCGCCGCATGATGGAGGGGCTGCGTCAGGTGATGGAGCAGATGAACCAGAGCGCGCTCGAAGTGTCGGCCGCCGCCATCGAGCTGCACGCCAACGCACAGCACACGGCCGACGGAGCGCACGAGGTGGTGAACCAGGCCGAGACGGTCGCCGTGGCAAGCGAAGAGATGTTCGGGACCAGCTCCGAGATCGCCCGGAACTGCCACCTGGCGGCGGAGAGCTCGGGCCGCGCCAGCGCCTCGGCCCAGACCGGCTCCGAGGTAGTCCGCGAGACGGTGGACGGGATGAACCGGATCGCCGACAAGGTGCGCAGTTCCGCCTCCGTGGTGGAGCAGCTCGGCACGCGCAGCGACCAGATCGGCGAGATCGTCGCCACCATCGAGGACATCGCGGACCAGACCAACCTGCTCGCTTTGAATGCCGCCATCGAGGCGGCCCGGGCCGGCGAGCAGGGGCGCGGCTTCGCGGTGGTTGCCGACGAGGTGCGCGCCCTGGCCGAGCGGACCACAAGGGCCACGCGCGAGATCGGCACCATGATCAAGAGCATCCAGCAGGAGACCAAGCAGGCAGTAAAGGCCATGGAAGAGGGGGTCGTCGAAGTGGAGCAGGGGACGGCGGGAGCCGCCCGGTCCGGCCAGGCGCTGGAGGAGATTCTGGAGCAGATCAACGCGGTGACCGGCCAGATCAACCAGATCGCCACAGCCGCCGAAGAGCAGACCGCCACTACGCAGGAGATCTCGGGTAACATCCAGCAGATCTCCGACACGGTGCAGTCCGGGGCGCGCAGCTCCCAGGAGATCTCGGGTGCCTCCTCGCAGCTCTCCCGGCTTTCCGTCGATATGCAGGAGATGGTGCAGCGCTTCCAGCTCTGATTCGAGAGTCAACGGACCAAGGCGTTAACGCAAAGGCGCCAGGACGCAAAGAAACGGCAAGAAAACCATCAGGGGAAAACCAGGCGTGGCCCGCTTTCGGTTTTCCCTTTTTTTGTCCTCGGTTTCTTTTTGCGTCTTCGCGCCTTTGCCCCTTTGCGTTGAGGCTTTTTGATCTGGAGCCTTTAGATTGCGCCCTTTGTGAAGCCTTCAGTTGAACCCCGTCCCGCTCCCTGTTATGGTATAGCCATGATAACCCTGAAAGAAAACATACCGCTGGCACCGTTCACCTCCTTCGACATCGGCGGGCCGGCGCGCTATCTCGCCGAGGCGGCAGACACCGACCAACTGCGGGAGGCACTGCGCCTGGCACGCGAACGGGGTCTCCCCTTTTCCATCCTCGGTGGGGGCACCAACCTGCTGGTAAGCGACAGCGGTTTCGAGGGCTTGGTGATCCGGCTGACCTGTGCCGCGCTGCGACGGCTCGGGGACGGCATCGAGGCCGAGGCGGGGGCGGATCTTACGGGCCTGGTGCATCAGGCAGCAACGTGGGGGCTGTCGGGGCTGGAGTCGCTCGCGGGGATCCCGGGTCTGGTGGGGGGCGCGGTGCGCGGCAACGCCGGGGCCTATGGCGGCTGCATCGGCGACGCCTGCAGCTTTGTCGTCGGGCTCAACACGGAGACGCTCGAGATCACGGAGATCGACGGGGCCGACTGCGCTTTCAGCTACCGCAACAGTCGTTTCAAGCAGGAGTCGGAGTTCGTCGTGATCTCGACCCGGCTGAAGCTGACACCCGGCCCGGTCGAGGAGATCCGGCAGAAGAACCAGGCGACCCTGGAGCGCCGCGCCGCGCGGCACCTGGAGTGCGAACGCAGCGTCGGCTCCTTCTTCATGAACCCGACCGTGCAGGACTCGGCCCTGATCCGACGCTTCGAGGCGGACCAAAAGGCGCACTCCCGCGAGGGAAGGATTCCGGCAGGCTGGCTCATCGACCAGGCAGGGCTGCGCAACCTCCAGGTGGGAGCCGCCCAAGTGAGCGCCCGGCACGCCAACTACCTGGTCAACAACGGCGGCGCCAGTGCCCGGGACGTTCTCGCGCTGGCGCACATCATCAAGGAACGGGTTTTAGCAGAGACAGGAGTCCGGCTTGAGGAAGAGGTGAGCCGGCTGGGGTTCGCGGCTGGGGAACTGCTGGATTGATTGAGACGGAGACGAATTGCAGAAGTTTGCCGAGGTTTTGATGCTTCCCCCTCCCTTGACGGGAGGGGGTCGGGGGGTGGGTGAAGCTGCTACGCACGTGACAGGGTCCGTCGGGGGCAGCTCCCCCCTCACCCCGGCCCTCATCCGCCAAGGGGGAGGGAGCGCTTGCAGCAACTTTCACCGCAGCACGGTTCTCACTTCTGCCCTACTCCCGCGACGGAGTGGGGCAGAGTTGTTTCCGGGGTGTGGCGATCAGCCGCCGAGCATCGAGGCGCTCGTCCTTCGGAAGGAGGCAAAGCCGTGCTGCAGGTCGGCGTAGAGCTGCGGTTGCTCCTCCAAGCGCCCCGCCTTCGCCTGCGCTTCCATCTCCGCCGCGATGGCGCGCATGGCCTCGGCTCCGATGCTGGCGGCAGCGCCTTTGATGCTGTGCGCCTGCAGATGGATGCTGCTGCGATCGCCTTGTTCGATAGCTCCCGCCAGCCCGAGCATCAGGTCGGAGGTACTCTCGATGAACTTGTCCACGAATATGACCAGGAATTCCTGGTCCCCGCCGATCCGATCCAACAGTCCGGCCTGGTCAAAGACCTGCAACGGTTCCCCGCCAGGCCTACTCGCGCTCGACGCAGCCGCCGCGCCGGGAGGCCCGGCCGCCCCGCCTTCCACGACAGCCGCGTCCCCAACCTTACGTGCCTTCTCCGGGATCCAACGCAGCAGCACGCCGCGCAGCTGGTCCAGGTCGAAGGGCTTGCTCAAGTAGTCGTCCATGCCGGCCGCCAGGCAACGTTCCCGATCCCCCGCGATGGCGTTCGCCGTGAGCGCCACAATCGGCCCGCGCTCCCTCCCCGAGGCGGTTTCCCAGTCACGGATCGCCCTGGTGGCCGCAAAGCCGTCCAGGTGCGGCATCTGGCAGTCCATGAAGATAAGATCATGACCGGCCGTGCGCGCCGCATCGAACGCCAGGACACCGTCCCGCACGACCTCGCTGGAGCAGCCCAGGAGGTTCAGCATATGCCGCACCACCTCCTGGTTGACCGGGTTGTCCTCGGCCACCAGTATCGAGGCATCGAAACACAGCTGCAGATCGCTCGCAGCGGCCTGCGCCCGCGCCAGACAGGCGCAGGCGGGATGCTCGGCATCCTCGGGATGTTTCTTGAGCCAGGCGGTGAACCAGAAGGTGGAACCCACCCCCAGCTCGCTGGTCACCCTGAGTTCTCCCCCCATCAATTCGGAAAGCTGGCGCGCGATGGCAAGCCCAAGCCCGGTGCCGCCGTAGGTGCGGGTGGTCGAGTAATCGGCCTGGGAAAAGCTGTCGAAGATGCGGGTCTGCACCTCGGGTGCGATGCCGATGCCGGTGTCGGTAACGATGAAACGCACGAGCGCATACTCGCCCTGGTCCTCGGTCAGGCAGACCTCCAGCATGACAAGCCCATGGCTGGTGAACTTCACCGCGTTGCCCACCAGGTTCACCAGGATCTGCCGCAGCCGGACCGGGTCGCCCTCGACGTACTGCGGCACCCCCTCTCCGACCATCACGGTGAACCCGACGCCCTTGCGCTGGGCCCCGTCCCGGAACATCTCGCCCATCTCGTCGGCCGCCTGTTTCAGGTCGAAACAGACGCTTTCCAGTTCCAGTCGGCCCGCCTCGATCTTGGAGAAGTCGAGGATGTCGTTAATGATCGAGAGGAGCGATTCCCCCGAGCTGCGGACGGCCTCGGCGAAGCTGAGCTGCTGCTCGGCGAGGTCGCTTTGCAAAAGGAGGTTCACCATGCCGAGCACCCCGTTCATCGGCGTGCGTATCTCGTGGCTCATGTTTGCGAGGAACTGCGACTTGGCCAGGTTGGCAGCCTCGGCCGCAGCCTTGGACTGCTGGAGCTTGGCCACCGTCTGGCTCAGCTCGCTGTTGGCTGCCGAAAGCTCCGCCGTACGCTGCAGCACCACCTCTTCGAGTTGGTCTCGCTGCGCCTCCAACCGCTCGTCTCGGTACTCGATCTGTCCGAGCATCTGGTTGAAACCGTCGATCAGGGTGCCGAGCTCGTCCTCCCCGTGCTTGCGGGCCCGCACGGAGTAGTCGCGGTCGGAGGCGACGGCCTCCACTACCTGCGCCAGGTGCAGTATCGGATCCGAAATGACCCGCTGCAGCCGGGCCGCCAGGAAGTAGACCAAGAGCAGGCCGCTCAGCATCACCCCGGCAACCAGGAGGAAGAAGCGCCCGAGCCGGTTCAGCAGCTCGCGGCTATCCGACAGGATCACCACGGTCCCGACTTCCTGCCTGTCCAGGATGATGGGGGCGATGCCGTACAGATCGGAGTCCACGGCGAAGAGCGAGCTGGATTGGCGTGCGGCGGCGGCAAGCTTGTCGCGGTCGACCCGGAAGCCGTCCCCCACGGGGACCGCGAAGCGGAGCCGGCGGCTGTCCACCCCGCGGGCGAGGTAGCCTGCTAGCACCGAGCCGTCGGGCAGCAGGACGAATGCCGCCAGGATGGGGGGCTTGGCCCGCAATCCGGACAGGGTCTCCCCGGCGGCGACTCGATCGTTGAAGGCGACGGCCGCGGAGGTGTTGTTGCCGATGATCTCCGCCAGGGCCGCCAACTCGGCACGGGCGCCAGTCCGGAAGGTGGTCGCCTCGTTGACCACGAAGGCGCCGGCCACCAGTACCAGAACGATGAAGTTGGTCACCAGCAAGATGGCTATCAGCTTACGCCTGATCGATAGGTTGTTGAGTCGGCGTATCATGTCATGACAACCTTGCCCCTGTTTAGCACGAGCCGTGCCCGTTCAAAGCCGCGCCGCGATCCTGAGCCGCGTGCGGTCCCGCGGCTAGCGTCCCCGGGAGGCACGGAGTCGGCTCCGGGGCTCGGGTCGCGCTTCCGACCGTCAGCCGACCTTGCCACGGCCTGGAATTTGACCAGCTCGAGTACCCGTAGATGGGGTAATCCATAGCAGTCTTGTCGGTTTTCCCGAGTGAGAACTTGAGTTAAATTACGGTGGTTGGGAGGTTTAGCGGATAGAGCCGAAGCCGGCGAACCGGGCTGGAGGCAGCAGATGGCAGAATCAGCGCCCTGAAACGGGGATCGAGGGCACCAAGGCGGCGGAATGTCACGATTGCGCGAAGAAAGGGGATTTCAGAGGGCGGTTACCTTACAGGCCTGACGAAGATGGACCTCATGGCGTCCGTTTCCACCAGCACCAGTTTCGAGAGCCGGCTGTACTCCTCCGGGGCCCGTGCCTGCTCGAGGTGCCCCATGAGGTCGGAGAAGCGCCGCAGCTCCTTTATGCCATTTTGCTCGATGAGCTTGGGCATCAGGGTCTGCCAGGCGAGGTGCATCCGGATCACGATACTGGAGAGCTTGTCGGCTTTCTTCATCTCGGACCAGATCTCGAGTTCGCGGCCGTTGTAGTCGAGCAGCGAAACCTCGGTAGGCAAGCTCGGCTTGAAGGGTATCGCCACGGTCGCCGCAATGAGGGTGATCCGGTTCGAATAGCGCATGGTGTCGAGGCGGTTGTGGGTGGCGATGGCGATCTCCAGGTCGCTGACGGTGCGTCCCAGCCGGGGCAGCAGGATGCGGTTCGTCTCGTCCTGGATGAAGTCAAAGGCCGCGGCATTCTTCTTGAGCACCTCCAGCTTCTTGCCGACCCGGTCCATCTTGCCGGCCAGTGCCAGGGTGTAGATATCCTCTGCAGAGCCGGAAAGGGTATCGAGCCCGGTCACGATGAAATTGGCGCGACCGCTGGCCACCGAGGATTTCGGCTGTTCCTTGGGCGGGGGCACCGCGGTTCCCTGCGCCAGGGCGGGAGTCGAAGTGAGGCAGCTGGTGCAGACGGCGGCGAGCAGACCGAGGCAGACAGGGGAGGTGACCAGTGAGCTAAAAGTACGGCCTGTGTGCTTCATGCGTGATGTCCTCTATGAGGCGGGGCCACGTGCCGGTCCAGGCCCGTCCCTGGTGCTGTTGTGGATGGAGCTGACGGGCTGTTTCGACCGTTCTCAGAACCGCCGGCAATGGTAGCAGGATCGTCGCGTTCCGGCAAGCGTTGTCTTAAGCGGCACTTTATGGGATGCCGGGGTTAGGCCGGATTCGAGGAGTAATACGTGATGAGCCGGGTATGCAGGGACGGAGGCAACGACGGGGGACGGCTGCAGGAAATTTGGTCGGGGCGACTGCGGCAGCCGCCCCGATCCGGGTCGCTACTTCATGGTCGAGTACCTGGTCAACAGCTGTTTCAGGCTCCGCGTGGCGGCGGTCGGCTTGCCGGCCTTGCCGGCCAGGATGTCCGAGGCGTGCAGCCCCTTTTTGCCGTAGTAGGCATCGGTGGCGTCCTCGTCTACGAGAAGCGCCGCCCCTTCCAGCGATACGCCGGCGAAAAGGCCGCGGCTGCGCGAGTAGGATAGGATCTCGCTCTTCAGCATGACGTCGGTGGCCGCCTCGGCGCTACGCCCGACCGGACCGGCCGCAACCGCGGCATCGGCCCCCAGGGTAAACTTCCCTTTCAAGAGCCCTTCCACCCCTTTACGGTGCTTGAACACCAGGATGACGTCGGTCGCCGTGCCGCCGACCTGCCACCCGACGCTGCCGCCGGTGAGGCTCACGAAGACGGGATCGCTCCAGCCGCCGTTATCCTGGCGCACCAACAGGACGCCGGTACCGTGGCGCCCACCCACGATGAAGGCCCCCTTGATGACGTCAGGGACGATGACGATCGCCTGGGCGTTCCTCAAAAGGACCGGCGGGATCCCCTTCTCCGGGATCTCCATGATGGTTTTCAGCACGTTGGCTGAATCCTGGACGTCTTTGGTCTCGTTCCGCGCCAGGGCGACCGTTGCCAGCAGCCCTGTGAGGAAGAGGGCCGCGGTGGCCAGGGTAATGCACTTGCCGATCTTCATGGTGTAACCTCCTTGTCGTGCTGCATCGTCAGCAACAGCGCCCCGCGGGCTGCTATCGCTGCGAGTTTAGTAATTTCTCCTGTGCCGATGGCGCCCGCCATCGCCTTGATCCCCCAGGATGTACCCGGTAAGCGCGCCCGCAGCACCTCCAAGGACCGCCCCGACGGCGGGTCTCCCCCCGGAGAGTCCCCCGAGGAGTGCGCCGCCCCCGGCGCCGATGGCGCCGCCGCTCAAGGTGCTCTGCTGCCGGTTCGACATGCCGGTGCATCCGAAGCTGACCGCTGCCAGCAGAAATAACGTCAAGAATTTCATGCATCTCATGATGTATCCTCCTTGGCCGTAGCCGGCGGTTATTGGTCAGCCTGCGGGGTGAGCGGGCGGTCGGCGACGCCGGACGTCAGCTTGGGCTTCACCAGTTGCTTCCAGATCACCCTCATGACCGGCAGGTCGAGGTCGTCGGGGTTGCGCTGGTAGTAGGTGTCGACGTCCTGGATGATTGTGTTCATCGGTATGCCGCGCAAGCCTTCGGCGAGTTTCGCGACGAAACCCTGCCTGCGCAGCTCGGGGTGGCGCTCGATCACGTTCTCCTCGATGGTGACGACGTGTCCGACCCCCCAGATGAAGGCGATTTTGGTGTCCGGCCTCAGGGTCTGCCACTCCTCACCGGTGAGGACCGGCATTTCCTTGAGTTCCCGGTTCAGGTCGACCGGTGTCTTTTCCTCGGCGAGCGCTGCGCCGACACCGGACAGACAGACGACAAGTGATAGGAGACAGCAGCAACGGCCAACCTGGGCAAACAGCTTCATGTTCCACCTCCACCCTTAAAAATCATTAGACAACGCTAACTATTGATAACATACCGGGGGGTGTTGTCAACGTGCCAGGGCAAAAGGCTAAAAGGTGTCAGGGGCGGAAGGGATGGAGGCGCAAGGTCGAGATGAACGCTAACGACGGGTTGGCGCTCGAACTGGAGGCAGGAAAGACAGCGGCGGGTCGAAACGGAGTTTATAAGCGAGTGCCCACGCAAAGCGGGCGGGAGTTTGCCGGAAGGGGCAGTAGAGAATGTGTGGGAAGGTGATAGAAGCCGCCGGAGGAGCCGGCGGTGGGATCATCGAGGAGGAAAGCTGCGCCGGGGCTCGCAGGCCCCGGCGCACTCGGGTGACAGCTTAGGGCACCGCAAAGGTGGAATCAACCCCATCGATGGTTATTTTGGCGACCGCCCCGGAGGTTCCCTTCAACCAGATCGTCATATTAGGAGTGAAGGTGAACGTCGTAGGCGTCGCACTGGAGAAGTAGCTAACTTGTCCGTCGAACGAAATGGCGCCGGTACCGGTCCCCGAATTGGTGACAGTCACGGTGAAGACGCCGCTTGCCACCTTCAGGACGTGTGAAAGCGGGGTGTTGCTGACCCCAGTAAGGGCAAACGCCTCGACGTTACGCGTAGTGCTGGTGAAACTGGCCTGCTGTGCCTGGTTGCCGGAACCGATGGCTAGGGTGGAAGTTGTCGAGGTTGCCGGCTCCGTGGACGCGGTATGGCTGACCGTGACGGTATCGCCGTTTTTAACGGTGCCTGCAGTGCTGACAGCGGTGGCGCCGTTCACAGAATATTTGCTGCTGCTATCGCCCGAGATGCTGATCGGCGTGGAATCGGCGGTGAGGCCCTTGACCGTGATGGAGTCGGAGGTGACCGGGGCGCCTAACGCCACGCCCGTCTGGTTGGTAAAGGAGAAACTATCGGGAGTGGTCGGGAGCCGTTCGTAGGCGGGGAACCATTCCACGCCGCAACCTGCCAAAACCGCGAAACACAATGCCAGGAGCAAACCCATCTTTCTCATCACATTCCACCTTTCATTTGAAACAAGCATTCGTCGACGCGGCAATATTAGCCCAACACTGGGGTTCTTGACAAGATATTAAGCAGGCATTCACCGTTTAGCAGCGGTCCCCGAACCCGGGCCAGCCGTGCACCGGCGGTCCCTACTGGGTAGCCGGCACCTGTGCCGCGGACGGAGGAGGGGGTGCGGCACCGTAGTCGAGCTTCGACGCCGCGCCTGCCGTCCCCTCAAGCGACGCGGCATCCCAGCCTCCCCCAAGTGCCTTAATGAGCAGGACGCTCGCGGTGAGGCGGCGCCCCAGGATGCCGACCGCGCTCCGGCGGTTGGCGAGTTCGGTGGCCTGAGCCGCGGTGACGTTGATGTAGCTGATCACCCCCGCCCGGTACTGGTTCAGGACGACCGCGAGCGTCTCGGCGGAGGAGTGCACCGCGTCCTCCTGCGCCTTCGCCTCCGTCTCCAGGATGCGCAGCGCGGCCAGGTTGTCCTCGACCTCCTGGAAACCGGTCAGGACGGTCTGCCGGTAGGTGGCGACAGTCAGATCATAGGCTGCCCGCACCTGCTCGTTCTGGGCCCGGCGCAGACCGCCGTCGAAGAGCGTCTGGGAGATGGCCGGCCCAAGCGCCCAGAAGCGGCTGGGCCAGGTCAACCAGTTGGCGAGGGTCGCCGCCTGGAAGCCTGCCGAGGCGGAGAGGCTCACGCTCGGGTAGTAGGCGGCCTTGGCGACGCCGATGTCCGCGTTGGCAGCCGCCATGCGACGCTCCGCCGCGGCGATATCGGGACGACGCTCCAGGAGCTGCGAGGGGAGCCCGGTCGGGATCTGCGGAAAGACCGGGACGTAGGCGCGCGGCGGGAGCGAGAACGAGGATGCGGGTTTGCCGATCAAAAGCGCGATGGCATGCTCCAACTGGGCGCGCTGGATGCCGAGGTCGATCGCCTGAGCCCGGGTCGTCTTCAGCTGGGTGTCAGCCTGGAGCAGGTCGCTTTTGGCGACGACACCCGCCTCATAGCGGTTGCGGGTCAGGTCGTAGGCCTTCTGGAGACTGGCGACGGTGGCGTCGAAAAGCTCCTGCTGGGCGTCCTGGACCCGCAAGAGGAGGTAGTCCTGGGCCAATTCCGCCTGGGCGCTCAGCCTGGCCGCCGCGAGGTCCGCTTCGCTGGCCTGGTACCGGTCGCTCGCCCCCTCGACGCCGCGCCGTACCTTGCCCCAGATGTCGGCCTCCCACGAGAGGTCGAAGGGGAGCGAGTAGGCGGTACTGGTCTGGGTGTTGCCGGAAACCGCGCTGGAGGTAACGGCCCGCTGGGAGCGGGTCACCGAGGCGCCGACGCTGGCGGTCGGGAAATAACCGGCCCGCTGTTCCTGCACCAGGGCCCGTGCCTGGCGCACCTGCGCCTCGGCGGCCACCAGGTTCTGGTTGGAAATCACCACCTGCTCTTCCAACGCCGTCAGGTCGGGGTCGTTGAAGAGCTGCCACCAGGCCTCGTCGAGCCTCCCCTCTCCCGGCTGGGCGATCTTCCACCCTGCGACCTCCTTGAAGGCGACCGGCACCGGCGCCTCGGGACGCACGTAATTGGGACCCAGCGTGCAGGCGGCAAGCGCCGGGATGGCGAGTGTAAGAACCAGGTTTCGAAAACGATAGGGGAACTTCATGGCTTTTTCCTTTTGGCGTAGGACCGGGAGCCCGGCCTCCGCACCTTTACTCAAGTCAGCTTGTTGCGGCTTTCCTCGTAGAGCCTGCGCTTTTCGCTGCGGCCGCGCTTGCGGTCGAGCCACGCCCGCAGGCGGTCCAGGTAGAGATAGACCACCGGCGTCGTGTACAGGGTCATCATCTGGCTGAAGATGAGGCCGCCCACGATGGAGATGCCGAGCGGGCGGCGCAATTCGCTCCCCACCCCGGTCCCAAGCGCCAGCGGCAAGGCACCGAAGAGCGCCGCCATGGTGGTCATCATGATGGGACGAAAGCGCAAAAGGCACGATTCGAAGATGGCGTCCTCCGGGCTTTTCCCCTCCGTGCGCTGGGCCGCCAGGGCGAAGTCGACCATCATGATCCCGTTTTTCTTCACGATGCCGATCAGCAGGATCACCCCGATGATGGCGATCAGGCTCAGGTCGGTCCGGAATACCAGCAGCGCCAGCGCCGCGCCCACCCCCGCCGAGGGGAGCGTGGAGAGGATGGTCATGGGATGCATGTAGCTTTCGTAGAGCATGCCGAGCACGATGTAGACGGTGATGAGGGCCGCCAGGATCAGCAGGGGCTCGTTGGCCAGGGAGGCCTGGAACGCCTGGGCCGTCCCGGCGAAGCTCCCCTGGATCCCGGCGGACAGGCCGATCGCCTCGGTGGCCGCTTCGAGCGCCTTCACCCCTTCGCCCAGCGCCACGCCGGGGGCGAGGTTGAAGGAGAGTGTGATGGCCGGGAACTGCCCCTGGTGGTTCACCGCGAGGGCCGAGGCCCTGGGTTCGAACCGGGTGAACGCCGAAAGCGGCACCAGGGTCCCGCCGCTGCCCGGGACGTAGATGTCCTTCAGGGTCTCCGGGCTCTGCCAGAAGGCGGGATCGACCTCCATGACCACGTGGTACTGGTTCAGGAGCGTGTAGTTGACGGAGACCTGGCGCTGGCCGAAGGCGTCGTAGAGGGCGTTGTCGATGGCAGCCGGGGTGATGCCGAGGCGCGACGCGGTGGACCGGTCGATCACCAGGCCCGCCTCGCGCCCCCGGTCCTGCAGGTCGCTGTTCACGTCCGCGAGTTGCGGCATGCTGCGCATCTTGCGCAAGAGTTTCTGGGCCGCGTCGTTCAGCTCGGCGAGGTTCGTCCCCTTCAGGGTGTACTGGTAGAGCGCGGCGCTGATACGCCCCCCGACCCGAAGGTCCTGCACCGGCTGCAGGAAGGTGGGCGCACCGGGGACCTGGGCCAGTTTGCCGCGCAGCCTCTTGATGATGCCGGTGGCGCTTATGGTCCGTTTCTCGAAGGGCTTCAGCGAAATGAACATGCGCGCCGTGTTGGTGGTCGAGCCGCCCCCGCCTCCGCCGCCGGTGAAGCCGACCACGTACTCCACATCGGGATCCTGCTTGATGATGGCGACCACCCGGGTCAGCTTCTCGCTCATCGCCTGGTAGGAGGTATCCTGGGCCGCCTGGATGCTGCCCGTGATCCTGCCGGTATCCTGCTCGGGGAAGAACCCCTTGGGGACCAGCCGGAACAGGATGACGTTCACCACCAGGGTGAGGACCAGTACGGCCAGCATGATGCGCGAGTGCTTGAGCGCCCAGCGCAGGGTCGTCTCGTAGCGTCCGTGCAGGAATTCGAAGGAGCGCTCGCTCAAGTGGAAGAGCCAGCCATGCTCGCGCGGCACCTCGGGCTTCAGGAACCGGGCGCTCATCATCGGGGTGAGCGTGAGGGAGACCACCAGGGATACCAGGATGGCGGCGGAAAGGGTGACGGCGAACTCGCGGAAAAGCCTCCCTACCATCCCCTCCATGAGCAGGATAGGGATGAAGACGGCGATGAGCGAGATGCTCATGGAGACCACGGTGAAGGCGATCTCCTTGCTCCCCTTGAGCGCCGCCTCCATGGGGGACATGCCGGCCTCCCGGTAGCGGGTGATGTTCTCCAAGACCACGATGGCGTCGTCCACCACGAATCCGGTGGCGATGGTGAGCGCCATGAGCGACAGGTTGTCGAGCGAGTAGTTTAAGAGGTACATCACCGCGAAGGTGCCGATGATGGAGACGGCGACCGCCACGGCCGGGATGATGGTCGCGCGCAGGTTCCTTAAGAACCAGAAGACCACCAGGATGACCAGGAGCCCCGAGATGAGCAGGGAGACCTCGACGTGTTGCAGCGAGCCGCGGATGGGGGGCGTGCGGTCCAGCACCACCGACAGGTCGATGGCGCGGGGCAGTGCTGCCTTTAACTGCGGCAGCAGGGCACGCACGTTGTCCACCGTCTCGATGATGTTGGCGCCCGGCTGGCGGAACAGGATCACCATGACCGAGGGCTTCGAGTTGACCATGCCGGTGGTGCGGATATCCTCCACCGAGTCCTTCACGCTCGCCACGTCCGAGAGCCGGACCGCCGCGCCGTTTCGGTAGCTCACCACCAGCGGGAGGTACTCGGCCGCCTTGCGCAACTGGTCGTTGCTGCGCACCTCCCAGCTCCGGTCGCCGTCCACCAGGTTCCCCTTGGGACGGTTCACGTTGGTGGCCGAAATGGCACCGCGTATGTTTTCCAGGCTCAGGCCGTAGCGGTTCAGTGCCAGCGGGTTCAGGTCGATGCGCACCGCGGGAAGCGAGCTCCCTCCCACGAAGACCTGCCCCACCCCCTTCACCTGGGAGAGTTTCTGGTTCAGGATCGACGAGGCGGCGTCGTAGAGCTGCGGCTTTGTCATGGTGTCCGAGGTGAGCGCGATGATCATGATCGGCGCGTCGGACGGGTTCACCTTGCGGTAGGTGGGGTTATTGGGGAGGTTCGCCGGCAGGTAGCCGCGCGCCGCGTTGATGGCGCCCTGGACGTCGCGGGCGGCGCCGTTGATGTCGCGGTTCAGTTCGAACTGCAGCGTGATGCTGGTCGAGCCGCGGTTCGAGGTGGAGGTCATCTCGGTGACGCCGGCGATGCGGCCGAACTGGCGCTCCAGGGGAGCCGCCACCGAGGTGGACATGGTCTCAGGGTCAGCGCCGGGGAGCGAGGCGTTCACCGAGATGGTGGGGAAATCCACCTGCGGCAGCGGCGACACCGGCAGGAGCCGGAAGGCGAGCACCCCGGCGAGCAGCAGGCCCAGGGTAAGGAGCGTGGTGGCGACCGGTCGCTTTATGAAGGTGGCTGATATATTCACGTTCTTACGCTTCCGCGCCGCGTTTCTTCATCCTGCGCGCCAGGCGGTCGAAGGCCAGGTAGATGACGGGGGTGGTGTAGAGGGTCAGCACCTGGCTGATGATGAGTCCGCCCACGATAGAAATCCCGAGCGGCCGCCTGAGCTCGCTCCCCACCCCGTGCCCCAGTGCCAGCGGCAAGGCGCCCAGAAGGGCCGCGAAGGTGGTCATCATGATGGGCCGGAAACGGAGCAGGCAGGCCTGGAAGATCGCCTCCTCGGGGGTTTTCCCCTCCTTCCTTTCGGCCTCCATGGCGAAGTCCACCATCATGATGCCGTTTTTCTTCACGATCCCGATCAGCAGGATGATGCCGATCACGGCGATGACGGAAAGCTCGGTGCGGCAGATCATGAGCGAGACTACCGCCCCGGCACCGGCGGACGGCAAGGTCGAAAGTATCGTGATCGGGTGGATGAAGCTCTCGTACAAGACGCCCAGCACGATGTACACGGTGATGAGCGCCGCCAATATCAGGAGCGGTTCGTTGGTGAGCGAGTCCTTGAAGGCCTGCGCGGTCCCCTGGAAACTCCCCCGGATGCTGGCGGGCAGCCCCATCTTCGCGGTCGCCTCCTCGATGGCCGCCACCGCCCCGCCCAACGAGACGCCCGGGGCAAGGTTGAAGGAGGTGGTCACCGCCGGAAACTGCCCCTGCCGGTTGATGACGAGCGGCGTGGTCCCCTCGGAGGCGCGGGTGATGGCGGAGAGCGGTATATGACCGCCGCCGCTGCCGGGGAGGTAGATGGAACTCAACCCCAGCGGCCCCTTCTTGAACTCGTCGGCCACCGACAGGATCACCCGGTACTGGTTCAGCTCGGTGAAGATGGTGGAGATCTGGCGCTGCCCGAAGGCATCGTAGAGCGTGTCGGTTATGGTCTGGGTCGAGATGCCGAGCCTCGACGCGGTGGCGCGGTCGATGTCGAGCGCCATCATGAGCCCCAGGTCCTGCTGGTCGCTACTCACATCCCTCAGTTCCGGGCGCGCCGAGAGCGCCTCCACCACCTTGGGCGCCCAGGCCTTCAGCTCGTCGGTGTTGGGGTCCTCCAGGGTGTACTGGAACTGGGTCCGGCTCACCCGGGCGTCCACCGTCAGGTCCTGCACCGGCTGCATGAAGAGCTGGATGCCGCCCACCTTGGCGAGCTCGGGCTGCAGGCGCCGGATCACCTCGCTAGCCGAGAGGTCGCGCTTATCGAGCGGCTTCAGGTTGATCAGGATGCGCCCGCTGTTCAAGGTCGTGTTGGTCCCGTCCACCCCGATGAACGAGGAGAGGCTCTCCACCGCCGGGTCCTGGAGAATCACCTTGGCGAGCGCCTGCTGGCGGGCCGCCATGGCCGGGAAGGAGATGGACTGGGGCGCCTCGGAGATCCCCTGGATGGCGCCGGTGTCCTGCACCGGGAAGAACCCTTTGGGGACCGCCACGTAGAGGATGACCGTCACCACCAGGGTGGCCACCGCCACGATGAGCGTAACTCCCTGGTGCTTCAGGACGAACTTGAGCGATCTGCCGTAGCGCTCGATGATCCTGTCGAAGAGCGCGCCCGAGGCGTGGTAGAAGCGCCCCTGCTTTTCCTCGGGAACGTGCTTCAAGAGCCGGGCGCACATCATGGGGGTGAGGGTCAGCGACACCACGGCGGAGATCAGGATGGTGACGCCCAGCGTGATGGCGAACTCGCGGAACAGGCGCCCCACGACGTCCCCCATGAAAAGGAGCGGGATGAGGACCGCGATGAGCGAGACGGTGAGCGACAGGATGGTGAAGCCGATCTGTTCGGCACCCTTGAGGGCCGCCTGGAGCGGCGTCTCCCCCTCCTCGACGTAGCGCGAGATGTTCTCGATCATGACGATGGCGTCGTCCACCACGAAGCCGGTGGAGATGGTGAGCGCCATGAGCGACAGGTTGTTGAGCGAGAAGCCCAGGAGGTACATGACGCCGAAGGTACCCACCAGGGAGAGCGGCACGGCGACGCTCGGGATCGCGGTGGCCGCGAAGTTCCGCAGGAACAGGAAGATGACCGCGACCACCAGCCCGACCGCCAGCATCATCTCGAACTGCACGTCCTCGACCGAGGCGCGGATGGTGGTGGTGCGGTCGGTGAGCACCTGCACCTTGATGCCGGCGGGGAGCGAGCTTTCCAGCTGCGGCAGGAGGAGCTTGATCCGGTCCACCACCTCGATCACGTTGGCGCCCGGCTGGCGCTGGATGTTGAGCACCACCGCGGGGAACTGGTTCATCCAGGCAGCCTGGTTCACGTTCTCGGCGTCGTCGATCACCTGGGCCACGTCGGTCAGGTGCACCGGCGCGCCGTTTCTATAGGCGATGACGAGCGGCCCGAAGTCCTTGCTCGAGTAGAGCTGGTCGTTGGCGCCGATGATATAGGCCTGGCGCGGGCCGTCGAAGCCGCCCTTGGCCTGGTTCACGTTGGCCGCGGCGACCGCAGTGCGCAGGTCCTCCAGGGTGAGGCCGTAGGAGGCGAGCGCCGTCGGGTTCGCATGGATGCGCACCGCGGGGCGCTGTCCGCCCGAGATGCTGACGAGGCCGACGCCCGGGAGCTGGGAGATCTTCTGGGCGAGCCGGGTGTCCGCCAGGTCCTCCACCTGCGGTAGCGGCAGCGAGTCGGAGGAGAGCGCCAGGGTGAGGATCGGCGTGTCGGCCGGGTTCACCTTGCTGTAGACCGGCGGGTTGGGGAGGTCCTTGGGCAGGAAGGTGAAGCCGGCGTTGATGGCGGCCTGCACCTCCTGTTCCGCGACGTCGAGGGAGAGGTCGAGGCTGAACTGCATGGTGATGACCGAGGCGCCGCCGGAGCTCGTCGAGGTCATCTGGGTAAGGCCAGGCATCTGGCCGAACTGGCGCTCCAGGGGGGCGGTTACGGCGGTCGCGATGACGTCGGGAGAGGCGCCCGGGTAGAAGGTGCGCACCTGGATGATCGGGTAATCGACCTGGGGGAGTGCCGCCACCGGAAGCAACCGGTACGCCACGGCGCCGGCCAGCAGGATGGCGACCATGAGAAGCGTGGTCGCCACCGGCCGTAGGATGAAGGGACGCGAGATGTTCATTGGGCCGGCCGTGCCTGCGGGGCACCCTGCCCCTGCCCCGCCCTCCCCTGCTGGCCCGCCGGAGCCGCGTAGCCGGCCGGAGCACCCTGACTGGCGCCCTTGCCGCCGCGTCCACCGCCCGGTGCGCGGTTGGGATCCTTCAGGTCCACCTTGCTCCCTTCCCGAAGCCGCTCGGCGCCGTCCACCACAACCAGTTCCCCTTCGGCAATACCGGCGGCGACGGAGGTGTCATCCCCCTGCACCACGCCGATGGTCACCGGCCGCACGCTCACGGTGCGGTCCGCCTTCACCAGGTAGACGAAGGTGCCCTGCGGGCCGCGCTGGATGGCGGCGCTCGGGACCAGGAGCGTCTGGCGCTTCACCTCCAAGAGGAGTCGCGCGTTCACGAACTGGTTCGGGAAGAGCTCGTTGTTCAGGTTGGGAAAAAGCGCCTTCAGGCGGACCGTGCCGGTCGTCGGGTCGATCTGGTTGTCGACGGTCAAAAGGGTCCCGTCGGCGAGTTTCTGTTTCTGCTCCCGGTCGTAGGCGGCCACCGCCAGCTTGGCGCCGCTCTTCAATTTGGCGAGCACCGGCGGCAGGCTGTCCTCGGGAATGGGGAAGAGCACCGCGGACGGCTGCAGCTGGGTGATCAGCACCAGACCGTTGGTGTCGGAGGCGTGCACCATGTTGCCCGGGTCCACCTGGCGCAGGCCGACGCGTCCGCTCACCGGAGCGGTGATCCGGCTGTAGGTGATCTGCAGCCTCGCGCTGTCGATCTGTCCCTGGTCGATCTTCACGGCGGCCTGGTACTGGCGCACCAGCGAGTCCTGGGTGTCCAGCTGCTGCTTGGGGATGGAGTCCTGGGACCAGAGCTGGCGGTAGCGCTGCAGGTCGACCTGCGCGTTACGCAAAAGCTCCGCGTCGCGCGCCATCTGCCCCTCGGCCTGGGTGAGCTGCACCTGGAAGGGGCGCGGGTCGATCACGGCGAGCAGCTCCCCCTTCTTAACCAGCTGCCCCTCGCGGAAGCGGACCTCCATGAGCTGGCCGTCCACCCGGGATTTGACCGTCACCGTGTTGAGCGGCGTCACGGTCCCAAGGCCGTTCAGATAGACCCCCACGTCACCCTTGCGCGCCGGCAGCGCCAGAACGGCCGTGGGAGGCGCCGCAGGCTTCGCGGCGTTCTTCGCCTTCGACGCGCCGGACCGTCCGGATACGACGTACCACCCGAGGGCGCCAAGCACCAGCACCAGGATCAGGAGCCACCAGTGGCGCCTGCCGCGCCGGCCGGGTTCGGACGCCGTGACATTATCAGCTGTCATAGTTTCTTTCGATGCATCAGTCATTGGGAACTCGCAAAGGTGAAGGTTGGGCGGCAAGCGCTGGTTCGCAACGGGCCGCCAGGGCATGAATCATTGCCAGCGGGGCGGTCCAGGCGCGTGCGGCACCAGTTAAGGCACGCCAAACCGCAGACAGGTGCCGCAAATATCAATTTATACCAGTAGTTCTGACAGCTGCAAGCTAGCAGCCAATTGGGGAAGAAATGTGGACGAAATTGGGATTACTGCGTCAACCGTGTTTTGTCAGCATCTGTAGCAATATTGAGAGGGATTACATTGAATGTAGTCAAACGGCAAATACTTCCGCGGGAGAACTGATCTCGTACTGAACCGGTTTTAATACGATATTCGCACATTTACCTTAAAGCAAAGTGTAAAGGTTCCGATAGATTATCCTGTAGAAGTCATAGCATAGAGCTGCGACGAACAACAGAATCGGTGCGCGGGACGCAAGGCTGCCCGGCCGGGTCCGCACGGCAACACGCGTGACAGTGGCGGCACCCGGGCCGTTCGACACCCTGCACCGGCCCGAATTCCGAGCCCGTAAAAGCAGCCTTAACCATCGAAGCCCGCGGGGCGCCCGAAAGGGCCGAGCGCGAGGATGCCTGACCGACACCGCCTGGCGTCGGCGGCACCAAGGAATCTCATGATCGGGAGTTCGCTACTTGGCAGACAGCCGATACTGAACCGGGGCGAAGAGCTGATGGGCTACGAGTTGCTGTTCCGCTCGCCCGGTGCCGCGACTGCAGAAGTGACGGATGCCTCGCACGCCACCGCGAACGTGATCGTCAACACCCTGACCGGTTTCGGGATGGACGACATCCTGGGCACGCACAAGGGGTTCATCAACCTCGAGTCGGAACTGCTGATGCACGACTCCCTGAACCTTTTGCCCAAGGATCGGGTGGTGATCGAGCTGCTGGAAACTCTGCAGGTTACCCCCGAGTTGATCGACCGCTGCAAATTCCTCAAGGAAAACGGGTTCACCCTGGCCCTGGACGACCACCAGTACTCACCGGAGTGCCACGAACTCTACCAGATCGTGGACATCGTCAAGGTCGACCTGGTGCAAACCCCGCTCGAGTCCCTCGCCTCCATGGTCGGGAAGTTCCAGCGCTACCCCCTGCAACTGCTCGCCGAGAAGGTGGAGACCCGGCAGCAGTTCGAGCACTGCCTGCAACTGGGCTTCCACCTGTTCCAGGGCTACTACTTCGCCAAGCCGGCCCTTTTGGTAAAAAAACGACTCAACGAGTCGGGGACCGTCCTCCTCAAACTGATGCGCCTTATCGGCGACGATGCGCAGCAGTCCGAGATCGAGGCAGTTTTCCGCTCCGATCCGGGGCTCACCTACAAGCTCCTGCTGCTGGTTAACTCGGTGGGCACCGGGTTGCGCAGCAAGATCGAGAACGTGCGCCACGCCCTGGCCTTGCTGGGGCGGCACCAGATCAAACGCTGGATCCAGCTGGCCCTCTTCGCCAGCGACGACCGGCGCGGCATGGAAAACCCCCTGGTGGACCTGGCCGCAGTGCGGGCCGGCTTCATGGAGAACCTGACGGACATGCGGAGCTTGCGCGACCTGAAGGAAAAGGCCTTCCTCACCGGCATCGTGTCGGTGCTCGAGAAGGTCTACGATCTCCCCATCGAAGAGATCATCACCAAGCTGAACCTCTCCGACGAGATAGCCGCTGCCCTGTCGGGACGCGAGGGAAGGCTTGGGGAGTTGCTCCATCTGGCGGAACTGCTGGAGGCCATGGATTTCAGCCATATCTGCCGGCACCTGGACAAGATGGAGGTATCTCTCAACGACGTGCTCATGTCTCAGGAGAAGGCGTTTGCCTGGAGAAAGGAATTGGCCTGACGGCCTTAGCGAAGCTCATTCATACGAAGGTGCAGCCATGATAAACAAGATATTCAATCTGGTAACGATTGACGACGGCAAGACCGATTCAGATGCCATCAGAGAGGTGTTCGCCCAAATGTTGGCAGGACGGATAAAATCGGACCTTATGCTGGTCAACTACTACGAGGAGGTGCCGGTAAGCTACGCGTCATCGGTGGTGGGAGTGGAGGACGACTGCATCGAGATGGCGGTGCACGAGCACCAGGCGCTCATCATGAAGCATGAGAAGAGCACGCTGATCAAGAGCAGCCACTTCCAAAACGGCCTCGGCGTGCACTGCTACGCCAACTACGTCAACGTGGCCAAGAAAACGGTGATCCTGAACAACTTCGCCTATGCCCAGATCCGGGCCGAAAGAAGGGAGGCCGTGCGGGTGAAGGTACGCGACAACGTGCCGGTCACTTTCGCGTCCGAGGAAATGAAAGTAGAAGGTAGCATCGTGGACATCTCGGGGATCGGCGTCTCCATGCAGTGCGGGATGGTGCCGCCGCTTTGCGCCGGGCAGCCCGGGCAGTTGATCTTCACCCTGGCCGGCACCTCGGTCGTGGTTCCGGGCTCCTTCGTGCGCGCCAACCAGCAGGGGGGCGAAGCGGGAAGCGTCTGCACCTTCCAGATGAAGCCCGACCGCAGGAACGACGGCTTCATCAGCCAGTTCATCTACCAGCGCCAGGTCGAGATCGTGCGCGAGCTGAAAGACGGCGTCGCCGTCCCGTAGCTGCGGGCTCCGCAGGTCACGTCCAAGGCATGACCCCGTGTCCCAAGCATAATCCGCCCATCAACCATGCAGTACGGCTCTGCTCCCTCGCCCTCCGGGAGAGGGCCGCGGGGTGAGGGAAGCCGAACCCTGCGATGCACACTGCACCAGGATAGATCTCGCTGGGGCTCCCCCTGCCTCAGATCGCCTCCCCGGCTCCACGATCTCCACAATCTGCGCGGACACATCTTCCCCCTCGACCGACAGCAGCGCCACGGTGACCGGCAGCTTGAAGCGCCGCCGTCCCGCGCTCCCGGGATTCAGGTAGAGCACCCCGTCTCGCTCTTCGATCGAGGGTTTATGGGAGTGCCCGCTGATCACCACCCGGACTCCATTGCCCGGCGGATCGGGCTGCAACTCGTGCCGGTCGTGCAGCATCAGGATCGAGACCCCTGCCACCGTTACGAGCTGCAGCTGCGGATACTGCTCCGCCCAAGCCTCGTAATCGCAGTTGCCGCGCACCGCGGTCACCGGTGCCAGCGCCCGGAGGCGGTCAACCACCGCCGGAGCCCCGATGTCCCCCGCGTGCAGGATCAGCTGTACCCCGGTGAAAGCCTGCAACGCCTCCGGCCTGAGCAACCCGTGGGTATCCGAAATGACGCCGATGAGTGCCACAGTTCCCTTCCCTATGTGCTGCTACGAAAGAAGCATCCCCGGGCGGCCCTACTGGCCGCCAGCCTTGACGGCCTTAGCCAGGTCCCGGTACTCCTCGCAGCTGCCGCAGATCCCCTTCAGTTTTGCCAGTTCCGCCCTGGCCTTGTCAGGTTCCCTGTTCATCAGGTAGGCCTCGCCCAGGTACTCGTGGGCGCCCAGGTGCCGGGGATCCAGCGCCAGGGCCTGGTCGTAGGACTTGAAAGCCTCCTTCAGGTTCCCGCTCTTGCGGTAGGAAAAGCCCAGGTAATTGTACGCGTCCGCACTTTTGGGCTCCGACTTCAGGTACTTTTTCAGCATGGCAATGGCATCGGAATACCTGTTGTTGTCGATGGTCCTTTTTATTTCCTGCAGACTCGGTGCGCTCTCTCTCTGAGAATACCCAGCGCCGCCACCGCCACTTGCAAACACCACCCCCGGAACGAACAGGCATACAATGTAAATGATGCGTTTCATACCATCCTCCTTGAAACACGTCTGTGCTGCCGAGCAGTCAGACAGCAGCCGGCCCATGAAAAACAGAAAGCCGCCCAGCCGGAATATCTGTCGGCATGGGCGGCTTGTTGCTGTGTCAAGGTCCGGCACACGGAAAACCTCGGTTGATACATGACTCTGTGCTGCAACTCCAAACGACCACGACTCTCTTCTGTATCGGATAGTATCATAAATAAAAGTCGTACTTCTTTTGTAGTATTCGCAGCGACTAGTGTCAAGGCCAAACCGTGCTGCTGTCTGTCGCGGTCCCCCATCTCCCTTATAGTCCATTCCCGAGCCCCTCTCTCGCCAAGCGACGCATGGTTCGCTGACACCGTCGACGCTCCCCGCTTCCCGGTTTGACTTTAGATTTGAACCTGTTAATTCTTAAGTGTCGCGAAAACCGACGGCGCCACCTGCCACGGTTTTCGCCAAGGAGGCCCTATGTTTTCACAGAGTGTCAACGGGAAATCTACCAGGTAGATGTGCCGGTCGAACCCGCCCGCAACGGCCACCGTAGCCCGGACGAGATCGTCGAGCACGTGCGGGAAGCGCCGCTGGTCCTTTGGGGCTGGCATCCCGGTTCCGGTGCCGCATGAGGAATTCGTGAGACTCATGGCGGAATGGGCGAACAAAGGTGCGGCCTGCCCCTGAGGCGGGTTCTGCACAGGCTGGGCCGACCTGTCCCGGGGACAGGAACGGCAGCAGCCGGGGAAGTCTGGCGGAAATCGGAAAAGGTAAAGGAGGTTATCGCATGAAAAGATATCTGATGGTTATCGCGATGTTGCTGCTGGTGGGGACGCAAGTGCCGGCGACGGGCGCGGCCACGCTGGATGAGCCCGGGACGCTGCCTCCGGGCAGGACGGACCAGAAGGATAAATCCCAGGAGGACGACTGCGACTGCTGCCAGAAGTGCAAGGCCGCCAAGAAGCCGATCATCTCGCACGAGGAAGAGGGCACCGACCAGAAAAGCGGCTGCGAGCAGTGTTGCGACCGCTGCGGCAGGCCGCTGCCGACCGCGCCGGAAGAGACCCCTCCCGACATCATCGAAAAGCCGCAGCGCTAGTTCGTCAGTTCACATCTTCCTGCTGTCGTAGGCCCAGTGCAGAAGGGCCTGGCGCTGTTTCCTACGACAGCTGAGAACTCCCTCCGGGCAGTTTTTCCGCAGTTGCCCGATGTGGCGGGCCATCGCCTTCCATCGCTTGATCTGCCTCAGGTCGTCGGCGCTCCGTCTTCCCAGGTAGTACCGGCAGTACCACTGGAACCAGCCCCGCGGGTCGTCGCTGTGGATCCACCCCTTCTCCCGCCAATAGGAAAGTGGCTTCGAGGCGTTGACGCCGAAGAAGTTGAGTTCCGCTGCGTGCCGCTCATGACAGAGCTTCGCGCGGTCGTACCATTCCTTCGGGAACTCGTCCCGGCAGTCGGTCAGGTACTTCCCGCCGAAGACGCCCATCTCGAGGAGTTCCTTGGGGGAGAGTTCCGGCTTGAACTCCGGATGGAAGTTCTCCCCCACCGGCTCGGTCAGATAGTAGACGTAGCTGGTCTGCATCAGGTCGTTCACCACTATCCGCTTCCTTTCCAAGGTGTGCCCCCCACTTGAAAAAATAACCGCGGCCAAGCCCAGTGCAGCAAGCAAGTGACGCCGTGCCCTCGCCTGCCGGCCAACAAAGAAAAAAGCCGTCATCGCTGATGGCTTTTCCTCCCACGCCGGCACGAAGCGTGATCGGCTGCTTGCCCCGGAGCAGACGCCGGATGCGGATCGGCAGCACAACCGGAAAGGACGAGCCGCAGCGCCCGGCGACCGTGGTCGCCGCCCGCGTTTTCGCCTTGGGCACGTTTACGAATGAAGATATCAGGAACAGCGAAAGGAACCAGCCGGATGCTACAGTCTTTGAAGTGGTACGCCCGGACGGATTCGAACCGCCGACACCCTGGTTCGAAGCCAGGTACTCTATCCAGCTGAGCTACGGGCGCGTAGCGATAAAGGTACCTCACTATCTCGTTTTTGCAAAGAACATAGTGAGATCTCTTATCGCGTTCCTGGTATTTCAGGAAAAAAACCGTTGAGTAGGGTAAGTCGATACTGTTATACTCGCCCGCACCAAACGTTGCCTGGAGAGATAGATGTCGGAAGAGGAAATCAACGAGAACCAGATGGGTCTCTTCGAGATGCTCGGAGCCCCGCAGGTTGCCCCCGCCGCCCCTCAGTCCCAACCCCAACCCAAGCCGCAACCCGAGCCGAAAGCTAAGCCGCAAGCTACGACCTCCCGACCTGCCGCGCCCCCCGCAGCAGCGAAGTCCGCGGCCAGACGGGGCAAGGCCACCCCTGCCCCTGCGGCACCCGCGCCCAGAAAGATCTCGGGCCTGGTCCCCACGGGCGACGTGCGGCTCACGGCAAACATCCGCCAGGATCTGCATTTAAAGTTGAAGATCGCCTCGGCGTACCGGCGCACCACCATAGGCGAGATCATCGAAGAGCTCATTGAGCAGCACATCTGACGCATGCCGGCGCGCACAGGCGCACCAGGCGCCGCGGCACGGCCTGCACCGGAGAACCCTGATGAGAACCTTGCTCGTTACCAGCCTTGCCCTGCTGACCCTCGCCGCTTCGGCCCAGGCCGGCCAGTGGGTCATCGAGGAGACGGACGACAATTACGTCGTGGAGTACAGCGGCGAGTCGAAAACCGACAAGACCGATAAGAAGACGGATCCTCCGCCGGCTGGAGCCGCAGCACAGGCAAAGCCGCCCGAATCTGCGCCGGTACCTGCGGTCAGTCCCGCCCCGGACGCACCCGCCCAGGCGAAGCCGGTCCCGCAGCGGCCGACCAGGGTCCGCGAGCCGAGCCGCCGGGAACGCGTTCGCTCGCAGCAGCCCGACGACACACCGCAATGATGCACGGCAGGAATTACTGACGGTCCGCTCCCCGCCTGCATCGGGGAGCGACCGACACCGGTTCGACCAAAGAAACAGACCAAGGAGAATGAAGCGTGATCAACGGCAAGAAGATTATTGTGGTCCTCCCGGCTTACAACGCGGCGAAGACCTTGGAAATGACCTACAATGAAATCCCCTTCGAGTTCGTCGATGACACCATCCTGGTTGATGACGCCAGCCGCGACGATACCGCAGCCGTGGCTGCGCGGCTCGGCATCACCACCATCATCCACGAGACCAACCTGGGCTACGGCGGCAATCAGAAGACCTGCTACCTCGCCGCACTGGAAAAGGGGGCGGACATCGTGATCATGCTGCACCCCGACTACCAGTACACCCCGAAGCTCATCCCCTCCATGGCCGCCATGATCGCCTACGGCGAGTTCGACGCAGTGCTCGCCTCGCGCATCCTGGGCACCGGCGCGCTCAAGGGCGGGATGCCGCTCTACAAGTACGTGGCGAACCGCTTCCTCACCCTGGTCGAGAACGTCTTTCTGGGCCAGAAGCTTTCCGAGTACCACACCGGCTACCGCGCCTTCTCGCGCGAGGTCCTGCTCAGGCTCCCCCTGGACAAGAACTCCAACGACTTCGTCTTCGACAACCAGATGCTGGCCCAGATCACCTGGTTCGGCTTCCAGATCGGCGAACTTTCCTGCCCCACCAAGTACTTCGACGACGCCTCGTCCATCAACTTCCGGCGCAGCATGATCTACGGTCTCGGCGTCTTGAAGACCGCGCTGCAGTTCAGGATGCAGAAATGGGGAATAGGGAACCAGGAGATGTTCCAGGAAAAATAGCTGGAAACCCCGGCAGGGGTCTACCGTGCATGCGGGCGCCGGCGACAGACAAAAAGAAAGAGGCGGGGATCTAATCCCGGCCTCTCCCTTTTTTCAGACTACACCTTTGCTACCGGCACTGAAGCGGCCGCCGGCGCGGACTCTCTCTCCGGTACCTGCAGGACGGGGAAAAGGGGACGGCGGACAGGGAGCATAAAAAAGGCCGGGGAGAAGTGATCTCCCCGGCCTTTTTGGTCGGTGCGGCTCGGTCGGATTACTACTGCGGTCCGTTGGAAAACACGATGCTCTCGAAGGTACGGTTGAGGCCCTTGCTCACGAAGTTGGTCATCACCATGCCGGGAGCCAGCGTCACCTCCTGGCCGACCGCGACCTTCATGGTAGGCACGGCCACCCAGGTCTTCTTGCCCGCTTTCTCCAGGCAGAGATAGGTATATCCTGCGGCATCGGCGGTTTCTACCACCTTGCCGGTGAGTGCGTTGTCGGCGGAGGCTGCCGGTGCCGATGCCGATGCTGCAGCAACGGCTGCCGCGTCTATCTTCGGATGGCCTGCCGGCAGCGGGGGGGTGGCGGCCGGCGCGGCCTGCTCACCGGGAGCCTTGGCAGCCTCGACAGTCTTGGCGGCCACGCCGGGCTTGGCGGCAGGTTTTTCGGGGTGCGCCGCTTTGAGCACCTTGGCGCCGCTCGCGAAGTAGATCTGGTTGAAGGTCCGCTTCAAGGATTTGCTGGTGAACTGGCCCATCACCGTCCCGGGCAGCACCTCGACCTCGTCGCCGACCGAGAACTCGCTGCCGGGCACGGCAGACCAACCGAACTTGCCGTCCTTCTCGACCTTGATGTAGGTGTAGTTGGCGGCATCCATGGTCTCCGTCACCTTTCCGGTCAGGACCGGCTCGGTCGACTCGACGACGCCCGACTCGTCCTTGGTTGCCGCCACGGCGCCAGCTGCCTCTGGCAGCCCGCCCGAGAAGACAATCGTCTCAAAGGTGCGCTTCAGTGCATTGCTGGGGAAGTTGTGCATCACAGCCCCCGGCAACAGCTTCATCTCCTGCCCGACACTCACTTTCATGGCCGGCGCCGCGACCCAGGTCTGCTTGCCGTCCTTCTCAAGGTTGATGTAGGTATAGCCCCCGGCATCCATGGTTTCGACCACCTTGCCGGTTAGCATAGTGACGACCGGAGCCGGCTGCTCCGCCTTGCTGGTCTTGGCGGGACCCGCGCAACCGGAGAAAACGGTTGCAGTGAGCGTCAGCGCCAGCAGGATACCGGACAACTTGGTGTTTCTTGTCATTTTCGCACTCCTCGTGGATTTGGTGACCGGCCTCGGGCCCGTCGCGTTCAATTCTGGCAGCTTCAGGCGGTGCCTGCCCCGGAACTTGCGGGCACCGCTTCGATCCCTTTCCGCAGGGATCATTCGATGATGATGACGCTGGCAATAGCCACCGCCCTGCGGTTTTTCATTCTCCCGTCGTTGGTCGCGTTGCTTGCCTTGGGTTTGCTGTAGGCATACCCCTTGGTGGCGATGCGTGCCGGGTCGACGCCGTAGCGCACCAGCATCTCCTTCACGTTCAGGGCCCGACGCTCCGACAGAGCCTGGTTCGCTTTGAACTTGCCGATGCTGTCGGTATGTCCCTCGACCCGGACGATGGACTGCGGTGCCGCGTTTATCAGGGCGGCGAGGGCCGCGAGCTGCTTGTTGTACTTGGGCTGGACTGTGGCACTGCTGAACTCGAATTCTACGGTCAGGTAGCGCACCGTTTTCTGGGTCGGCTTATGCGGCTCAGCGGCAGGCGTTTCCGACGCCGGTGCGGCGGCAGGCGCTTCCGGGACCAGCGCCGGTTCGGCGGGCGGCATGGCAGGCTCGGCCAGGACCGGTCGAGCCGGAGCAGCGCTGCGCGGCGCCGCTGCGGGGGCCGGGACGGGCGCCGCAGCGGCGGCAGCCGGCGGCGCGGCACTTTCCGGGAGCACTGATTTGGATACTCCCGACGGTTCCGGGGTCGGCTGGACCTGCCTGTCGGCGGGAACGGTGGCGCCTGCGGCCCCCGAGGTCGCGCCGGTCACCGGTTTGAACGCGCGGGGGCGCGGCGTGGCTGGCACGGCGGGGGCGGCGGGTGCCGGGAAAGGTGCCGGAGCGCTCCCGAAGCCGAGCACTCCCGCGCCCAGGGCTCCCAGTTTCTCCAGAATGGAGAGGTCCGGTGCGGTTTCCGGCGAGGGGGTCAGGGTGTCCTGATCGCCGATATCCGGAATGGCTTTTTTATTCGGCAGCACCGGTCTCGTCGCCGGCGGGAGCTTTTTCTTGCGCTCCTTGCCGAAGTAGTAGGTGAGGCCTGCCCCGAGTTCGAAGTTGTTCCGGGTGGCCACGTTGCTGTACACGAAGAGCTGACGCGCGTCGACCCTGAGGGCGAGGTAGTCCTCGAAGTAGTACTTGATGCCGAGGCCATAGTTGATGAACGGGCTGTTGGTACTGGAGTTGGCTTCCTCGCGGGTGATGAAGAGCCCGCCCCCGCCCAGCGCGAAAAAGGGTACCCACTTTTCTCTGGGCCTTATCGAATAGATTGCGTCGGCGCGCAGCAGGTACCCGTCCGCCTTTTTGGCGTCGGACTTGGTCGTGGTCGCGAAATAGTTAAGCGTGGCTTCGAGACCGAGGGTGTCCACGACGGAGCCGCCAACATGGTCGTAACTTACCTTGATGCCGTAGAGCGGAGCGGCGTTCAGTGACTGCGAGGTGGCGAACAGGTAAGCGCCGACGGTGGGCGTGACGGAGATCGAGGTGATCGGCTTGATGACTTTCGGGATTGCAGTGAGCGGATACGCCGGAACGGAACAGGTCAGCACCAGAAAGAGGGCGGCGAGTATTTTATTGACCGAATTCGGCAAATGACCACTCCGATTACAAGCATAATGCGCGGTATCTTATACCAACTACCTATTGACTTCAATAAGAAACGTTGAGCGCACTCTCACCGCCCCGTCGGAGCTTGGCGGAGGGGCCGGCACTCCCACGGCACCGCCTGGCAGCCGGCGGCTCTTGAACAGCGCTCCCCCGAGTGCTGCACACCCATGGGGGAAATGGCCACGCCCTTTGCTGCACGCTCCACGGCGCACGCAGAGCTGTCCGGGAAAATAGCTCGGTGTTTTTTGTGCAAACATTGAACACGGGCTTTTTGAAACCGAATTCCAATACCTGTCGAGCTCCAGGTAAAAAGTTTAGCAATATTGTTTAGTTATAAAATATGTGCCCGGTCGGGTCAAAGTGGTACCCCGTTTGTAGTAGGTAAGGTGACAAACGGGAGGTACGCCATGTTGACCAAGATAAAGACACATACCGCGTCGCACCCGACACTCATCATGTGCCTGCTGGCAACCCTGGTAATGGGGCTCACCCAGATGGCCGGTGCCTACTCTTCACCCAACTCCCCGACCAGTGCCAGCGGTCAGCTCTGCGCCTTCTCCGTCCAGTTGCAGAATTCGGTTTCGGTCCGGCGCCAGTACCTCGTGAAGATCGACCAGGTGCTCGGCAGGTCAACGGACGGCACGAGCAGCGTCGAGCAGATGTACGGCAACGTCCAGCAAGCTGCCTATTCACCCGAGGATGACGGCGGCTCGGACGGTCCTGACAGAAACGGCAGCTTTGCGTTCCGTATTGCCAGGAGGACCAACAAGGTGCTCAACCTCGATGATTTCTCGATCGACTGCATCAGTTGCCATGACGGCGTCGCCGCCTCAGCGATTGGCGTGACGCTGAGAAATGATGCCGTCAACCGGAGGTCCCAGGTGAACTCGTTCAGCAGCGACCACCCGATCGGGATGCACTACAGCAACTACGTCGCCGTGGACCGCGGCTTCAAACCGGTGCTGGGGACCAAGATGATCTTCGCCGGCGGCAAGGTCGGCTGCCTGACCTGCCACGACCCCATGAACCCAGAAAAAGGACACCTTGTGATGAGCGACCGAGAAAGCGCACTCTGCCACACCTGCCACAACAAGTAGCCGGCAACGGCTCTTCAGTTCGCACGACTCCCTGAGATCCCGGACTGCGGCACCTGCCGCTTCCGGGATCTTCGTATTTCCCCCTACGCTAAAGAAAATTGATGAACAGCCGATTAAAGTGCATGAAGCTACTGTACGGAGATTGTACATCGAAAGCATATCTGGCAATGAATCAGCAATATGGAAATTAAATAGCTCTATAATTCAAATAGTAATACTTGACAAAAGATCGTTATGTACTACTAATTCAACTTGGTGCCGAAAAAATTTGGATATATTTATCTAATTAGCATCTCAGCGAACCACTAGTACCCTAGCCGCACCAGGTCGCTACGAGAGCATGAAAGCAGTCAACAACATCTGCTTTGGGAGGATACCATGACAAAGAGGACGATCGCATTTTGCTCCATGGTTGTTCTGTCGGCGGCGATCTGGTCGTGGGCGGCCACGACTTGGCAACTGCAGACGAAACTCAGCAACACGGGGGGCACTCTCAAGGTGCGCAACAACGCTACTCAGACGGTGGTCGGGACCACGGTGTACACCAACTTCACCACCTCGGCTCCGGTCCCGGTGGCGGTGGCCGCCAATCCCGGCTACAAGATCTCCAGCCTCTCCCGAAACGGCAGCTATATTGCGATCGGCAACTACACCTCCCACTACAACACCACCTTCCAAAAAAGCGGCGGCAGCAGCCAGACGCTGATTGCCGGGTTTGCCGCCCAACTGGTGACCGTCACCGGGACCGCGGTCGGCCCCGGCAGCATCGCGCCGACCAGCACCACGGTGACGGCGGGCAGCACGGTTGTGCTCACCGCAAGTCCCTCCAACGGGGCGAGCTTCGTCACCAGCGTGACCGGTGGCACCGTGACCGACAGCTCCGGGAACCCCGTGACCTTCCCCTACGGCGGAAACGTGAAGATCACCGCGACCAACGTCACCTCTTCCAGGACCGTTACCGCAACCTTCGCCACCATGACCGCCGACGCCGGGGTCAACCAGGTCACCGCAGTCAACACCCTCGTCACCCTGAAGGGGAGCATGACCGGCGGCGGCACTCCGTTTTGGAGCGAGGTGAGCGGCCCTGCGGTCACCCTCTCCGGCGCCAGCAGCCTGACCCCGACCTTCACACCGACGGCGACCGGGACCTACGTCTTCCAGCTGACCGAGCGCGTGAACGGCGTGGCGGTGGCCTCGGCTACCACCCAGGTGAGCGTGGTGTCCTCGCTGACCGACCTCATGAGGCTGCAGTGCATGGGCTGCCACGGGACCGAGGGTGCCCTCCCGACCCCGTACGCATTCAACGGGT